>Ga0075423_10004104_pt1 | contig 13462 bp, 12 predicted proteins | sample SoiMethybrSBSTD2_FD_80114 | JGI IMG/M metagenome (GOLD analysis project Ga0075423, IMG submission 80114) | Bulk soil microbial communities from a Populus tree surrounding site in Tennessee, USA - Soil MetaG P. TD hybrid SBSTD2 | ecosystem: Environmental > Terrestrial > Soil > Tree plantation...
AGAACTGCGACGGATACTCGTGGCGTGCACTCCGTCAGCGCCGTTTCCGCAATCACCAAGGCCATCTTGATCGAAATGTTTTTCTCCGACAGCACCTGTGTTCCGGCTGATGATGCTGCGAAGAGTACCGCCAACGCAGACACAAGACTCAATCGACCCAACATAGAATCTTTCCTCTTGGTATGTATTGCCGTAAGAAAGTGGGGCCGGGTTCGGTGCGGATTATGTCACGTCTTGATCAATCTTTCGATTTCAATCACGCTGTCTGCACACGCGCATAGGGCCATCATGACGAGCAGAACCATCTGGCGAATTTTTCCGGCAATTCCGTAAGCAGTTTTTAAGCATTCTCTTTGCGATCTTCTTACAACGCGTGTCCTGTTTTGTCGTCTGTCTTGAAGCTTTGCGATTGGAAGGCAAGGAAGATTGCTCTCCATTCGCTTTTCTTGGGGAGATGAAACATGAGACAACCGTCTTGCCACACGCCGTCATCTCCGCGGAAACTCGGAATGTTGCCCTGGTTCATGTGGATATCGTGCACGCCCTGTCCGGGTTTGAAGTGAAAGTATTTGTCCTTCTTTTTTTCGGGACCCCATTTTTGCCCGAACGCATAGATGGTGGAGTTCGGATCCGCGATGCTGAGGCCGACCGCATTGTCCACCATTTCACGCAGGTCGTTATATGCGCCGGGCTTGTCCGGGGGCAGAGCCACCATGTCGGACCGCTTCACCATTCCGCCACGAACGAAATCTTGAGCGAGGCCGCCGGCGACGCTCTTGACCGCGCTGAACCCAGATTTCAGCTGGGTAAGTTTTGTGGTCAGCGGAGCCGGCAGGCCCACTTTCCCTAAATAGAGGACGTCCGATGGTTTGGCTTGCGATTTGACGTTAACGGCAATCCGCCAACGTTGTGAACCGATTGCAACCATAATTTGATAGTGGTCGTCGTCGGCCTCCGGAAGACTGCCGATAACCTCGCCTTTTAATACCCCATACGACTTCAGCGGCATTTGTATCTCCTCATTGGACCGCTAGTACGGTCACTGGGCAAACATGTTATAGGTGTCGAAGCAAAATACATGAAGTTGGTGCTCAAATCACCAGGGTAAATCAGAGAATTTCTGCCTCACCTCATCGCGTGTTCGGAGGTGCAGTTGGAACTGTTCCATCCGGTGTGCCCGGAAAAATATTGTCGAAGTTGATCTCCGGCGGCGGTGCGGGCGTGGCTCTTGTGGTGGTGAAGCCGATCCAACGACCAAGGAAGATGATACTGATCCAGATCGCAAGCGAAAGCACTGCCGTCGCCCGACCGATCAGAGGCGACAACGGCTCCTTGTCCCAGCGATCAATGGACCGTCCGGCAGTGAGTTCAAAAACAAGCATGTTGATGCCGGCGAGCACCAGCATCACCATTTTCGTTCGGAAGAAGAAGTTGTGATAGTACACGCCGGCATTCGTAATGAACATCAGCGCCCCGGTTGCGGCGGTCACGGCGAAAGCAGCCCATGTCCACTTCAGTATGTCCGATGCCATTCGCCTGAATGACCGGCGAGTGGATGCGACTCCCAGCAACCGGAAGTCGATGATTGCAATCGTGCCGAAGACCATCGCCAAGCCGAAGACATGCGTGGATTCAATCAGCGGAAAAATATAGAGCGAATTGCGAATTCCAGTCGCAATTCCTGACGATTCCAGTGACGCGAGAAACGTTGTTATATCCATCGGGTCTGTGTCAGGCTTTTTGCGCCGGAGACCAGGAACCCCAGACATGATCGTAAGCGATGAGGCGCCCAAGGATGATGATGGCCACCCATATCAGGAATGTGAGTATTGCGAGCCATTTGGTAGATGCGCGACTGCAGACCCTCTCTTCCCAATCTTGATCGTACTTGCGAAGAGATATCTGGAAGACGGTTGCAACAAGCGTACCGACAGCCACAAGGAACATCTTTATCCAAAAGGAAACAGTCACTAGTTCGCGCACGGGTTCACCGATCACCATCAAACCGCCCGTCGCGAGAAGGACGTAAAGTCCGCCCGTCAACCAGGGGCCGAAACGGTTTGTCGTTTGCCGCAGTGTCTGATCCATCCCCGCCCACCCCATGATGCGGAGATCCACCATGAACACGGATCCAACGACGACACCGATCGCGACGATATGAATAGACTGAATCGTGGGTATCACCCAACTATTATGGTTCTGGATAACGATGCTCAAATACGTTTGAGACAGCCACTCGGCAAATCGAGTCAAAACAGCCTTCCCGTCGATCGACTCATCACACCTAGAACGTGTTGCCGCCCATCAGCGTATTGCCCGGAACGGAATCGCAGTGTTTGCCTGCCGCGGGCGGGGTTGGTTTGCCGGTAGCGGCGTCGGTCGGACACTTGGCGATGGCGCCAATCCTTGAGCCGTAATTACTGCCATCCCGCAATGGATTCATTTTCACGCTAAACACGGTTCCTGCTCCGAAAGTAGTCGCCGTGATGCCTTGTTGAGCTACGGCTGCGGCGCCTGCCATCTCAACGCCCCAACTCACGTATTTGCCGGCAGCGTCTTTCATCAGTTTGCCGTCCGGCCCGACCGCATAGAAGTGGAGTTCTGCATGATTTGCCTGAGCGACAAACTGGGTAACAACGCCCGTTAAAGTAACGACCTTGTTTTGATCGTACATCGCGAATGAGTGATGCGATAAAGCCGGTCTTATGAAAAGCGTCAATGATGCAAGTGCCGTCAGACTCACGATGGTTCTGAACCTGATGCATTGGTTCCTCATTGCTGTTTCCTTTCCTCTGAACCTCATCAAAGAAGTTGAGCTTGTGCTGCGGATCATACCGCGACCAACAGATCTGGTAAATGCCGGAACACACTTCCGTGCGGTGTTAGGGTACTATCAGCAACGTCTGAAAACGCGCCGGATCGTTCGGAGTGACAGTCATGAAATTCGCATGGATTGTGATAGGAGGTTTCGTCCTTACCGGAAGCGCATGTACCGCGGCGCAATCGCCTGCGCCGGATTTACTGAAGACGGCGACCATCAAGGACATCATGGACTCCATGGTGGATCCCAGCGGCGATTTCATGTTCGAGTCGGTTGTAGAGATCGCGGACGCGAATGGAATCACGCATAAGGCGCCGCACACAGATGAAGAATGGGAAGAGGTCCGGCGTCGGGCTCTCATCCTGCTCGAAGCCCCGAACCTCTTGATTATGGAAGGCCGGAAAGTAGCCAACCCGGGTGAGAAATCGAAGAACCCGGAAGTCGAACTTCAGCCTGAGCAGATCCAAGAATTGGTTGACAGCGATCGCGCCGGCTTTGTGAGGCGTGCTCGGAGACTTCAAGACGCAGCAACGATGGCACTAAAGGCCGTTGATGCCAAAGACAAGGATGCCTTGTTTCGTTCCATCGAGAGCATCGACAAAGCCTGTGAGAATTGCCATCTGCACTATTGGTATCCAAACGATAAGAGAGCTCAGGAGGCGGCCAAGCAAGAGAAGAACATCGATTAACTCGCGGCCGCCCGCTTCTTATTTGAAAATGTCGAGTATTTCCTTCGGGACAACTTCAGTGTCGGGCTTTTCCCAGTCCTTCTCGAAATACTTTTCCCAGTTCTTTGCCCACGGCCGGCCGTAGTAATCGACAAAACGAGGATCGGAATTCGTCAGCTGCGTCGGCCTGCCATCTGTATTTCGAATATTGCTGAGACATTCGATGTAGGTGTATCGGCGATTCGGATCATCTGGGGTTGCTCGCCGGGCGAAGCGATAGGTGGCGCGCACCGGTGCAACAAATGCCTCCGGATCGTAGAACACCGCTTCGTGATCCAGTCCGATGAACTTGCCGGTCCCGTCGTACGCCGGCTTGAAGGTTTCCACCGTCTCCATCTTGTTGCTGAATTCGAACATCGAGTGCGTGAGTGTCCAGCCCTGGATATTCGCTGTCCAGGTCACCAGAGTCGTTCCATCCCAGAAACCGATCGTCTCTCCGTACCATTGCGGTACCTTTTGAACGTGTTGTTCCTTGCCGATCATGATTTGACGGAGAAAGTTATCGGCGATGCCCGAAACTGTCTGAACCATCCATGGGGTCATCGTGAGCTGGAAGTTTCCAGCCTGTGACGGCTGCGCCCACCAACGCATAAATCCTTCCGGATAGCAAAAGGAAGCACTCCACTGCGGAGCGTTGGTCACTGCCTCGTGATAGATCAGCTGAACCATGCGTTTTTGATACTCCGGAGTAAGTACGGAAAGTACAGTTGGAGCCTGGCTGACTCCCCAGATCCATTCGGCACCATGATCGGCCTGCGCGTCGCGCTGGTAATAGCCGTCCCAATCGGGTGTGGTGGCTTTCGTATAAACCGTGGGGCCTCCCTTTGCCTTGGCCGCCGCCATTAAGGCCGCGTAGTGCTCCCGAGCTGTCTTGTATGGGTAAGGGCTCAGGATACTCTCGCGCGTTAGATCGGTATTGCAGTCGCCCCAGGAAGCCGAAGTAGGCGGATTCGGACCGATCCGGCGTTGATTCCACATCTCCGAAAGCTGACGCGGCGTATTGCACCGGTAATAACGCTTATCCATCCAAAGGGCCTGATCTTTGTAGAAATTCTTCGACAAAAACAAATCCGACGGTAGCGGCTGAACTTCTGCCGGTGGCCCCTGGATCACTGGTGGCGCGCCCCTGCCTCCTTGCGGCAATTGCCCGACAGGCGCCCCGCCCCTCTGTCCCTCCGGCTGCTGAGCCAACACCACTGCCGACACAACCACGGTCAACACAACGAAGAATCGAGTTCTCATCTGTCTGTTCCTGTCGTTCGAGATTTCGAGGCTTTGGATCATACATCGAGCTCAGGGTCGTCGCCAGTGAATCGGACGCCTCCTTCCCTGCCTCCTGCTTGAGATAGTGTCACCTTTTGCTTTGAACGCGCAGCCTACCTTTGATTGTCGCCGGTAGAAGCCAGGCGTATACTTCTGCACCATAAAATCCGATTTAGCTGGGGGAATGCAATGAGATGTCCGAGTAAGGAATTTCTCCGGATAGGTGTGCTGCTATGCGGCATAACATTGGCGGGAAATGCCCAGGCGCCGACGCCGTTGCCAACCAGGACGCTTCGAGCTGTGCCGAATTTCGTTACAGTGACGGACCAAACGCTGCGGGCACCCAAACCCGAGGATTGGATAATCCATCGGGGCAATTATCAAGCCTGGGGTTACAGTCCGCTCGACCAGATCAACAAGGCCAACGTTAAAACTCTGCAATTGGTCTGGGCGCGCGCGATGGAGCCCGGCACCAATGAGGTCACGCCACTCGTCTATAACGGCGTGATGTATATAGGCAATCCGGGCGACGTGGTTCAGGCGATCGATGCCAAAACTGGGGATCTCATGTGGGAGTATCGTCACCCATTGCCGCCGGTCACCTCGCTCCGCAATGGACTCGGACAACGCAAGCGCAGCGTCGCGCTCTATGGCGACCAGATCTATTTCGTAACTTGGGACAATGTCGTCGTCTCGCTTGGCGCGCGCACCGGCGAAGTGGTCTGGCAGACGAATCGGGGCGGAGACTTAGACGTCAGCAACTCCACCGGCCCGATCGTGGCTAACGGGGTCGTTGTCTCCGGCAGTACGTGTCAGTATTCCTCGCACGGCTGTTACGTCACCGGGCACGATGCCAGAACCGGCCGCGAGCTCTGGCGCAATGAGATCATTCCGCGACCGGGCGAGCCTGGTGACGAGACCTGGGCCGGTTCGCCATTTGAGAAACGTTGGATGACGGGTGTCTGGGGACAGCTCACCTACGATCCAGAACTCGATCTGGTGTACTACGGCTCGAGTGGCGTTGGTCCTGCATCGGAGGCTGAGCGCAACATGCCGGGCGCAACAATGGCCGGCACGAACACGCGTTTCGCGGTGCGGCCCAAGACCGGCGAAGTCGTTTGGAAGCATCAGGTCCTTCCTCGCGACAACTGGGATCAGGAATGCACGTTCGAAATGATGATCATCAATACGCCGGTCAACCCTTCCGCTCCCGACATGCTGGCAGTCAATCCAAACGCGCGGCGCGGGCCGCGTAAGACATTGACGGGAGTTCCTTGCAAGACAGGAATCGCCTGGAGCTTCGATGCGGCCAACGGCGAGTTTTTGTGGGCGAAGCCGACCACGGAGCAGAACATCGTCGCGCGGATCGATCCGAAGGGCCTCGTCACTGTAAATGAGAACGCGGTGCTGAAGGAGGTCGGCAAAACTTATCACGTCTGCCCAACTTATAACGGCGGACGTGACTGGCCTCAAGGCGCCTACGATCCGAAATCCAACGTCATGTATATTCCGCTTTCGAATCTCTGCATCGACTCGACCTCCCGGACCGATCGCGGTACCGAGCCCCAGTTTGTCTACAACACGACCAACGTCGGCAGGTTCGCAACCGGCAAGGACAAGGTCGGCCGCATCGATGCAATCTCGGTTGAGACCGGCAAGACCTTGTGGAGTTGGGAAACGCGAGTATCGAACTACTCGCCAGTCCTGGCCACCGGCGGCGGGCTCCTGTTGAACGGTTCGATGGATCGTTACTTGCGAGCTCTTGATGCCAACAGCGGCGAAGTTTTGTGGCAAACGCGCCTTCCCTCACAGGTTGTTGGCGGCGCGGTGACGTATTCGATCAACGGCCGGCAATACATCGCCATCGCGGCCGGGGGCGGCCCGCTCGCTGCCCTCGGCCTGGGCCTGACTCCCGAGGTGGACACGGCCAGCGGCGGCAACGCGATGTATGTTTTTGCATTGCCGCAATAGCGTATTTGGTAACTACGGCCTCAACACATACTCCGGCGCTGTCGTGTTTTCTCCCTTGTGGCAGCAGTTGCCCATGAAATTCGGGCGGTAGGGATTGCTGAGACTGTTGTTGCCCGGCGGAAGCTTTCCGATTTTGGCAGGACCGTTGATCCGGGTGAGCACTCGGTCGCGGGACTGCTCGGCCTGCCGGAGCAGTTGGTCCGTGTTCCATCCCACGAGTTTGCCCTTCCAGTACACGATTTTCCCTGCGATCAGGACGTCGCGAACATGGCGAGGGTTCATCATCGTCACAATCGTGCCGGGCACGTTGTTCATCGGCCAGGTATTGATGTTTTTCGCGTCGAGCACGACGATGTCGGCCTCCTTCCCCGGAGTCAGCGTGCCGACTTTGTCCAGGATTCGGTTGGCCGCCGCCCCCGCGATCGTGGCCATTTCGATCACCTGACGGGAAGTCACCAGTTGCGGAATCGGCAGCTTTCCGGGGTTGCTTTCCGGGAAGGCCAGATCATTGGCCAGCGCCCGCTGCAGACAGAAGGCGCCCCGCATAAGCGAGAACGGGTCGGTGGTCATGTTCGTATCGACGTCCGGGCTCAAGCTGGGCAGGATGCCGTGATTCAACGCCTGCTGAAGCGGCGGCATCCCATGCCGCATCTGCATCTCGATCAGAATAGCGATCGAGATATGCGCACCTCGGTCGCGAACGATATCCCAGGCTTTCGATTGGCTGCTGTTTGGGTAACCCGAAGAGCCGGTCCCGATCTCTGCAATAGAGTTGTCCTGCCATCGGGTGGCGTGATCAAAGGTAACGTCAGACCAGTCCATGCCGTTCCGCGGGTCAGCCGCCGCGTTAACGATGCCGTTCGGATTGCCGACGCTATGATTGTTGATCAACGCGCCGAACGACCGGCCGAGCTGCCACCCCGTGTAATCGGCGCCTTGGAAAGCCGGCCCTGCCAGACCGCCGAAGCCCAGCGTCACCAACTGATCCTTCGAACTGAAGTACGTTTTCGCGATGCGGCCAATGCCTTTCGTCGTGTCATTCATGGCCCCGGGGAATTCGAACGGAAAGCCTTCGGCGCTCCGGTTCGTCCCGGCGCTGTAATCGAAAACCATCCGCCGGCCGGAATCCATCAACCCCTTGATCATCGCATCGGTGTGAGCAGGGGTGTGATTGGACTGCGAAGTGTCTGTGCCACAGGTGACACCCTCGCTGATCTGACTGAGACAGGAGATGAGCTGCGCAATGTAGCAATCCTCCGGGTCATACGGGACACGCCCCAGGTCCCAGATGACGTTGTTCGGGTTGTCGGGATCCACGATGCGGCCGACCGTCCAAATGTTTTGCACCACCGATCCATAGCTCTCCAGCGGCCACGCGCCTGCGAGGAGGCCATCGGGAATCACGCTTCGTTGAATGCTCTCGTATTGATGATTATGCGTGGTGATGAAGCCGGGCATGACGATCGTGCCCGAACAGTCGACCACTTCGGCGTCGCCAGCAGAGATGTTGGGCGCAATCTGGCTGATCGTCTTGCCGTCGATCAGGACGTCGCCCTTTTCGAAGTCGCCCACTTTTAGGTCAAGACTAAGGACGACACCCCCCCGTAGCAAGATGCGGCGCTTGCGACCGTCTCCGACGAGGTTTTGAAGATCCGCCGGAGTGGTTGATCGCAGGCCGGGCAGCGGTTGCTGACTCGCAGTCGCCGGAGTCACGGCCGGAGTCTGGCAGCCGGCCGTAACGAGCGTGGCGCCCGCCAGTCCCGCCGCGCCAGACTTCAAGAAATCGCGCCGAGATCGAGGACTCATCTGGACCTCCCCGGAATTTAATTTGAATTCGGGTATTCAATGTCCCCACTGCCCGTTAGTCAAGGGAATTACACGCAGGTTATTCGTCGAAAGTCTTAACAACCAACAACACCTTCCTTTGAACATGGCTGACGCGTCGGATAAGATCACGCCGGAGGCCCCAAATGAAACGATGCTTACTTGCGTTGTTCGTGTTCGTCGCGACGCCGCTGGCCGCTCGTCAGAATCAGCAGAGCGTTCCTGAGATTCCCTTCGACTCCATCCCCGACTTCTTCAAGCTTCCGCAGGGAATGAATTTCGGCGAGGTTCCCGGAGTGGCTGTCGATTCGAAAGGAAACATCTATGTGTTCACGCGCTCGAATACCGCCACAGGCCCGGCCTACGCTCCCGCCGCGGCGCAGTTGCTCGAGTTCGGTCCCACCGGCCAGTTCATCCGGGAAATCGGTAAGGGCCTTTATGGCTGGGCCGAAGCGCACACCGTGCGTATTGATAAGAACGACAACATTTGGGCAATCGATAAAGGCTCCGATATGGTCATCAAGTTCAACCAAGCGGGCCGCGTCACGATGGTGTTCGGACGCCGCAAGGAATCAGCAGACGAAGACACAAAGCCATGGGAGCATCCCAATCCGCCTTCACCACACGTGAATGGACTCTTCCGCCAGCCGACCGATGTGGCGTGGGACTCCGAAGGCAATATCTACATTACTGACGGGTACATCAATTCTCGTGTTGCGAAATACGACAAGAATGGCGACTGGGTGAAGTCGTGGGGCAGTCGCGGCACCGGCCCGGGCCAGTTCAACATTCCGCATGCGATCGTGATCGATCGCAATAACAACATATATGTCGGCGACCGGACGAACCGTCGCATTCAGATTTTCGACACCGACGGAAAGTTTCTACGCCAGTTCACAATCGACGTGCCGCCGGATCCGAGCATCCCGCCTGTCAACGGCGACACACCAACCGGTGCGCGCCTCGCCGCGTCCATCGGGGCGCCCAATTCGATCTGCATCACGCCAGGTCCGAATCAAGTGTTATTCGTCGGCGAGTCGACGTACCCAGGCCGCCTGTTCAAAGTTTCGTTAGATGGGAAGGTACTCGGCGTCATCGGACGCTCTGGCCGCCAGCTGAAACAGTTCTCCGGGATCCACCAATTGTCGTGTCCATCGGAAACGGAGGTCTACGCCGCCGAGACTTCGAACTGGCGCGTCCAGAAGCTGATCCTCCGTCCGGCAACACAGACATCGAGGGCGGGCCGCTAATTGGCTACTCAAACCTGTTGCTATAAAGTCGGCGGCTAATCATCGTCACCAAGCACGCGGCTGGCGATCTGCATGCCGTCCCACACCGCCGGAAATCCGGCGTACGGGGCCATGTGCAGTATGACTTCGAGTATCTCTTCTCTGGTAGCTCCATTGCCCAGTGCCATGCGCAGATTGAGTTCGAGCGCGTTCGTCCTTCCGAGCGCCGTCAATACAGCGACTGTAGCTAAGCTGCGAGTCTTCAAATCCAAAGTCGACCGTGTCCAGATCCTGCCCGCGACAAACTCGAGAATGAGCCGCTCCAGGTCCGGCGAGATCTCTCTCCAACTCCGACGTATGCGATCCGCTTGCTCGGGGCCGACCATCGTCTTCAGGATTGCTAATCCATCTTCAAAATGTTGTTCGTCCGTCATGGCCGGAGATTAACTAATTACCGATCCTGAAGCCATACCCGGCGCTGACATCGATGGCTTGTCCGGTAATCGCGGCCGCCTCCGGCGAACATAGAAACAACACCAGATCGGCGACTTCTTTCGGAAGAACCATCCTTTTCAATGCTGTTGCCCGTGTGTACTCCTCAGTCATGGCGCCAACGTCAACTCCGGCCGCCTCCGCTCGATCACGGATAACAGCGTCGATCATCTGCGTGCGAGTGGGCCCGGGACAGATGGCATTAACTCGGATACCGAAAGACCCCACTTCCTGCGCGAGTGTTAGTGTCAGCCCGATAAGACCCCACTTGGACGCCGCATACGGCGAGCGCAACGGATAAGCCATCTTTCCTGCGATCGATGACATATTGATGATGCTCCCTGTCCTGCGTTCGATCATCAACGGAATGACAGCGCGGCTCAGAAGGAATGGAGTTCTGAGATTGATGCTTAGAGTTCGATCCCAATGTTCGGTGGTGATTTCATGAACTGGAAGTGTCGGACCGGTGATGCCGGCATTGTTGACGAGAATGTCCGGCGGGCCGAGATCTCGAACCACGGTCTTAATCAGTAAATCGATTTGAAAGTCGTCCGAAAGATCCGTTCCATACGATTTGAAGCGCAGCCCCTTCGACTGGAACTCCAGCGATGTTTCTTCCAGCGCGGCGTCATCCAGGGCCGCAATGGCGACGATGGCATCGGTGCCTAGCAGCCTTTCGGCTATCGCCTTACCGATGCCCTGGCTTCCGCCTGTAACAAGTGCAATTTTGTCTTTGAACATCGCGGAATCATCGCACAAGTCGATTAGAAGGGAGCGGCGGCAGCAGTATAGTTCATCCCGATTCGGCCGGCGAGCGTGCGGTCGGCGGGGGAGCGGCCGATGAGCAAGCATTGGTTCAACGCTAGCCGATGGCGAAACGCAAACTGCAGGACAAGTCCAGGCAGCGGCTTGCGGCACCAGCATAATGGTGGACCAGCCGGGTGTGAACAGTACGCAAAATCGAGGTCCGTCCCAAGCAACTCTTTAGTACGCTCGAAGCATGCGCGCACTGCTGCATCTGTGGTCTTGCCTTCGCTTATCTGCGGACGCCAGGCGATAGCAAGGAGTTTGAAGCCGGCCTTACAATGGCCGGCCATCAGCTCGCGGGCGGCCGGCAGCAATGCGACATCGTCGGGCTCGAGCGCAACCGGAGCGCCGCTTGCGCTAATGCAAAGGACACCATCGTACTCGACCACGATCGCTTTCTGGTCGAAACCGGCAAGCGGCCGCCGCACGAACGGACGATCCTCAACTTCTCTGAACCCTTCTTCAAGAACCGGCGGCTCAACATGCCGTTCGTACCGGAACTGAGCGTCGGGCCCGAAAAAGCGGTGATCGGATTTGCCAACTGCGCGCAATTCCTCGGGCATCGGAAGTCTTCCATACGCCTCGATCAGTCGGCAAACCGCGTTGATCTGCGCGTCGGCCAGGCTGGTGGTCAATCGAATGCAACGGACAGCCACACTGTGACGCGCGGCGCATTCGATTACCTCGTTGCGCGACTTGCGCGAGGCGTACGTGTTGTCGAGGACCCAATTGAGCTGGCCTCCGGCTAGCCCGGAGTCTAGTTCGGGCACAAGGTCTGCAAGGGTGTCGCCGACGCTGTCGCGGTTCAACCGTCGATAGCCGCGGGTCACGAACTCCTCGGCTGCGCTGCTCTTGCCGGCAGCGGGCATTCCCATCACCAGCACGACTTCACCATCCTTCTTTGCCGCCGGCATGGTGTGTGCTCTCGGCTTGCGCAGTGAACGGCCCGCAGGAAATTGCTCATCGAGCTGCATGCGATCGCGCTCGCTCAACTCGATAGCAGCTGCGCGCCCGATGGAGCGCGCCGTGACTTCCCGCGTTGCTCCCGGAATCGGAACGATGTTGGGCGCCAGCGAGAGCAGCCATGCCAATGCGATTTCATACGGTGTGGCATTGTGCCGTTTCGCAATTTCGGCTAGCACAGGATCCCGCGCTATCCGCCCAATGCGACTGCCGCCGAGCGGCCGGTAGGCAATCAGCTGTATGCCGTGATCGCGACAATGCTCGACGACGCCGTTGCGCAGGTTTTCATCGTCGATCACGCTCAGTCTGACCTGCACGGATGCGACTTCAGCAATCTTCTGTGCCGACTTGATCTGACCGACGGTGACGTTTGACAAACCAATACGGCGAATCAGGCCTTCCTTCTGAAGCGCCGCCAATGCACGAACACTGGTCTCGAGCGGCACACTGGGGTCGATTGCGTGCAGTTGATACAAATCGATCACTGAAACATCGAGTGCCCGCAGGCTTGCTAAGCAGGCGCTATGCAGATGCTTCGCGCGGCCGTCAGGCACCCAGCGCCCGGCGGGGCGCAAAAGGCCACCTTTGGTGGCAACAGTGATGCTACTCGCGTCTCCACTCCAGGTCTTTAGCGCCTGAGCGATGAGCCGCTCGTTGTGACCGATATCGCCATCATCGAGGCAATACGCGTCCGCGGTATCGAGCAGTGTGACGCGCCCATCGAGGGCGGCATGAATGACTGCAACCGCACGGGCGGAGTCTCGCGGTTCGATCGTTGACAGGCGCATGCAGCCAAGTCCAATCATGACGTTCTATGGAAATCGATGTTGCCATTCAGTGCGTCGCCGAAACGCTGCATAAACGTGACGGCGCTCTGGGGCGACCGATACGTGGGGTTGGACTGCTTGACCTGCATTCTTTGCCAACCTAACTGCCCTGCGGATGCCGCTGGGATCGAGAATTGCTCCTGGGACGAAGCCGTGGTTTTAATTTTGCATCAACTTCCACGGCTTCGAAACCGTCGTCGTGACCTCTGGCCAGGATGCGGGAGTGAGCGACGAGCGAAGCGAGCCGTCGGTCACGCATGAAGCCTTTCGGCTGATGCCGGCGTGGCACGATGAACCGACAAACTCGCAGTGATACAATCCGCATTCAATTCTGCAGTTATCGGATCGGGTCGTGCGTCGCGATATCAGGCTAGCGAAGGCCTGGCTTCGCAACAACCTCACAAGCTACGGCCGCACGATTCTTAACTCAGTCTGGAAATGGATCATCTGAGGAGGTCAATGATGTCCTTCGTGCTGATCTTTACACTACAGTGTTTGTTTCCGATTTTTGACTTCGATGCGGAATTCACCGGCGTA
>Ga0075423_10004109_pt1 | contig 13458 bp, 12 predicted proteins | sample SoiMethybrSBSTD2_FD_80114 | JGI IMG/M metagenome (GOLD analysis project Ga0075423, IMG submission 80114) | Bulk soil microbial communities from a Populus tree surrounding site in Tennessee, USA - Soil MetaG P. TD hybrid SBSTD2 | ecosystem: Environmental > Terrestrial > Soil > Tree plantation...
GCTCGACCGGCGGCGGTCCGCGGGGGTTCCCTGACCACGTGAACAGCCGGAAGTCGAGGGGAGCAACGGGCGGGCTGCTCACGTTATCTGCGGGGCCGGCGGTGATGAGGTACTGCCCCGGGTAGGTGAAGTCGATGCTGCGGATGCCGCGGCCGCCGAGCGGCAGCACGATCGGCGCGCCGAAATGCGCCGCGCCCGGCCCGGGAGTCGGATTGCCGGCCACCAGGGCCGGCATGTTCAGCAGCGGGATGATGAGAGCGTGGGTCCGCGGCGAAGTGGAAGTCGTGGGGCCGCAGCAGTTGACGAACGGGGTCCGGAAGCTGATGTAAGCGGTGGTTCCGTCCGGCGCCAGCGTCAAGCCCTCGACGTTGAACCCGGTGGCGAGCTTGGGGTTCACATTGTTGGCCGCGCTGGCGGCCAGCCCGAAGTAGTTGGCCCCGAGGCCATGCAGATTGTTCACGTCCCAGGCGATGATGTCGTCGCGCAGGTGGTCGTATCGCCCGAGGTAGGACAGCGTGTAAGGCGGCGAGCCTAAGCCGTCGCCGTTCACCTGTGTCGCGAAGATGCGACTGCGGTTGGGGCGCAGGTTGCCGCTGGCCGAGTTGCTCATCGAGCCGAGCCAGTAGATACGGACCCCGTTCGCATCGACCATCTTCACGATCGCCTCGAGATCGGCGGTCGTGTCGCTCCCCGTGAACGCCAGGTTCGCCTTCACGTTGATGGAGTAGAGCACGGTACTGCAGCCGGCGCCGGGATAGCGCGCATAGAGGCGCAGGAAGGAGTCCTCGTTGTTGTTCACGAACATCAACGTGTCGCCCATCGCGACCGCGCCGGACGCGTCGCCGTGCGGTGAAGCGTAGGTGTATTCGTGAACGACCTGGGCGGGACTCGAGGCCGGTATCAAGGCGGAAGCACAGGCGAACGCGAGCCATGCCCACCGCGGCCCGGCACGGCGGCGAGGCGGCTTCACGGCGGATGCGCGCCGCGCTCCAGGGTGGGCTCCTTCCCGATTCCGGATCATTCTCGGGAACAACGTCATCTCACACCTCGGCAGGAGCTGCACCTCTATTGCGGGAACGGCCACCGTGCCCACAACGGCGGGCGAAAGTCGTTGTCGAACACCAGGACGAAACCCTTCCCGTCCGCCGCCTTCGTGACGCCCTCGGGCTTGAGGCCCGGGAAGTCGTGCAGCAGCAGCGGCGCGCTCGCGCCGGGCTTGAGCCAGTAGATCCCGCCGCCGCCGTCGCTGGGCATGCCCTTCGGGGAGTTGGCGAGCAGGACGATCGAACCGTCGGGCAATCCGGTCATGTCCGAGATGCCGCGGCCGATCGTTCCCTTGGGACGCGAGACGCCGAGCGGCACCTGCCGGAAGAGCGTCAGGGCGCCCGGCTCGACGCGGCCCAAGTGGAGCGCCTGCACGGGGGAGGAGAGCCGGAGAATGACCGCATCGCCATGGGCCGTGAGCGGCGCCTTGAGCCCGATGAGCAACGCGTCCTTCTGGTAGGTGAGCGCCTCGATGTCGAGCATCCCGTTGGGATCGAGCCCGGCGATCGAGAGGATCCCTGCGCCCTTGGCATCCACCACCGTGGTGAGGTCGAGCATGCCCAGCGCGCGCAACGCACGGCCTTCGAGCTTGAGATGCAGGAGCCGCCGGCGCGCGGGCTTCAGGTGGCCCTTCTTGTTGAGCGAGTGCGATGTGGTCAGGAAGAACGTTCCGTCCGGCCCGTCGCAGATCGATTCGGGATCGTTCAGCTCCTTGACTCCCAGGATCGGGACCGGGGTCGCGTCGAATGCGCCTTGGCGCGTCATCGCGAACACCCACGGCTCGTGCTTGTCGGTCTCGTTTCCGGTGTCGTCGCTGACGACCAGGTAGCGGTCGATGGGCCCGGCCCATGCCACGCCCGAAGGCTCGATCGTGGCGTTCTGGCTCGCCAGGGTGGACGGCACCACGATCAGCGACGGCGGGGCCGGGGCCGACGGAGCCGTCGCGGCGCTCGCGCCGGGGAGCCCGAGCGCCAGGGCCAGGCCGCCCGCGAGCCGCGAGGCGACCCAGAGGCCGGAAAGGCGTGCGCGCCTAGAACTGCTCTTCGTCGAAATACAGATTGACATGACTGACACCTTCGGCCTGCCGCAGCTCTCGAACGAACCGGTCGCCCGTGGCGCGGTCCCTGAGCTTCACGTAGTAGGCGACTTCCAGGCGCCCGCCGTCGTCGCCCATCGACCGCGTATTGATCACCTGGTGGGTCCGGCAGTAGCGCTTCAACAGGCTCACGAACGCAGGCACATCGCTGCCATTCGCCTCGTAGGACACCTGCAGCAGGTACTCCTGCTTGTGGAGCACACGCCGCGTGGTCCAGTTGGTCAGGTAGATCACCGCCGCGACGCACGCCGTGCCCGTGAATGCGATGTTGTAGTAACCGCCCCCGGCCGCCATTCCGACGGCGAGCGCGAAGAAGACGTACACGATGTCCTGGGTGTCCTTGACCGCGGTGCGGAACCGGATGATCGACATCGCTCCGACCAGGCCGAACGCCCGTGCCACGTTGCTGCCGATCGTCATGATCACGAGCGCGGTGATCATGGTCAAAAGGACGATCGAGTTCGCGAACGAGATCGAGTACCCCGGCCCGCGGTACGTGTTGCGGTACACCAGCGAGATCGCCAGACCACAGATCACCGCGACCGTGATGTTGAGGATGATCTGGAGGCCGGTGATCGGAAACACGGCCGCATTGTCCATGGTCATCATCCCAGCACCTCACTCGCCTGCTCGCTCGCCTGCGGCGCCTGGTCGTAGCCCGGGGCGGGCAGGACCCGCGAGCGGATGTGCGCGCGCTGCGGCACCAGATCCAGGCACAGGACGAATTTCGACAGCGCCATGCGGGGCAGGTTGTAGCGGCCGATCAGCTCCGATGCCCATTGGGGCAGGGAGCGGTGGAAGAACTTGAGCTCGAGCACGAAATGGTCCTTCATCACCGGCGTGAGACAGCGCTCGCTGTGGAGATCGGAGAGCTGGGGGGCGAGCTGCCCGCGAATCGCCTTGTCGAACGTCACCCGCAGCGAGGTGTCATATTTCCCGAAGAAGGCCTCGCGGTTGTACACGACGAGGACCGCAGGCTGCAGGCAGAGCCGGTAGTAATGGTAGAGAAAGCGGCGGGCGTCCTCGGGGGCACGGGGCGCCCCGGGCGTCTTGAAGATGTGCTTCGGGATGTCCGGAGAGGCGAGGAACTCTGGAAGGTCGGAGAGCTTGAGGGATGCGCGGTGCTTGTCGATCGCAGGTCCGAGCCGCTTCTTGATCTCGAGGAACACGATGCTGTTCGAAGGGTCCGTGCCATATCCGCGGATTCGATACTTGTTGCGCTCGTCGACGCCGGCGTCCTTCTCGTGGTAGCAGTCGAGGTAGGGCGTGTCGTAGTAGATGCTGCGGACGGAGTACTCGCCCTTGGTCGCCGCCTCGGTGAACGGGTCCGGCGCCAGGTAGGGCTGAATGTCGGCGCGGATCTTCTCCATCAACTCCACCGGTACGAGGTACTTGTACTCGATGCGGCCGCCCATCAGTTGCTCGTTCCTTCCACGGAGGTGGCAATCGCGTGCAGGATGAACTGGACGTACTCCAACGCCGTCATCGAACGGCATTCGATGCGGCACCGGGCGACGCTCCCGGGAAGCAGGTCGAGCGGCGGGTCGTCCAGCAGGGCCGTGGCCATGACGACTTTCTGGCTGGCACGGGTGCTGACCTCGTGTTCCAGCGCCACGATCCGCCCGCGGATCGGGCGGGAGAAGCCCGCGATCGTGAGTGGCGCCTCGGGCGTCGCGGAGACGCGGGCGTAGTCGCTCCAGCGGACCGGGATGAGCGCCACGTAGGGCGAGGAGGCCGAGATCCGGACTAGGGTACTGCCGGTCGCGTTCGACGAGAGGATGCCGTCGATCGGTGAGCGGATCGTGTACCCGGCCGCCTGAGCGTTCGCGGCGGCGATCTCGTTCTTCAGCGTCTCGATGTGGGTCTCCGCGAGCGCCAGCTCCTCGGGCTTGGCGCCGGACCGGGCGGTCGCGAGGTCGGCCTCGTTGATCGCAACGGCGTCGTCCAGGGCGTGCGCCGCGGTCTGGACGCGGTCGAATTCCGCCTGCGGGATCAAGTGGTCGTCGAAGAGCGACTGCGTGCGCTCGACCGTGGGTTTGTAATCGTCACGCCGGCCCTTGGCGGACTCGAGCCGCTGCTCGGCGGCCGCGATCACCTCCGATTTCGCCCCCGCGGCGTTGGCCGCCAGAGAGCGCTCTGCGGCCGCGAGCTGGCCATTCAGCGATACGAGGTGCTCCTGCATCTCGGTCGATGTGACGACGCCGATCGTATCGCCCGCCGCGATGCGCTGGCCGGGCCTCAGAGAGGGCCTCAGGGTGAAGAACACCGAGCTGCCGCCATCGAAACTCGTGACGCGGTAGCCGTCGCTGACGCCGGTTCGATAATTGGAGGTATTGGCGATGAGCTGACCGGAGGAGCCGGTTGCGAGCGTCCACTCGTGAGCCGCGGTGATGTCCGCGTAGCTGCCCACGATCGATGGGAATTTTATGGGCAGGAACACGATCCCTGCGGCGATAGCGAGCAGCCCGACCGCGACCGCGGTCCCGATGAGGATCCTGCGTGCCGTGCCCCGTGACATTCCGCGTTTGTGGTACGGGTCTCGGGAATGAGACAACGACTTGAGAACATCGTCCTCGAGGAAGGACGGCGACGGCATGTCTCTCTCTTTCTCAGCGGCACATGGGGGATGCAGGAAACTCGGCGCTTAGTATATCAATATCATTGTCAATATGCGTCGGAATTGTAACAACTGTACTAGTTTGTGATGTGCAATGGCCCGTCCGGAACGACGACGCGAGGCTCCGAGAGAGCGCCGAGAACGTCCCGAGACGTGCCCGTTACATTGGGCGATCGATGCGACGCGCGCCGGACCCTTCCTGCGTGAGGCGCCGGCCACACCGCACGTGCCTACCGGGGCACGGCAGTAGAAGAAACCAGGTCGACTGCCGAGTGCCGGCGCTCGTCCGGAAAAGGGGCGGATGCGGTCGCGCGTTGTGGACGCGGAGGGGCGCGAGGGCAGCCGGAGGCCCGCTTGACCATGACTTCGCATGGTCGCTAGACTCCCCCGCCTGCTCGACGCACGCCCTGCCCTTGAGCCGCGGCGCGCGAGCTCCATTCCTCGGTAGCTCAACGGCAGAGCATCCGGCTGTTAACCGGAGGGTTGTAGGTTCGAATCCTACCCGAGGAGCCATTTTCGAGGGCCCTCGTAACTCACAGAGTTGCGGGGGCTTTTCGCTTGTGTGGCGGGGGTCCCGCGTGCCGCCGCGCGCGCTCGTGCCGGCGCGGCGCCCAGGGCTCGCCCGAGGGCCTTCCTGAGCCCGCTGTTCAGGAACGCCAGCTCGAGGCCCGATGGATGGTGATCGTTGCGCCCGAGGAGCGAAGCGCACCCCTGCCCGAGGCGCGTCGGGGCGAGACCCTCTAGACTCCGTCCATGGACCCGAGGCCGTTCGATTTCACCAGCGAAAGCGACGTCGCGCTCTACGACGAGCTCCCCTTGTGGTCGGCGCTCGCCGGCGCGCTGCTGCTCGAGCACGTCACGCTGGCCGGGGCGCGGTGTGTGCTCGATCTGGGCTGCGGCACCGGCTTTCCGCTGGTGGAGCTGGCGGAGCGCATGGGGAGCGCGGCGTTCGTCGCCGGACTCGATCCGTGGGCCGAGGCGCTGCGGCGCGCGCACGCCAAGATCGCGCGCTGGAACGCCCCCGCCGCCGCGGTGCGCGGGAGCGGCGCCGCGCTCCCGTTCCGCTCCGGCGCTTTCGATCTCCTGGTGTCGAACCTGGGCGTCAACAACTTCGATGACGCTACGGGCTCGCTCCGTGAGTGCCGTCGCGTACTCAAGTCCGGCGGCATCCTCGGGCTCTCGACCAACCTGGTCGGGCACATGCGCGAGCTCTATGCCGCATTCGAGCACGTGCTCGCCGCCGCCGGCGACGGCGATGCGCTCGCGCGGCTCCGGCGGCACGTCGAGCATCGCGCGACGGTCGCATCGCTGCGCGCGAGCCTCGAGACCGCGGGGTTCCGCGTCACGGCCGTGCACGAGCGCCAGGTCCTCATGCGCTTCGCGAATGCCGGAGCGCTGTTCTCGCACCATTTCATCCGCCTCGGGTTCCGTCCGGCGTGGGAGGAGCTCGCGTCTGCCGCCGCCCTCGCGAGTCTCGCCGCGGAGCTGGACCGCACCGCGGCCGCCGAGGGCGTGATCCGCCTCTCCGTCCCGCTGGCCTACATCGAAGCGCAGACCTAGAGCCGCGGCGCGCGATCGAGGCCCGGCCCGCGCGCGGCCCGCGCGGCCCGCACGCCTCAGGGGCATTAGGCCCTCGGTTTTACCGTGGAGTCCCGCCCCGCGAAGGCCGATGCCACCGTGGGGGCGCGTCGACCGACGACCGCGGCAGACCGATCCACGCTTCTTCGGAGAGGAAGCGACGCCGCCCCGCAGACGAAGGAGGAATCCATGAAGCGAGCCCTCGCAGCGGGATTGATCCTGGTCGCGACCAGCCTCAACGGGTGCGTGACGGCGTCCAAGTACCGCGAGCTCGAAGCCGAGCGGGACATCCTGCACACCGAGCAGGACCGCCTCACGCTGGATGTCGCGAAGCTCCAGGAGCGGCTGGCCGAGCTCCAGACGGAAACCGAAGCCCTGACCGCGAAGCGCGATTCTCTGAGAGCCGAGGGAGACTCCCTGCGCTCCGCGCGGAGCGCACTCGAAGGCGAGCGTGACGCGCTCAAGAAGTCCAAGGACGAGACGGTGTCCCGGTACGACGCGCTGGTCGACCAGCTGTCATCGGAGGTGAAGAAGGGGAGCCTCCAGATCAAGCGCTACAAGAACATGCTGTCGGTGGACGTCGCGGACAAGATCTTCTTCGCATCCGGAAGCGCGGAGATCAAGGAGAGCGGGAAGGAAGTCCTGAAGAAGGTGGGCAAGGCGCTCGCCCAGTACCCCGACAAGGTGATCCGCGTCGTGGGACACACGGACAATGTGCCGCTCACCAAGGCGTACCAGAAGGTGTTTCCGACCAACTGGGAGCTTTCCGTCGCGCGCGCCACGACGGTGGTGAGGTTCCTCCAGGACGAATGCAAGATCGGCCCCGAGCGGCTGGTCGCGGCGGGACGCGGGCCCTATCAGCCGGTCGCATCGAACGACACTCCCGAGAGCCGGCAGAAGAACCGGCGCATCGAGATCATGCTGCTCGAGCGCAATCTCGCGGACGGCGGGGCCACCGCAGGAAGTCCCTAGCCGCAAACGCCTCTCCGCACGAAATCGAAGCGCCCGCCGATGCACTACGGCGGGCGCTTTCGTTGTACGGGCGCGGTCTCGCGCCGTTGTCGGACCGGGCCTCAGTGGACGGTCGCGCAGGCCAGGAGCGTTCCGTATCCCGGCCCGAGCCGCACCGAAACCGAGCCGACCTCGTCCAGGTCGTCGTCGATCTTGCCGTCCACCGTGCCCTCCCCGTCGGCGTCGGTGGTGAACGTTCCGAGCAGATCCGCGGGCTCCGTGCAGTCGCTGCTCTCGTAGTAGAACGAGGCATACAGAGTCCCGGGCTGGAGGCCGTTCGCGTTCACATGAAGGTTCGTGCCGCCGTGCGGAAGCTGCGTGAGCTGGACGAAGCCGCCGACGCCCGAGCCGCCGTTCGGCACGAGGTCGGCTTTGACGTGGCGCTCAGTGTCCGCCGCGGCGCCGGTGGCGAGGATCCCGAGCAACAGTGCAAAGGATGCGATCCGCTTGTTCATGGGTGACCTCCGCGAAACAGGGAAATACCAAGGCGCCACTCCCTCCGCGCCAGAACGCGCGAAGCAGCCATGAATGTGAACACCGCGGAGTGCGGCAACTCAATCCAAGTGTTTGTGGAGGAATCGTCGGAACGTTCGACCGTTGGAAACCGCCCCGCCCGGCGGGTGGCGGGCGGACGCGCCCCAAGCCCTACTTCTTCGGCAGCAGGTCCGCGAGCGAGGCTTCGAGGGCCCGATCCACCGAGTACTTGGGGACTGTGACGGCGAAGCCGAATCCCGAGCGCGCGGCGTAGTGGTAGCCGTCCTTGCCGGGGACCGGCCCGCCGATCTTCACCACGACGGCGCCGGCGGAGGCGCCCGTGCTGTCGCCGGGCGCGGGCGCGCGCGTGAAAACCAGGGTCGCCGCGGGGGAGGCGAGGCCGTACGAGGCGTCGCCCTCCGGTCCCGCGGGCGATTCCATCGCCAGGGCGGACAGGGTGCGCACCAGGGTCTCGACCTTCTGGGTATCGAGCGCGGTGCGCGCCTTCGCGGCCGGGGACGTCACGCTCCAGATGCCGTTCTTCTTCTCGATCTGGAAGCTGCCCTTCGCATTGCTGACGCCGATCCCCGAGAGCGAATCGGCCGGAACGTTCAGCACGTTGCGATCGACCCACGAGCCGGCATCCGCCGGGCACTCGTAGGAGCTGAGCCCGCTCGCCTCGTAGACCGCGTCCTTGCCGCCCACGCGCACGTGGCTGGTCTGGTAGCGCGGCGAGGATCCGAGGTAGAGCTCGGCGCTCGGCTTGTCGCCGGGCTTCTCCCAGATGCGGATGCGCCGCTCGAACTCGCCGTCCGCCACCTTGAGCGCCGCGTGGTTCTTGCGGTTGCTCACGACCGGCCGGCCGGCGCTGAGCTTGCCGACGTCCTCGATCAGCTTCTCGACCTTGCCGGTCGTCACCGGGTAGCCCTTCGGGCTCTCGAGCGTCCACGCGCCGCCTTCGCGGTCGAGATCGACCGATGCGCCGGTGCCGTCGCCGATCTCCACCTTGTTCGCCGTCATCGCGGCGAGCGCGGGGAAGATCGGCTGCTCCTTCACCGCCGCGTGGCTCGCGGGAAAGACCAGCTGCAGCAGCGCGATGAGCGCGACCTGCACCGCGAGCACGATCGCGAGCAGCCGCTGGGTGCGGTCCATGTCAGCGGCCCGCCCCGGCTTCGACGGCGCGAGCCCCGGCCACCGCCGGCCGCACCACGGGCGTCATGCGGCGCCGGCGCGAGTAGCGCGCGAGGCCGAGTGCCGCGAGCGCCACCAGCGGCGCGATGTAGTTGATGCCCTCGAGCGTCATCTCGGCGGGCTTCGCGAGCCGCTCGATCCTGCGCGCCTGGGTGCTGCGGGTGCGGATCGAGATCAGGTCGTTGTCGAGGTTCATCCAGTCGAGCAGGTTCTGCACGAAGCCCAGGTTCTCGACGAACGCGCCGCCCAGCTGCCGGCCGAGCACGCGCGCCACCAGGTCGCTCACGAACTCCGCGTCCCCGACCACCGCGAGGCGCGTGTCCGGCGAGCGCGTGAGCGGCACTTCCTTGCGGGTCGAGTCGCCCGGCGCCTTCGGCGGCTCCTTGCCGGCGAAGTAGCTCTCGAAGCTGCCCTGCAGCGCGGCCGCGACCAGGTGGGGCTTGGCGCCCGCCGGCACGGTGTAGCTCACGGACGCCGCCTTGGTGACGTCGTCGTCGGTCCACGAGCGCTCGGAGGAGGCGAGGATCGGGATCACGGTGAGCTTCTTGTCGGGCGGCGACACCTCAATCGGGCTGCCCCAATAGACGCGGACCGCCTCGAGCTTGCCCGTCACCGCGCGGTTCTTGAGCCCGGCGTCGCGGATCTCGACCAGGTAGGGATAGGGCCGCATCACCCAGGTCTGGAGGTTCCCGAACGGTGTGCGGCGGATCTCCGGGACCGGCAGGGGCTGATTGTGGTCGTCGAGCAGCAGCGTCTTCGAGATCTCGATCCCGTAGTGCTTGAGCCACGGCCCGAGCCCGGACTCGATCGGCCGCACGTTGAGCCCGCTCTGGCCGAAGTCGGTCTCGTAGCTGCCGGCGCACAGGATCACGCGCCCGCCCCGCATCAGGTACTGGTCGAGGTTGTAGACCGCGCGGTCGCTCCAGTTCTTGGGCTTCAGCACCAGCAGCACGTCAACCTCGCCCGGCACGCCCTCTGCGCCGTCGACCGAGACGTCGCGCACGTTGTATTCCTGGCGCAGCATGGTCTTGATCTGGTCGAACTCCGGCGGGGGCTGCTGCGGCATCTGCCCCTGCATGCGGAGCTGCATCATCACCTCGGGCGGGATCGAGGGCTGCGGCGTCACCACGCCCACCGTTTTCAGGAACCCCGGGGCGCGGCGCTTGAGCGAGTTCTCGATCAGCTCGCGGATGCTGGCGGAGGAGACCTGCCCGGTCGCGAGCGGCACCTGCTCGGTCTGGCTGCCGACCGTGAGGTAGCCGGAGAGGTGGAAGGTCTCGCGGCTGAAGATCCCGAGCGACATCGGCTGCGCCCCGAAACGGCGGGCGACGTCGGCCTCCTGCGCCTGGTCCGCCGGCACGATCTCGTCGTAGGTGAAGTGGTCCTTGCCGGTCTTCTTGAGCTCTTCCGCCGCCTTGCGCACGGCATCGGGCGCGTCCTTGAACACCGCCGGCATGCGGTCGGGCGTCATCACCGCCGTGAACTTCACCGGCTGGCCCACGCGGTCGAACAGCTCCGCGGTGTTGCGGAAGCCGAACACCACCTTCTTGATCCCGCGCGTGAGGTCGTACTCGAGGTTGCGCAGCCGCACGTCCACGTCGCCGTCGGGCAGCGGCTCGACGTCGATCAGGTCCTCGAACCCGTAGCGCTGGTACTGGTCGCCGTACTTCACCACGATCGCGAAGTAGGCGTTCACGATGCCGCTCTCGTACTTGGACGCCAGCCGGAACGGCGTGCTGGTCACGCCGAAGCGATCGCTCGCCTCCTGCTCGATGCGATCGCTGGTGCCGGGATCGAGGATCTCGACGTGCACCCTGCCGCGGCCCAGCGCGCGGTACTCGCCCAGCAGGTCCTCGATCTGGGGTACCAGCGGAGCGAGCTTGGGATGCGTGCGCTTCGAGAAGTAGCCGTAGATGGTGAGATCGTCGTCGAGCGATGAGACCAGCTTGCGCGTCGCGCCCGAAATCGAGAACACCTGGTCGCGCGTGAGGTCGAGGCGCGCCATGTCCCAGCGGGAGATGATCGAGTTGAAGGCGATCAGGTTCGCCCCGAACAGGGCGAGCGTGAGGGCCACGCCCATCTGCCGTCTGCGCTTGGTGTCCATTCTCTAGGTCCAGCGGCGGGCCCGCACCGCCATCACGGAGCCTGCCAGGAAGAACACGCACAGCGATGCGTAGTAGATCAGGTCGCGCAGGTCCACCACGCCGCGCGCCACGCTCTCGAACCGGGCGCCGGTGCCGATCGCCCGCAGCACCGCCGCGGTGCGGTCCGAGAACAGCCCGGCGAACGATTCGCTGCCGATGCCATAGAGCCCGAGGCACACCACGAGGCCGAGGATGAAGGCGAGGATCTGGTTTTCGGTGGTGGCCGAGAGGAACTGGCCGACGGCGAGGTAGGCGGCTCCCAGCAGCAGCGCCCCGAGGTAACCGCCCACCACCGGGCCCCAGTCGAGCTTGCCGACGAACGACACCGAGATGGGCAGCGCCAGGGTGAGCGCGAGACCGCACGCGAGCAGGATCCAGCTCGCCACGAACTTCCCGGCGACGAGCTGAATGTCGCGCACCGGCAACGTGAGCAGGACCTCGAGCGTGCCCTGCTTCTGCTCCTCGGCCCACAGCCGCATGGTGAGCGCCGGCACCAGCAGGATCATGAGCAGCGGCAGCGGTGCAAACAGCCCGCGCAGGTCCGCCACGCCGCGGGTGAAGAACGCCTGGAGGTTGAAGAACGTGAACAGCGCCGTGCCCGCGAACACCGTGAGGAACACGTAGGCAATCGGTGAATCGAAGTAGGCGCGCAGCTCGCGCACCGCCACCGCGCGCACCGGGCTCGGCGCGCGGGCGCTCCCGCCGTTCGCGCTCACGCTACCGCCTCCGCCGTCGATTCGGTGAGCTCGCGGAACACCTGCTCGAGCGAGCGATCGTCGCGCTTCAGCTCGCGCAGCCGCCAGCCGCGTCCGCGCGCCAGGTCGGAGACCACCTCGCCGATCTCGCCGTCGCCGCGCAGCTCGAGCCGGTAGGTGGTGTAGCCCTCGCCGCGATCGCTGGCCTCGACGCCGGCCACGCCTTCGAGGCGGGAGAGCTCGTCGCGCGTGCCGCCGGGATCGCGGGTCGCGAGCGTCACCACCTGGACACGCGAGCGCGTGATCTGCCCGAGGGTCGCATCGGCGCGCACGCGGCCGTCGATCAGGATCACCACGCGATCGCAGGTCGCCTCGACCTCCGGCAGGATGTGGGTCGAGAGCACCACCGTCTTGGTCTTGCCCATGCGGCGGATCAGTTGGCGCACCTCGACGATCTGGTTGGGGTCGAGGCCGGTGGTGGGCTCGTCCAGGATCAGGATCTCGGGGTCGTGGAGGATCGCGGCCGCGAGCCCCACGCGCTGGCGGTAGCCCTTCGAGAGCTGGCCGATCGGGCGCGTGAGCACGTGGGAGATGCCGCACTCCTCGACCACCTGCGGCAGCCGGCGGCGCCGCGTCGCGGCGTCGAGGCCGCGCATGTCCGCCATGAACTCGAGGTGCTCCTGGGCCAGCATGTCGAGGTAGAGCGGGGCGTTCTCCGGCAAGTAGCCGATCTTCCGCTGCACCTCGAGCGGGTGGCTCACCACGTCGAGCCCGGCAACGGTGGCAGAGCCGGCGGTGGGGAGGAGGTATCCGACCACGATCTTCATGGCCGTGGTCTTCCCGGCGCCGTTGGGGCCGAGCAGCCCGAGGATCTCGCCCTTCGAAATCGAGAACGAGACGCCCTTGAGTGCTCGCGTCTCCCCGTAGGTTTTTTCGAGGTTGCGGAGCTCGATCATTTCCAGTGTGCCATGCCGATGCCGCGGCGCATCGTTGGAGCAGCCCGGACGGCTGGCGCGACGCATGTTCTTAGCACAGGTGCCGCGGGTGTCAACCCCCGGCCCCGAGGTTTGGCAGATTCCGAACACCCCTTCGCTCCCGCGCCGGCGGGCCCTCGCCTGGGCCCGCTGCGCCGCCTGAGGCGCGCGCCAGCGCCTTAGAGATTCGCTCCGGCGCGTGCAGCCGCACCCGGTTTCTGCCGATGACTCCGGTGTGGGAAAGTCCGACACCATGGGATCCTCAACCGGGCCGCCACAGGTCGACCGGCGGGCGCGCATCGAGAGCGCGGAACGCGCCGCCGGGCTCGCACGCACCGCGCTTTCGCGCCCGCGGGCGCCGTTCCGCGCCCTGCCGCCGCGCTACATCGTGGTGGACACCGAATGGCAGCGCCTCACCCTGGTCGAGGGCGGCAGGCCGGTCGCCGAGTGGCCGATCTCGACCGCGCTCAACGGGATCGGCGGCGAGTCCGGCTCCTACAGGACGCCTCCAGGCTGGCACCGCATTCACGCCGCGATCGGCGCGGGTGAGCCCGCCGGCGCGGTGTTCGAGAGCCGCGTGCCGACCGGCGCTCACTGGCGCGGCGAGGCGCGCGAAGACGATCTCATCCTCACC
>Ga0075423_10004113_pt1 | contig 13454 bp, 10 predicted proteins | sample SoiMethybrSBSTD2_FD_80114 | JGI IMG/M metagenome (GOLD analysis project Ga0075423, IMG submission 80114) | Bulk soil microbial communities from a Populus tree surrounding site in Tennessee, USA - Soil MetaG P. TD hybrid SBSTD2 | ecosystem: Environmental > Terrestrial > Soil > Tree plantation...
AGCGCCACCATCCCGAACGACTCGTAGTGCGAGGGCACCACGGTGGCGGCGGCGGCGGCGTAGAAGAGGCGCAGGCGCCGCTGGGGCTGTGCGCTCAGGAAGTGCACCCGCCGCTCCAGACCGAGGGCGGCGAGGCTCCCGCGCAGGGCCGCGCCGTGCGCGCTCTCGCGCGCGTCCTGCTCCCCGCCCACGATCAGCAGGCGCGCCGGCTCGGGCACCATCGTCATCGCCTCCAGCAGCGTGTCGAGGCCCTTGATCGGCTGCAGCCGGCCGACGTACAGGAGCATCGGATCCGGCGGCAGCTCCAGCAGGTCCTTGGCCTTGGCCGGGTCCATCGGCTGGAAGAGATCGGTGTCGACCCCGCACGGGATCACCGCGATGCGCTCGGTGCGGGCGCCGTAGTGCCACACCAGGTGCGCCCGCTCCACCACGTTGGCCGCCACCACCCGGTCGGCCTGGGCCACGATCCGCGCCTCCTCGTCCAGGCGCAGGGTGGGCTCGAGCTCCGCGTCGCTCTGGGCCACCGCGTTCTTCAGGCGGCCCAGGGTGTGGAACATCTGCACGAGCGGGGCACCCCACGTCTCGCGCAAGCGCAGGCCGACCACGCCGGAGAGCCAGTAGTGCGAGTGGATCAGATCGTAGGCCAGGCCCTGATCGAGCGCGAACTCCTCCACCCCGGTCGCGAACTGCTCGAGGTGCGCGTGCACCGCCTCGCGGGCCATCGGGGCCTCGGGCCCCGCCGGCAGGTGCACCACCCGCGCGCCCGGACCCAGCTCGACCACCCGCGGGATGGTGGGGTTCTGGGAGCGGGTGAAGACGTCGACGTGCACGCCCATCCGCCCGAGCTCGCACGCGACCTGCCGCACGTACACGTTCATGCCGCCCGTCTCCTTGCCCCCGAGCGCGGCCAGGGGGCAGGTGTGGACCGACAGCATCGCGACGGTGAGCTTCATGGACGCTTCACGGGGCCACCCGCACGTTCAGCACGTCCTCCGGCGCGGGGCCGAAGCCGTACTTGTAGGGCTCCTCGCCACGCAGGAAGTCGAAGATCGGGAAGCCGCGGTCGATGGCATCGCGGATGACGTGGGCCAGCAGCACGATGCCGGGGGCCAGCACCGCGCGCGCGGGATCGAAGCCGGAGTTGTACAGACCGACGCTGCCCGCGTACTCGAGGCAGAGGAACGCGGCCACCGCCTCGCCCTCGAACTCGAGGAACCAGAGCCGCGCCCAGCCCGCGGCGGCGAGTCGCCCCGTGGCGGAGCGAAAGAAGCGCTCCATGCGCTCGTCCATGAAGCGCGCCTTGCCCACCTTCGAGAGGCGGTGCAGCGTGAGAAAGCGGGTCATGGCCTCGTCCCAGCCCTCGAGCGTGGCGTGCGAGCGGCTGCTCGCGCCGGGCAGCTCGCGCTCGAGGCGGCGGATCTTCCGCCGCAGCTCGTGCCGGTCCTTGCCGGAAAGCTTCGCGAGGTACTCGTCCCACCTCTTGGGCAGCGCCAGCACCGGGCAGCGATCCTCGCGCTCCACGGTGGGGGTGAGGCCGGCGGCGGGAGCCAGCGCGGGAACCACGGTGGCGGTCGCGGAGGCGGCGCGAATGCCGTGCAGGTCCCACTCGGCCCGGTGGGCGGCGCAGTGGGCGAGCAGCGCGGCCCAGACTTCCTCCTCGCGGCCGGCGGGGGCGATCAGGTCGAGATAGTCGGAGACGTCGACGCCGCCGAGGATGCGCCAACGGCCGGGCGTCTCCTCGTAGAGCGGCAGGAGCCCGGCGAGCTCGCCCGCCGCGTCGGTGGCGGCCAGGATGTGCTTGGGCCGCTCGGCCGCGAAGGCCCGGCTCCACTCGGTCTGCCACTGCCAGGTGAGGAACACCGAGGGCAGCCGCGCGCGGTCGAGCAGCCCGTTCCAGCGCGCCTCGTCGAACGCCTGCAGAGCGGCGTGGACCTCGACCTTCACGCTCAGAGCGCCCCCGGGTCGTCGCCGGCGGGGCCACCACCCGCGTCCATCGCCGGCTCCTCGCCCGGGGCGTCGCCGTCGCCCTCGGCCATGGCCTCGTCCATCGCCTCGTCCAGGTCGGGGCCCAGGTCCTCGCCCATCTCGGAGCCCATCTTCTTCACGAACTGGGCCACGCTGCGGGGGTCGTTCTCGTCGAGGCCGCCGAAGCTTCCGGGATCGGACAGGGCGTCGAGGCGGGCATCTTCGGACTTCACGGTGGCGAAGCGGGACATGAGGCGGGAGAGCTCGGAGCTACCACATCGCGGACATCGGGGGGCCTCACCGCCGTGGAGGGTGCGGATGAGCAGGCTGACCCGGCGTCGGCACCCCTGGCAGTCGTACTCGTAGATCGGCACCCGGCAGCCCTCCGCCCGCTTGAGATGCGTCATTCTAGCACGCGGATTCTGGACGATTCAGGGCGCCCCGGGCCGCTTCCGGCGGCGCTCCCGCCACTGCCGCTCCACCTCCGCGCGATCCGCGGTCTCCTGCCCCAGGAGCTCCCGGATATCCTCGCCGTTGATGGCCGGTGCGTCGCCCACGTTGTTGTTGAGCTTGAAGTAGACGCGGCGGGCCTGCCCCTCCAGCGCGCGCCCACGGACCACGATGCCGGCCAGCTCTTCCCGCTGGTACAGATACCCGTACTTCTCGGCCACGCTCGGCTCCTGCCCGCGCAGCTGCTTCATGAAGCCCTCGCGGTTGCGGCCGTGCAGGCGGAGGATCGCGGTGGGCGAGGTGAGCGCCACCGTGTCGTCGACCGAGGCGGGGGTGCGCGGGGCGTCGACCGAGACGTAGGTCAGCCCGTGGTCGCGCAGCAGCGCGAGGGTCTCCTCGGTGTGCCGGGGCAGCCAGGAGGCGTCGCGGAACTCCACCGCGATGGTGACGCCGGGCAGCCGCGCGGGCAGGCTCGCGAGGTACTCGAGCGCCGAATCGCCGTACTTCACCCACGGCGCCATCTGGAACAGCACGTAGCCCAGCTTGCCCGCGTCGGCCAGCGGCTGCAGGCCCTCGCGGAAGGCGGCGAAGGCCCACTCCCGCGCCTCGTCGCCGAAGACGCCGTTGTCGAGCCGCCCCCGGTCGTCGGGGCGGGCCCGCGCGGGCACCCGGGCCGCCAGCTCGAGCGGCAGCCGGGCCGCGTCCAGATGGTGGCCGGTGAGCAGCGCGTAGGCCTTCACGCTGAAGAGGAAGCCGGGCGGGGTCCGCTTCACCCACTGCACCGCGTTCTGGGCCGCCAGTGGCGCGTAGAACGTGGAGTTGACCTCCACGCAGTCGAAGAAGCGGCTGTACCACCAGAGCCGCTCCTCCGCCTTCATGCTCTTGATGGGGTAGAAGGAGCCGTCCTCCAGCATGCTCCTGTCCTGCCACGCGCAGAGACCGACCCGGTACTCGGTGGCGACCGGGCCTTCGGGGTGATACCGGATCAGCGGGGGCGGGCTAGCGGGGGACGACTTCGGCATCGGAGCTGCGCTCGGCCAGCCCCAGGCGGCGGTAGAGCGAGGCCAGCGGCCCGGGCGCCCACCAGTTCCACCGCCCCATCAGGCGCATGGTGGCCGGCACCAGCAGGGCCCGCACGATGGTGGCGTCGATCACCACCGCCAGCCCGATGCCGATGCCCACCGCCTGGATGATCACCGAGCGCGCGGTGGCGAAGCCGAAAAACACCGCGGCCATGATGGCGGCCGCGCCCGTGATGAGGCGGCCCGTCGACTCGAGGGCGTCGGCCACCGCGTGCGCGGTGTTGCCGTGGCGCTCGTACTCCTCGCGCACCCGGCTCAGCAGCAGCACCTCGTAGTCCATCGAGAGCCCGAACACGAAGCAGAACATGATGAGCGGGGTCGCGGTCTGGATGGGGCCCGGGGTGAAGTGGAGCCAGCTCGACAGGTGCCCCTCCTGGAAGATCCAGACCAGCGCCCCGTAGGAGGCGCTGATCGAGAGCAGGTTCATGATCACCGCCTTGAGCGGCAGCAGGACCGAGCCCAGGAGCAGGAACAGCACCACGTAGGTCGCCAGCATCACCAGCCCCACCGTGCGCGGGGCGTGCCGGGTGACCAGGTTGATGATGTCGAGGTCGAACGCGGTCTGCCCGGTCACCAGCAGCTCTCCGCCCACCGCGGGATGGGAGGCGCGGATCTCCTCCACCAGCGCGCGAGCCTCCGGGCTCGACGGCTTGAGCGGCGTGGCCACCACCAGGAGCGCGAGGCGGCCCCCGATGGTCTGGCGCACGAGCTGCTGCACCCCGGGAGGCCGCATCGAGGCGGGAGCGGTCGCGAGCTGCTGGTACTGCTCGCGGGTCACGCTCGGATCGAGGTCGACCAGGCTCTCCACGCGGGTCACGTGGGGCCGCTTGGCGAGCCACCGGCTCAGATCGTAGAGGGCGCCCACCCGCTCCGCGGTGAGCGGGGTCCCGTCGGGAAAGCGCACCACCACCAGGACGCGGTTGCTGTCTCCCCCCGCGAAGTGATCGCGCAGCGACTCGTCACCGCGGCGGGACGCGGCCTCGGGCGGGAGCGCGTTGACGTCGCCCGAGCCCACCTGCAGGTGCAGGAAGGGGACGCCCAGGATCAGCAGCAGCGCCGAGACCGAGAGGAACACCGCCCACGGATGCGTCATCACCGTGACCGCCACCGAGTGCCAGAGCCCCCGGCCCTTGCGCGACCGCTCCGGGTGCACGAAGGGCAGCCGCAGCGCGTTCACCCGCGGGCCCAGGATCGCGAGCAGGGCCGGCAGCAGGGTGAGCGCGTAGAGCACCGCGAGCGAGACCACCACCGTCCCGGCCCAGCCGATGGAGCCGATGTTGCCGAGGCCGAGGAAGACCATGCCCAGCAGCCCGATCGCCACCGTGACGCCGGAGAAGAGGATGGCCCGGCCCGCGGTGGCCATGGTGCTCGCGAGGGCCTCCGGGCCGGGGCGCCGGCGGATCTCCTCCCGGAAGCGGCTCACGATGAACAGCGAGTAGTCGATGGCCACTCCGAGGCCGATCATGGTCACGATGTTGGGCGCGTACACCGACACCGACGTGTAGCGGGCCATCAGCAGGGTGCCCGCGATCGCGCCCGCCATCGAGAGCGCGCCCACCAGCAGCGGCAGCATCGCGGCCACCACCGAGCCGAACACGAGCAGGAGAAGGATCACCACCACGGGCAGGATCACCAGCTCCGCCCGGTGCAGGTCGGAGCGGGTCACCTCGGTGAAGTCGTGATTGAGCGGGATGTTGCCGACCGGCAGCACCTCGAGGGTGTCGGTCTTCACCTTGCCCCGCAGCGAGGGATACACGTCGGGCGGCAGCACCGAGAACTCGAGCGACGAGAACGCGGAGGCCTCGCCCTTCAGCTCGACCACCGCGAGGGCGCGGTGGCCGTCGCGCGACATCATCTCCGCCGCCGGCACCGAGGCGTCGTAGACCGGCGGGTCGTAGGCGGTCACCACCCGCGCCACCCGGTCGTCCTGCCGCAGGGGGGCGAGCGCCTTCTCGACTTCTCGACGGAACGGGGGATCGTTCGCCCGGAGCCGGTCGCTGCTGAAGATCAGGCTGAACGAGGGCGGACGCCCGGGCAGCTCGCGACCGATCAGGTCGAGCGCGCGCCCCGACTCGGTCGTGGTGGGCACGTCGGTGGTGGCCAGGCGGCCGCCGTGGCCGATCAGCCACAGGGACGGGATCACGCTCAGGAGCGAGACCGCGATGACCGCGAACCGGAAGCGATGGACGAACCGACCCCAGCCCGCGAGCATAGGGTCCTATCGTAACCCAAACCGCGAGGGGACCCGCCCTCTAGGCGCGGCCGGCAGCCTCCGCGACCCGCGCGTCACGCCAGCCGTTCGCGGCCACGAGGGCGCCCACCAGCACGAGCGCGCCGGCCAGCGACCAGAACACCGCCCGGTAGCCGCCGAGCCACGCGTAGAGCAGCGACGCACCCACCGGCCCCAGAGCGCGGGCGCCGTTGGCGCCGAGCGCGACCGCACCGCTGATGGTGGCGTAGTGCGCGGGCCCGAACAGCTCCGCGAGCGTGGTGGCGCGCGCGAGCGTGGCCATGCCGTTGGCCGCGCCCAGCACCGCGATCACGAGCACCAGGCCGCCCGGCAGCCCGGGGGCGAGCGCGACGAGGATGAGACCGAGCGCCTGGGCCAGGAACACCGCCATGGTGACGCCGGGCGCGCCGAAGCGGCCGGCCACCGCGATGAAGACGAGGCGGCCGGGAATCTGCATCGCGCCCATCCAGCCGATGGCGACGGCGACCGCGGTGGCCGGGTGCCCGTTCTCCACCATGTAGGGGATCAGGTGCAGGGTCACCGCGGACGTGGCGAAGCTGCCGATCGCGAACGCCAACGACAGCGCCCAGAAGATCGGCGCGCGCGCGGCCACCGCGAGCGGCACGCCCGCGCCGCGCGCCTCGACGCCCGCCGCGCGCCCGCGCGGCCGCGCGAGATGAGGGGGCTGACGGCGCAGCACGAGGCCGTGGAGCGGGATCGTGACGACGGCCAGGATCGTGGCCAGCCCCAGCAGGGCCGGGCGCCAGCCCCAGTGCTGGAGCAGGCCCGCGCTGATCGGCATGAAGATGGTGCTGGCGAGCGCGCCGGCCAGCGCGACCACCGTCAGCGCGCGGTCGCGATGCTCGGTGGGGAACCAGCGGACGACCGCGCCGAACGCGGGCTCGTAGAGCGTGGCCCCCAGGGCCAGGCCCATGAGCGCCCAGACCGCGTAGAGCCCGCCCACGCTCGAGACCTGCGACCACGCGATCACCAGCGCGGTGCCGAGGCACGAGCCGAGCGTCATCAGCCCCCACGGCCCGCGCCGGTCGAGCCAGCGGCCCACCGGCAGCGCGGCGAGCGCGGCCACCGCCATCCCCACCGTGAACGCGCCGGTGATCGCCACCCGCGAGCCGCCGAGATCGGCCTCCATGGAGGCGAGGAACACCGGGAAGCCGTAGTACATGATCCCCCACGACACGATCTCGGTGACGCAGAGGGTGGCGACGACGGTCCAGCCGTAGCTCAGAGCAGGCGCTCCATGATCAGCACGTCGACCCATTTGCCGTCGAGCATCCCCTGCTCGTGGTAGACCCCGACCGGGGTGAAGCCCATCTTCCGGTAGAGGGTGACGCCGGCCTCGTTGTAGGGAAAGGTGGCCAGCACCATCTTGTGGTAGCCGGTGCGCCTGGCCAGCGCCAGCAGGTGCTGCAGGAGCGCGCGGCCCACCCCGCGCCCGCGCCACGCGCGCTCCACGTATACCGAGAGGTCCACCACGTGGTCGTAGGCGGGGCGGGCGTTGAACGAGTTGAGACTGCCCCACCCCACCACGACGCCGCCGGTCACCGCCACCACCACCGGGTGGCGCGGGGCGCGGGCGGCCATCCACTGCCGGCGCTCCTCGGGGGTGCGCGGCTCGGTCTCGAGGGTCGCGATGCGGTCCTCGATGCCCTGGTTGTAGATGGTGCAGATCGCCGCCGCGTCGTCCGGCGTCGCGGAGCGAATCGAGACGTCCGCCATGGGTCCTCCTCCTGTCTCGCAGTGTGCGACCCCCGGCTGTCATAAGGGAAATAGATTGTTCTCATGCAAACGATGAGGAATACTTCGGGGAGATGGACCTCAATCCGGTCCACGTGCGGACTCTCCGGGAGATTGCTCGGCACGGGTCCTTCTCACGCGCGGCCGAAAGCTTGCGTCTGAGCCAGCCCGCGGTGAGCCTGCACATCCGGCAGCTCGAGGCCCGCTGCGGCACCGCGCTTCTCGAGCGGGTGGGCAAGCGGGCCTTCCCCACCCGCGCCGGCACCGTGCTGCTGGAGCACGCGGGGCGCGCGTTTGCCGAGCTCGACGCGGCGCAGGAGGCGCTGCGCCAGCTCCGCGGGGTGGTGGCGGGCCGCCTGCGACTCGGCACCGGCGCCACCGCGAGCATCCACCTGCTGCCGCCGCTGCTGCGCCGGCTGCGGGACCGCTACCCGGAGCTGGAGCTGATCGTGGTGACCGGCAACGCCCCCGAGATCGCGGCCGCGGTGGCGGCCAACGAGCTCGACGTGGGCCTGGTCACGCTGCCGGTCACCGGCCGGCAGCTCGCGGTGACCACGTTCCGCCAGGATCCGCTGGTCGCGGTGGCTCCGCCCGGCCAGCGCTGGCCGGGCCCGGGCGCCCTCACCCCGGCGGAGCTGGGGCGGGTGCCGCTCATCCTCTACGAGCGCGGCGGGACCATTCGCCGGGTGGTCGAGGGGTGGTTCCGGCGGGGCGGCGCGCGACCGCACGTGGTGATGGAGCTCGGCAGCGAGGAGGCGATCAAGAAGCTGGTGGGCGCCGGGCTCGGGGTCTCGGTGAGCCCCGCGATGGCGGTGCGGGACGAGGTGCGGGCGGGCGCGCTCATCACCCGGCCGCTCTCGCCCGCCCTGGTGCGGCGGCTCGGGCTGGTGCGGCGGCGCGACAAGCCGGAGACGCCGGCCCTGCGCGTGTTCCTCGCCGCGGTGGGGGGCCTCAGTGAAAGTCGTGCGAGGGCACGCTCGCCAGGCGATGGCGGAGCGGCGCGAGCCGCTCGGCGCGCACGGAGGTGACGTTGTCCTGGCGCTGCAGCGTCCCCTCGATCAGGAGAAACGACTCGTTCACCAGCGCGAGCCGGTGCTGGTGGAAGAGGGCCGGCCGCACGATCACGTTGACGAGGCCGGTCTCGTCCTCGAGGTTGAGGAAGACGAAGCCCTTGGCGGTGCCCGGCCGCTGGCGCACCACCACCGCCCCCGCCACCTTCACCCACGCCCCGTGACGGAAGGCGGCGAGATCCGCCGCCCGCGACACGCCCATGCGCAGGAGCCGTCCCCGCCGGAAGGCCATCGGGTGCGGCCCCAGGGTGAGCCCGGTGCCATCGTAGTCGGCGAGCAGCCGCTCCTCCGCGCTCATGGGCCGGAGTGGCGAGGCCTCGCGCGGGGCGGGCAGCGCCTCGAAGAGCGCGCCCGCGGGCCGCCCCGCGCGCTCCGCCGCCCACAGCGCCGCCCGCCGCTCCGGCTCGAGGCTGCCGAGCGCTCCCACCCGCGCCAGATGCGCCACCTCGTCGCGCCGGAGCCCGCCGCGCCGCACCAGATCCTCGACCGAGTCGAACGGCCGCCGCGCCCGCTCCGCCTCGAGGCGCCGGCCCGCCTCCTCGCGCAGCCCGCGCACGTAGCGCAGCCCCAGGCGCACCGAGCCGGCGGGCTCGATCGTACACAGCCAGCCCGAGTAGTTGACGTCGGCGGGATGGATGACCTGCCCGTGCCGGCCCGCGTCGTTCACGATGGTGGCGGGGTCGTAGAACCCCATCGGCTGGTTGTTCAGCAGCGCGGCGTAGAACGCGGCCGGGTGATGCGCCTTCAGGTAGGCGCTCGCGTACGCGAGCAGGGCGAAGCTGGCCGCGTGCGAGTTGTGGACGATCAGACCGTCGGCGACGAAGTTGTGGTCCTCCTCGACGGCCAGATCGTAGGTCGCGGCCGTCCCCGCGGGCTCCACGTCCACCACGCAGTCCCAGCTCACGAAGGCTCCCGCCACCGCGGTGGCCACGTGGTCGTCGGGCCCCAGGGTTCCCAGCGGCCGCCACCCGGTCTCGGTGAGCAGCAGGTGCTCCGGGGTCGCCACCACCTCCCGCCCCAGGAAGGTGCGCAGCCGGTACACCATCCGGGTGCCGCTCCGGGTGGCCGCGAGCACCCGGCGCTTCCGGATCTTGAAGTCCGCATCGCAGGCCAGGGTGTGGGTCAGCGTGGCACGGCCTTCCACCACGTCCTCGATCCGCACCGCGGAGCCGGTCTCCGCGTCGATCACCCGGCTGTCGCCCGCCACGCACTCCGGGAAGCCGTAGAGCGCGAACGCGGTGATGGAGTCGATGATGGCCTCGGCCGCGGCGCCCGAGATGCCCTTCTGGGTCATGCCCGCCCGCAGCTTCACCTCCACCTCCTTCATGGCGCGCTCCGAGCGCTTGAAGCCGAAGGCGCGGCGCAGCTCCTCGGCTTCCCCCCCGGTGAAGCCGGCGGTGGCCATCGCCATGCGCAGGAGCTGCTCCTGGAAGAGCGGCACGCCCAGGGTGCGGCGCAGGATCGGCTCCAGGTCCGGATGCGGCACCGTGATCGCCTCGCGGCCCGCCCGACGCCGCAGGTAGGGATGCACCATGTCGCCCACGATGGGGCCGGGGCGGATGATCGCCACCTGCACCACCAGGTCGTAGAACCGCTCCGGGCGCAGGCGCGGCAGCGTGGCCATCTGGGCGCGGCTCTCCACCTGGAACACCCCGATGGTGTCGGCCTCCTGGAGCATGCGGTAGACGACCGGGTCCTGGGGCAGATGGGCCAGGTCCACCGCCCCGCCGCGGCGGCGGATCATCTCGAGCGCGTCCTGCAGCAGCGACATCATGCCGAGCCCGAGGAGGTCGACCTTCACGATGCCGAGGGCGGCACAGTCGTCCTTGTCCCACTGCACCACGCTGCGCCCGGGCATGGTGGCCGGCTCGAGCGGCACCACTCCGTCGAGCCGCCCCTGGGCGATCACCATGCCGCCGGAGTGCTGGCCCAGGTGCCGCGGCAGGTCCTGGATCGCGCTCCACAGCCGCGCGAAGTGCTGCATGCGCGGCTCGGCCGGATCGCACCCCGCCTCGCCCAGGTGCGCGAGCAGGCTGTCGCCCGGATCGTTGTACTCCCAGTTGCTCACCAGCTGCGAGAGCCGCTCGATCACGTCCGGGGGCAGGGCGAGGACCTTGCCCACCTCGCGGGCGGCGCTGCGCCCGCGGTAGGTGATGACGTTGGCGGTCATGGCCGCGCCCAGCCGGCCGTAGCGCTCGTAGACGTACTGGATCACCTGCTCCCGGCGGTCGCCGCTCGGCAGGTCGAGGTCGATGTCGGGCCACTCCCCGCGCTCCTCGGAGAGGAAGCGCTCGAAGAGCAGCTCCATCCCCACCGGGTCCACCGCGGTGAGGCCGAGCGCGTAGCACACCGCGCTGTTGGCCGCCGAGCCGCGGCCCTGCACCAGCACCCCGTGCGAGCCGCAGTACTGCACGAGGTCCCACACGATGAGGAAGTAGCCGGCGAGATCCAGCCGGCCGATGAGGGCCAGCTCGTGCTCGATCTGCAGGCGCGCCTTCTCCGCGAGCGGCCCCGAGCCGTAACGGGTACGCGCCCCCGCGTGGGCGAGCGTCCGCAGGAAGCCGATGGGGGTCTCCCCGCGCGGCAGCGGATAGTCCGGGAAGCGGTAGCCGAGGTCCTTGAGGGTGAAGCCGAGCCGCATCGCGAGCTCGCCGGTGTTGGCCACCGCCTCCGGGCAATCCGCGAAGAGCCGCTCCATGGCCGGCCCCGTCTTCATGAAGTGCTCGCTGTTGCGCGCCAGCTTCCGCCCGGCCTCTTCGAGGGTGACGTGCTCGCGGATGCACGTGAGCACGTCGAGCAGCGGCCGGTCGCGGCGCCCGATCAGGCGCGGCTCGTTGGTGGCCAGTGGAGCCACCCCCAGGCGGGAGGCCTCGCCGCGCAGCCAGTCGTTGCGCGCCTCCTCCGGACGGCTCAGGTGGCGCTGCAGCTCCGCGAAGACGTTGAAGCGGCCGTAGGTCGAGATCAGGCGCTCGAGCAGGCGCCGGGCCCCCGGCGCGCCCTCGTGCGCGAGCGCGGCGGCCATCGGCCCCCGTCCGCCCCCGGTGAGGCACACGAGCCCGCCCGAGAACTCGGACAGCTCGTCGAGCGTGGCCGCCCCCGCCCCCTTGGCCGCGCGCATCTTGATGCGAGTGAGCAGACGGCAGAGGTTCTGGTAGCCCTCGCGGTCCTCCACCAGGAGCGGCAGCCGGCTGCCGTCGTCGAGGGTGACCTCCGCGCCCACCCGCGCGGAGATGCCGAGCCGGGTGCACGCGCGGTAGAGCCGCGCCGCGCCGAAGACGCCGTCGGCGTCCAGCAGCGCGATGGCGGACTGGCCGAGCGCGGCGGCCCGCTCGGCCAGCGCCTCCGGCAGGGCGGCGGCCTCGAGGAAGCTGAAGGCGCTCTTGGCGTGCAGCTCGACGAACACGAGATCAGGCCGCCGGCGCCGGGGGCGTGAAGCGGCGGAACTCGACGTGGTCCAGCAGCTCCGCGAACCCGTCGCCGAGGACGTGGGTCGGGCGGACGTCGGCCTCGCGGATGCCCTCCGAGCGGGCCAGCATCGCGGGCGACCAGTGGGTCACCCGTCGCAACAGGTCGTAGCCGGGGCGGCTCCGCACGTCGCCGTAGCGGGCGAACACGTCCAGCACCCCCGCGGCCTGCGCCATCGTCACGTCCTTGATCAGGCTGTCGCCCACGTACACCGCCTCCGCGGGCTCGGCCCCGACGTCGGAGAGGATGTCGCGCAGCACGGAGGCATCCGGCTTCCACGTCCCCTCGCGGGTATGGCGGGCAACGGTGGAGCGAAGCCGGTAGTGCTCCGGCGGATAGCGCCGGATCTGCGAGGCCGTCACGCCCTCCGGCAGGGCGTGGTCGGGCAGCGAGTAGAGGTAGTCGAGCGCGCCGTCGAGCTCGAGGGTGCGCACCCGGTAGTCCGCGTAGTACGCCCGGGACTCGGTGTAGGCGATCACCAGCGCCCCCGCCGCTCGCACCGCGCGCAGGGTCTCGCGCACGCCCGGGTAGAGCGCGAGGGTCCGGCGGCGCATGACGCGGTAGGCGTCGATGGCGGCCGCGTACCGCCCCGGCAGGTCCTCCGCATCGGGAGCATGCCGGGCGCGGAGCGAGGGCAGCTCCTGGATGGCGAAGGCGTACTCGGTCGTGCCGTGCCGCTGGTGGATCGCGAAGAATTCCGCCTCGAGCGTCGCGCGCGGCACGCCGCTGTCGGCCATCAGATGCTCGAGCATCGCTCCGAAGGCGGCCTGCCACATGCCGAGCCAGTCGAAGAGGGTGTTGTCCATGTCCGTGACCAGGACGGTCGCGGAGGAGCGGGCCGCGGCGGCCATCAGTCCCCGGTGGCGTCAGTCCCGGTGGTATCAGTCATAGATCCCGGCCAGGTGCCAGGCGGAGCCGTCGTGGGCCAGACGGCAGAGCGTGCCGTCGGCCAGCTCCACGTCCCACTCGTCCTGCAGCCACACGCGTGTGGTCCACCACTCGCCGGACGCCCGCCACGGTCCGACTCCGGCCACGATGCGCCCGGCGAGACGGCTCGATCGCAGCGCGACCGGCCGACCCGACGCGAGCGTGACCGCGGCGGGGACGGACGGGCGGAAGCGGCGGAGCGCGAGGACCGGCGCGGCCACCACGGACGCGTCGCGGGGGGGATTCGGGGGCCGGCGTCTGGGCCCCCTCACCCTGCCCTCTCCCCGAAGGGGAGAGGGAGAAGCAGGGACTCCCCGAGGGGGAGAGGGAGAAGTGTGAGCTCCACGGCGGGGAGAGGGAGGAGGCGCATAGGCGTCCAGGCCCACGGCATCGGGCCGATGGCTGTCGAGCAGCGCCGGGGCGCCTATACGATCCGGACCCACCAGCGCCACCAGCCGGTTCATGGTGGCCGCCAGGAAGCGTGGGCTCGGACGCGAGGGATCGGTGAAC
>Ga0075423_10004115_pt1 | contig 13452 bp, 9 predicted proteins | sample SoiMethybrSBSTD2_FD_80114 | JGI IMG/M metagenome (GOLD analysis project Ga0075423, IMG submission 80114) | Bulk soil microbial communities from a Populus tree surrounding site in Tennessee, USA - Soil MetaG P. TD hybrid SBSTD2 | ecosystem: Environmental > Terrestrial > Soil > Tree plantation...
CCGGCGCGCACCAGCGTGTGATCGTCCGCGAGCAGCACGCGGATCTTGCGGGCTTCGGTCATCGGTCGGTCTCCGCGTGGTGCGCCGTTCGTCGGGCGCGCGGCTTGGGGCGCGCCGGGTTCAAGGGGCGCTCTCCGCCTGCGCTTCCACCGGGAAGCAGGCCTCGATTCGCGCGCCTGCGCCTTCGACATTGGCCACGCGCAGCGTACCGCCGAGCGCGCTCGCGCGCTCGCTCATCCCGAGCAGTCCGAGATGGGGGACGACCGGGCCCGGGAAGCCCACGCCGTCGTCCTCGACCGTGAGACGGATGGCGCGCGGCTCGGGCTCGATGCGCACGCGCACGCTGCGCGCGCGCGCATGGCGGGCGACGTTGGTGAGCGCCTCCTGCAGCACGCGGTAGATCGCGACCTGCGCGTCGGGCGAGACCGGCGGCGTGGAGTCGGGGCACTCGAAGCGCATCTCGATCCGCGTTCGCCGAGCGAAGTCCTCGGTGAGCGCGCGCAGCGCGGGCAGGAGCCCGAGATCGAGCTCGGCGGGGCGCAGCAGGTTGCTCAGGTCGCGCACCTGCGCCAGCGCGCGTCCCACCATCTCGCTCGCCTCGCGCCGGCCGTCGAGGTCCAGCTCGATCTTGACCGCGGTCAGCACCTGGCCGGCTTCGTCATGGAGCTCGCGCGCGATGCGGCGGCGCTCGTCCTCCTGGCTGCGCAGCAGGAGCCGCGTGAGTTGCTCGAGCTGGGTGGTCCGGGTCTCGAGCGCTTGGCGGCCTTCGCCCAGCACCAGGAACATGGTGCCGATCGCGGCGAGGGCGATGAACAATACGTCGGCGAACACGCCGTAGAGCACGCCGCTGCCGAGCGGGCGCAGCAGGGGATAGTCGAGGTGATGGAGCCCCCACAGCGTGAAGGTCACGGTGAGCAGGGAAGCCCCGCGCGAGTGGGTGCGCACCCGGTGCTGCCAGAACACCCAGCCGGTCCAGAGCGTGACGCCCGAGAGCAGGACGACCGCGGTGATGCCCGCCACCACCATGCTGCGGATCGCGAAGATCGCGATCGCCGCCCAGGCCAGTGACGCCACCCCGAGCCACGCATAGCGCCAGCGCCACGTGAGCCCGCGCGAGAATTGGAGCGCCGCGAGCAGCAGCGAGAGCGTGGTGAGCCCGGTCGCGGCCTGGTGGGCGAACAGCCACGGCTCGTGGCGGGTGACGATGTAGGCGGCGATGCACTGGAGCCGCAGCGCGTAGAGCGCCCACGCGATCGCCCAGGTCGCGAAGTAGGGCCGCCGCTGGCGCAGCCAGAGCGCGTAGTAGACCAGCGCCTGGAGCAGGGTGAATACGGTTTCGAACGCCAGGGCGGAGAGCTCGACGGTCTGCCGATTCACTCCCTCAATCTACCGCACGCAGCGCGCGCGAGCCTCACGCCCGCGCGCGCCCGTGCGCCGTCAGCGCGCTCCGCGGCCTGGCGATCCGCCGATCAGGTCCTGGCCTCCGCCAAGGTGGAGCGTGCGCCGCACCCGCGCCCACAAGCCGGGCCGGTGGGTGGCCGTCAGGAAGGACGCGATGCCGGCCGCCGCGAGCAGGTTGGCGAACGTCACCGGGAGTAAGCCGATGCGGCTCAGCAGGCCCGGGATCACGAGCTGTGAGCCGATCCAGAAGCCGGCCTCGAGGATCAGGAACACGAGGCCCATGGCCATCGCCGGGTGCCGGGTGCGGATCTCGGCCTGATGCGTCAGGAACGAGACGAAGAGCCCGAGCGCGCCGAACGCGAAGAAGTGAAACGCGGTGTACTTCGCGACCGCGATCATGCTCACCGCCTGCACCGCGTCGGGTGCCGCGCCGCCGAACAGCACGTTCCCCATGAGCGAAGGGGTGAACAGGGCCTCACCGTGGACGACGATGTCGTAGACGAGGAAGAAGAGCGCCACCAGACCGCCGCCGATTCCGCCCACGTAGATGGCGTCGTAGGCGTAGTCCCCGATAGTGTGCGTGGACGCACGCGCCGAATCGTTCATGATCGCCTCCGGGGGGGCCGCAGCGACGGCCGGTGAGCCAGGGCAGGCCCCGAATGCCCTGACCGCAGAATGGAAGCGTAGACCTTCCGATGCCCGGGCGCGACAACAGGTTTGGACGGAGTCGGGCAGGTGGGGCCGGCATGGGCCGCATGCGTACTTTCCGGGGGCGATCTCCGTACTTGTACCGAGGCACGGCGCCGCCCAATTCGAGTAGGGTTCACTGTCCGTGCGCCCTATGGCGGCTCGTGCGCTCTGCAGCACGCGGCCCGCGCGGCCGCTTTCGCTTTTCCACGCGCACCGGTCTCTCTCAATCGAGGAGCAAGACATGTCATGGAGTCCGAAACTGCACGGTAGGAGCGGTCTTCCGGCCGTGCTGCTCGCGCTTGGAGCCGTCTTCGCGACCGCCACGCTGGCGCTCGCAGCCGAGAAGGCGGCCACGCCGCCCGACACGACCAAGCCCGTGATATTCCTGAAGGAGACGCTGGTGACCGGCGCGCGCTACCCGCGCGCCTATTTCGAGTCGCCGCAGGCGCTCTCGTTCGTGACCCGGCAGCAGCTCCGCCAGCAGCAGCCTACGGTGGTGGGCGATGTGCTCTACGGGGTGCCGGGTGTGGACAACAGTAAGGACAGCCCCTGGGAGCAGCGTCCGGTGGTGCGCGGTCTCTCTGGCCAGCGCGTGCTGGTGATGATGGACGGCAGCCCGATGAACAGCGCGCGCGGCAACGGCCCCCATCCTTCGCTGGTGGACCAGTCCCAGGTCGAGCGCATCGAGGTGGTGCGTGGCCCGTCGTCCGTGGCCTACGGATCGGACGCGCTCGGCGGCGTGATCAACATCATCACGCGCGAGGCGCCGCTCGAAGGCCCCGACCGCAGCCTCAAAGGCTCCGCGACCATCGGCGGCAGTTCCGCGGACCAGCAGCGCAACGGCTACCTGGAGCTGATCCCCCGCATCGGGAAGCTCTCGGCGTTCCTCTCCGCGGGGGCCCGCAAGACCGAGGAGTTCGAGACGCCGAACAACGGCAAGGTGCCGAACTCGGCGTTCAGCGACTACAACGCGATGGCGAATGTGCGCTACGACTTCAGCGATCGCACGAGGCTGAAGGGCGGCTGGCAGCTCTATCGTGGCAGCGACATCGGCATCCCCGGCCTGTCGTTCGAGATGCCGGGAGCGACACAGGAGTTCCAGTTCCCCTACTACGACCGCGACGCCGCGAGTCTCCAGCTCGAGCGAAAGGGCCGCGGTTGGCTCGCGACCTCGAGCGCCAAGCTCTACTGGCAGCGCGAGCGCCGCGACTTCTTCTCGGACCAGACCGTGGACGCGTCGCTCTACAACGCGTTCGGGATCCCGCCGCGGCCGGGTTCCAACTCGGCTCATACGACGCAGGACCGCTACCTCGACTTGGACACGTACGGCTTCCAGGCGCAAGCCGCGTCCACGCGCACCGATCGCTATCGCTTCACCGCGGGTCTGGATCTGGCGCGCGACGTCACGGGGGGCGACAACGTGCGCTTCCGCACCTACCACGACGCGGCGGGTGCCCCGGTCGGCGCGACCGGGGTGCGAGTCACCCAATCGCTGCCCGACGGACGCTTCGACAATTACGGCGGCTTCGCCCAGAGCGAGTGGTATCTGGACCCTGAGTGGACACTGAGTGCGGGCGCGCGCTACACGCACTACCGCTATCGCACGGACGCCGGGCTCGCGGCTCCGCCCGCGGGACCGCCGCCGGCACAGCCCACGTATTTCGCGGCGACGAGCACGGACGATGACGCGCTGGCCGGCTCCGTGGGCCTGGTGTACGCCTTGCGGCCCGACCTTCACCTGAGCACGAACCTCGCGAACGGCTACCGCGAGCCCAACGCGCAGGACCTGTTCTTCAGCGGCCCGGCGTCGGTCGGCTACGTGATCGGCAACTCCGATTTGAAGCCCGAGAGAAGTGTCTCTACCGATTTCGGGCTGCGCTGGGGACCCGGGCCGTTCGCGGTGTCCGGCAGCATGTTCTACTCGACCTATGACGACCTCATCGACGCCGTTTCGGTCCCCCCGGTGCCGGCATCCGCCGGGCAGCCCACGTACCAGTACGTGAACATCACGAAGGCGCGGATCTGGGGCGGCGAGGCCGAAGCCGAGTGGCGCTTCCGCCGCCAGTGGAATGCGCGCGCGACCTGCACCGGCGCGGTCGGGGACATCACGAGCCGCGGCGCGATCCAGACCCTGTACGGAGTGGATCAAGAGAAGGCGCCGCTGCCCAGCGTGCCGCCCTTCAAGGGTAACGCGTCGCTGCGCTGGACGAGCAACGACGGGCGGCTGTGGGTCGAGCCCGCGCTGCGCTACTCGTGGCGAACCAACCGGCTGCCGCTGCCCACTCCGGGCGTCCCGCAGATCGGGGTGTTCAAGAACGAGTACATCGTGGGGGACCTCATGGCGGGCTATCGCTTCGGCGGCCAGCGCGTGCAGGTGGGGGTGCGGAACTTCACCGACACCGCATACCAGTTGCCGCTCGCCTCGCTCGAGGAGCCGGGGATCTCGTTCATCGGGAGCCTCTCGGCCGACTTCTGATCCCGCGCGCGGAACCTGCGCGCGGCGGCCGGCGTTGATAGACTGGGCGGTCCCAAACGGGCCGCCCGGTCGTATCTCTGGCGTGGCCGCCATCCGCGAGGAGGAAAGTCCGATGAACCCCGTCTCCCAACCGGCCGATACCCGGGTGAGTCCGCCTCAGGAGCCCCGGCTTCCCCCGGGCCAGGTGAAGACCGACAAGTGGCCCGTGCTCCATTACGGATCCGTGCCGAAGGTCGATCTTTCCCGTTGGGACTTCCGTGTTCACGGACTCGTCGAGCGTCCGCAGAAGTGGTCGTGGGAGGAGTTCCGTTCTCTTCCGCGCGTGCAGGTCCGCAGCGACATCCATTGCGTGACGCGCTGGAGCCGTTTCGACAACCTGTGGGAGGGGGTTTCCGTTCGGGAAGTGCTGCGCCGCACGGGGGTGAAGCCGGAAGGACGCTTCGCCGTGATCCATGCGGAGGGCAGCTTCACCACCAATCTTCCGATCGCGGAACTGGACCAAGACGATGCACTGCTCGCGGACAGGCATGACGGGGAGGAGCTCACGCCCGAGCACGGGTGGCCGCTCCGGCTCGTCGTACCACGGCGCTACTTCTGGAAGAGCGCGAAGTGGGTTCGCTCGCTCGAGATCGTCGCGGAGGACCGGCCCGGCTTCTGGGAGCGGAACGGCTATCACAACGAAGCCGATCCGTGGAAGGAAGAGCGCTTTTCCGACTGGTAGCGCCCGCCGCGACGGCTTCGAGCGCCCCTCGGCGTTCGCCCGCGCCTGGGCCGGAGGGCGGTGACGATGGCGGAGCTGACCCCGGGACAGAGCGCGCAGCAGATGATCCAGCGCCAGCTCGATGAGCTGGGCAGCCTGTTCAACGCCGGCGTTCGCTCGCAGAGCTTCCGGGAGTGGCGGCAGAACACGCTCACATGCATCCAGCGCATCTGGCCCGCCGAGCCCGCGCGCCCCGAGCGCTTCCGGCGCATTCCGTTCTCGCCGCCCATGGGGCGCCCGGGCGAGCGCGAGATCCGCGACTACTACGAGCGCGGCTGCGGCGAGGCGGCAAGCCTGCTCAAGGATTACATCCAGGAGATCGCGACCGTCGGCGCTCCGCAGCCGGGAGCGGGTGCTTCGGGCGCCGGAGCCGCGCCCGTGCCGGGAAGGGACGACGATTATGCGACGCTGGATCTGCCGGGGCCGTCCGCTGCGGCCGGCGCGGGAGCGGTCGCCCCACCGAGCCCGCCCAAGCCGCGGCTCAAGGACCTGCTCGGGTTCACCGATGCTGCTGCTCCCGTCGCGCCTCCGGCGCCGACGCAGCATCCGTCGGCCGGCGCTCCGCCGCTGCCGCAGGCTCCGGCGCAGCCGGCGGCGAGCGGCGCTCCACCACTTCCGCAGGCGCCCGCGCAGCCGCCGGCGGCGAGCGGCGCTCCACCACTTCCGCATGCCCCCGCGCCAGCGCCGGCAGCGACCGGCGCTCCGCCACTTCCGCAGGCGCCCGCGCCAGCGCCGGCAGCGACCGGAGCTCCGCCGCTTCCGCACCCGCCCGTCGCAGCGACCGCGCCTCAATCGCCGCCCGCGCCCCCTTCGGCTTCGCCTGCCTCTGCGTCCCGACCCGCCGACCTCGAGACCCACGGATTCTTCGCGCCGCCCGGACACACGCCGCGCATGCCCGCGGCTCCCGCGCCGCCGATCGCAGCTCCGCCGCCGGTCGCGTCCACGCCACCGGTTCGGTCCACGCCTCCCGCCACTCCACCCGGGCACGAGCCCGCGGCACGCAGATCCGGCGCGGACGACCTCGAGCGGGTCGCGGAGGATCTGCTGCGCGCGTCCTCCGCGCTGAGCTCGTTGCCGCGCCGCGCCACGCCCGAGCCGATTCCCGTGCCGCGTGACGTCCGCTCGCCGATTCCGCTCGCGATCGCGGGGCTCGCCCTGGAAGTGGAGGCGCTCGGCGTTCCGGAGGGCCACCGCGCGCGCGCGCGCGCCGTGCTGCTCGATCTCTCGCGCCGGCTCGAGGCGCCCTCGCTGTCGTGGGAGTCGCTGCGCGAGGCGATGAACTTCGTGATGGAGTTCCCGGCGCTCGGCCGCCGCATGATCCCGCTGCTGCTGCCGTACTTCGACCGCGCCGCCTGACCGCGCGGCCCTTGGGCCCGCTCGAGAGTCCGCCGCGCCCGACCGCAGACTTTTCCCTGCGCGGACGACTGGTTTCGAGTGATATCCTGACCTCACTTGGACCGGTGGGGTGCTCTGATGAAGCCCAGTCGATTCTCGTGGTGGGTCGCGCTGCCGGCGGTCCTTCTCGTCGGTGCATGCGAGCGCGAGCCCACGGCTCCGGGTTTCTACACGCTCTCCGGCCACGTCAAGCTGACCGGTTACCTGGTGACGCCCGGCGGTGACTTCGCCGGGACCAAGGTGGTCGGCGACACGGACGGCGTTCCCGTTGACCTCCTCTTCGGGAAACAAGTCGTGGCCCGCGCGCTGACGGTGCACGGCGTCTACACGTTTCACGGCGTCGCCCCGGGCGGATACATCGCGCGCACCTCGATGGGCCCCCTCGAAGACGAGACCATGCCGCTCACCATCACTCACTCCGATCTGGCAGCCGGCGACACGCTGCGTCTGGTCGCACAGGGCGATCTGCTGATCGTTCCCAATCCGTTCCGCAGCTTCACCGCCATCTACTTCTATCTGGAAGACACGGCCCGGGTGAACCTGCGGGTCACCGACCTTTCCGGGAATCCGGTGCGACAAGTCGTGGACGACTGGACCTACTATCCGGCGTACGGGCCCAACAACAGCCCGCCGCTGACCGCTGCGGTCGCCGGATGGGACGGCAGGGACGAGAATGGTCGGCTTGTCACCGGCTCGATGTACTGGCTGAGGTTCGAGGGAGCGGATCCGAGCCACCCGCGGCGCATCCCGGACGAGCGCATCCACATCGTGTTTCGGTAGCCGGCCCGGCTTTTAGCGGGCGGAATCGCCCCGGCGCGCCGTGCGTGTCAAGCCGACCTCGCCTTTTATTGCCGGGCGAATGCACTGGCCATTGACTTGCCCGGGGTTTCCGCGATAGTCCGAGCCTGATGCGATCCAGGATCTGGACCCGATGTGCCCTCCCGGCCCTCCTGGCGGCTGGTCTCGCGTCGTCGGTCCAAGCCGCACCCGCCGACTCGACCGACTCCGCGGCCCACGATCTCGGCGCCAGCACAGCGCCGGCCTGGGTTCCGCCCGCCCCGGTTGCCGCCTACGAACCCTGGGAGTCGGCCCTTCGTCTTCCCGGCCGCCTGGTGTCGCTGCCGTTCGTCCTGCTCGGGAACGCGACCGAGGCGAGCCTCCACTACATCGACGACGAGAACCTCGTCAACCGGGGGCTGGCGGTGCTCGCGCTGAACAAGCAGACCGGGTTCGGGATCGTTCCGGCATCGCTGGGCGATCGCACCGGAACCGGCCTCGAGGCGCGCTGGGCGCCGCCCGGCCTCGGCCGCCGGCTGCTCGGTGAGATCAGCGCCAGCACGCGCCAGTACAACCGCGAGCGCGTGGCCCTGTTCTTCGGGCCGCTGCGCGCCGTCTATCTCTCGGAATGGCGCTCGCGCGACCCGTTCTTCGGCGTCGGCATGCAGACGCCGCACGAGGCTGCTTCGGCCTACGCGGTGCGAGGGCAGGCGGCGCGGATCATTCTGTCGCTGCCGTCCGCGGGCGATCGGCGCGGGTCGATGAAGGTGCTCGAGGGCCGGGTGCTGAATCCGGCCGTGGATCGCGACGATCCAAAGCAGGCCACGTTCAGCGCCTGGGCGGGGCCGCGCTACGTGCGGATGACCGACGGGCGCGACACCCGGTTCCCCTCGATCGAGACCGTGCATCCGGAAGCGCAGAGCCAGCTCAACCAGAGCATCGAGCATTTCGTCTACGGTGTGCGGCTGCGGCGCGAAGCGCGCTACGGGCGCCCGCACTGGACCCACGGCTGGCGCGCTTCGGTCGAGGCCGAGCGCTTCGACCACGCCATCGAGGCGCTGGCGCTCAAGGACGCCCACACCGACGCCCAGACGTTCACGCGGATGACCTATCAGCTCGAGGCCGGGACGTCGTTCGGGCGCGATCCGCGCACGATTCGTCTCTACCTGATCGCGGTGGACCAGGTGCTCGACGACGGCGACGGCACGTTCCTCATCCCCGACCTGAGGAGTCTCGGCGGCGCCAATGGCTTGTATGGATTCGAGGCTGGGCGATTCCGCGACCGCGACCTGATGCTGGGCCGCATGTCCTACATCTATCCGCTCGGCAAGAACCTCGAGATGGATCTGCACCTGGAGGAGGGCGCGGTGATGACGCGCCTGGCGGACGCGAGCGACGTGCGATTCCGTCCCTCGATCGGCGCCTCCCTGCGGTTCCGCAGCGACTTCGTGACCTTCGCCATGGTGGCGATCGAGGCGAGCAACGAGCAGACGCGGTTCCGTTTCTCGATCGGAGGCGTGGAATGAGCAGGGGTCGCATGTCCGGTCGGCGCTGCGCTCGAGGCCCGTGGATTCCGGCGGGCCTCTGCCTGGCCCTCGCCTTGCGCCCCGCCACGGCCCACGCCCAGACCACGGTCGTGCGGACCGACTCGGTGCCCCCGCCGGTCGAGCAGCACATTTCCTATCACTACGACGCGGTCGAGCAGAGCCTGGTGAGGCCCGTCACCCGCTCGCTCGATCTCTCGCTGCTGGCGCGCAAGCTCTCCAAGAACCAACGCGAGGCGGCGAACGTCGATGCCGCCGACCAGGTGCGCCTGCCGAGCACCTGGTGGCAGCCGCGGCTGGGCTTCCGGCCGGTGAGCCCCGAGGAGATGCTCGCGGGGCCGGGAGCGGGCACCGGGCCTGCGGGCAAGTGGACCGTGACCCGCGCGAAATCCCAGGGAGTCTCCAAGGGCTTCCGGATCAAGGACGCGCGCGGCGTGCGCTTCTCGATCAAGTTCGACCCCGTAAAGTACCCCGAGCTCACGACCAGCGCGGACGTCGTGGTGTCGAAGCTCATCTGGGCGGCCGGCTACAACGTGCCCGACAACTCGATCGCGTTCTTCCGCCGCGAAGACCTCGTGATCGGCGCCGACGCCACCCACGACGTGGCGGGGAAGAAGGTCAAGATCGACGAGGCCTTCATGGACGAGCTGCTGCGCGGGATTCCCCAGGAGCCCGATGGCCGCTATCGCGTGGTCGCGAGCCGGATCCTCGACGGCAAGCCGCTGGGCGAGTGGCGCTACAGCCGCCGCCGCACGGACGATCCCGAGGATGCGATCCCACATGAGCTGCGCCGGGAGATCCGGGGCCTCTACGCCATCTGTGCGTGGACCAACCACACCGACTGCAGCGCCCGCAACACCATCGACATGTACGTCAACGACGGCGGCCGGTCCTTCGTGCGTCACTACCTGATCGATTTCAGCGGCTGCCTCGGCTCGGCTTCGATCACGGCCCAGACGCCGCGCGACGGCAACGAGTACCTGGTGAACTTCGGCTCGATCACCAAGTCGCTGGTGACCCTGGGCCTCATGCCGTTCAAGTGGGAGCACGCGGTCGATCCCGGCATGCCGAGCGTCGGGTTCATCGACGCCGACACGTTCGACCCCGGCGCCTGGCGGCCGTTCATTCCCAATCCCGCCTTCGACGTGCGCACCGAGGCCGACATCCGCTGGGGCGCACGCATCGTCGCAGCGTTCTCCGATGCGCACATCCGGGCCGCGGTCGATGCCGGCCGGTACTCCGACCCGCGCGCGGCGGAGTACCTGCGGAGAATCCTGGGCGAGCGCCGGGACAAGATCGTGCAGCGCTGGCTGCCCGGGACCCTGGCCGAATCCGGGCGGGATCGTGGCCAACCGTAGGCGCGCCGGCCGCGCCCTCGCGGGCGTGGCCTGTGCCCCGGCGGAGGTGCCATGCACACGGCCGTGATCCCCTTGGAGCGCGGGCCCCTGGAACGGCTGCTGTCGCTGTTCGCCGAGGTCCGGCGCGGCGAGGCCGGTACCGCCCTGCTCATGGCGGTCAACATCTTCCTGCTGCTCACGTGCTACTACATCATCAAGCCGGTGCGCGAGGCATTGATCCTCTCGGTGCCCGGGGGCGCCGAGATCAAGAGCTACGCTGCCGCCGGGCAGGTGATCCTCCTGCTCTTCTTCATCCCCGCGTACAGCGGGTTCGCGAATCGCGTGAACCGCATCCGGCTCATCACCTGGGTGACCGCCTTCTTCATCGCCTGCCTGATCGGCTTCTATCTCCTCGCCCAGGCCAATCTCCCGGCGCTCGGGGTCGTCTTCTTTCTCTGGATCGGGATCTTCAACATGATGATCGTCGCCCAGTTCTGGTCGTTCGCGAACGACATCTACACCGCGGAGCAGGGCAAACGGTTGTTTGCGATCGTCGCTTTCGGCGGCACGGCCGGAGCCATCCTGGGGGCCGGCATCGCCAAGGCCCTGATCGGCCCTTTGGGCGTGAACCAGCTCATGCTGGTGTCGGCCGCCATCCTCGGCGCATCGATCGTGCTCACCCGCATCGTCGAGGCCCGCGCGCGCGCCGAGGGCTTGCGCGGCGGCCCGCCCGCACCCGTGGCGCCGCTCAGCAAGTCCGGCGGCTTTCAACTCGTGCTCAGCCAACGGTACCTGCTCCTGATCGGGCTCCTCGTGCTCGCGATCAATCTGGTGAATACCAATGGCGAGTACATTCTCGGCAAGACCCTGTCGGTGCTGGCCGACAAGAACATCGCGGCCGGCCTGGCCGGCGCCGCGAGCCCGGGCGCGTACAAGAAACAGTTCATCGGCTCCTTCTACGCCGGCTACTTCGGCTGGGTGAACCTCGCCACCGCGCTGATCCAGCTCTTCCTGGTGTCGCGCATCATCAAGTGGGCCGGGGTCCGGGTCGCGCTCTTCCTCATGCCGATTGTGGCGTTCGGCGGCTATGCCATGCTCGCGCTGGCGCCGGTGCTCGGGATCGTGCGCGTCGTCAAGATCGCCGAGAACTCGCTCGACTACTCGCTCCAGAACACCGCGCGCCAAGCGCTGTTCCTGCCCACGTCGCGGGATGCCAAGTACAAGGCCAAGGCGGCGATCGACACGTTCTTCGTGCGCACCGGCGACGTGCTGTCGGCGCTCATCGTGTTCGTGGGCACGAAGCTGGCGCTCGGACCGCAGCAGTTCGCATGGATCAACGTGGCGCTGGTGCTGGCGTGGCTGGTGGTGCTCGCCGGCGTCGCGGCGGAGCATCGTCGCCTGACCGAGAGCGCGAAGGCGCTCGGGGCGGCCGGGCCGGCGTAGCGGCGCGGCTCAGGGCTCGGGGTTTCCCCGCAGCTCGGAGAGGCGGATGCGAATCGATTCGTGCGAGCGCAGGAGGTCCGCGAGGACTTCCTCGCGTGGCCGCCCGGTCGGCGGCGCATGGGCGTCGGCCTCGAGGAACTGCCACAGCCGTTCGCGAATCGGCGCGGGGAGCACGCTTTCGAGGTATTCGAGCGCCAGGCCCCGCACCATGCGGTCCTCGCCCTGGAGACCGCGGTATGCGATCTGCAGCGGACGGTGCGAGAGCACCAGCGACAACAGATCGAACACGTGCTCGAGGCTGGCGGACGCCCGCGTGGACAGATAGGCATCGGCGGGCGATTCGCCTTCGCCGAGCCGCTCGATGTCGCGCTGGCCCTGCCACACGCTGCGCTCGACTTCGACTTCACGCCGCACCACGGCGAACACGCGTTCCGCGTCGAAGGTCAGCTTCGCGTCGGCCGCCCGCAGCCGGGCGAGCTCCCTGCCACACGCATGCCGCACCTCGAATGACGCATCGTCGAGCCCGTGGAGCAGCGCCTCGATCGTGCGCGGCATGCTCGCGGTGCCGAGCAGCCGGGCGATGCGCCGGCGCGCGGCCACCGGACGCGCGCGCTCGACCAGCGCGTCGCCGAGCTGGCCGGCGACGATCGCCACCAGCGGCCGCAGCGCGCGCAGGACATCGGGCGCGAGATCGTTCCGCTCGAGCAGGGCGAGGGCGTAGGGGACGAGCGGCGTTTCGAGCGGGGCTACGAGCGCCCGCCGGATGCGCGTGCCGTCGCCCGAGGCCAGGTCCCCCGCGCGCTCGAGCAGCGCACCCGAAGGGGTGGCGGCCGTGCCCACGGAGGCCGCGGCATGGGCCCGGATCTGCCCCGCGGGTATGCGCATCGTCTGAGTGCGCAGCGCGACCAGGCGCGTGGTCGCGTCCTGGGCCTCCCGGACATCGAGCGCGACGTCGCCCGCGATCAGGCTCGACTCGAGGGTCGCGACGTAGCCGCGATGGATCCGCAGCGCGACCACCAGCGCCAGCGCCGAGAGACCCGCCGCGATCCACAGCAGGGCGCGGGCGGGGGAGACCAGCGCCACCCCGAGCAGCACCGTCACGATCGCGCCGCCCAGCGCATCGCCCGCCCGCTCGAAGCCGACATCCACGAAGATCTTGCTCGCACGCCGGTCGCGCGCCGGGATCGGCGTGAACAGCAGCTCGTAGCCGGAGCGGAACAGCGAGTTCCGCAGCACGCCTTCGGCGCCGCGCGCCACGATCGTGCTCGCGAGGCCGGGGACCCATGCTGCCACCACGCTGCCCGCGAACGTCGCGAGCGGAAGCGTCGCGACCGTGCGGGCGAGCCCGGCCTGCGCGAGCACCCGGCTGCTCGCGAACAACTGGACCGCGAACACCAGCAACGCCACGCTGGTGTGGTACGCCGAGAACAGGCGCATGAGCTGCGCCTCGCCCCGCAGCGCGTGCGCCGCGTTGGCCTTGAACACGTAGTCGAGCAGCGCCGCCGACACCGCGCCGAGCAGCACCAGCGACCCGAGCGAGCGCAGGTAGGGCGTGCGGAGCAGGACCCGCACCCCCTGGAGCGGCGGATCCAGCGCGGCCTCTGCCGGGTGCGCCGGCCGGGGCCGGAC
>Ga0075423_10004116_pt1 | contig 13450 bp, 18 predicted proteins | sample SoiMethybrSBSTD2_FD_80114 | JGI IMG/M metagenome (GOLD analysis project Ga0075423, IMG submission 80114) | Bulk soil microbial communities from a Populus tree surrounding site in Tennessee, USA - Soil MetaG P. TD hybrid SBSTD2 | ecosystem: Environmental > Terrestrial > Soil > Tree plantation...
ATGTAGATGGCGTCCTATTAGGAAAAAAGCGCTCAGCTTTCGTCACCACCGTGTGCGTGGCTTGTGCGGTGGGTCCGGGTTCTTAAGCGGGTCGCCTACCTTGACGTTGCAGGCTCGGCACGCCGCGACCAGGTACGCCGGGTCGTCACCGGTTACCGCGCGACCGAACGTATGGTGTACCTCGGTTGCTACCTCCAGGCAGCGGGCTACCGTACCGTTGGTAGTGGTCCACTCCCCGGGGATATTGATCTGGCAGCGATACTTGTCGCGTTGGAGTACGTACAGACGTACACGCCGCCACTTAGGTGTACTCCCGCTCTTCCAGTTGCGGCTCATAATCAATCCTAATCTAGTCACTACACGCAGCTAATACCGTCGTCTCGTTGTCGTTCCAGCAGGCGTTTGCGTAGGGACTCCAGTTCCTCAAACCATTTCAGCTCGAACTGTATCGACTCGTCCTGCTGGCGCTCCGCCTTGGTCATGTGCCAGTAGCATCGTCGTAACAGGGTCCCGTCATAGAGTTGACGCACTGGTTTTGTGCAACGTCTACGAGTCCACCTTGTCTTCGCAATACACCGCACCTTAAGTCTTATCTCCATATCTATAACTCCATTACGCGCTTGACATGTGATTTGACATCTACCGCTTGACATGTGCCTGACATCGCCTGACAAACAGCTATCTACCTTGCCGTTTCCGCTTGACATGTCGTGTCAAACCAGTTGGACATTTCTCCAACTACTAGGGTTTGACATGTCAAGCGGTGATGAGTTTTAGGGCAATCCGTCCTTCACTGTCTTGATGTAGCGCTTAATCTGGCGATCGCCCATGTTGAGGACCGGCTCAAGGCGTCGTGCGCGAGCCGAGTCGTTGTCATCCGGGTATGCCTCTATGTCCCGCTGGATGATGAGGTGTCGTTCTACCGCGTTTGTGACGGCCTCACCCATGCTTAGCCATCGCAGGTCGGGATACTGGACCTCGTACGTAGCGCTCAGTCGCCTCTTGTCCGCGATCTTTGACTTCTCACAGCTAAGTGAGCCCCCGGCCATGTGCCACTCGGTGTATGTGAGTTGACGCCACGCGCTGGATCCCCGCATGCGACGCGCGTCCCCGTGTGGTGGGTGACCTAGTGCTAGGGTCGCGGCGCCCCACGCCTCCGAGATCTTCTTCATAGCCTTGATGACGGGGAACACATCTCTCGACCCGTTGTCATCTGCCATTCCCATGCCGTAGATGACGTCGAACACCACGAGTCCGGGGCGCTCAACCTTGTACTCATCCAGCAGCCACTCCACGTCATTGCCGTGAACGAGGTCTACCGGTACGTCCAGCACGAAGATTTGGTTCTTGGCATCGGCCCACGCTGGCTGTGATGTGAAGCGTTCCGCGAAGTCGTGTAGCCCCTCGCTAGCCACCCACAGCACGTTGCGAGCCTCTGAGACACGATGTCCCTGCCAGGGTGTACCGGTTGCAACCGCGAGTGCCCAGTCACGCGCGAGCAGTGACTTACCTGCCTCGCTGGGGCCACCTACGAGGTTCATCTCCGCAGCGAGAACCTCACGCATGATGACCGGGGGCGGGGGAATGTCGGCGAACTCTGCGGCCGTGCGCTTTGTGCGTGGTCCGCGTGCCGCCGCGAGGTCTTCCGCCTCCAAACGTTGCCGCGCATCACGATCCGCCCGAAGCCACCGGAGCCGCTCATCCGTTTGCGACTCCATCTGGTAAAGCTTCTCGTAGTCAGAAGGCAGCAGTGCCTTGTGATCTGGACCAAACATCCCGAGACGAACGAGCTTTTCAAACGGGACCGGAGCGCCAACCTGACCTCTTAGGAACTCACGTGCGAGTTCCTGACGTATGATCCAGATTTCCTCTTCCGTTAGTGGCCACTCTCCGCCGTGCTCTGGTAGTGGAAATCCCAGACGGTCGAGTGTCGCCGCGACTGACTTAAGATCCCGCAGTGTCGCACCTTCGGGCGCCCAGGCTGGTTTATCGGTGTCGATTTCTGATATAATATTCATAAGGATTCCCCGAACACTAGAAGTGAGACCCTGAGCTTTGGGAGGCGCGGGGTCTCACTTCAACTTGGTAACCAGCGAGCTGAGCTGCCAAACTGCGAGCAGCGAGATAAAGAGAACCGCAGACCACGGCAGCTCGGCCCTGACTCCGCCTTCTAGCGCAATGAGTCCGAAGCCGGCGCAACCCGCGTACGCGAGAACGAGTAGGACTCGTCGTTGCGAGCGACGTCTACGCCGCGCTGTCACAACCTGCGTCGCCATAACCCACCACCTCTGACGTGAGTAGGGCAGCGAGACGCGCGGTCATTGCGTCAGACTCGACGCGTTCCGGGATTCCTTGTTCGCGACGCTCCTGGCGTCCACGCTGGATCGCCGCATCACGGATGCGGTCGCGTTCCTCGGCGGTCACCGAACACTCGCCTGGCGGTAATGCACGAAGCGGTCGCCCCGCCGATAGCGGATCGGAAGCTTGAGGAAGTCCTCGTTGAAGAGATCGGTCAATGGTCGATTGAGCAGCTTTGGCAACTGCTCGCGTACGACTAGTGACGGGGTGACGTACCCGTGTATGACACCGTTGAGGTGGGCGCGCTTGACGCCAATTTCACGGGCGGCTGCAGAGACGGTCCAGCGCTGCTGCTGGAGGATCTCGATGGCAGGTTGAGGGCCAAACGAGGGAGGCACGGGTTAACTCCTGAAGGAGTCCCCACTTCCACGCTGCGGCACGCAACGGACTTGAGTCCTTCAACGACGCGGGGGTGTCTGGCGTCGAGAGCTACCTCTGCAGCGGGTCAACGGCGCGGTCCCTTTGGACTTGCGCAGCTACCGGTCGACCGGCAAATCAACTGTACAAGGTGTCGGTTGAACTCATCCGTCGCACCGAACGGCACTACTTCTCTAGTTACATATATGTACTCCTTTATGCAAAAATGTACGTCAATGTTACTCGACCTGATACAGTACCAACATGATCACGGAGTCAAACCGGACAGCGATCTACTGCCGGATTAGCAGTGACCGCGCAGGGGCGGGGTTGGGCGTCGCTCGCCAGGAGAAGGAGTGCCGTGAACTAGCTCATCGCTTGGGTTGGACGATCAGTGCGATCTTCACAGACAACGACATCTCGGCGTATTCGGGCAAGACACGTCCCGGCTACGCGGCGCTCCTGGCAGCGATCAAGAATCGAGACGTCGACGGCTTGATCGTCTGGCACACGGATCGCCTGCATCGCAACGTCCGCGAGTTGCTGGACTTCATCGACGTCCTACGCGACGTTGAGTATGAGTTCTTGGTGCGTACCGTCCAGGCCGGTCCCGTCGACATCTCGACGCCAACTGGTCGCGCGCTCGCTGTGACGTTCGGCGCGTGGGCACAGCAAGAGTCTGAGCATAAGGCTGAGCGGATCCGGTCAAAGCACCGCGAACTGGCCGAGAACGGTAGGGAGAAGGGTGGGGGTCACCGGCCGTTTGGGTACGAGCAGGACCGCGTGAACATTCGCGAGTCGGAGGCTACGTTGATCCGAGACGCGACACACAAGATCCTCAACCAAGGTATGTCCCTTAGCGGTATCTGTCGTGACTGGAAAGACGCGGGTGTTCAGACCGTCTCGGGCGGCCGCTGGACGCCACACGTGTTGCGACGCGTGCTGATGTCGGCACGGATCTCCGGTCGCCGTGAACATCGCAAGGTCAAGAACTTGGGTGAGATAACCGCCAAGGCTGAGTGGCCCGCGATCATCTCAGCGGACGACAGCGACCGGCTTCGTGAGTTGCTGAGCGATCCCAGTCGCACGACGAACGGTGGCATCAACGCTCGCAAGTACCTGCTCAGCGGTTACCTCTACTGCGGCATCGAGGGTTGCGGCCGTAGGTTGATCGCACGGCCACAAGGTGATCACCAACGTTCGTACGTCTGTGCTGAGATCGGTCGCGCGCACCTGCGAGTTCACGCAGAGTCGTTAGAGCTGTACGTGACCGAGGTGATGCTCGACTACCTCGGTGAGTTCGTGAACCTTGCAGCGGCGATTCGTAGTCGTTCAGAGAGCGTCCAGGAGTCAAAGCTCTGGTCAGAGTTGCGCGACTACCAGACCCGGCTGGAGCAGGCTGAGCATGCGTTCTGGGTCGCGGGCAAGATGTCTGAGGCAACCTTCCAGCGGGTGACGCGCGACCTAGAGGCCAACGTCCAGCGGGTGCGACACTCGTTGTCACTGTTCCGCTACGACGCGGTGCTCGCCGACGTCCCCGTCGCTCCAACGTTGACTCGTGAGCGCTGGGATAGGTCGGGCCTGGCGTGGCGACGCCTGCTCCTAGGTGCGCTCATCGAGCGTGTCACCGTTGGGCCGGGGCTTCGTGGCCGCAACCGGTTCGACCCGGACCGTATCCAGACTACGTTTCGTCGCCCGGAGTGACCTGTAGGTCCTCCGCTGGACGCATCTAACCCCTAGTCCGTTGGTAACTGCTGTCCTTAGTTTGATCTCCGCTGGAGGATGCTCTAGGGCGTTGCCCGACTTCAGGACACTTAGGACAACTTGGGTCTTTCCTGTTTACATGGTGCATTAGTCCTGATTGATTTAACTCAACGCCGTCCACTGTGGACGGTCGCGAGGAAGGACAAGGACCGTGACGCAGGCAGTCAAGACCAACGGCAAGGCGCACGACCCAGCCAAGATCCGTGGACGGCGCGAGTCGCTGGACGTGTCGCGCATCGCGCTCGCGGAGCTGACCGGCCTACCGACCAGTCGCATCTGGGCGGCGGAGCAGGACGGCAAGGAGGTCAGCGAGGAGCACATCACGATCATTTGCGCCGCGCTGGACGGCGTGGAGAAGAACGGCCTGCCTGATCACCTGCGGCCGAAGCAGCGCGCGGCGACCCGGACGCCCACCTCACGGCTCAAGCAGGTGGCCGCTCTGCTGGATGAGGCACTCCGGACGCGGACCGCGAAGGAGATGCGGGCGGTCATCGAGCAGGCCCAGGCCGTGATCGTCGGCGAGCCGGAGACCCAGCCCGAGCCGACCGAGTGATCAGGACTCCGGGACGAACGTTCCGCGACCACGAACTCCGATCACCACACCGCGATCACGCAGGATGCGCATGACGATCGCGACCGTCGCTGGCGAGACTTCGTACAGTCTCGCCAGTGCCGCGTACGTCGGGAGCTGTGTGCCGGGCGGGTACTCGCCGGTGCGGATGCGCTCGGCCAGATCGTCAACGATCTGGTCGCTCGACATCGGGATCTTCGGCACAAGGCGATCTTCTTCTTTACGAAACGTAGTGAACATACGGACGTTGCGTTCTCTAGGTTCTCTAGATAAGTTGTTGGAGGGGTGTGCTGGTCGACGCCTGGGCGGGCTCGGTCGGTACGCCCCTTCCACATGTCGGCACATGGAGGCATGACATGAACGAAACCGGTGAGCTTCCCGAGGTGATCCTCACGCTCGACCTGTGCAGCATCCGGGCGTTCATCATCGAGGACGACGGCGACATCATCCTCGTGATCAACGACGGCGACGTCGCGATCCGGCTGGAGCCGTTCTCCGGTGATGGCGCGGGTTGGGAGCAGCGTTCGGCGCTCGGCGCCGAGCGGATCGCGGCGGTCGCGACGATGTTCGCGGCCGAACAGCGAGAGCGAGGTGGCATACCAGCCCAGCGGGACCTACCACCCGAGGTGAAGATGCTTCACGGTGGCTGGCCGCCGAACGTCATCCCAATGCAGAACGACCCCGGAGCCTAGGCTGCCTCGTACTGGCCCCAAACAGCGATGCTATCGCCGGTCCCCCAGGCGTGCGGAACCGCGGTCGCGACACCCGGTAGGACGGCGGACGTGTTCAGCACGAGCAGGTTCACCGTCGAGCCACTCACCAGCCGCACCACACCGAAGCGGTTGGCCACACCGGCATCGGTGTAGTCACAGATCCCCAAGGTGAACTCAGTGTAGTCACCTGGCGTAACCGGAAGTGTGATCTGCACCGGCGCCGCACCAACCGCTGAAGTTGAGCCGAGCACGAACCGAAACCGGTACCGGACCGTCTTGCCGATCTGGTGATACCGGGCAAGCACCGTGCCGTTGCCCTGCGTTAGGTTCGTGAGGGTAGGCGTCCAGGTTGTCCACGCAGCCCGCATGGCGTCGATCTCGTCGAGGATCATCTCTAGCGCGGCACCGTTCGGGAACCCACCCGGTGCAAGCGCTGGTCGAACCCAGCCGGTCATAGCGCGATCACTCCCAACCGCCAGCCGTGGACGGCCTTTGCCGCCGCGATGCTCTTGCTCACGCCATTCACGGCGCGAGTAACAGTGGCCGTCTGAAGCGGCCTGAACGCCACCACACCGGCGCGCGAGATTGCCGATGCGCCACCGGTCACGGTGAAGCTGCCCGAGGCGACGTCGGTGGCCGTGGTCTGAATGTCGTAGTCGGCCACGATGCCCTGGTCATCGCCTGTGGTCGTGGCGTTGTCCATGATCTCCGCGTCGCCCACCGTGGCCACACTTGTCCAGTCGTCCTGCTTCCAGCCCAGGAACAGGATCGTGCTGTTGTCACGGCGTACCGACAGGGCTGGGTACGCAACGTTCTGCGCGGAGCCGTTGAGCTGAGTCTGCGGTGAGACAGCGGTGGCGTTGTATCGGCCGCCGTCCAACTCCAATGACATGCCGCTGAAGGCGAACATCCGGGCCGAGGTGTCGGCGTTCGCTACCCCACCCGCGAACGTGATCGTAGGTGCAGCGTCCCCGGTTACGTAGTACTTCCCGAACAGCACGGCGTTCGCGCAGTCGACGAGCTTCGTGTAACCCGCCGGGGTGTTCGGGGTACCGGTACCTGAGTTGCGAATGGCCACCCACACGAAGAGCGCTTGCCCAACGTCGGGGGTCATACCCGCTGGAAGACCCGGCGTGACCGATGCGTTGACCGCGTGTGCGACGGTTCCAGCGGCGATGAACGCTGGCGTGTCCGTCGTCATCGCGGTGACAGTCATTGCCTCGCCGTCGATGATGATGTGATAAGGCTCGTCCACTGTGGACCACTCGGGTCCGCTCGATGTAGCTATCTTCAGCGACGTAGCCGCAGCGTTCACGGCAGCGACGAGCGTCGAACCTCCCGAGTCCAACTCCCACACCTCCCACGGCCAGCCGGGTGTCACGTTCCACGTGAGCGTCCGGGTATGCGTACCGATGCCCTCCACCGAGCCCTGCACTAGCAGTGCCACCATGTCCGGTGGCAGCCACGCTGGTAGGCCGTCCATGCGAAGCTGGTCACCGGTATCCAGCTCGGCCAGATCGGCGGACAGGTCCGGGTCAGCGGCGAGTTCGGCCGACACGAACTCAACGCTCACCGTTGGGTATCGCAGCTCGTCCCATGTACCACGGTGACGAATCCAGTCGGCGAGAAGCTGAAGCTGGTCGTCGGTCTCCACTACGGCGTCGATCTCGCCCCGGTCGTAGGTACCCACGCCGTTGGGTGGCGCCTGCGTGGTCAGCGTGTGGTACAGGTCCGTGGCGATGTCCAATGTAGACCGTGCCGATGACCCTCCCGGTCGCGACACCGTCACGTCATTGTGAGTCAGCTCGTTGTCCTCGACCGGCTCAAGCGGGGGCAGGATCACACCGGCTGAATAATCAAGCAGGGGTCCGATCTGGTTGTACAGCGACACCCTCGTGCGGTACGTCAGACCAAGCTCGGTGCGCGTCTCGAACAGGGAACCTTGGTCCGCGGTGGCGCACTCCTCCAACACGCTAACCAACGTGTCGACACTCTGTGGTCCCATCGGCGCCGTGTTGTCGAGGTCACCGACCGACGCGAATGCGATGCCCTCTTCAAGGCACAACCGCTGGACGCGGCGACCAGCCGTCTCACCGGCGTAGCCGATACCGGCGTCGTAGTGGTCATCTGGGTTATCGTCCGACCAGATGGTGATGTGAGCCTGTGACAAAGACTCGATGTTCGACAGTGTGTACAGTCCCGAGGCGAACTCACCGGTTGGGTCACCAACCTTGATCCGCTTCGGATGACCGAGCGTGTTGTGTGTACCGTCCACTGCGCTGTCACGACTACTACCGTCGACCCAGAACGTCAGCGTCACATTTCCGCCGGACTGGATCGCACCGACTCGCCACTGGTGCCAGTTGCCATCCAGCAGGTCAACGCTGGATCCGTTCCAACTCACCGACGTCGCAGAAAGCGACGTGTGATCGATAACGAGGGTGAGACCCTCAGATGAGCCGATGCGCGCGACGTACAAGATGAAGTCGACCGCTCCGAACGTACCCACGGCAACGTTCCACACCGCGAGCACAGCCTGAGCGTCGCTCGCGGTGGTTGTGGTGGCGCGAAACCATCCACTGATCATCCACGTGGTGTCGGCAACGTCGAGGTTCTCGATCAGTCCGTACCCGCTGTACGCGCCAGACGACATGAAGTCGGGAAACTTAGCCGGGTCACCAGGCGGGCCATCCACAGCAGCCAGGCTCGGGCTGTTGAAGATGGGCATCGGGGTGCCGCCGCTGAGCGCTGAGCCAAACTGAGTGGCGTCCGAGCCGTCGGACAGCGGCCAGTAGTAGACCGGCGAGGTGATCGGAATGGCTCGCAGCAGCGGCGCCTTCAACGCCCTGGCACCTTCTGTAAGCCGGCGCAGGATACCCGCCGCCTCCACGGGAACCCGGACCTTCCTGTCACCCGGCTCCCAGCGCGGCGCCCAGGTCGGAACTTCCATGACCGCGCGCACGTCGCCGTCGACCGAGATGCGTATCGGCGTGTTCCGACCGAGCTTCTGCCAGTACGTGGACGTGGGTACCCGGTTCGACCAGCGACCATCCTTGTCACGGTCGTAGAGAGTGAGCGTGCAGCTTCCTGGACTGGACTTGGACGAGCGCGAGTCTGCGCCTCGAGTGATGGTGATCGGGTCATCAGTCAAGACGTAGCGAGGCTCTGCCGTTACGTCGACCCAAACTCCGTCGATGAACAGCTCCACGGTCCTAGCCATGCGTCACCGCCGGCCGAACGCGACTTGTACATCCCCACCACCGTGAATGGTGACCAGTCGCTTGACCAGTTCAACGATCGCGCGATCACCGGCGAACTCCAGCCGGATGACCTGTCCACCGCCACCGCCCCCACCCGCTGGAACCACACGCTCGCCGGCCTGAAGCACCGCCACGACCTCACGACCAAACGCGCCAGACACGACACCACCGGTGTGGAAGTGCGGTAGCTTCGGCGCGCTGATCGTCTTGCCACCAACGAACGGCACCCAGGATGGTACGGTCCAGCTCAACCGGCCGATGGTGTTGTTCCACGCGTCAGCGACGAGGTTGAACGCGAACCGGAACGGACGCAAGATGATGTCAACGAGGTTCGAGAACGCTATCTTGATCGCGGTTGGGATAGCTTTGAACGTGGCCACCACACGATCAAACACACCAACGATTCCGGGCCACAGCGTGCCAGACAGCCAGTTCCACACGGCCATCGCCGCGTCCTTGATGCCGCCCCACACCACTCGCCAGATGGTCTGGAACCACGTGGTCTTGGTGGCGATCAGCACAATCACGGCGACCAACGCGACGATGCCGGCGATGACGAGACCGATCGGGTTGGCGCTAAGCGCAGCGTTGAGTAGCCACTGCGCACCGGCCCAGATCTTCGAACCAACCGCTGCGGCCTTGCTCACGACCGTGTGAGCTACCGTGGCCAGGTTGCCAGCCTTCAGCCAGGTCACCATGCCCTTGAGGCTGGGTATCAAGAAGTTGAAGATGCCGGACGCCAGGTCACCTACACCGAAGCCAAGCAACAGCAACGTCTGTAGGCCGAAGTCACCGGACGACGCCGCTCGCAGACCTGAGAACCCATCCTGCAGACCGGTGAGGGTGTCGCGGAAGCCCATCGCCCTGGTCTCGGTTCGGTCTGCCGCCTCGCCCACTCGGTCGAACGCGTTGGCAGACTCACGTACCTCGCGCGACATGGACTTGGCACTGTCACCCACACGGTCGAAGGTGCGCTCCAGTTGTGCGGAGTCACCAGCGAAGGTGAGCGTGACCTGGTTCTTTCCAGCCATTACGTCACCTCCACGCCGGCCTGGCGGGCGACATCGAGAAGTGCCTCACGCATGATGTCGACCAGCTCGCCCGAGTCACGTGCCTTGTAGTAGCCCGCGTACAGGTAGCGCCCTTCCTTTAGGAATGCGCGCTTCACGCTCTTTCTCTTACCGATCCGACCACCGAAGTCGAGCCACGGGTAGTACGGCGCCTTGCGACCACCGGCCGATACGCGAACGGCGGTCCGCGTGGACTGGGGTTTGATGCTGCCTGCGGCCTTGCCAGACCTCCTTGGAACACGCGGTCTGGCATAGCCAATGACTACATCGGCTGCCTGGTTCATGGCCAACCGAAGTGCCTTGGGGAGGTCGGAGTCTAGCTTGCGAAGGTTGCGGTTGAACTCAGCCAGACCCTGGATCTTGATCGGCTCAGCCATGTTCAACCTCCCTTCACCTTGTTTAACTCAAGTTCTTCACGCTGTGCCTTACGGCTGTAATACATGCCCCAGTGAATGAACTCGTCGTTAGACATCTCAGTCCGCATGCAAGCCACCGTCATCCCCAGCTTCTGAGCTAGGAAGAACTCGAACTCCATCGTCGGGTTCGCCTCGAAGGCTTTTGTACGCCTCCTTCGCAGCCGACTCGATCAAGCCGGACAGCTCACCGATTCGACGTGAGACCAACTCGACATCACCGGCCGGCCACGCATCCATCAACCGCTTCACATCGGCATCAGTAAGCTGCTGCGAGTCATCGACCACCACGCCGTACTTGATGACGGTCCGTTCCTTGTCTGCGAGTGATGGCGCCGACTCCACGCGAAACGCCTCTGCACGAGACAAAGCGCGCACCCTTACCACACCAAAGCCGGGGATATCAACGTCATCCTCTGGCAGACGCGGCTTGAGTAGCAGGTCCTTGTCCATCTCACTTCCCTACGACTGTGCGGTGGTGGTGATCTCACCGTCGATGTCAAGCTCCAATGACCAGCGAACGTGGTCGGCGACAGGGTTCGTCTCGGTGTACTTGACAATGACTCCAACAAACGTGTCCTGTGGCTTACCCGAGCCGGTTCCCTCGGGACGTCGCGTGATTCGAACTAGTGTCTCGGTGTCATCGTCGTAAAGCGGCAGAATCACAGCACGCGGACCGACGGACGCAGCCGAGTCGTAGACACCCGACATCGTGAAGGTGCTGTCCTTGAGGCCCTTCGCCTTACGCTTCGCGTCGTTGCCATACGTGGTGACCTCGTTGACATCGCGTTCGCGAGGAATCTCGGACGTGTCCACATAGGTCGAGATGTCAGAGCCACCAGACACCGGAACGCTCGCACTCGATATGAGTACGATCGTATTCTTGCTGTGCACCAAACTCATGTCAGGCTCCTCGTCCTGCGATGTCGAGATTAAAGATGGCGCACAAGTAGTCGTTTCCGCCGACTGTGTTTACGTCAGTGACCCAGTCCTTCACACGTACCGCATCACACGAGGTGTAAGAACCCCTGTCGCCATCGAGTAGTGCCTTCACCGACTCTGACCCAGAGCCGTCCATGTACTTCGTAAGCAAATCACGTGTCTGCCGCGCGGTAGGATTACCAACCGCGACAACTACGACGCCGTTCATTCGATCAAAACCACGACCGTAAGTCTCATCGAAAGTGCCCTCGGTCGGGTACTCAACTATCGCGGCGGGCGCGATGATGGTTGCCTGGGGATATGCATAGGTTCGACCAGCGAGCGACGGAGCCTGACGGAGCCGCACCGCGATCTCATCCATGACATCACCAATGTTCATCAGAAGTTCCTCCGTGGTCGGACATACTTCCTCAGCGACACACCAACATCGGGATCAACGCGTGATAGCAGGCGCATTTCATTGCCTTGGTCTGGACTCCCAGCGATACCAAACGGCGAGTCACGCCGAACGGCGAAGCGATTCGACTGAAGAAGACACGCCAGCTCAACCGCGGCAGGAACAGCCGACCAACCCCAGTCTTCTGTGGTGATGGCGACGCCGTTCTCAACGGACGTTGGCTGGATCACCGAAGTAATACGAACCGCAATACGCGTGTACGGCATTCCCTCGTACAGCCCGGCGTTTGTAGGTTCGAGTGCGTAGTCGTTGATGACGCCGTCAGATGTCTCTACGACTACACTGCCAGTAACCGGCATCAAGTCGTCCATGAGCACGACCCAGCGGCGTCGACGGTAGTTGTACGATGCGGTGTAGAGACGCTCCTGAGATGATGCGACCCGACCGAACTGACGATTGCAGTGATTGTCAATCGCACGGGAGGCAGCGGTGATGTACATGGCCAGCTGGACATCATCGACTAGGTCGTCCACGCGAACGTAGTCCTTCAGCTTAGTCAGCGTGGTGTAGTCAGGGGCCCACGTCATCTCCGCTACCTCCCTTCACAATCGTCAGTTGGTCGGACTACGCATTGTCATAGATGACTTGTCGAACCCCTCCGATGTCGGTGTTAGCGAACGCCTTGTAGCCCCAGATCGCCAGGTCCACCATCGCGACCGGCGCGTAGCCGCCAGCGGAGGGGGTGCCCGGGAACTCAAGCCGCTGCGGAGTGGTCGCCCAACCCCATACGACCGCTGGATCGAAGAGCCACGAGTTGTTCGCCGAGCCACTAACTGCGGTGAGTGCGCCCGTGGGAATACCGACCACACCAGCCAGGTCGAGCTGCCGGAAGCGCGAACTCGCGGCTCCGGCCGCGTTCATCGGGTTGATGATCGGGTACAGCAGCCGGCCGTCGGAGTCCTTCGCCGCAACGAACGCCTTGTACAGCCACTTCTCCAGCGCGAATGCCGAGAAGTCATAGCTCCGAACGTTGAACTGCAGATCCGCCAACGCGGAGTTCCACGCGGCCTGAAGTGCGGAGTCAACGACGGCGACACCGAGGTTGATGTCGGTAGCGGCGGTGAGCGTGTTCAGGAACGTCCCCGCTGCTGTCTCAAGGCCCTCACGGTAGCCACGCACCATCTGGTTGAAGATGAGCGTCGAGACCGCCGGGTTGCCACCCATGTCCCAGACCTCGCGGGTGATGGATGCCTTGCCACTGAGTGCGGTTGGCGTCACCGTCTGGCTGGTCGTGACGAACGTACCGGCGGTCGGTTCGGTGCCCTCGGTGTGATCACCAACCAGGCCGCTGGACGAGCTGAACTTCGGGAAGACGAACGGCTGCACCCCGTTCGGCGGAACACCGCGACTGATCATGTTCCACAGCGGTGTCGGTAGGTCGCGCTGGTCGACGTACATGTCGGGACGCTGGATGTCCGGGTTCAGCTCGTTGACGTCGGTCGTGACGACGGTCGAGAACGTCTCCTGAAGCAGGCCCATGACGCGCCGGCCGGCGTCGGTGTTGGTCCCGTAGACGTCGTTCACCCGCGACATCTCCAGCAGGTC
>Ga0075423_10004118_pt1 | contig 13447 bp, 11 predicted proteins | sample SoiMethybrSBSTD2_FD_80114 | JGI IMG/M metagenome (GOLD analysis project Ga0075423, IMG submission 80114) | Bulk soil microbial communities from a Populus tree surrounding site in Tennessee, USA - Soil MetaG P. TD hybrid SBSTD2 | ecosystem: Environmental > Terrestrial > Soil > Tree plantation...
AGCCGAGTCATCGAATGTTGGCAGCCGTTGTGCTGTCCCCTTCAGGCCTGGTGTATTGGGCCTGCCCATTTCGCTGGCGAAGCCAGGCCGCTTCGCCTTGGCTGATTGCACCGGCGCACCATTGCACCGCCTCCGACAGGGTCAAGGATTCGTCGGTGATCATCGCCTGTAGAGGGCGCCGGCCCGTTGCTCGGTAGCGGCGATTGTGGCATCTCGTTCTGCGAGCGCCGTCAGCACCTCGATGCCCAGCTTCTCCAGGCGCCGGTCACCTGGGCCCGTTCACGACGACGCTTCGCGTACGCCTGGGATGCTGCCAGCTTGGCTGCCTACCTCATGGCCTGCTTGCTCATCGCGGTTTCCTTTGTTTGACAGAGATCGCACTCCCGTACGGCAATTCCGGCTGGCCGAGCGGTCATCCCTGAAGACGCGGCTTGAATGACTTACTCCACAGATTCAGCACACTTAATGGCCGACGAGAGTGACCCGCGACACCTCGGCCACACACATCGGCAGTGCGTACTTCTGGAGATAGACGCAAATGGTGCGCAAACCCATAACAAAGCTAAGTGCCTCGTGCGTGCGCACAGCCGGACGTTGCTTCGCGGCGTGGTCCTGTTCATGCTTGAGTGTCCGATCTGCAACTCGAGGAACGAGGCGAATGTCGCTCCCTACATCTGACTCCGCTGCACTCGAACAACTGCCGACAAATCCGCTAGTTCACGTGGTCGGCGCAGGACCCGTGGGCCTGCTGCTCACGGCACTGCTTCAATCAATGGAGGGGGTCTCCGTACGCCTTTACGAAAAGCGCCGCGAGTACACGCGAACGCGTATGGTCCAGCTCGCACCTTATCTCGTTGCCGACTCAGTGGAGGGCTACCGAGCTGATTCCATCGACGGAGACAGTGTCGCGGCCATCTTCGATCCACAAGAGCTCGACCTGGGCCTCGCGTTCAGGAAGTCCATTCCGTCGGACCTAGCTGCACTCCTGAAGAGCTGGGCGCTGGGCTTCTGCCCGCTCAACTTCATCGAGCACTCCATCAGCAATCTGATCGATGCGCGTGGGCTGAATGGGGTTGAGCGTACGGCCGAGGTGGTGACGGCGGAGGAGGCGATGGCGATGCTCCAGCCGGGAGACGTTCTGGTCGACGCCACGGGTAGCAGGTCGCTGCTTAGAGATCACCTGGTTCCTCACCCGGGCGACGGGGCTGAAGGCGCGAACACGCTCAAAGTCCGGCTCGAATACGCGCTCGTCATTACCTTCCTGTATGGGCAGTCGTACGACTGCAATGAGTTCTGCAAGTACGAGAAGAACATCGAGAACCCGCACTACAAGTTCATCCCGATGGTGCACCGCACGCACTACGACGGCAGCATCAGCCACGTCACAGGCATTGTCAATATCAGCGCCGAGGAGTACGAGGCGATGCCGTCTCGATTCGACGGTGAGTGGCTTCGCAGCAACTTTCCCGGCATCGCCCAGTCGATGGACAGGTTCATCGACAAGATCAGGCAGGAAACGCACGGCGAGCTACTCGGCGACCTGGAGATTCTCCGGATACCGCTGGATCTGTATCGCGCGCGCCACGCGACGAATCGCCGATGGCTCACAGCGGGTACCACCGACCATCCTTTTGCTAGCTCATCGGTGTTTCTCGCCGGCGACTCGGCCATCGGCTCGCCGTACTTCCAGTCGATCTCGCTTGGCTTCGAGTGTGCGATGTTCCTCGCGGGGCTCATCGCGCAACGTCACCTGCCAAGAAGAGACCTGCTCGATCGCTATGAGCTGTACATCTACAAGCAGTGGCTTCGCGTCTACATGCGCAGCAAGATGATCAAGCACAACAAGGATTTGTTCGAGTCGCTCGACGACCCGCATGCGCTCCTGAGGAAGTTGCACATTTATTAGCGGATTTCGCGCGCTCGGTGCGGATGCTCATGCGGCAGTCATTGTCTGCAGCGCCTCCCCCGCACGTCTCTCCGTGTCGCGGACCGCTCCGTCGCGTCACCGAGCGCGGTCAGCGCGGGGCTTCGAGCCGGCGTTCCCGGTCGGTACGTTCCTTGCGCAGTGCCGCCTGGGCATCCAACGCCGACCGTCGCGCCGATTACGTCATCGACTGATGACTCGCCACTCGACTTCTCCTCGCGAGAGAGCTTCACCAGACCCAAGCCACAGACCAGGCATTGAGCGGCACGCCAGACGATCTGGAGCTGCTTCACGTACCCCCGGCCGATTTCAAGATCCGCTGTGCCAACCCCGACGTCTGCCTGCATCATTTGAACGCTCTCGTCTCTCACCATCCGCACCTTGTCGAAGCAGTCACACCGATCCGTGATTTTGATCTTGCTCGTTACTCATTCGCTGAAAATGTCGATGTTGGCTGCCTTGATTCTCTGCCGGACTTAACCAAGATGTCGCCAACCGACTTCGAGCACTTTGTTCGACAGCTGTTGGAAGCGAGCGGATTGGAAGGTTGGACTACCCAACGTTCGGGGGGCGTCGATGCAGTGGTCCAACCGAGACCCGCTGGTTGGTGGCCTCACGATCGTCCAAGCCAAGAGGTATCTGGCGGTCATTGGTATAAGGCACATCCGTGAGCTGGTTGGCGCCATGATGAGAAAGGCGCGGGCCGGGGCATTCTCGTCACCACATCGTGGTTTACGGCAGGATGCTGGATCAAAGCCGAGCAGAACAATCGGATCGAGCTCATCGACGGCCCACGCCTCCGCCACCTTGTAAAAGCGCATTTGCACATGGACGTCTTGGTGGCTCCGCCAGCGCCGCGGTCCCGCACGTGGCATCCGTAGACGTAACCTGCCGAAGCAACCGACACTGGACACAGTCATCGCTTCTGCCGGTGAGAAGCGTTAGAGCTTCGACCTGCCCGGGCTCACCGCCGTTAAATTCAATCAGGCGCCGGGGCGGCAAACTCACCAACCCGATCGTTAGTGACCGCAGATCAAGACTGGCTGGCAGCAAACCCCAGGATCCAGGTGCACTTCACCTCAACCTCCGGGTCATGGCTCAACCTGGTCGAAGGTCCACGATCAGACAATCCATCGACGGCTGGAATAACCGAAACACTCGGTTATCTGGACCAAGACTGCCGATGAAGTAACTCCAAAATCAAACGTAAACGTATTGCAGCGACAGGCCACTAGCCCGAGCCTTTCGCGCGGTTAGCCAGGACAACCCGGGCCAACGAAGGTAACGGAAGCTGTCGGCTGTCAACGGCGCGCATCCGGCCCATTTGGTGGGCCACGTTCAGGCTCGGTCTACGGCAGTTGCTGAGGGAGGACTCGGGGTGACGGCTGGCTCCGGTTTGACCGTACGCGGCGGCTCGGCGGTCACAACGAGAGCGACGCCCAAGATCGCCAGCCCGCCACCAATGACTATGACAGCAGTAACAGGCTCGGAGAGGATCACCGCCCCTAACACCACCGCGACTGCCGGATTGACGTAGGCGTAAGTCGATGTCAGCGAGATCGGTGCGTTCTGCAGCAGCCACGCGTAGGCGGTATAGGCGATCATCGATCCGACGACGACGAGATAGCCGAAGGCAACCCAGGTTGATGCCGCCAGCGCCCCCACCTGTCGCGGTATGCCTTCCCCTCGCGCCAGCCCCAGCGCGACGGCCACGCTTCCGCCCAGCGCCATCTCGTAAACAGTTGCCACCAGCGAATCGGTCGGCACTCCCCAAGACCGTGAATAGAACGAGCCGATCCCCCAGCAGGTCGCGGCCAACAGCGTCAGCAGGACGCCCCAGCGCTTGACCTCGGCCATACCGCCGCCTTGCAGACCCAAGAACGCCACTCCGATGAACCCGATAATCACACCAAGCCACACCAGCGGCCTGGGCATATCGCGGCGGGTCAACCGCAGCGTAACCAGCAGCAAGGGCACCGATGCGATGAGGAGAGCCGCAAGCCCGCTTGGCACTGTCTGCTCAGCGACAGCGACCATGCCATTCCCCATGGCAACGAGCAAGGTCCCAACCGCCGCCGCGGCCACAAGTTCCCGGCGCGTAATGCGCAGCCGCCCAAGACCGCCTCGCAACGCGACGAAGCCAGCCAGCAGCGGCGCTGCCAGAAGGAACCGAATGCCCATGCCTAGCAACGGCGGGAGCCCGCCCTGCACGACAACCCGGATCGCGAGGTAGGTCGAGCCCCATACCAGATAGACGATCAGGAGTGCTGCCCACATACGCAGCACCGAGCGTCCGACCGTCATGAGTGTAGTCTCCTATCGCTCATTACAGGGTAGTGCCAAGCGCGCCGTTCGAACGCCGGTCCTGGAAGATGAGATTCTGGGAGGCAACAAGTTAGTCGGGAAGCGGGAGAGATGTCCGCTTGGCTAAGCGACCGCGTACCCAGAATGTCTTCGACCTTTGAGCGGGTGACGACCCCCCTTACGCGCATGCGCACGGGCCGGGCTACGAGGTGCGACAGTACCGAGAAATTCTCCGGGTTCCGGACTATGAGGGCCAAGGGGGAAAAGCCAGGAAACGCTGTCTGACCTAGCGGTCAGGCTCCCCCCACCTCCTAGGCCTGAATGGACTGATTGAACCCTCGCAGCGTTACATTCTTGCGACGCCGAAGGAAGAGTGGTGGTCCAGTACCAGGTCGTACACCGGAGTCGAGATCAAGATGGTACCCAGTCGGGATCGGGCGCAGAGGTGCGCCGCCATCTGCACGGCCTCCCCGAAGAGATCACCGTTCTCGGTCACCGCTTCTCCGGCGGTCAGTCCAATGCGGATGGTGATCGTTGAATGAGCTAGCGATGCCTGCCGTCCTCGTCGATCTTGTGTGGATACGGATCGATGACGATCTTGTCAACTAGCATCTCGGTGAGCGCGCGCAGATCCACAGTAGATAGGTCTCCCACGCTAGCGATGGGTCGGGCAGTTCCGGCATGGCCGACTTGCTGGCCAGACTCTAGTGCTCCCTGTCTAGTTGATCAAGAGCCGTGTCGATCGGCTATCTGACCGCCTTGAGCGCGCCTCGTGTGCCTCAACGAGGCTGGCGCTGCCTCTGCTGAGGCCTCACCATCAAGAGTCCCGAACAGTTCGCGCAAAATCGAACAGCAACTCGTCGCGTGCCCAATTCGTGCCCAATACCGCGCGCAACTGCGGTCACTAACGGCTAGCCGTGGTCAGCGTTTTCCTTTGCAGGTAACGAAATCACCTAATCACAGCCTCAAGGGTTCGTCTTCCAAGCTGGTCATGCGAGTTCGATTCTCGTCACCCGCCTCCATAGTATTTGCCCTAGTCAGCTAAGCTTTCAACGCGTCCGAGTTATTCGAACAGCCCCGTTGTAACCTCTTGGCTCGATCAGCCAGTTGTTTGGATTGACATGCCTCTGGGAAGAAGATAGAGCGGGCTGGTCTGGGAGCGGCTGACGGGGGCGGCGACCAAGAAATCCAGCCAAGGCGGTTTCTGTGCGCGGCTGAAACAGCCCGCAGAGTGGACTAAACGTGCTGCCCGACTAGGTGGGGACGGAAGAGTTGGGTGAGCGGGAGCGCGATGGAGCATTGCGGAGTCCTCGCTGTTCAGCCGCTTGGAAATCTCGGCGACCAGGGCTTCCACGTCTGGGTGATCATGCGGAGCCCAGCCCTCAAGCAATTCATTCAGGCCCTCCTCCTGCGCGGCCTCCAATGACGCGGCCACCTGCCGTCCGGATTCTGTGGCGATGACCGTCTGAGCCTCGATCGTGACGTAGCCGCGTTGAGCCAGCGCCGCCGCTACATGCCTGACCCGCTCTGTGGGCGTCTTCGATGCCTCGGCCATCGCAACAATCGGACGGGAGGTCTCCTGGGAGACGCGACTGAGCATCCAGGTCTCGCCCCGCTCAAGATCAACATTCGCCCGTCGAGCCAGCCGCTCATAGGCGCGCAGTCGGTTTTCGCGGCTGAGGTGTCGAGATAGCGCAACTTATAGCTCCTGGAGCGAGGTGCGCTCACTAGGCATGCCGAACGCTTCGCCGGTGTCTGCCGTACGAGTCGCTGTCCGCAGTCGAACCTCGGGCAAGAAGAATGCCAAGGCAAATGCAACGGCCCCCACCGGGACGGCCGACAAAAACACCACATGAATCGCGGTTGCATACGCGCCGACGAACCACGCCTCCACCTCCGCCGGGCACTGCGCCAGCGTTCCCGATGGGCCACTCAACACCGCCGCTGAGCACCTTCCGGTGGCCGTCGGCGGTACTCCAATCGCAAGATGCGTGGTGAGCTGCGCTGTGAAGACGGCGCCGAACACTGCCACGCCGATGCTGCTACCGATGGTTCGGAAGAATGTGGCGGCGCTCGTCGCTGTGCCCAGGTCGCGGTACTCCACCGCATTCTGCACAGTTAGAACTAGAACCTGCATCACCATGCCGAGCCCCTGCCCGACCCATCCACACCGGCCACCCTCGGCCAGGTGCGACCGCGGCGCTCTCTATCCCGCGCACAGGTATACAAATGAGCCGGTGATTGATCAGCTTCGGCCTTCAAGCATGTCGGCGAGCTGAACAGCGACCTGAACGGGGTCGTGATCGACCTCGACGCATACCGACAGATGCCCTTCGTGCGTCTCGAGGATGACCTGGTTGAAGTTGCCGTAACCGACGATCACGTGTCTCAACCCGCCGCAGTCGAGATTGCCGCGTTGTCGAGCAATCGTTAGCAGAGTTGGGTTGACGAGCAGTTCTTCGAAGAAGTCTGAGGACGCAGCCGAAGCGTGCAACACGCCCTCACGTTGCGACAGCTCGACGCTCTGTCCGCGGCCGTACGCGACGTAGCGAATATGCGGACCCAGAGCGAAAACCGCGTCCTTGAGTTCGTCCATAGACAAGAGGTTATTGCGAGACAAGACGAGACTCGTGGCATCCATGTCTCCGCTGTCTCACGCTTCCCACTGACAAGTTGGTCCATCGATGTCTAGTCACCTGTCGCCATGGCGCGGATGCGCTCATAGCGGTCAATTGCCTCGTCAACCCTGATCCTGAGCTCGGGCAGCACTTCCAGCCATCGAGCTACGTAGCTGGCTTCGACATCCCAAGCCTCGAAGTCCTCCAAGAACGGATCCGGTGTCGTCTCGACGAGGTTTCGAAGCAGCGCTTCCATGCGGTCGACGATTGCGGGAACCGATGGCGCGTGCCAGGTGTGCTTCCCGTCGCCAACCGTCACATACACAGGAGCCGAGTGCGCGACGGTCCTGTTCGAGCCAACCGCCCGAGCAGCGACCCAACAACCCGCCTCCGGGATGAGCCGATGCTCAACCTCGACACGACCGGGACCATCGGCGGCCGCGGCGACCTCACCGTGAACGACCAACTCCAAACGCTCCAGCTCATCGAGATCCGGATTGACGTCCGCCTGCGCATGCAATAGCAGGGACTCATCGGGCTCGACCTCGACAGCGTCCCCCATCGTGGCCGCGCCGACTTGAAAGGACAGCACCGGCCCGTTCGAGACAAAGGTTCGCCCGGCGCGGATCGCGTCGAACCACGCGTCCGGGGTGAGAGGGCCATCGACCCCCGCGAAGAACCGGACGGCGCCAGCCGGATCTACGTATGGATAGTCCGAACCGGCGATCGGGGTAAGGCGGAACCCAAGATTCAAAAAGTCGTACCACGGATAGATGCGAAGTCGATACGCCTGAAGCACCTCCAGAACATCCACGATGCCGAACGGCACATCGAGTGCGAGCCCGACGCTCTCGCCGAACCAGTCGCTGCCGACGTGCGCGTAACCACTCACCGAGCCGCCGGCGCGTAGCCGTGCGAACAACTCGTGGTACAGGAAATAGCGGTCCACGTCGCGCGCGCGTTCGGCGATATTGAGATGCACCGTATGACCCCGCCGACCTGTACGAGGGTCCTCTTGACCGCTCACCAGGTTGTAATCGTCCCGCCTCACGCGCGACCATCTGGCCCGTAGCCGGGCTGCGCGAAATACTGTGCGCCGAGATTGCCCATCGCAAGCAGGTTCGCGACATGGAGGTCCTCCGCCCGCGCAATGGAAAGCGCTGCATCGTCGCCAACCTCACCTCGGGCGATGTGGATATGCGCGTCACCGGACCACCAGCCCTCCGCGGGAAGATCGCGCCAACGCTCGAAACGCAGCTCCAGGTGTGCAACGTCGGACTCGGCAACCTCGATCCGTCGTCTCAGGTGGCGATACTCAGGACCACGCGTGGCTATGACCTCGTAGTTGCCCGGTGGAACAGATACGCCATAGCGTCCGCTCGCGTAGACCATCCAACGACTGGGTGGGAGCGACCGCCGATCTTCCGACCCGCGGTCTCGTACGCGAGCCGCGAGGCGTCGGCCAGCCGCCCCCAGACTGGGAGGAGGCCAGGCGGTCTCGCGACCGGGCATTTCGTGTACGAGCCGCGCCGCCGCGGAGACCAGCTTGACCGGCCGACGTGGTAGACGTGCTGCAGCGAGGCGAGCAGCGTGCTTGGCTAGCGCTTTCCCCGATGTCGGGACCGCGACGTCCCGGACCTCTTCGAGGTAGCGAAGGATCGGCACCGCGTCGGCGCTCGCCAGGACCTCACGGCCGGATGCGACGTCGTAGATGCCAACCCGAGCTGTCGTGGGAGCGCCGTGCTCGTCGAGAACTGTGAGTTCAAGGCGAGCCGTGCGGTTTTCTGCTGCCTCCCGAGGAACCCGGCGTTTCACAATCACGTCACGGATCCGCATCATGTCGGGGCCGGTAGCCCCCTCCGCGTACTCGCATCCTGGAGCTGCCACGACGACGTCGGTTCCGCGCGGACCCCGCCCCGCAAATCTTGCCCGTTCCAGTGGGATCTCGACGGTCACCCATGGCTCGTCGTCGGCCGGGACTTTGACGCTGATCGCATTCTCGGCCGAGACGTTCGCATCCCATCCGACCAGCAGCCGCCCCACCGCCGGGTCGACGACAAGGGCTAACTCGACGGACTCGTCCAAGTCGCTTCCGACTTCCTCACCGATATCGAACGCGAAGGCGCCTCCCTCCACGACCATCATGCCGTCGGCCTCGACCACCCGACCCGCCCGACGCAAGGCCACCGCGCGCAGGCCAAACGCATGGAGGTAGCGGGGCGCGAAAGTACGCCGTACAGAATCACTTCGCCATGGAAGCTCTTGGATCGCTTGAGGATCGTTGGGATTGATTCCCAGAGGCGCAGTCACCAGAGCAGACAATACGCAAAATCTTGGAGAGCCGGCAAGATCAAGCGCTGGCCCATTAACAGTGGCCCCTTTGCGGACTGATCGCGAAGAGCACCTCTGGGCGTATTCCGGTCAGGATTCACTCTGGCTGCGCGTCACCCCTGCGACTGGTCCCGGAGCCGGCGGATCGACTGCGGCGCCGGCGTCGGGATCCGCGCCGCGGCGCCAGTTGCCGACATTGCCTTCGGCGGCACTTGCGGGTCTACCTAGTGGGGACTCCGAATGGGATGCGGCCATCCCACGGTCGGCCAACGCGCCTTCGTCGGCTCACCCGACCGGGGTGATGCCGACCGCCGCGACGGCCGGGAGCATGGGTGTGAAGCCCTACGCCGACCGGGAGGGGTCGAATGATGGCGGTCAGACTTCCCGCCTTCACACAGCTTGAGGACAGCTTGTTCCTGACGTTGTACGCCAGGGCCCTCGACAGCCGACGCCCGCGCCCCATCCTCGGCGACGCCACGGCCGACCAAGTCGTCCGCACCATCGACTACCAGTACGACAAGCTGGACATCAAGACCAACCTGATCCTCAACGTCTCTCTCCGGGCCAAGAAGCTGGACCAGGTGGCCTCCGACTTCCTAACCCGCCACCCCGACGCGGTCGGTCTCAATCTAGGCGCCGGGGCTCGACACCCGATTCGAGCGTCTGGCACCCCCGGCCACCGTGGGCTGGTACGACGTCGACTTCCCCGCTGTTGCCACCGCTCGCCAGCGCCTGATCCCCGAGCACCCCAACGCCCATGTCATCGGCGCCGACGTGCGGGACCAGGACTGGCTGGACGCCCTCCTGACCGGCCCGCCCGCCATCATTGTTGCCGACGGCATGTTGGGGTTCCTCTCTCAAGATGAGCTGGTGTCGCTGTGAGACCGGCTCATCAACCACTTCCCCAGCGGCGAGATCGCCTTCAACAGCTACACCGGCCTCACCATCTGGATCGCTCAGCAGGCAACCGGCACCAAGACAGTCGCCAACCAGGTCAAGTTCCCCGGTATGGACGACCCCCATGCACCTGAATGGAACCCCAAGATCAAACTGGTCAAGGAAATCCTACTCAGCCGCCAACCCGAAGTCGCCGAGTTCCCAACGGCCTTACGCCGCTAGCACCAGCTGGCGGCACGCAGCACCGCCTGGTCGCGAACAGGAACCATCGTCGTGCACTACCGCTTCTAACGAGCCTCGAGGGCTAGCTGCAAGCAGCTCTCGCGGGGGAGCTCCCATTGCGTCCAGGGTGGACGTATCGGTGATATCGGCCGTCGACGAGTTCGAGAGTCCCTGACCGACAGCGAATGGAGACTGCCATGGCCAACATTGAAGGAACCTGCCGGGAGGAGTTTCAGGCCGTCCGGGAGGTATTCGAGTATCACCTCGACAGCGGCATCGACACCGGAGCATCGGTCGCGGTATTCATCGACGGCGAGCCTGTCGTCGACCTGTGGGGTGGCTATTTCGACGCCACCTACACCCGACCCTGGGAACGCGACACCATCGTGCAGACGTTTTCGACCACCAAGACGATGACGGCGCTCGTCGCGCTGGTGTTGGCCGACAACGGTGTCCTGGACCTCGATGCGCCGGTGGTGAAGTACTGGTCGGAGTTCGGCGCCGAGGGCAAATCGGAAATCTTGGTGCGGCAGATCCTCGACTACACCTCAGGCGTCGCCGGCTTCAGTGAGCCGGTGTCGCTGTATGACGTCTACGACCACGAAAAGTCCACATCGATGCTGGCCCAACAGGCGCCGTGGTGGGAACCGGGCACAGCCGCGGGTTACCACAACATCCCCATCGGCCATCTTGTGAGCGAGCTTGTCCGCCGCACCACTGGCCGGACCCTCGGGCAGTTCTTTGCCGAGGAGATCGCGGACCCGCTCGGCGCCGAGTTCCACATCGGCACCGGCCCCGAATACGACAGACGGGTCTCGCTGCTGATTCAGGGATCGCCCGACGACCCCATCGGCAACGAGTTCTTCGTGCGGGCACTGCTTAACCCGCGGGTCACCCCGCAGACCACCTGGAGCATCCCGTGGCGCCGGGCCGAGGTGGGCGGCATGAACGGGCACGGCAATGCGCGCGGGATCGCTGCCGCACAGTCGGTACTTGCCAACGGCGGCGCATACGGCAAAAAGCTGCTCTCCGACGCCGGGCGAGAGCAGGTGCTGCGGAACGAGATCGACGGCGTCGATGTGGTGCTGGGCACACCGATGCGCTGGGGGCTGGGCTACGCGCTGTCCTCACCGACGGCGATGAACTTCGCACCCCGTAGCGCCTACTGGGCCGGTAACGGCGGATCCCTGTCTTACGTAGACCTCGACGCGCGCATGTCGGTCGGCTTTGCGATGAACCGGTGGGTCCGCGGCGAGCACGAGAACGACCGCTCGTTTCGGATCATGGCCGCGGTCTACGAATCACTGCAGGCGAAGTGACCCCAGTGAGCGAAACGACGGACTCAGGGCGGACCGGGTTCGGTCACTTCCAGTTCCCTAGCCCATCCGTGACGAAGAGGCGGCCCAGCGATCTAGAGACACATTGGCGCTTAAGCTCTCGCTCTTCACCGATGCGGTGTTTGAAACGCCACCAGGGACGCGTAATCCGGCATGAGCCCGAGGGTGCGTGCCCGATATCAGAAAGGAGCAACCATGACTAATACCGATCGACCCCTTCGGTCCCCTTCACCGCCAAAGATCGCGGAAACGAGCGCGGAGCCGCTTGCGGCCGACCCGGCGATGCTCGCTCGGCACCAACCCGACGTGGAAATCCACGGCACCTGCGCGGAGCAATTCAGCCGGGTGCGCGACGCGTTCATCGACCTCGTGACGAACGGGCAGGACATCGGCGCATCGGTTGCTGTCCTGATTGAGGGCGAGCCGGTCATCGACCTGTGGGGTGGCTACTTCGACGAGACCTACACCCGGCGGTTTCCATTGGTCGTTGCGAATCCTGGAGTGAAGGGATTCGGATGGCCAGGTATGCACCGAACAAGATGCCGGCGGCGGTTAAGCGCCGCTATTTCGAGTTGATCAGGGCTGGCCTGTCGGGGTCGGCGGCCGCTGAGCAGGTGGGTGTGTCGTTGAGCTGCGGGTCGCTGTGGTTCATCGACGCTGGCCGCGTGAGCTTTATCGAGATCCCGATCAGCCCGCGCTACTTGTCCCAAAATGATCGGATCGAGATCGCCGATGGCCGAGCCCGGGGCGAGCCGGTCAAGCAGATCGCGACGCGGATCGGCAAGTCCTATCAAACCGTCTACCGCGAGCTGGCCCGGAACAAAAAAAGCGACGGCCGCTACCAGCCATGGTTTGCGCACAATCAGGCATATCTGCGGCGACGACGGGTCAAGCAACGCCGGTTCGCGCTGGATGCCGGACTGCGTGAGGCGGTGGCCGGCAAGCTCGCCAAGCACTGGTCTCCGGCGCAGATCAGCCGCTGGCTGCGCCGACGCTTTCCCCGCCGCAGCGGATGGCATGTCTGCACCGAGACCATCTATAAGGCGGTCTACCGCGGCCTGATCGTCCCCGTCGACAGGCAGAATCTGCGCACCGGCCGCATCTATCGGCACCGCCGCGGCCGCGGCCGCACCCGCGACGGTGCGCTCAAGCAATCCACCGGCATGAAGTCGATCCACGACCGTCCGGCCGCGGTTGCGTCACGGCGACAAGCCGGTCATTGGGAGGGCGATCTGATCATCGGCGCCGGTCAACGATCGGCGATCGCGACCCTGGTCGAGCGCAAGTTCCGAACCACGGTTCTAGACCACTCCGCTAAGACCGTCGCTGACGCGCTCATCACCGCGTTCTGCAAGCTGCCGATTCAGCTGCGTCGGACGCTGACCTGGGATCAGGGCAACGAGATGTTTCAACACCAGCGCATTGAGCAGGCGACCGGACTGAAAATCTATTTCGCCGACCCACATTCGCCGTGGCAGCGCGGTAGCAATGAAAACATCAACGGCTTGCTCCGCCAGTACTTTCCGAAGGGAACTGACCTCAACGCCTGGACCGCTGACCAGCTCAACTACGTCGCCGCGGAGCTCAATGATCGTCCCCGTCTTTGCCTCGCCGACCAGACACCGAACGAAGCCATGCAACGATGGTCGCGTCAGCAGACACGACGATGATTCGCAACGTTTGCTAGAACCCGCCAGGTCTATCCGATCGTCTACATCGACGCGATCCGGGTCCGAGTGCGCGACGGCGGCGCAGTCCGCATCAAGGCCTGCCACCTGGCCGTCGGCGTCGACTTGGAGGGCCGCAAACGCGTC
>Ga0075423_10004119_pt1 | contig 13445 bp, 9 predicted proteins | sample SoiMethybrSBSTD2_FD_80114 | JGI IMG/M metagenome (GOLD analysis project Ga0075423, IMG submission 80114) | Bulk soil microbial communities from a Populus tree surrounding site in Tennessee, USA - Soil MetaG P. TD hybrid SBSTD2 | ecosystem: Environmental > Terrestrial > Soil > Tree plantation...
GCAATCTCGGCCAGCTCTACAACGCGCCGGCCTCGGGCGCGCGGGTGGTGGTGCAGCACAAGCCGGCGGGCGTCGCGGTGCTGGTGACGCCGTGGAATTTCCCGGCCGCGATGGCGACCCGCAAGATCGGTCCCGCGCTCGCGGCCGGCTGCACGGTCGTGCTCAAGCCCGCCTCCGACACGCCGTTGACCATGCTGGCGCTGATGCCGATCCTCGCGGAGGCGGGCGTGCCGGCGGGCGTCGTCAACGTCATTCCGTCGCGCTCCTCCGGCACGGTCGTGAGCGCCATGCTGCATGACCCGCGCGTGCGCGTCGTGTCGTTCACCGGCTCCACTGAGGTGGGCCGCAAGCTTCTGCACGAAGCCGCCGACAACGTGGTGAAGCCCGCCATGGAGCTTGGCGGCAATGCGCCCTTCATCGTGTTCGATGACGCCGACATCGACGCGGCCATCGATGGCGCCATGGTCGCCAAGATGCGGAACATGGGCGAGGCCTGCACGGCGGCGAACAGATTCTATGTGCATGAGAAGGTGCACGACGAGTTTGCCAAGAAGCTCACCGCCAAGATGGGGTCGCTCAAGATGGGCAATGGCCTCGACGAGGGCGTGAGCCTTGGACCGCTGGTCAACAAGGAAGGTCTCGACAAGGTCGTGGAGCTGGTCGACGACGCGGTCGGGAAAGGCGCCAAGATCCTGACCGGCGGGAAGGCGCCCGGCGGCAAGGGTTTCTTCTATCCCGCGACCGTGCTCGCCAATGTTCCGGATAACGCCAAGATGCTGAACGAGGAAATCTTCGGGCCGGTCGCATCCCTGCAGACCTTCAAGTCCGAGGATGAAGTCATCCGCCGCGCCAATGACACCGAATACGGCCTCGTCGCCTATCTCTACACCAAGGATTTGAGCCGCGGCATGCGAGTCTCCGAAAAGCTCGACTTCGGCATGATCGGGCTCAACCGGGGTCTTGTCTCCGATCCGGCGGCGCCGTTCGGTGGCATGAAGCAATCCGGCATCGGCCGCGAGGGCGCGCACGAGGGGCTGATGGAATTTCTCGAGACGCAATACGTGTCGGTGTCGTGGTGAGCGAGACAAGCAATCCCGACAGTGACGTTGCGCGCCGCTTTGTCGGCGCGTGGCGTTATGTGGGCGCGACCGTCGACGGCAAGCCCGACGCGGCGCGTGGGCCCAATCCCAAGGGGCTTATTGTCTATGATCCGTCGGGCCACATGGCGGTCCACGTCGCGCCTGAGAAGCCGGCAAGACCAGGTGGTGGCGAGCTCACGCCGGCCGACGTCAAGGCAGCGTTGACGGGCGTTGTGGCCTATTTCGGCGTCTATTCGATTGATGAGCGTGCCGGTACGGTGACGCATCATAAGCATTCCAGCGTGCAGCCGGACGACGGCGGTGATGTCGTGCGCGCGTACGAGTTTGCCGGCGACCGCTTGATTCTGCGGCCCGTTGAGGCAAAGAACACCGCGATCGTCTGGGAGCGGATTACGTGAGCGGCGGGAGCCATTGATCATGAACGTGCTGATGCCGCAGCTTGGCGAGACGGTCGCGGAAGGCAAGATCACCAAGTGGTTCAAGTCGGCCGGTGACGCCGTGAAGCCGGGCGACAATCTGTTCGAGATCGAGACCGACAAGGTGTCGATGGAAGTGCCGTCGACATCAGCCGGCGTGCTGTCGGAGATCCGCGTCGGCGTCGGCGAGGTCGCACCGGTCGGCGCCATCGTAGCGGTGATCGCAGGCGACGGTGCGGCTGCCGCGTCCGCTCCAGCTGCCGCAGCGCCGCCGAAGCAGGACGCCCCCGTGCCGCGTGCGAGCGCCTCGCCGACCGCGGCGGCGACAGCAGCGGCCACTGCGGCTCCGATCAAGCTCGATCCGTTCTTCGAAGTGCGCACGCCCGATCGCAACTACGGGCCGGCCAAGCTTCCTGGTGGCGCCGTTGTGACGCCCCTGGCGCGGCGGCTGGCGGCCGATGCCGGGATCGATCTCACGCGCATGACGGGGTCCGGCCCGCATGGCCGGATCGTGGCGCGCGACATTCAGTCCGCGTCGCGCGAGTCCGCTTCTCATTCGGGGCGCGCGCTGGTTCCGGCCGCTGGCGCCGGCGAGGTGATGGCGCTCTATCGCGACGCGGCGTTTGTCGAGGTGCCGCTCGACGGCATGCGCAAAACCATCGCGGCCCGCCTCATCCAGGCCAAGCAGACCATCCCGCATTTCTACCTGACCGCGGATGTGGAGATCGGCCGTTTCCTGACGATGCGCGAGGAAGCCAATGCGGCTGCACCCAAGGACAACGACGGGCATCCGATATTTCGGCTCTCGGTCAACGATCTCATCATCAAGGCGTGGGGCGTCGCGCTGCAGCGCGTGCCGGAGGCGAATGCGGCCTGGGCGGACGACCGCATCCTGCGTTTTCGGCATTCTGACATTGGCATCGCGGTGGCGATCGATGGCGGGCTAATCACGCCGATCATCCGGCAGGCTGAAGCCAAGTCGCTTACAGCGATCTCCGCCGAGATGCGCGAGCTTGCCGAGCGAGCGCGCTCGCGCCGTCTCAAGCCGCATGAATATCAGGGCGGCTCGTCAGCGATCTCGAATCTCGGCATGTACGGCGTGCGCGAGTTCGCGGCCATCATCAATCCGCCGCACGCGACCATTCTGGCGGTCGGCGCTGCACGGCGGCAGGCGGTCGAGACCGCTGATGGTGGCGTTGCGTTCGCCAGCATGATGACGGTGACGCTGTCGTGCGATCACCGCGTGGTCGACGGCGCGCTCGGCGCTGAGCTGCTCGCCGCGTTCAAGGGATTGGTCGAAACTCCGGTAACGATGCTGGTGTGAGTGATGGCTGGTGACAAGATCGAAGTTCTGCTGGTCGGGCCGCCGAAGCCCACGATTGTGAACGGCCTGGCGCCGTTCACGCTGCATCGTCTCGGCGAAGCGAAGGACCGCGACGCGCTGCTGAAAGAGGTTGGCGGGCGCGTGCGGGCGATTGCGTCGAGTGTCACCTCCGAGCCGATCGGCGGCGAGCTGATGGGGAAATTGCCGCGGCTCGAGATCGTCTCGACCTTCGGGGTCGGCTACGACCACATCGACGTCCAATGGGCTGCGGCGCATACCGTCACCGTCACCAACACGCCGCAGGTGCTCACCGAGGAAGTCGCCGACACCGCGCTCGGGCTTCTCCTCTCCACTGTGCGCGAGTTCCCGCAGGCTGAGCGCTACCTGCGCGCCGGCAAGTGGCCGGAGCGCGCTTATCCGCTGAGCAAGGCGACCTTGCGCAACCGCACCGTCGGCATGGTCGGGATGGGTGCGATCGGTCAGGCGATTGCGCGCCGGCTCGATGCCATGAAGGTGCCGGTGGTCTATCATTCGCGGCGGCCGGCGGCAGGTGTATCCAACCGTCACTATCCCAAGCTCCTCGACATGGCGCGCGACGTGACGGTCTTGCTCGTCATTACGCCGGGCGGCGCAGAGACCAAGAATCTCATCAACGCTGAGGTGCTCAAGGCGCTCGGGCCCGACGGCATCCTGATCAACATGGCGCGCGGCTCCGTGGTCGACGAGCAGGCGCTGATCCAGGCGCTCAAGGAGAAGACCATTCTGTCAGCCGGCCTCGACGTCTACCTGCGCGAGCCTGAGGTGCCGGCGGAGCTGATCGCCATGGACAACATCGTGCTGTTCCCGCATCTCGGCTCGGCCTCTGTCTATACCCGCACCCAGATGGATCAGCTCGTGGTCGACAACCTTGTGGCCTGGGCGGCCGGCAAGCCGCCGCTCACCCCGGTGCCCGAGACGCCATGGCGGGGTAGCCGCGGGTAACGCGGTGGATAGCTCGCCATGACGGCGCCATTCTCGGCGTGCTAGCCTTTTTCCATGACGGTCGGGACGGGCATCGGATTCCGGGGGATGATAGCGCTCGCGCTGCTGGCGCTGACGGTCGCATTTGCACACGCGCAAGGCACGCCCCCGACGAGCGATTTCGCCAAGGACCTCGTCGCCACCGCATGGGAGATCTCCAATTCCGATCGCGACAAGCGCTGTCCAGTGACGTTCAGTGTCGATCCGGCGCCGAGCGGTGGCGGCTTCAAGCTCGAGCTCGATCCGGCCTGCACCATCGTGCCGCTCAAGCAGGTCGTGGCCTGGATGCTGGGGCCCAAGGACCAGCTGCGGCTGGTCGACGGTAACAAGACGCCGGTGTTTGAATTTGCTGAGGTCGAGAGCGGTATTCTCGAGGCCGAGCGGAAGGGCGAGGGCCTCTATTTCATGCAGACCCAGGCCGCACTCAAGGCCGAGATCCGCAATCCCGATCAGCTGTTCGGCGAATGGCAGATCGTGCGCGAACTCGACAAGCCGCTCTGCCGCCTGACGCTCTCGGATACGGCCGCGGGCGCGGAAAGCACCTACAAGATCGTGGTGAAGCCGGGCTGTGACACCCGCATCGCCGGCTTCGGGCTGACCACCTGGCGGCTCGACCGTGAGCAGCTGGTGCTGACCGGCCGCAGCGGTTCGTGGCGGTTTGCCGAGAGCGATCCCACCACCTGGGAGCGCACGCCGCTGTCGACCGATCCGTTGCTGCTGATGAAACAATAGTGCTCGCGACCGGCCGCCAGAAGCTCGAACGCATGCAGGATGGCCGCGCCGTTTACATCGGCGCAGAGCGGGTCGACGACGTCACCACCCATCCTGCGTTCCGGGCCGGTGCGCACACGATCGCGGCGCTTTACGATCTCAAAGCCGATCCGGCCAAGCGCGATCTGTTTTCCTATGAGGAGAATGGCGAACGCTATGCGCTGCAATGGCTGCGCTGCCGCACGCGCGAGGAGCTCGCGCGCCGCATGCGCGCGCTCAAGGCCAGCGCGGACTTCACCTATGGCTTGATCGGCCGTTCGCCGGAGCAGGTCGCGGGCCTGATCACCGGCCTGGCGATGAACCCGTCGGTGCTTGAAAGCTTGCATGCGGGTTTCGGCGACAACCTCATGCGCTACTACGAGCGTGCGCGGCGCGACGATCTCTATCTCTGCTTTGCGGTGGTGCCGCCGACCGGCCTGCGCAGCCGCGAGCTCTTCCCGGGGCAGGAGCGCGACGATCCGAGCCTCCAGGTCGTTGCCGAGAATGACTCCGGCGTCGTGGTGTCGGGCATGAAGATGCTGGCGACCGGAGCGGTGTTCGCGGACGAGGTCTGGATCGGCAATCTTACGCCGCTCGATGAGAAGTTCGGCAAGGAGAGCATCACGGCGGCGCTGCCGTTGAACGCACCCGGTGTATCGCTCTGGTCTCGTAAGCCTTATGCGGCCGGCGTCACGCAGGAAGCCGACTATCCGTTGTCCTATCGCTTCGACGAGACCGACAGCGTTCTGGTCTGCGAGCGCGTTCACATCCCATGGGAGCGCGTGTTCCTGCACAACAACGGCGCCATGTCGCGACGCATCTATATCGAGACGCCGGCAAACTGCTATCAGAACCATCATTCCAACATCCGCTTCTGGTCGAAGCTCGGGCTGATTGCCGGGGTGGCGAGCCGCATCTGCGAGGCCAACGGCATCGACAAGCTTCCGGCGGTGCGCGAGACGCTCGGCCGCCTGGCCGCGCTCGAGGCCACGATCGGAGGTCTGGTGCAGGGCCAGATCGAGGCCTGGGAGGAATGGCCGCAAGGCTATGCCACGCCGAACCGGCGCATCATGTATGCGGCGCTCAACTGGTGTCAGGAGCACCATTCCGAGATCGTCGACATGCTGCGCACCCTGCTGGGCGGCATTCCGCTGCTCATGCCGGCCTCGATCGACGTGCTTTCTGACGCCAACCTGGGCAACATATTCGAGCGCTGGTGGAAGACGCCCTCGATCGCGGCGACCGCGCGCCACAAGCTCTACAAGCTTGCCTGGGACCTGGTCGGGACCGAATTTGCCGGCCGCCACATGCTTTATGAGAAGTTTTATGCCGGCAATTCACTGGTGGTGCGCAACCAGAGCGACCGTGAGGCACCCTGGGCGACATTCCACGAGATCGTGGACGGTTTGCTGGGAGACGTGGACTTGCCCGCTCCGCCTCGCGAGCGCGGCGAGCAATAAACTGCCGGTGTGGCAACTACGGCCCTTTGCCTTGGGCGTGTGGTTGAAGGTATATCTCTTAATCTTAATGCCGAGGTGTACGGAATCACGCTTGGCCAGGAGGGCCGCTGGGCCGTTGACATAGGCGCGTTCCGGCATGAGATTCCCGGCAAATTCGCCCGCGTGGCCGAGGGCGTAGCTCCGTTGGATGGATACCAGTAAGTCGCGAGAACTGGCGGAGCCCGCCCAGGGTTCCGGTCATCTTCCGGGCTTTTCCGGGCCGACAGCGGATGAGGGACAGCATATGACCGAGCCCGAATCTCCCAACCAGCTTTCGAGACTCGACCATTCGAGACTTGACCATTCAAGCCCCGACCATTCAAGACTCGACCATTCAAGGCTTGGCTTCGGCTCCATCGTGGCCGCCCTCGGTCTCGTTGGCCTTGCCCTGGTGATTTTGACCGGGGCTTATCGGCAGATTGGCACTTCGTATTGGACCAAGGCGCTTGCCCAGGGGCCGGCCAGACCGGATAGCGGCCCGCAGCTCGTTCGGGAGGGCGACCGCATCATTGTGCCCGAGGGCTCGCCGCTACGTGCCAAGCTGACCGTCGCAGCCGTGGCCGAGCAGCAGGTCCAGCGCACGTTGGTTCTGCCGGCAGTCGTGGAGGCCGATCCCAGTCGGCTGGTCAAGGTCCTGCCGCCGCTGGCTGGCCGTATCACCCAACTCAAGGTCCAGCTCGGCGAGCGCGTGAAGGAGGGGCAGCCGCTTGCGGTCCTGGATTCGCCTGATCTGGGGACCGCCTACGCCGACCACGAGCGCTCGACGGTGCTGCTGGAGCTCGCCCGCAAGAATCGCGACCGGGCGCGCGATCTGTCCAAGATCGGTGGCACGGCCATACGGGAGCTGCAGCAGGCGGAAACCGATTACGTCACGGCGGACGTGGAGCATCATCGGGCCGATGCCCGACTGAAGCAGATTGGCGTCAATCCGGAGACGAGCGAGCCGATGCGAACGCTGACCATCGCAGCGCCCATCGCAGGTAGCGTGATCGCGCTCGACGTGGGGGCCGGCGCATTCTGGAACGATCCGAATGCCTCCCTGCTGACAGTTGCCGACCTGAGCTCGGTCTGGGTGACGGCCAACGTCCCGGAAAAGGACACCGCGCTGGTTGCGAAGGGGCAGCCGGTGGAAGTCGTATTCGCGGCCTTTCCGGGCGAAGTCTTCAAAGGCGAGGTTCTCTTCGTCAGCGATGTCCTCGATCCCGATACGCGACGCACCAAGGTCCGGATTGCGTTCCCGAATCCCGGGATCCGGCTGAAGCCCAACATGTTCGCCAATGTGAGCTTCATTGCATCGCCTCAGCTGGTCGCAACCGTGCCGACGACCGCGCTGGTCATGAAGAATGATGGCGATCGGGTCTTCGTCGAAGTCGCACCATGGACGTTTGTGCCGCGGCCGGTTGAGATCAATTACCAGCAAGGCAATTCGGCTGTTATCAAGAGCGGCCTTACGGCCGGCGAGCGTGCCGTCGTGAAGGGCGGAGTGCTCCTCAATGATTGATTGGCTGGTCGGCTACGCTTTGAGGAAGCGCCTCGTCGTAGCAATGATCTGCGTCTTCGTCGGTATCTTTGGCTATTACTCCTGGACCCAGCTGGCGATTGAAGCCTATCCCGACATCGCCGATGTCACCACGCAGGTTGTCACCCAGGCGGCCGGTTTCGCCGCCGAGGAGGTCGAGCAGCAAATCACCATCCCGCTCGAGCGGGAGCTGAATGGAACGCCTGGGCTCCTGGTGATGCGCTCCAAGAGCACATTCGGGCTGTCGCTGATTACGCTGATATTCCGTGATGGCGTCGAAATGTACTGGGCACGCCAGCGCGTTCTCGAACGCATTGGCAATGTCACGCTGCCGCCGGGCATCGATGCGGGTCTTGATCCGCTGTCTTCGCCCACGGGCCTGATCTACTACTACACGCTGCAGTCGGACACGAAGGGGCTGCGCGAGCTTTCGGAGATCCAGCGCTGGATCGTGACACCGGCGTTCAAGCAGGTACCGGGTGTCGCCGATGTGACGACTTGGGGAGGGCTGACAACCCAGTTCCAGCTTGAGCTCGATCCTCAGCAGCTCGTGCGCTTCAATCTTTCGCTCAAGAACGTCACCGATGCCATCAACGCCAACAGCGCCAATGCCGGGGGTAGCGTCGTGACGCGCGGCGATCTCGGCTACGTCATCCGCGGCATCGGCCTTGTTCAGAACCTCGACGATCTCGGCAATATCGTGGTGACGCAGCGCAATGACACGCCGATCTTTCTGCGCGATCTTGGCCGGCTGAGGCTGAGCAATCTCGAGCGCCACGGCGTGCTCGGGATGGACGCCAAGAACGACATCGTGGAAGGAATTGTCCTGCTGTTGCGTGGCGAAAATCCGTCGCAGGTCATGCAGGGAGTGCATGCCAAGGTGGATGAGCTCAACGAGAGGCTGAATCTCGACGACGTTAAGCTCGTGCCTTACCTCGATCGCGCGGATCTCGTGAATGCGACCATCGACAAGGTCTCGCACACGATCTTTCAGGGCATCGGCCTCGTCCTCATTGTTCTCATCATGTTCCTGGGAAGCCCGCGCAGCGCGCTGATTGTCGGCATCACCGTTCCGTTCGCCATGATGGTCGCGTTCGCCCTGATGTTCTTTCTGAACATCCCGGCCAATCTCATGTCGCTGGGCGCGATCGATTTCGGAATCATCGTCGACGGCGCAATCGTGATGACGGAAGCCATCTTGCGCCGGCGTGAATCGAAGCCGAACGAGCCACTCACCGAAGAGGAAGTGCGCGAGACGGCGGCGCAGGTCGCGCGCCCGATCTTCTTTGCGACGCTGATCATCATCGCCGCCTATCTGCCCCTGTTTGCTCTCCAACGGGTCGAGGCGAAGCTGTTCTATCCGATGGCCTATGCGGTGGGATTTGCCCAGTTCGGCGCGCTTGCATTCACGCTGTTGATGATCCCCGGAATAGCCTACATCGCCTATCGCAGGCCCCAGCGTGTGTTTCACAACCCGGTCCTGGCCTGGCTCGAGTTCAACTATCGCCGGGCTTTGCGCACCTCGCTGGAGCGGCCGCGCATCGCCTACACGCTGGTGACTTTCGCGGTGGCGGCCATCGTGGGACTCAGCGTGACGATCTGGCGCGAATTCCTGCCGGACATTGACGAGGGCTCGATCTGGCTGCATGGCGAAATGCCGGCCGGGCTCTCGCTTGAGAAGGCCAGCGAGATGACCGCCGAGCTGCGCAAAGTCCTTTTGGAATTTCCGGAGGTCGAGTACGTGGTGACCCATACGGGCCGCAACGACGACGGAACCGATCCCTGGCCGCCATCGCACACGGAAGCAAGTATCGGGTTGAAGCCATACTCGGAGTGGCCTTCGGGCGGCAGCAAGAAGGATCTGATTGCCCGCATGGACGAACGGCTGCACCAGATGCCCGGCTTCGATCTCACATTCAGCCAGCCGATCATCGACAGCGTCGCCGACAAGATGTTCGATCCGCACAGTCAGATTGGGCTGAAAATCTACGGTGAGGACTTTGACGAGTTGCGCCGCGTTGGACATGAGATCGTCGAAGTCCTGTCGACACTGCGTGGAACGAGCGACGTTGCGATCGAGCAGCAGCCGCCATTGCCACAGATCGTGGTCAAGATCGACCGCGAAGCCATGGCGCGCTACGGCATCAATGTGTCGGATGTCACCGACCTCATAACGATCGGCATCGGCGGCGGAGCCGTAAGCCAGCTTTTCATTGGCGAGCGCCGCTATGACACAACAGTGCGTTTCCCCGCAGCTGCGCGCAACAACACCGAAGCGATCGGCAGCTTGCTGCTGACGTCGAGCAGCGGCGCGCTCATTCCCCTCTCGCAGGTCGCGCGCATCCAGATGCAGCTGGGCGAAAGCACGATCACGCGCGAGGCGAATCGCCGCCACTTGACGGTCAAGTTGAACTTCCGCGACCGTGAGCTCCCGTCGCTGGTGGCAGAGGCCAATAAGGCAATCAGCGAGAAAGTGTCGGTCGACCCGAGACGATATCGTCTCGAATGGGGCGGGGTTTTCGAGAAGCAGCAGCGCGCCGAGGCGCGCTTCCGACTGATCCTTGCGATGATTCTCGGCACAATGATCGTTCTGCTCTACGCCGGCTTCGGCATTCTGCGCCATGCGCTGCTGATTCTCGGGGTCGTCCCGCTGGCGACGCTGGGCGGCTTGATCGCGCTGCACGTCACCGAAACAACTCTCAATGTCGCCTCGGGCGTAGGCTTCGTCGCGCTGTTCGGAGTTGCGGTGCTCAATGGGGTGATCATGGTCGCTAACCTCAATCACTTCGTCCGTGACCGCGGGATGGCACTGGCTGATGCTGTGGTCGCCGGCGCCTGCGAGCGGTTGCGGCCGGTCCTGATGACGGCAGCCGTCGCCTCCGTGGGCATGCTGCCCGCCGCCATGGCAACCGGCGTCGGCAGCGACGTTCAACGCAGCGTGGCCACCGTGGTGGCGGGTGGGCTCATCCCCGCGACCCTGCTCACATTGTTCATCATCCCGACGTTCTATTACGTGATCGAGCGGTGGGTGGAACGGCGCTCCCGTGCGAGCGAGGCGCAGCCCGCACCCGTATCGGGATGACGGCGTGGGCCTGTTGGCAGCCAACATTCTACATCTTTTCTGTTCTCATCCACAGACTTGTTGCCGGGCTGCTCGTCGCGAGTCCCGCGAGCGTTTAGCTTTCCTTAAAGCGAATCAGCGTGCTCGCGACGGCAGAGCGGGGACCAGCGATGCATGCCGTCTGAGTATTGCGTCGTATTGGACCTTGTCAGCTCATGACTGTGCCAACAGGTCGAGCTTCGCCGAACTCGCGCCGGCCTGTGGCCGGTGCTGGTCGCGTGCGCAACGGCGCCGCCTCGTATCTGATGCTGCTTACGGTGATGCTGATGTCCGGCTGCGCGGTCGGGCCAGACTTCGAGCGCCCCCAGGCCCCGCCTGTCAGTGGCTACACGGTCGGCCGGCTGCCCGCGAGCACCGCGTCTGCAGACGGCCAGACGCAACGCTTTCATCCGGGCCGCGACATCCCCGGTGACTGGTGGTCACTGTTCCGATCGAAAGCGCTCCAGGCGCTGGTCGAGGAGGGGCTGCGCAACAATCCAGACCTGGAGGCGGCGCAGGCCGCGCTGCGCATCGCGCGCGAAAACACCCGCGCCCAGCTCGGTTTCTACTTACCGAGCGTCGATGCCAGCTTCGAGGCGACCCGGCAAAAGCTCCCGGCGGATGTCACCGGGACGTTACCCAATCCCAGGATATTCAATGTCTTTACCGCGCAGGTGAGCGCGACCTACACGCCCGATGTGTTTGGCGCCAACTTTCGAACGGTCGAGTCACTCGAGGCGATCGCGGAAAACCAGCGCTATCAGCTCGAGGCGACGCATATCACGCTGGCGACCAACATTGTGCTTGCGGCAGTGCAAGAGGCGGGTTTGCGCGGCCAGATCGCGGCAACCGAGCGCATCATCAAGATCGTGCGCGACGTTCTCGATCTGATGCGGCGGCAACGCAGCCTCGGCCAGATTGCCGAAGCCGATGTTGTCACGCAGGAGGCGGCGCTTGCCCAGATCGAGCAGACACTGCCGCTGCTGCAGCGCCAGCTGGAGCAGCAGCGGCATCTGATCACTGCGCTGGTCGGCCGTCTGCCAAGCCAGGAGCCGACTCGCAGTAAATTCACGCTCGATTCCCTGCGCCTGCCACGGGATCTGCCCGTGACCCTGCCTTCGACTCTGGTCTCGCAGCGCCCCGATATTCGCGCCGCCGAGGCCAATGTGCACTCCACCAGCGCGCTGATCGGAGTTGCGTTCGCCAACCGACTGCCGAACATCACGATCAGTGCCAATGAGGGCAGCCAGGCATTTGACATATCGAAACTGTTCTCTCCCGGTACGGGTCTCTGGACCCTCACCGGGAGCGTGCTGCAGCCGGTGTTTCGCGGCGGCACCCTTTATCATCGGGAGCTTGCCGCGCGAGCCGCATTCGATCAAGCGGCTGCACAGTATCGCAGCACAGTGATCACGGCTTTTCAGAACGTTGCGGATGCACTGTCCGCCGTACGGAGCGATGCGGTTGCGTTGGACAAGGCGATCGCGGCCGAGCGTGCGTCCTTGCGTAGCCTCGATATTGCGCGGCAGCGATTGCAGCTCGGGGACATCAACTATCTATTGCTACTCAATGCCCAGCAGACCTACCAATTGGCGCTGCTCAATGTTGCCCAACAGCGGGCGAATCGACTTGCCGATACCGCGGTCTTGTACCAGGCGCTCGGCGGCGGCTGGTGGAACAGGCCGAACGCCAACCCGGAGCTGCCTCTCACAATCGGGGATTTCTTCCAGTAAAGTCCCGTACTGGCAATCTGGCAAAGTCTCCGGCGGCGGACCCTCGGGCAGTCCCTCTTAGGAAGTGATTAACTCTCCGGCTTAACGGTTAGTGGGCATCAACCCTGTATGGTTCGACCGTCGCGCGCATGCGTTCTCGAGTTGGTCCGTATCAGATGCCCGGTGAGGTGCAAACGAGAGCCTTTGGCGAGCTCATCGGCTCGGTCCCGGTGCTGCGATCGAGCGCACGCGGCGGCGGCAGGATTCTGTCTTTGCGGCGGCTCTGGTGGGCGGCCATTGTGCTGCTTGGAGTGTCGGCCGGCGCGGTTGGGTTCACGATCTGGCAGCTGCGGAACGATGCGATCGGTGCCGCTGTCGCCGAAGCGGGGAATATCGCGACCCTCCTGGCCGGCCAGCTGTCGCGTTCCATTCAGTCGATCGACGCCGTCCTCATGGAGGTCAAGCGCTCCACGAGGGGCCCCAGTCTGGAAACGACCTCGGGATTTCGGACTGCTTTCGAGCACCAGGGATTTCAGGAGTCGCTAACCGAATATCGCAATCGTCTGCCGCAAACGTTCAATCTCGCGATCGCGGATCGTGATGGAAATCTCACCGTGTCTACCGCGGCCTGGCCTACGCCGGTGATCAATATTGCGGATCGCGACTATTTCCAGGAAGCGCGTGATCGCCCCGGCGACCGCTTGGTCACGTCTATTCCAATCAAGAACCGGATTGACGGATCCCAGACGATTGTCTTTGCGCGCCGGCTTGAGAATCCGAAAGGGGACTTCGTCGGTGTGATATTCGCCGGCGTGAACACGCGGCATTTCGAGGATATCTACGGCTCCGTTCATTCCGTCCAGAGTCTCATATTCACGATGCTCAAGGCGGATGGAACGATTCTGCTCCGCTATCCGCAGGGGCAGGATTTTGCCGGCCGGCGGCTTTCCACTGAAGCGAACCGGTTGCAGGACTGGTCGCGCCAGAAGCAGGGCTTCCGCGTGC
>Ga0075423_10004121_pt1 | contig 13439 bp, 12 predicted proteins | sample SoiMethybrSBSTD2_FD_80114 | JGI IMG/M metagenome (GOLD analysis project Ga0075423, IMG submission 80114) | Bulk soil microbial communities from a Populus tree surrounding site in Tennessee, USA - Soil MetaG P. TD hybrid SBSTD2 | ecosystem: Environmental > Terrestrial > Soil > Tree plantation...
GCATCGAATGTGCCTGGATCATCCGAAAAAGGTCCTGCGCGCGGCAATCCTCGACATTATTCCGCAGCATCATCTCTACAATCATATCAACCAGCAATGGGCCACGTTCTCCTGGCATTGGTTCTTCAATATCCAGCCATACGATTTGCCTGAACGGATGATGGGTGCCGATCCCGAGTGGTTCATCGAAAAGAAACTTGCAAAAACCAAACAGGGGTTGAGCTTTTTCGATCCGGAGGCATTGGCGGAATACAAGCGATGCTTCCGCAATCCCGCGACCATTCACGCGATCTGCGAGGACTATCGTGCAGCAGCCGGCATCGATCTCGAGATGGACGCCAAAGACTTCGAAGCGGAGCGGAAGATCAACTGTCCCGTTCTTTTGCTATGGGGCGCGACCGGCGGCGTCGGCCGACACAGCAGGCCCGGGCCAGCCGAAATATGGAAGGCCTACGCCTCTAACATCGTCAGTGCGAAAACCGTGCCTTCCGGCCATTATTTGTCCGACGAAGCGCCGAGCGAAACCACCGCCGCCTTGCGCGAGTTTTTCACCGCGAAGCTATAGGCCCGGCAGGCGTGCGCCCGATACGTCGAGTCAGATCGCCGCTGGCGCCGGCATGTCGAGGAAGCTGCGCACGGCATGCCAAAACAGGTGACGGTTGATGGCGACCGCGACCGAATGCGCGGTGTTCGGCAGGATCACCAGTTGTTTGTCGCCATGCGGTAGCTGCTGGTAGAAGTCGAACAGATCTTCCACCGTCGCGATGCCGTCGTACTCGCCCCGCACCAATAGCACGGGCGCGCGCACTTTTTTCGGGTCGACAACCGGAAGGTTGGCGGTCATGTCGAGATAAGTACCTGTTGGGATCTGATCGCCGAATTGCAATTCGACATCGGCCAGGATTTTGCCGACACCGGGATCCGTTGTGCCGGGTTTATCTCGCGTAAAAATGCTTTCGATCATGGCGCGGTCGCGCTTGCGCAAATTGTGCGCGCGGAAATATTCCACTTGCTCCGCCCTTTTCTTGAGGGTCGGAGAGTCGGTGCCTTTATAGGTGAACGCTGCCAGCACCAGACGGTCGACGCGTTCCGGTTCTATCGTTGCATAAAATCCGGCCCGCAGCGCGCCGGAGGACTCTCCCATGAAATGCGCCTTCTGTTGCCCGGTCTCGCGCATGACGACCTGCATTGCGGCCTTCAAGTCCTGCGCGCCGCTGGCAATGTCGGAATTACCGTTTGTGCGGCCCGACTTGCCGTAATTTTCGTGGTCCATTGTCCAGACATCGAAACCCCACCGCGCGAATACGTTCATGATTGAATATTCGCCATGGCCGGCCGTATCGAGATCGAAAATGCGCCACGTGACAGACGAACCGTGCACCAGGAAAAGGACAGGGCGTGGCGGTTCACCCACGGCAGGCGCGCCCAGCCGTTTTCTGAACATGTACAACGGAACATCGCCTTTCTTTGCCCAATAATCCTGACTCCAGGTGCCGGGCTCGCCGGCGGCTTGCGCGGCCGTGCCCAGAGTGGAAAGGATCCCCGCGCCGACGCCCAGCCCGGCGCTTTTGAGAACGGTCCGGCGGGGCACGGCGGCGTCGGATTTGCTGTCGGATTCGCTCACGACATCTCGCTGACGGCTGCTGTTATCAAACGTTAAGGTCGGGGCCTTATTTCCGACATTGTAGCAGATTGCCAGAATGGCGGCTCTACTCGCCCGCCGGGGCTAGTTCTGCTAGGGGTCGGGCAGGGCGCGTTTTCCTGGCGCGCGGCTTTCGACGCCACGTGGCCGGGCGCCAAACCGGAGGAATGATGCTTAATTGGTTGCGCGCGGTGGCGCGTTTTTTCCAGACGACGATCGGCTGGAATAGGATCGGCGTGCTGCTGAGCGTGGCCATCATTAGCGTGGCGGCTGTCGTGCTCTACAACATGCTGCACGACATCGACGTCGATGAAGTGATTGCAGCGCTGAAGGCGACAGAGCCTCAGCACATAGCGGCGGCCGCTTTTTTCGTGGCTTGCGGCTATTTCACGCTGACGTTCTATGACCTGTTCGCTTTGCGGACCATTGGCCGCAACGAAGTTCCCTATCGTATTGCAGCGCTCACCGGCTTCACCAGTTATTCGATCGGGCACAATGTCGGTGCGACCGTATTCACTGGTGGCGCCGTGCGTTACCGGATCTATTCGGGTTATGGACTCGATGCGATCGAAGTGGCGAAGATATGTTTTATCGCTGGACTGACCTTCTGGCTCGGCAATGCCACCGTGCTTGGCCTTGGCGTGGCCTATCATCCGGAAGCCGCGGTGCCGATCGACCAGCTCCCGGCGTGGCTCAACCGGTTGATCGGCATCGCGATGCTCGCGGTCTTGGTGTGTTATGTCATCTGGGTGTGGAGTGCGCCACGCGAGATCGGGCAGGGCGAATGGAAAGTTCGCTTGCCAAGTGGACCGTCCACGCTGCTCCAGATCTTCATCGGGATTCTTGATCTCGGCTTCTGTTCGCTCGCCATGTACATGCTGTTGCCGGGCGAGCCGAATATCGACTTTGTAACCATTGCGGTAGTCTTCGTATCGGCGACGCTACTCGGATTTGCCAGTCACGCGCCGGGAGGCCTTGGCGTCTTCGATGCGGCCATGCTCGTGGCGCTGTGGCAGTTTGACAAGGAATCCGTGCTGGCAGGTCTGCTCCTGTTTCGATTGCTTTATTATCTCGCGCCGTTCGCAATCGCTTTGGTTATACTAGGCGTGCGAGAGATATGGCTGAATTTGCGCGGTGGCCGTCCGGTCGAACCGAAGTTAATCAAGACCGTGACAGCGCCGATCCGCAGCGAGATCAAGGCCGAAAAGACTGACGCCGACTGACCATGGCGATAAATCACGACCGTCGCGAATTTCAGCCTGCCAACGGCCTGGCGGCTCGACTGCGCGGGGCGTGGAACGCGCTGCTCGGTCACTCTGCAGTCGTTAGCGACTCCGCTGCCTCGCGTGCAATTGAGCAAACACTTGCAGCCCCTCAGGCGCTGTTGATAGAGCAACTGATCAGCGGAATGCCTGCTGCGGCCATCGTGCTAGACCGTGAGGGCCGCGTCATTGCATTCAACCCGGCGGCAACAACGATTGCGCCGGCGTTGAGCCGCGGCGAACTTGCGTTGATTGCCTTACGTATGCCTGAACTTGTCGATGCCGTGCGCCGGGCAGCGAAGCGCCGAGAACGGCAGCGCGTCGAATTCTTCGAACGCGTGCCGCTCGATCGATGGCTCGAGGCTTTCGTCACCCCCGTGCGAGTCGCAGGCGGCGGGGAAGGCTTCGTCGATCTCCTATTGATGACGTTCAACGATCTCACCCCGCTGCGCCGGGTCGAACAAATGCGCGCAGACTTCATTGCCAATGCGAGCCATGAACTGCGCACGCCGCTCGCCGCTTTGCTTGGTTTCATTGAAACATTGCAGGGCACCGCCAAGGATGATGCCACGGCGCGCTTTAAATTTCTGGGTATCATGCAGGCCCAGGCGACTCGGATGGCTCGTCTGATCGATGATCTGCTATCGCTCTCGCGAATTGAGCTTAACGCCCACTTGCAGCCGAATACGCCAGTCGACCTGGCGCCGATGGTGCGGCAGGTTGTCGACGGTCTGCAAACGCTCGCGCGCGATCGCGGCGTCGAAATCAACGTTGCAGTGCCTGCGGATGAACTGATGGTGCTCGGCGACCGTGACGAGCTGATCCGTGCGCTGGAAAATCTGGTCGAAAACGCTCTCAAGTACGGTGCAGGTGGCAAACGGGTCGACGTCACCGCGAGCCGCGGGCAGACAAGGCCAGGCGGTTCCGAAGCGCGGATCACAGTTCGTGACTATGGCCCAGGCATTCCCTCGGAACATTTGCCGCGTCTTACAGAACGCTTTTATCGCGTGGACGTAGCCGACAGCCGAGCGCAAGGCGGCACGGGGCTGGGGCTGGCACTGGTCAAGCATGTGCTAAACCGTCACGCCGGACGCCTGACAATCGAGAGCACGCTGGGCGAGGGAGCCACTTTTACCATGCACTTGCCCTTGCGCACGGGCGAAGCCGGGGCGTCGGGCAAATCCACAATAATTCCAAATCGTTAGATTGTCATGTGACTGTCACCAAACATTTATAGAACGGTGACATGGGGCGCTTATGGCTGACCGGGATTTCGGAAATCCAAGCACAACGAGAACATCCGAAGCCGTCGTGGAGAGCGTTTTTTAGACCAACAACAGCCGCCCGGGCGTTGGGCGCAAAAAAGCAGGACCGTGGGTCGCCTTGCGGCCCGCGCCGAACTTTGACCGCAAACATGGAGAGAACCCTTGAAACGCTGGAACGTATTGGCAGCCGTCGGCGTCATCACAGTCGCCACGCTTGTTCCGGCCAAGGCAGCCGACATTTCGGGTGCCGGCGCCACCTTTCCGTATCCCGTTTATGCCAAATGGGCCGATGCCTACAAAAAGGTCACCGGTAACGGCTTGAACTATCAGTCGATCGGCTCCGGCGGCGGCATCAAGCAAATCAAGGCGAAGACTGTTACGTTCGGTGCAACCGATGCCCCGCTTCCAGGAAAAGAACTTGATGAGTCCGGCCTCGCCCAGTTTCCCATGGTGATGGGCGGCATCGTTCCGGTTGTGAACATCGATGGCGTGAAACCAGGCGATCTGACCCTCGATGGTCCCACTCTCGCCAAGATTTTCCTCGGCGAAATCAAAACTTGGGATGACCCGGCGATCAAAAAACTCAATCCAAGTGCCAAGCTTCCGAGCCAGGCGATCGCAATCGTGCACCGGTCAGATGGTTCGGGAACGACATATAACTTTGCCTATTACCTCGCCGATGTAAGCCCTGACTGGAAGACGAAAGTGGGTGTGAACACGTCGGTGCAATGGCCGAGCGGCATCGGCGCCAAGGGCAACGAGGGAGTTGCGAACAATGTCGGCAACACCAAGGGCTCAATTGGGTATGTCGAGTACGCTTATTGCAAGCAGAACAAGTTGACATTCACGAAGATGATCAACAAGGCGGGTAAGACCGTGGGCCCGGGTTCGGAAGCGTTCCAGGCAGCTGCAGCGAGCGCTGACTGGAAATCGCAGCCGGGCTACGGCGTCATCCTCGCAAATCAGGCGGGCGACAACTCATGGCCCATGACGGCTGCTACCTGGATTCTCGTTTACAAACAGCCGGCGGACACGGCCGCTACGGGCGAGGCCCTTAAGTTCTTCGCCTGGGCGTATAAGAACGGCGGCAAGATGGCTGAAGAACTCGACTATGTTCCGATGCCCGAGGTTGTCGTCAAGGATGTCGAGAAGTACTGGGCTAAGGAGATCAAGGACGCGAGCGGCAAGCCCGTTTTCGCGATGACCAATTGATCCAATCGTTTATGGAAAGGGCGCCAACCAGCGCCCTTTCCTGTTTCTGCGACAGGTCGAGGAACGGCTTGTGCCGGGACCTGCAGATCGCTTGACTACTCTCCATAGCTGCGAAGGCGAGGGAGAGCCGGATGAAGTGGGGGAGACAGCCCGTGGTTGACGTGGCGTTGCAGGGCACGGGGAGCTCGACCGTCAGCCAGATCGATCGCGCGAGGGTCTTGCAACGTTTGCGCCTGAGCGATGTGGCATTCCGCCATCTCACCCGAGCCGCTGCTCTGGCTGTGCTCGTTATTCTCGGCGGCATCATTGTGTCGCTGATATGGGGTTCGTTGCCGGCGTTGCGCACTTTCGGCTTTAGCTTTCTGCACGAAGAGGTCTGGAATCCGGTTACCGAGCAATTCGGCGCCATCGCTCCGATCTACGGCACCGTGGTGACTTCGTTAATTGCCATGCTGATTGCCGTGCCTGTTGGGCTGTTCATTGCACTGTTCCTGACTGAATTGTGCCCAATGTGGCTTCGTCGGCCGATCGGCATAGCGATCGAATTGCTGGCGGGCATTCCCAGCATCATTTATGGCATCTGGGGCTTGTTCGTGTTCGCGCCGTTCCTCCAGCAGCATGTGCAACCCTTTCTCATCAGCGTGTTCGGCGACATCCCGGTGCTTTCAACGCTGTTTGCGGGCCCCCCTTACGGCATCGGCGTTTTTACTGCCGGCCTCATCCTTGCGATCATGGTGTTGCCTTTCATCACGTCGATTTCGCGCGACGTGTTCGAGGCCGTGCCACCCGTGTTGAAAGAAGCTGCCTACGGACTGGGTTGCACTACCTGGGAAGTCGCGCGCTACGTCATGCTACCGTACGCCCGCGTTGGCGTGATCGGCGGCATCATGCTCGGCCTCGGCCGCGCACTCGGTGAGACGATGGCGGTCACCTTCGTGATCGGCAACGCGCATCGGATTTCGGGTTCCCTTCTGGCTCCCGGCACGACCATTTCGGCGACCATAGCCAATGAATTCACAGAAGCTGTCGGAGACCTCTACACTTCGGCTTTGATCGCGCTTGGGCTTATTCTGTTCGTGATTACCTTCATTGTCCTGTCCATTGCTCGTCTGTTGCTACTCCGGTTGAACGCGCGAGTGGGGGGCTGACGATGAATCCAACCTCCCCACTTTATGCAAAGCGTCGCCGCCGCAATGTGCTCACCATGGGCCTTGCCTATGGCGCGACCGGATTGGGCCTGACTTGGCTCGTCATTATTCTGGCAGAGCTGGTTTGGGACGGCCTCAGCGGCTTGTCGTGAGCCGTGTTCACCGAAATGACGCCTCCGCCAGGTTCTGCAGGCGGTTTGCTCAACCCGATTGTCGGCAGTCTCGTGATGACGGTGATCGCGGTGCTGATTGGCACGCCACTCGGCATCCTCGCCGGCACTTATATGGCCGAATATGGCCGCTTCGATAAATTGACCACGGTCGTGCGTTTCATCAATGACATCCTGCTTAGCGCGCCATCGATCGTGATCGGGCTATTTGTCTATGAGGTCATGGTTGCGCAGATGGGCCATTTTTCCGGTTGGGCCGGAGCCGTATCCCTGGCGGTGATCGTCGTCCCTGTGGTCGTGCGCACCACTGAAGACATGTTGGTATTAGTGCCAGACAGCTTGCGCGAGGCAGCGGCCTCGATCGGTCTTCCGCGCTCTTTAATGATCCAACGGGTCGCCTATCGCGCTGCGCGCGCCGGAATGATCACCGGTGTCCTGTTGGCAGTTGCGCGCATTTCGGGCGAAACGGCACCGCTTCTATTTACCGCACTTAACAACCAGTTCTGGAGCCTCAACCTGAATGCGCCAGTTTCCAGCCTGCCGGTTGTCATCTTCCAGTTCGCCTTGAGCCCCTACAAGGACTGGCAGAGCCTTGCGTGGACTGGAGCGTTGATCATCACTTTCGCGGTGCTTGCGCTGAGCATCGTGGCCCGCATCCTCGCTGCCCAGAGAAAAACGTCATGACCGTAGCAGCCATTACTGTACCGACCGTCACTCATGCGTTGTCCCAGGACGAGAACCTTGTAGAAAAGGTCTCCGTCCGGAACCTGGATTTCTTCTATGGCGACCATCGTGCCTTGAAGAGCATCAGCGTGCCCCTTTACCACGGGAAGGTGACCGCCTTCATCGGGCCTTCTGGATGCGGGAAGTCGACGCTGCTGCGCGTGCTCAACCGGATGTACGATCTTTATCCGAACCAGCGGGCGACAGGTTACGTGACCCTGGACAATGCGGACATTCTGTCACCCTCTCAGGACCTCAATCTCCTGCGCGCCAAGGTCGGAATGGTATTTCAGAAACCAACTCCGTTTCCGATGACAATCTTCGAGAACATCGCCTTCGGCATCCGCTTGTATGAAAAAATGTCGAAATCGGAACTTGAAGATCGAGTCCGGCATGCGCTCGAGCGCGCGGCGCTTTGGGACGAGGTGAAGGACAAGCTCGGCGCCAACGGTTTGTCACTGTCCGGCGGCCAGCAGCAGCGTCTTTGCATTGCGCGCACCGTCGCGGTGCGACCGGACGTCATCCTGTTCGACGAGCCTTGCTCCGCACTTGACCCGATCTCGACAGCCAAGATCGAGGAGCTGATTGACGATCTTAAGGACGATTACACGATTGCGATTGTCACCCACAACATGCAGCAGGCCGCGCGGGTCTCCGACTTCACCGCGTTCATGTATCTCGGCGAGCTCGTCGAATTCGGTGAAACGACGCGCATCTTCACAACTCCGAACGATCGCCGCACACAGGATTACATCACTGGCCGCTTCGGCTAGCCCGGAACTCGAAAGATAAAACAATGACCGACCACACGATGAAGGCGTTCGATACTGACCTGCAGGATCTCGCGCGCATGGTCGCCGAAATGGGCGGTTTGGCGGAAAAGCAAGTCGCGGAATCCGTTGACGCGCTGGCCAAGCGGGATACTGCCCTTGCTCAACGTGTCTCGACGTCGGACGCGAATATCGACGCGCTGCAACGCGAGATCGAGGAGCGGGCGGTGCTCACCATCGCCAGGCGCCAGCCAATGGCGGTCGATCTGCGTGAGATCGTCGGTGCCTTGCGGCTTGCGAACGATCTCGAACGTATCGGCGATCTCGCCAAGAATATCGCCAAGCGCGTAATGGCTCTCAACGGCGAATTTCCGCCGCCCAAGCTTATCCGCGGCGTCGAGCACATGACCGATCTCGTGCTGCAGCAAATGAAATTGGTGCTGGATGCATATGGACGCCGCGACGACAGCAAAGCTATGGCCGTGTGGCGCGGGGACGAGCAAATCGATGCGGTCTGCACTTCGGTGTTCCGCGAACTGCTGACCTATATGATGGAGGATCCGCGCAATATTACGTTCTGCATCCATCTGATGTTCTGCGCCAAGAACATCGAGCGCATGGGCGACCATGCGACGAACATTGCGGAAACTGTGCATTACATTATCGAAGGACATCCAATAGTCGATCAGCGGCCAAAGGGCGACACCACGACCATCGCTGCGTTGCGCACTGCCGGCTAGCAACAACGGATTTCTGCATGAACGCACGAATTCTGATTGTCGAGGACGAAGAGCCGCTCACCATGCTGCTCCGCTACAACCTTGAGGCGGAGGGCTACGAGGTTGAAACGTCAGCGCGCGGCGACGAAGCCGACACCCGGCTGAAAGAAAGCACCCCCGATCTCGTGGTGTTGGACTGGATGTTGCCTGGTCTTTCCGGAATCGAATTGTGTCGTCGCCTGCGCGCGCGCCCGGAGACCCGGCAATTGCCGGTCATCATGTTGACGGCGCGCGGCGAGGAGAGTGAGAAAGTGCGCGGGCTCGCCACCGGTGCTGACGATTACATCGTGAAGCCGTTCTCAGTCCCGGAACTGCTGGCGCGGGTGCGGGCGCTGCTGCGCCGCGCCAATCCGGAGCGCGTCGCGACCGTGCTCAGCATCGGCGATCTGGAACTGGACCGGGAAAAGAAGCGGGTGTCGCGCAACGGACGCCCGGTCGATCTCGGACCCACCGAATATCGCCTACTGGAATTCTTGATGGAGCGGCCGGGCCGGGTGTTCTCGCGGGAGCAACTGCTCGACGGTGTTTGGGGCTCCGATATCTACATCGACGAACGAACCGTTGACGTCCATGTCGGTCGTCTGCGCAAGGCGATCAATCGCGGCCATATGGCTGACCCTATCCGCACCGTACGCGGGGCGGGCTACGCGCTCGACGACCGTTTCGGCCGCATGAACTGAGGTTTCCGGGCTCACAACCACTGATATCGCCGCAATTTCGGCAAATCCCGGGCTATCGCATCTCTTTCTGCCGCCCCCCGTTCTGATATGTTTTGAGCCATAGTTGGGCTTGTTGTCGGCAACAGGGGTGGGTGCGTGCGGCGACCTGATTTCATCAAAGCGATTACTGCGGGTTTCGCCTGGCCCGGTACGTCATGCAGGCAGGGCGACCGCGCCAGCTGCTCCACTCGCGCCGCCGAGGTGGCCGGATGACCGATCACGCAGAACAAGCCCCCTTGAGCGCATTCCCGGCCGCGGAGTCGCGGCAACTTCACGGCACGTTTCTGAAAAAATTGCGCAGCTATTTATTCCTGAAATACGCCGGTCTCTTTGTCGCGGTGGTTTGCCTGGCGTTGCTGACCAACGGCATTTTCGAAATCTGGGGCTCTTATCGCGAAAACAAGGAAGCGCTGATCCGGATTCAGCATGAACAGGCCGAAGCGGCGGCCGCGAAGATAGGGCAGTTCATCAAGGAAATCGAAAGCCAGGTGGGCTGGACCACTCAGTTGCTCTGGTCCGCCGCCACGACCGAGCAACGCCGGTTCGACGCGTTGCGTCTGTTGCGGCAGGTTCCGGCGATCACTGAGCTTTCGCAGGTGGATGCAAGCGGCAAGGAGCAATTGCGCGTGTCGCGCCTGGCAATGGATGTGGTCGGCAGCGGCATTGATCTTTCGAAGGAGCCCAAATTCACCGAAGCGGTGAAAAACAAGATCTATTATGGCCCGGTCTATTTCCGCCGCGAGTCCGAGCCATACATGACGCTCTCGCTCGCCGGCACGCGACGCGACGCCGGCGTCAGCATCGCAGAAGTCAATCTCAAGCTCATCTGGGACGTGGTCTCGAAGATCAAGGTGGGCGAACGCGGCCAGGCCTATGTGGTCGACGCGCAAGGCCGGCTGATCTCGCATCCGGATATCAGTCTGGTTCTGCGCAACACCGACATGACACGCCTCGCGCAGGTGCAGGCCGCACAGCGCCTGGAGAAGGGCGGCTCACCTGAGGACATTGAGACTGCCATCGACATCCAGGGTCGCAAAGTTCTGACCGCTTTTGCGCCGGTCGCGCCGCTCGGCTGGACCGTGTTTGTCGAGCTACCCGTGGATGAGGCCTATCAGCCACTCATAGCCTCGATACAGCGTACCGCCCTGGTGCTCATCGGCGCGCTCTGTCTCGCGGCTCTCGCGGGCATATTCCTCGCGCGAAGGATGGTCGTGCCGATCCAGGCCTTGCGGACCGGCGCTGCCCGAATCGGCGGCGGCGATCTCTCCCAGCGCATCTCGATCAAGTCCGGCGACGAGTTGGAGGCGCTTGCCGATCAGTTCAACGAGATGGCCGGCCGATTGCAGGACTCGTATGCAGACCTGGAAAAGAAAGTCGAACTGAGGACCCACGAGCTTCGCGAAGCTCTGGAGCAGCAGACGGCAACCTCTGAGGTGCTCAAGGTCATCTCAAGTTCACATGGAAACCTCGAGCCGGTCTTCAATGCCATGTTGGCCAATGCGACCCGCATCTGCGAAGCCACCTATGGCAACCTGTTTCTACGTGACGGACTTGCATTTCGAGCGGTGGCGGTCCACAGCAAGGAAAGCTACGCCGACTCGTGGCGGCAGAATCCCGAGCTCGATTTACGCGCCCATCCGCAAGTCCCGCTGAGCCGGCTCGTCAAGACCGGACAGGTTATCCATTTGCGCGATTTGCGAACCGATGAGTCATACCTGGCGAGAGACCCACGCATCGTCTCCCTTGTCGAAGTCGGCGGAGCGCGGACTTTTCTGGCAGTGCCGATGTTGAAAGAGGGCGAGATTATCGGCGCGATCAATATGTATCGCCAGGAGGTCCGGCCGTTCACCGACAAGCAAATCGAACTGGTGCAAAATTTTGCTGCCCAGGCAGTCATTGCAATCGAGAACACGCGCCTGCTCAGCGAGCTGCGGGAGACGCTGCAACAGCAGACCGCGACTGCCGATGTGCTGAAGGTGATCAGCCGCTCGACGTTCGATCTTCAGACCGTGCTTCAGGCGTTAGTGGAGGCGGCCGCCCGGCTTTGCGAGGCCGACCAAGGGACTATCGCCAGGGAACAGGGCGGAGCATTTGTCCGCGCCGCGACTTACGGCTTTTCGGAGGAATTCAAGGAACTGGTGAAAGATTTGCCGGTCAAACCAGAACGCGGAACGGCGACGGGACGAGCCCTGCTTGAGGGCAAGGTTGTTCATATTCCGGACGTCAAGGCGGATCCCGACTATACGTTCGTCGAGGGGCAGAAATTCGGTGATTTCCGCACCATTCTCAGCGTTCCCATGTTGCGTGAGGGAACGCCGATCGGTGTGCTGGCCTTGACGCGTCACGCCGTAAATCCATTCACCGACAAACAGATCGAGCTGGTCACGACGTTTGCCGACCAGGCCGCGATCGCGATCGAAAATGTTCGTCTGTTTGAGAGCGTCGAGGAGCGCACGCGCGAACTCGGCCGGTCGCTGGAAGAGCTGCGCACCGCGCAGGACCGGCTCGTTCAGACCGAGAAGCTCGCTTCGCTGGGCCAGCTCACTGCCGGCATTGCCCATGAAATCAAAAACCCGCTTAACTTCGTCAATAATTTCTCTTCGGTTTCGGTCGAACTGATCGAGGAGCTGCGGCAGGCACTTGCAGAAGCCAAGCTTGGCGACAAGCTGCGAAGCGAAATCGGAGAGATTGCGGACATGCTGCAGGGCAATCTCGACAAGGTCGTACAGCATGGCAAGCGTGCCGACTCCATCGTGAAGAACATGCTCCTGCATTCACGCAGTGGCTCGGGCGAGCATCGTCCTGTCGACATCAACGCTGTCGTGGAGGAAAGCCTTAACCTGGCCTATCACGGCGCCAGAGCGGAGAAGCAGGGGTTCAATATCACTCTGAATCGGTCCTTCGATCCAACTGCCGGCGAGGTCGATCTTTTCCCTCAGGAAATCACGCGGGTCCTGCTGAACGTCATTTCAAATGGCTTCTACGCGGCAACAAAACGCAAGGACCAAGGTGGCGACAATACCTATGAGCCAACTCTCGCCGCGGCCACCAGGAATCTCGGCGACCGCGTCGAGATCCGCATTCGCGACAATGGCACCGGCATTCCACCCGAGGTGAAGGACAAGATGTTCAACCCGTTCTTCACAACAAAGCCGGCGGGAGAAGGGACAGGGCTTGGCCTTTCCATTAGCCACGATATCATCGTCAAGCAGCACGCCGGCTCTATCGAGGTGGATACGCAGCCCGGCGAATTCACGGAATTCAGGATCGTTCTTCCCCGAACCGCGGCTTCCCTAGGCAAATCAGGAGCACGAGCGTGACCGTCCTTATTCTCGTGGTCGACGACGAACCCGATGTTGAAATGCTGTTTCGCCAGCAGTTCCGGCGCGACCTTCGCGTGGGCCGCTTCATCATGGAGTTTGCCCAGTCGGCTGACGCAGCCCTGCAGTGCATAACCGATGCCAGGACCGCGTCGTTGATATTGATCCTGTCAGACATCAACATGCCGGGAATGACGGGCCTCGAATTGTTGCCGAAAGCCAAAGCGGCACGTCCCGATGTTCCGGTTATCATGATGGCGATGCGGAGACGAAGCGCAAGGCGCTGGAGGGTGGCGCCGAGGCGCTTTTTACCAAGCCAATAGACTTTGTAATGCTTCGCAACGAAATCGATACGCGCGTCGCAGGAGCCGCATGATCTCGACGCGTGAGCCTCGCCTTATTTCACTCTAGGAGAGGTGGTCAGTGAGA
>Ga0075423_10004124_pt1 | contig 13436 bp, 11 predicted proteins | sample SoiMethybrSBSTD2_FD_80114 | JGI IMG/M metagenome (GOLD analysis project Ga0075423, IMG submission 80114) | Bulk soil microbial communities from a Populus tree surrounding site in Tennessee, USA - Soil MetaG P. TD hybrid SBSTD2 | ecosystem: Environmental > Terrestrial > Soil > Tree plantation...
CCGCGGGTGATCGCCGCGTGCAGCGCGGTATTCCCCGCGTTGTTGAACGCATCGACGTCGACGCCGCGATCGAGCAGCAGTTTGCACGCCTCGACGGCGCCCTCCGGCGTCGGGACCACGATGCGAATACCGTCGCCGCGTACTCCGCCGTACCCCGACCCGGCGGCGATCATCAGCGGAGTCGTGCGATCCGGCAGATTGAGGAACGGATTCGCGCCGTGATCGAGCAGCAGCTGCATCACCGTGGTGTCATTGGTTCGCGCGGCGCGGATCAGCGGTGTCGTGCCTTCGCCGAAGTTCAGCGTCGAGCCGGCATCGTGGTGACGCTTCAACGGCTTGCTCTTCAGGCGCGCGTTGGGATTGGCACCCTTGTCGAGCAGCAGCTTCACGAGGTCGGAGCCATCGAGCCGATCGGTGAGGATTGGTGCCGGCCGTCCCTGCACCCACTGCAGGCTGTTCATATCGACCGCGGCATAGAGCGCGCCCATGCCGGAGCCGTCGACGATGTTGGGGTCGGCGCCTTTCTCGAGCAGCATCGCGGCGAGGTCGTAGTGCACGTTGATGATCGCCTCGACCAGCGCCGTCGTGCCCACGCCGTTCAATCCGGCTGTGATTTCTTCGGGCTTGAGCGGTACGTCGGTTTGCGGCAGCGCGGTGGCGTTCAGATTGGCCTTGAGATCGGCGAGCACGCGCGCCGCGTCGATGGCGCCCTGACGCGCTGCGAACAGCAGCGGCGTCCAGCCGCCGCGCGGCAGCGGCGAGTTGGGTCCGCCGCTACGCGGGAACTCGAGGACCGGCGCATCGAGCACGGTGGAGCGCGCGTTGATGTCGCCGCCGGCTTCGGCCAGCACGCGCACCGCGTCGGCGTGATTCTCCGAAGCGGCCCACATCAGTGCTGTCTCACCAAACCAGTCTTCGCGGCTGTTGACGTCGGCGCCGTTGCGGAGCAGCAGTTTGATCGCATCGACGCTGCCGGTGCGTGCCGCCGTCATGATCACAGGCTCGCCCGCCGCAGTACGCGTCTTCGCATCCGCGCCCGCTTTGATCAACGCCTCGAGCGCCGGCGCGCTGCCGTTCATCGCCGCGAGCGTGATCGGCTGGATGCCGTATCGATTGGTCGCCTTCACGTTGGCACCGGCACGAATCAGTACGGTGACGAGCTCGAGATCGTTGGCCTGCACCGCGAAGTGCAGCGCCGTCATGCCGTCCGGCTCGGCGGCATTGACCTCCGCCTTGCTGCGCGCCAGCGTCCGCACGGCTTGATGATCGCCGCGCTTCACTGCATCGATGAGCGGCGATGTGCCAGCCGCACCGACACTAGTCGCCAACAGCAACGCCACCACGCCCGCGTAATGAACGACTTGTTTCACTCGATCCCTCATTCAGAGAGTCAACGGAGGTTCCGGAGCAACGGTTTGCACGGAGCAACGGAGGAACGGAAGCCAGACGGAGCTGCGTGCTGACTCTCGTTCGTGCGTGCGTGGGGCGCCGGCCTCGGCCGGCGCATGAGGCGCGCGCATAGCGCGCCGTGGCTCCGTAAGCCTCTGTGTCTATAGCTCGAAGGCCCCCGTGCTCACGCCGAACTTGTCGATCTCACACCCGAACTTCTGCGCCACGGTGAGCATCGTGTTGGCCAGCTGCGTTCCCTTTGGCGCCGCCAGGTGGCGGTTGCCTTTGAACGCACCGGCGCCGCCGCCGACCATCAGATACGGCACGTCGAGCGGCGAGTGCGTGTTGCTGTCGCTCATGCCGCTGCCCCACAGGATGGCGGAGTGATCGAGCAACGTTCCGTCGCCGTCAGGCGTCGTGCGCAGGCGCTCGAGGAACTTGGCGAACAGGCTGATGTGCCACGTGTTCAACTTCACCAGCAACGCCAGCTTCTCGGCTTCGTTGCCGTGATGCGACACGTGGTGCCACGGCTCGTTGAACCCGAGATTCGGGAATACCAGCTGACTCGCCTCGCGGTTCAACATGAAGGTGAACACGCGCGTGAGATCCGCTTCGTAGGCCAGCGCCATCAGATCGAACATCACCGTGGCGTGCTCTTCCCACGAGTCGGGAATCCCCACCGGCGCCACCGGAATCGTGATCTCGGTCGTCGCCTGCTTCTCGGCGCGCTGGATGCGGCTTTCGATCTCGCGCACGTGCTCGAGATACTGATCCAGCCGCACGCGATCGCGCGCGCCGAGGCCGCGTTCGAGCTGCGCCACGTCGCCGGTCACCGAATCGAGGATGCTGCGGTTCTGTCGCATGCGCGTCACGCGCTCGGCGGTCGATCCCGGACGGCCGAACATGCGCTCGAAGACCACGCGCGGGTTGGTCTCCATCGGCATCGGCGTGGTCGGCGTCTTCCACGCGATGGTGTTCATGTAGGCGCAGCTGTAGCCGACATCGCACGCGCCCACGTAGCCGGTGAAATCTTCAGTGCCGATCTCGAGCGACGGGAACACGCTGTCGCCGCCGATCTTGTTGGCGATGATCTGATCGAGCGACGTGCCGGCCACGAAGTCTTCGGCTTCGGTGCGTTTCGGCGCGCTGCCGGTGAGCCACGTGCCGGTGCTCACCGCGTGCGTGCCGGCGAGCGGCCGATCCATGTTCGAGACGACGATGACGTGATCCCGGAAGGCCTCGATCGGCTTGAGGATGGCACTGAACTCGAAGCCCACGCCGGTCGTCGGCGGCACCCAGTGACTGGGCCGCTCACCCATCGGCACGAAGATCGCGCCGAAGCGTTTCGTCGGCGTCGCTGCCGTGCCGACCATCGGCGTCATCGCCGGAACCATCGCGTCGAGCAGCGGCAGCGCGAGCGTCGCGCCCATGCCGCGAAGCACCGCCCGCCGGGATAAAGACGTCTTGGTGATGAACATCAGGCCTTCACCCTCATTTGAAACGGAACACTCTTCATGATTCCAAGCACGATCGATGAAAACCGGTAGTTGTCGCGCTGCGCGTCGCGCACGATCGTTCGCACAGCCGGCATATCGGCAGCAGTCAGCCCGCGACCCAGCGCATACGTGAGCAGCTTCTCCGTCGTCGTGCGCACGAACGTATCGGGCTCGCGCACGAGCGCCTGACGCAGTTCGACGACGCCGTTGATCGGCGTGCCGTCGACGAGTTGTCCCGACGCGTCGACCGGCGTGCCGCGGGTGCCGCCGTCACGCGTCCGCCACCCGCCGGTCGCGTCGAAATTCTCGAGCGCCAAACCTGCGGGATCGATCATGCGGTGGCAGCTCGCACACGCCGGGTTGCGGCGATGCTGCTCCATGCGCTCGCGAACCGACGCCGGCTTGCGCGCTTCGGTATCTTCCGGGAACGGCGGCACCACGTCCGGCGGCGGTGGTGGCGGCGATCCCAGCACGTTCTCGAGGATCCACTTGCCGCGCTGCACTGGCGACGTGCGGTTGGGATGCGAGGTCACCATCAGCAGCGCGCCTTTGCCGAGCAGACCGCGACGCGTCTCGTCGGTCAATGTCACGCGGCGGAAGTGTGTGCCATACACGTTGCCGATGCCGTAGTGCTTGGCCAGGCGCTCGTTGAGGAACGTGTAGTCGGCCGTCATCAGGTCGACGACACTGCGGTCTTCGCGCACGATGGAGTTGAAGAACAGTTCGATCTCCGTCTGCAGGGACGTGCGGAGGTTGTCGTCGAAGTCGGGGAACTCGTGCGAATTGGGCTGCTTGTTCTTCAGATTCCGTAGCTGCAGCCATTGGCCGAGGAAGTTGTCGACGAGCGCCTGCGACTTCGGATCGCTGAGCATGCGTCGTACTTGCTGCTCGAGCACAGCCGGCTTCGACAACTCGCCCTTCTCGGCGAGCGCCAGCAGCTGATCGTCGGGAATCGTGCTCCACAGGAAGAACGACAGACGCGACGCGACCTCGAGGTCAGACAAACGATACGCCGCTCCGCTGGCTACGGTCGGGGGATCGCGCTCGACGCGGAAGACGAACTTGGGACTCGAGAGGATGCGGCGCAACGCGAGATCGATGCCGGTATCGAAGCCGCCGCCTTCTTCGCGGCCGCGCGCGTAGAACTCCTGCAGGACTTTGAGATCGTCCGGCGTGACATCACCGCGATACGCGTGACGGGCAAGTCCGGAGAGGATCTTCTTTGCGCACGTCGCTTCGTCGGCTCCGCTCTTCGGAACACAGACGAAGATCTTCTTGCGGCTAGGCGTCTGACCAACGCCGGTCGGATTGAACGGACCCGACAGCAGTACTTCGTCGATGTGCGGCTGTCCGGAGAAATCGATCGTGTCGGCGGAGCTGCGCACGTACGGCTGCAAACGTCGTGTGTTGAGCGCGTGTGTCTTCTCGAGGAAAGCCACCGAGATGTCGTGCGGGCCGGCCTTGAGCGGCACGCGCGCAGTGAAGCGTCCGTCCACCGCATCGCCGGTCGTCGTCGGGTTCTCGCTCGACGATGCGATCTCCTTGTCGCCGCCGAACGACGCCAGATGCACGCGCACGCCGTCTACCGAGATCTCCAACTGATGCGGGTATTCGAGCCCGCGCATCGTTCCCAGGTTGGTGCGGAACAGACGCACCTGGAACTGATACTCGCCATCCAGCGGAAGCGTGCGCTGGATCAGAATGCCGCCGACCGTGCCGAGCGGAAGTCCCTCGATGTGTCGATCCTGCGAGGCATCCTGCCGCACTCTGAACAGCTCGCCCGTCGGCGGCGTTCTCGGATCGCCGATCGCGAGCGCGCTGATCCGCTCCGCCGCATCGAGATAGCTCTCGAGCAGCACAGGCGAGACGCCGAGCACGTCGGCGTTGTTGTCGAACCCGCCGCTCGAATCGTCCGGCGGCAGCAGCGAGCTCACGTCGACGTCGACGGCAAGGAGATCGCGGACCGCGTTCGCGTACTCGGCGCGATTCAACCGATGCGCGAGCGGACGCCCCGGATTCGGTTTCTCGCGCGCCGCACGATCGAGCATCGACTCGAGCGAGGAGACCAGCGCGGCGCGCGCGGCGGCATCGGGCCGCGGCACCGCCGCGGGCGGCATCATGCCCGCGCGGACCTTGCGGATCACCTTCTCCCACACGTCGGCGTGAGCGGCGACATCGTCGCCGACGATCGTGTCGAGCGTCAGATCGCCGGTCTTCAGCCGCTGGTTGTGGCAGGTAACGCAGTACTTTGTGACGGTTTCTTTGTAGTCGCTTCCAGTCGTAGTGTCCGGCTCTAGCCGGACCGGCGTCTGTTGCGGATCGGCCGCGTACAGACTCCACGCGTAGCCGGCGACACACACCGCGACGACGAGCACACGAATAGTTGAGCGACGCATCACTTTCGCCCTGCGAAGGACACTTCGCGACACTACGCGAAGTGTACTGCAGCGGGCGCGACGGGAGCATCCCATAGATGGGTGCCAGCGGCGGCACGGTCGCGTTGGTTTGTGAAGAAATTGCGCTTATTTTGAGGGGACCACCGATCGCGCGCTCGGGTCACCCGTTGGCGGCGGCGCGCCGTCGGTCGACGCAGGTGGACCGAGGATCTCGGTGAAGATCGGCTTCAGCGCATCCGCCCACACTTGATAGCCCTTGATCGTCGGATGCAGCTTGTCGCGCTCATTCATCATGCCGTCGTAGAGACGGCCGGTTTCGTCGGCCAATCGTCCGTTCACATTCAGGAAGCGCACTCGCGATCCGTCGGCCAGGCGCGCGAGGTTGGCGTTGATGCGATCGATCTCCGGCATCACCGCCATGTTGTCGTTGCGGGGAAAGATGGCTGTGAGAACGATGACCGCGTCCGGTGCCTTTCGCCGGCAGATGTCGACGACCGCCTGAAGGCCGCGGGTGATGTTCTCGACCTTCCCTGCGTCACCGGGTCGAGCGCCGACGTTGTTCGTTCCTGCGAGAATCACGATCACCCGCGGGTTCACGCCATCGAGCTCTTCGTGTTCGAGACGCCACAAGATGTTCTCGACTCGATCCGCACCCCATCCGAAGTCGGCGGCGTTCCAGCCGTAGAAGTTGGCCTTCCAGTTCTCGAGCAGTTCGGGATAGTCGATCGCGCCCCAGCGGCGCGTAATCGAGTCGCCGACGAAGTAGACGTCGATGCGGCCCTTGGTCCGTTTCTGCAGCAGCTCGGCGTGCGCAATCCTCGAGTTCTCGTCGCTGCGCGGCACGGGTCGATCGGCAGGCGCGTCGTCCGCCGTGGGCGTCTGCGCGCGTACCGATTCGTGGAGCGGTAACAGCGATGCAATCGCCCACAGCACGACGGTCGCAGCAGCACGCATTCGCGGACTCTATTTCTTTCCGTCGCCGCCGACGTAGTGCTGAGCGCTCTTGTCGATGCACACGAACTCGATCAATTGCGTGTCGGGCAGCAGCCGGTTGTTCACCGTCGCCGTGAACGGCTTGGTGTAGGCCTTCGGATCGTCGATGGTCACTTCGATCACGAGCGAACCGTAGTTGGGCCGCCGGAATCGTTCGGTGAGTTTGCCGGCGCTGGTGAGCGGGCTTCCGCGGACATCGAGCCACCCATCGTCCATGAAGCCGGTGGTCTCGACCACGAGCGTGTCGCCGTCCCAATGGCCGATCGAATAGCCGTTCCACCACGGCTCCGCGTCGTTCGGAAGCGTGCGACCATCGAGGAACACCTCACGCACGGTCGTACCCGAGCCTTCGTAAATCAGGATCACTTCCGATGGCGTCTGAATGATCTTCTTCGGGTACGGGTGCGAGGTCATCTGCATCACACCCATCGGCAGACAGTGCGCGTCGGGGTTGTCCTTGCTGTTGTCGGCCTGGCGCTTCTTCACGAGGTCCGCGGCCCACGGCTGATAGGGCGCACTGCGGCCCGTCATCTGGTCGCCGATGTTGCCGAAGATCGAGCCCGACGGCGGCAACTCGCCGGTGCCTTCGGCGGCAACCGGCGCAGGACCACCGCCGCGGCGTCCTTGAATCGTTTCCCACACACCCGAGAGATCGGGCTTGCCGTCGGCGGTACGCGGCGCGGGTCCTCTCAAATCAACTTTACCGTCAGCGGTCTTCGGGCCCGGTGTGGAGAACTTCGGCCACTGTGCGCTGAGCGGTACAGCAGCGCCGACAATAAGCGCGAGTGCGACGATGAAGATGGGTTTCATAGCGGGTATCCATCGAAGAATACACCGCGACACGAAAGATCGTTTCGCTCTCGAGTCGGCAGGAGCGATTAGCTCTGCGCGGCGGCCTGGACTCGGTACCGAGATGCCGTCGACCTTTGGCGGACTGCGCGCGATCAGCGACCAGGAGTTCGCACCTGGGCATTGAGCGCCGTGAAGCCCTCGAGGTCGCGATACGTCGCGCGGATAGCCACGTTACCTGCTCGAACCACAGTCACATAGCCGGTGGTATCGACGGTGGCGATTGAGGTGTCGCTCGTCGACCACGTCGAAAAACCCGTCACGTCCCGCCCCTCAGTGTATGAGGTGATGTACTCAGATTTGCACTTGTATCCCGGCCCGTAGTCCTCCCAACAGTTCACGAGCAGCACCGGGAACGGAGACGACGGCGCAGGCGTCGGGTTTGAATTGCTCGGAACGGCTGCAGTCACCCGAGTCGGACTGGAACTGGAATTCGTATCGCCGCATGCTGTCGTCATGGCAGCGACAGTCGCCATCAGAGCAAGCAGCAAACCCCGCCCTGTCATCGTCGTTCCTCCACTGAAGCGTCGAGCGCTTCGAATCTATCTGCCGCTTCCGATCACCAGACCCGCATGGACGCGCATCTGCGTCATGACCGAGTCCGCCGCGTTGATACGGCGATAGTCGCCGCCCGCCCTGATCCCGACTGTGCGGCTGATCGAGAAATCAGCGCCGCCTCCAGGCTGAAGCGCGAAGTCATTTCTCGATTGCATCTGATCGAGGATCCCGACCTCACTCCTGATCCCACCAAAGAGCACCTGACCGAATAACGTGACCCTGCTAACAGGGCGCACGGACACATAAGGGCCGGCCATGAGCGACAGGCTTCGGTATTTCAAGGCGGTGCCGAGCACGGGGAGCGCTTTGCTCGTGCGATCGGCCTCGGCGGTGATCCCGAACGCCGAGAAGATGCGTCCGGATACAGAGGCCAACCATCCGCTCAGGGTCTCGTCGATGGCATGGTCCCTGACGAGCGAGTAGCCGCCGGTCGCGCTGAAGTTCTGGGCTTCGACGATCTGCGGAATGCACAGGCATGTCGTCACGACAACTGCAACCCTCAGCATCGCTCGCATCGATCCTCCTGGACCACCACTCACTGGTTGCCGCCTTCGACGACGTGCAGCTCGCCGACCAGAGACGCGGATGACCCTGCGCATTGCTGCACGAATGTCATATCCAGGCGCTCGATCTGTCCGAGGCTGCCGTATTTCAACGACCGCACTGAAAATCGACCCGCCGATTGCCCGCAGCCGCGACCAGTGCCGGAGAAGCTCAAGGTCGGCATCGTCGACACGATAGAGGTCCACGCGACAGCCGGATCGTAGTTCGCTGGCAAGAGTGCCCGGCCCGATGGCGCTGTCGCGTGCAACGTCCACCATTCCGATCGGTCGAGGCTGTCGACGTTCACTTGCAGATGCCCGAAGGCCAGGTCGACGAACGCGCGAATCCTCGCGTTCTCTGGCGTGTAGCGGCGCGAGAGACCACCACCGACCCAGTCGCCAGCCTCGCTGTTGAACGTCAGGTATGTGGTGTCATTGTCCGAGGGAGCCAAAGCCGTCTGGTCGCATCCGACACCGAGCAGCAGACCGGCCAAGCTCGCGCTGTACAGGATTGCATGAACGCGGGATCGAATATTCATTGGCGTGTTTGCAGCCTCCACAGCATGGGTATCGGCATCCACTCGCACGAGCCGATGAACTGACCTGACTGAAACACCAGGGGTTGGATGTCATCGACAAACGAGAAGATGGGCGCACGCCCTTGACACTGCGGTCCAGTCAGCGCCGGGAACGTGCCGTCAAACGACATGGAACCGCTGAACGCTCCGAGCGCAATCTTTCCTTCGATCACGCCGCTCCAGTTCCATCCTGGAATGAACCAGGTTCCAGTCACTGCCGAACCCGATTGCGCGAAGCTCACTTGAAAACGGCCGAATGAACTCGCTTCGACGATCCCGGACCAGTTGCCGGAAATGTCGGGCACCGATCCGCCCGAGGCGCCGTCGGCGATTCGGACGTCACCGCTGAGACCCGCCGTCGATCCCGGGCAACGCTGTTCGAAGGTTGCGTCGAGGTCCGACAGCATGTTCGGCCGCGCATATGTCACCCGACGTACAGTGAATCGTCCGACTGGGTAGCAACCTAGCCCGTTTCCGGAAAACGACAGGTATGGACCGTGCCGGAAGTACGGCGACGTCGACTCGTTTACCGAGTAGGAGCCCGGCGTCAGTTGAGCCCCCGGAGCGGCAGCGAGGGTCAGGCTCCAACGAATACCCGTCTGCTCTCGGATGTCGACGGAGACCTGGGCTCGATCGGCGCTGGTGGTCGCAGCGAAGGCAGCGTTGTCAGGGGCGAAGCGGCGTGTCTGGCCCCGACCGATCTCCTCGCCAGGTTGCGAGACGAACGAGACCTGCACTCCGCCGCCACCCGTCGATGCGCTTGGCGATGTGATGTTCGCGCCGCCACATGCCGTCACGATGATCGCGAGTGTCGCGGAGCACACGAGTACCACGCGATGACGAACCGATGGCATGCACCCGACCTAAGCTAGTGCTGTGCCAGCTTGGGAGGCCGCCATTCGCGCTCAATTCCCTGTGACTGCAACAGGCAGGCTGGTTGTTACACGAAGATCGTCTGTAGAAACACGGAACTCGGTTTGATCGATCCGCGCACGATCGTCGCGACCTATTGCTTCCGCACCGCCTTCTGCTCGCCCGCCTGGCCCCGAACGATGAGTGTCGCGACTTTCCCCTGCGCGTCTTTGACGAACTCGAATCCTGCCGGCGTCGCCGTCGACATGAACTTGGTGTTCGACTGCGGAATCAGCGGCAGCTTCGGTTCGTTGAGCCCCTTCACGAACAGCAGATCATCGACCGCTGTGATCGTGACCTCGCGACCAGGAGCGATCTGATACACACCGGCATACGACTTCGCCACCGCCGGGCTCAGTTTGAAGGTCGTATCCACCTGGAAGTGCGCGCGCGAGCGCTCGTTCTCGCACACGTCTTCGAGGAGCTCGGTGTCGGGCTGCAGCGTGCGCTGCGTCTTGATCGTGAACGGCTTGGTGAACGCTTTCGGATCGTCGATGGTGATGTCGAACTCCAGGTGACCGAAGTCGCGCCGGTGATAACGCTCGGTGATGCGCAGCGATTCGGTCTGCGGATGCCCTGCGCTGTCGAGCCAGCCCTTGTCGTTGAATCCGGCCGTGGTCACCACCATGGTGTCGCCATCCCACTTGCCCACCGAATAGCCCATGTAGGCGGGGTTGGGATCCTTCGGCAGGTCGCGGCCGTCGGTGAACACCGTTCGATTCGGCGTGTTCGGCGACTCGTGCAGAATCACCATCAGATTCGGCGTCTGGACGATGCGCGTGAGGTTGAAGAACTGATGGTACGGAAGGCTGACCGGCATGCACTTGGCCAGCGGACTGTCCCGCCTCGACTCGCGCACGCGCTTGAGGAACAGCGCTTCCGCCCACGGCTGCACGTCGCTGGTCTCGAGATCCTGCGCGATATTGAACCGGTACATGGGACCGGCGCCGCTCCAGATACCGGAGAGATCGGGTTTGCCATCGGCCGTGCGCGGTGCGGGCGCCGCAAGATCGGCCTTGCCGTTGGCTAAACGCGGCACGCCCGGCTGCGGGTAGTTGAGCCACTGCGCCGATGCAAGGACGGGCACGAGAAACGCGAACGCGGCGCCGACGACGGTCCGGCTGAAGCCGGACACCACGAACGTCCGAGTCATATGAACTCCTCGGTTAGGGTCCCGATTATATGCACGCTGCCGACGCGTTCACGCGCGTTGCAGCAGTGGCCGCAATTGACGGACGTCCTTGACCGTCTCGATCCCCAGCAGAAGGTCGATCAGCTTCTTCGCGGTTGATGGTCCAACCACGGGCGCAATGAGATCGCGAGCCTTGTCGACGACCTCGGCTCGCGACATCGGATTGCGCACCGTGCCGCGCACCGCCTCGACTCGATCGGACAGCTGCGTACCGTCGGTGAGTGTGACCTCCACGATTGCGACCCGCGCCGGCAGCAGACGCGCGAGCGCCTCGTCAGCCATGTAGTTCACCTTGGCGCGATGACGCAGCACCGCGGCGTCCTTCATCCGCGGCTTGTCATGCGCCGCCTGAAACGACGCGGTCTTGTCGATCAGCATCACCGCGATCATGTGCTGCAGGCAGATATCGGGGATGTCGCGGTTGTCCACCACTGAACCGACGCTTGGCGCCAGGCGCACCACGACGCTCTTCACGGCATCGGCGTCGAACATGCGTTTCTTGCGAATGTTCTCGAGCGCGTCGAGCGGCGCCTGAATCGGCGAGCCTACTGTCCATTTCTTGACGTCGGTGTTGACCACTTCGAAACGCTCGCCGAGCTTGTCGATCATGAGCGACGGGTTGCCCTTGGCGGCGTTCACCTGAAAGAAGTTGTCCTCACCCGCCAACACATCGTCGACGCCGTTCCATCCCGATCGCACCAGGAGCGCCGCGGTGACGCCATTACGCGCCGGCATGCCGCCGAAGACGAATCCCTTCTCGATGTGATCGGTGTCGCGCTGCCAGATGGCGTAGCCCGCCGCTTGCTGCGATGCGTAGTCGAGCAGCCATCGCATCCGCTGCGCGTCGAAGCCGGCCACGCATCCCGCCGCCGCCGCCGATCCGAAGTTGCCCGCAAACGCGTGCGTGCTGCGGCGCGTCTCGTCGCGAAACGCCGGGCCGCCGAGCGCCATCGTCATGCGCGTGCCGATGTCGTAGCCAAGCGTCACCGCGCGCAGAAAGCGTTCACCGCTCACGCCCGCATCCTCACCCATTGCCAATGCCGCGGGGACGATCGACGCCCCTGGATGCGACTGCGATGCCGCATGCGAATCGTCGGTTTCATCCGAGTGCGCGAGCACGCCGTTGGCGAGTGCCGCATCGATGGGTCCTGTAAGGATGGTGGAACCAAGGACCGTGGCGACGCGTCTTCCCGATTGTGCGCGTGCGAGCGCCAGCGCGGCCTGACCTGGAGGCAGTTTCGATCCCGACAGCATGGCCGCAAACGTGTCGAGGATGTGATGCTTTGCCTTGTCGATGACGTCGGCCGGCAGCGCGCGATCTTTCGCCGCGGCCATGTACTCGCTGAGCGTCGTAATCAGCGGACTGACGCTGCTGGAGACCGCAAACGTGGGGGCCACCTTGAGATGGCCCAAAGCGCATGCGATTGCCGCACGCCGAAGCACTTCCCGTCTCGACAGAGAAGAAACCATGCACGTCCTCGATGCGAGAGGATAAGCTGAAACCACGATCGCCATGTCTACGCCCACTCTGCCCGAGCCCGCTCAGCCATCGGTAGTGACCATCGCGAACATCGTCTACGCGCTGCACTCGCTCGCGATCGTCATCGGCATCGTCGGCGCCGCCACCGTCGTCGGCAGTTTCGTCGGCAGCGTGCCGTCAATCGCCGCAGTGGTCCTCAACTACGTGAAGCGCGGCGAGGCCCGCGGCACGTGGGTGGAATCGCACTACCGCTGGCAGATCCGCACGTTCTGGTTCGCGCTGCTCTGGTTTTGCGTCGGCTGGGGGCTGACCTTTACGATCATCCTCGCGATCTTTGGGATACCCATCCTCGTCGTGCTGACCGTCTGGTTGATCTATCGCATCGCACGAGGCTGGATGCGGCTCAGCCAGCGACGTCCGATGTATCTGTCGTAGTGGCCAGCTTAAGCCGGCCCGGCAGGTCCGCCCTGAAGGGGGACACTACGATCAGTACGCAATCGCATAACAGTCTCGACGCGGATCGGCGCCGGCAAACCGATTGCCCGTTGCAGGATCGATCATCACAGCAGTCGCGCATCCGGACATCCCGAACGCAGGAAGGCGGCTCACGTCGTGGCCGCGTGCTTTCAGCTCGTTGTAGACCGCGTCGGGGATCGCGGCTTCAACCGCCAGCTTGTTGAAGCCGGCGCTATGCGGCCAGAACGATCCGTAGAAGTGCGACGTCTGCACGCGCGGGCGCTCGAGCGCTTTGTGCAGGTTGGGATACCAGTCGCCCCAGAACTCGACGATGCTGAGGAATGCCTGCAGGATGGTCTGATCCTGGTTGTCACCGCCGGGGGTGCCGAGCGCCATCATCGGCGTGTCGCCCTTGAACACGAGACTCGGCGTCAACGTGTAGCGGGGCCGCGCGCGCGGGCGAATCTGATTGGCACGCGTCTTATCGAGCCAGAACTGCTCGCCGCGCACGCTCATTCCGATGCCGGTGTCACCGAGAATCACCGCACCGGTGATCCATCCGCCGCTGGGCGTCACGTCGAAGACGTTGCCGTCC
>Ga0075423_10004126_pt1 | contig 13434 bp, 8 predicted proteins | sample SoiMethybrSBSTD2_FD_80114 | JGI IMG/M metagenome (GOLD analysis project Ga0075423, IMG submission 80114) | Bulk soil microbial communities from a Populus tree surrounding site in Tennessee, USA - Soil MetaG P. TD hybrid SBSTD2 | ecosystem: Environmental > Terrestrial > Soil > Tree plantation...
TCACCGTAGCACCGGGAATGTTCTGCTTCAGCTCCTTCGCCTGCTTGTCCATCTGGGCGCCGATGATCGCGCCCGCCGCCCCACCCACCGCGGCGCCGATGATCGCCCCGCGCGCCGTGTGCCCCGTCGCCTTGCCGATGACCGCGCCCACGAGGCCCCCGCCCGCCGCGCCGGCGGCCGCGCCGGTTTGGGTGTGCGTCGCGCACCCGTTGAGACTGATAGACGTCAGAACGGCCACGATCACCGCAGTCGCGCCAAGTCGATGGTTGATTGGCATGTCCGCCTCCCTCGAAATGCCCGCTCCCTGTTCAACTACCCCGCGACCGCCATGGTTCTCCGCCACGCGCGGCGTGACCTGCCAGGGTGTGACCGCGACCACATATTGAAGACGAAGGGGGTCAAGGCGTCGCGCCCGCCATGCCGGCGCCGGGGCCCTTCAGGTGCCGGGCCAGGAACTCGGTCATAGCCTGCTGAATAAGGAAAGCGCTTTGGGCGTTGTACGCCGCCCCATGGTGCCCCGGGGGATAGATGCGCAGCTCGGTGTCGATCCGCGCATCGGTGAGCGCGGTGAGCAGCTGCATCGTGTTCTGGGGATGGACGTTGTCGTCCATCATCGAATGAATAAGGAAGAGATGACCCTTGATCTGCCCCGCGTGCTTGATGGCCGAGCTCGAGTCGTAGCCGGCCACGTTATCGGACAGGAGACCCATGTAGCGCTCGGTGTAGATCGTGTCGTACAGGCGCCAGTCGGTGACCGGTGAATTGGCGATCCCGACCGTGAAGAGATCGGGATACATCTCCATCGTGTACACGGTGCTGTAGCCGCCGTAGCTCGTGCCGATGATCGCGACGTGGGAGACGTCGGCATAGCTCCTGGTGGCGAGGTAGCGGGCCGTCTCGGCGAAATCGTGCGCTTCCCAGTAGCCCAGCCGCTTGTAGGTGGTCTTCATGAAGGCGCTGCCGTAGTTGTTCGTGCCGCGGTTATTCACGCCGACCACGATGTAGCCCTGCTGCGCCAGCCACTGCGACCAGCCGCTGGTGCTGAACGAGTTGTAGACCTGCTGCGATCCCGGGCCGCCGTAGATCGCGAACACCATCGGATAGCGGCGTGTCGAGTCGAATGGATACGGTTTCACCACCCAGGCGTCGATTTGCGCGGAATCGTTGGTGGTGAACCGCACCAGCTCCGGCGTGGAGTACGCGTGCGTCGCGAGCCACTGCGTGACTCGCGCGTTGTCCTCGATCTTCTTCAGCATCCGGGATCCCGTCGCCCACAGCTCGATCTGGCGCGGCTGGTTGATCGCCGACCAGCGGTCGATGTAGTAGCGGGTGTCGGGGGACATGTCGATCTGATGTGTCCCGGTGGTGATGGTGAGCCGGCGGGTGCCGCTGCCGTCGAGCTTGACGGCATACAGCTGGCGCTCGAGCGGGGAGACGGCGGTCGACGTGTAGTAGATGACTCCCCGCGTCGCGTCGACGCCTTCGATACGCACCACGCTCCAGGCGCCGCGCGTGACCTGATTGATCAGGCGGCCGGAGTAATCGTAGCGATAGATGTGCTGCCACCCGTCTCGATCGGACACCCAGAGAAACTCGCGGCGCCCGGCCGGGAAGCTCATGAGGTCCTGCACGCCGGCGTAGAAATCGTACACGTCGAGCCAGGTGTCCGAGGATTGCGTAAAGACGAGCCGCTTGCCGCCGGTCGCGACGTCGAAGAAGTAGAGATTGAGCTTGTTCTGGGGCCGGTTCAGAGTGAGGACCGCCAGCGTGTCCGGCCGGCTGGTCCAGTACATGCGCGGCACGTAATACTCGCCCGGCTCGCCGGGATCGAGCCACACCGTTTTCCCGGTGCGCACATCCACGACGCCGACCTTCACGGTGGGGTTCGAGTCGCCCGGTTGCGGAATGCGGATGCTGGTCCAGTCGGGATGCGCGCCGGCAAAGTCGGAGAACTGAATCGCCGGCTCGGACTTCTCGTCCACCTGCCAGAAGGCGATGTGGCGGCTGTCGGGCGACCAGCTCCACGCCTGCGCCAGGCCGAACTCTTCCTCGTACACCCAGTCGAAATGGCCGTTGTATTTCGTCGCGGTCGCGTCGTCGGTGAGCCGCGTTTCCTTCGCGGCGTTGAGATCGTAGGTGTAGAGATCGCCCTCGCGCTCGTACCCCATCATCGCTCCGTCGGGCGAGAGCTCGGCGGTGCGCGCGCCATGGGCCCCCAGCTTCATCGAGCGATCGGCGAGCGTGTAGACGTAGTAGTCCGAGGTCCCGGAGCGGCGGTACAACTGCTCGAAGTGCGTCTGGAACACGAGGTGTTTGGAATCCTGCGCCCACTGGAACGACTCGTATTCGAACGAATCATTCGTCCCGGGGAAGGTGAGCCCTTGGGCACGAAACAGCAGGCTGTCCGACCCGGTCGCGGGATCGGTGATGCGGATCGACTCCCCCGAATCGGAGCGCGCGATATAGGAGTAGCGCCGGCCGCCGTCGATCCAGTTGACGTTGCGCGGCCCGGAGCCGCCGCCCAATGCCGCGCCGGCGCGCTGGGCCTCCTGGAGTGAGGCAAATCGAACTTTCTCCTGTGCCGCGGCCAGCGCGGGCGATGTGACGAGGACGGCGACGATCATTCGAACGTGAGAGTGCAGCATGGTACGGGCTCGCAGATTGGGGTGGAGGCTCGCGGGATCGACGGTAAGCTACCGATGCATCGCGACGCGAAGCAACTTTGAGTCGTGTGCCGTCGTCACTTCCTGGCGTGTCTGGTTCTGGTCAGCGCGTGCCGCTTGGGTCCACACCCGGCGTCCATCGAAGGGGACGTGTCGCTCGCCTTGCCGGGCGGCGATGCCGTTGCCGTCATGGGCAGCACCGTCCGGCTGATTCCGCACGTGGACTCGTTGGAAGCTCTCCTCGACCTGCTCTGTCAGGTCTACGCGACGCGGTTTCGCGCGGTGGCCCTGGGGTTACCGCTCCCGCTCCGCTTCGACTCGACCCCGCCGAGCCGGTCGGAGCTGGCCACGATGCGGCCGCGCGAATTGGAAATGGCCAGACGACGGTGGGGGGAGCGAGCCGGTCCCACCCGCGCCATGGCCGGCGGGCTGGACACACTACGGGCACTGCAGAATCGTACGGAGGCAAGTGTCCGCACGGCGTTGGTACCCTTCACGGCTGGCCGGGCGACGACGGACAACGACGCTCGCTACCGGTTCGATTCACTCCCGGCCGGACCTTACGTCCTGTGGGCGGAGGCGCGGATCGGGGACAACGATTACACCTGGTGGGCCGAGACGACCGTCGTGGCCGGTGACGCGATGCAGCTCTCTCTCGATAGCTCCCGGCTGTCCGGTTCCGAACGCTTTTGTTACATCCGCTGAGGAGTCCCCCATGCAGCAGGTGAAGGGCTCGGTGCTGAAGTCGCGACTGGCGTTTGCCGAGCAGATCGCCGGGAAGGACGGCGTGGAGCGCGTGCTCGGCACTCTCAGTCCTGGTGACCGTCAGGCGCTGCGCGACCTGGTCGCCGTGCAGTGGTGCCCGTTCGAACTGGGTCGACGCCTGGACGACGCGATCGTCACCGTGCTGGGACACGGCAAGTCACAATTCTTCGAGCGCCTGGGCGCGGCGTCGGCGGAAAGCAACCTGACGACCGTCCACCGGGCGTTCATCACGCCCGGGAATCCGCACGCGTTTCTCGCGAAGGCGCCTCAGATCTACCGGCTGTACTACGACACCGGGCGCCGGGAGTACACCAAGACCGGTGAGCGCAGCGCGCAGCTCACGACGTTCGACGCTGAAACCTTCTCGGCGCCCGACTGCCTCACCGTGGTCGGATGGCACCGCAAGGCGCTCGAAATGTGCGGCGTGACCGGAGTCGAAATAATGGAAGAGGAGTGCCGCGCGCGTGGTGGTGCCGTGTGTCGCTACCGTATTTCCTGGACTTAACCCCCCCTCCTTGCGGCGTCCGAAAACGGCAGGCACAATAGTCCTCTTCTTTCCGGCCGTCTTTTGTATCACTGCAGCCAGGAGGGACTGTGGGAAAACGAGCATTGTTCGCGGTCTTGCTTGGGTTAGCCGCCACGGCGCTCGGCGTACGTGACGCTCGAGCGCAGGCACGGGTGATCACCGGCAAGGTGGCGAGCGCCCAGACCGGGCAACCGATCAGCAGCGCCAACATCGCCGTGCTGGGCACGATCATCGTCGCCGTAACCAACGACCGCGGGGAGTACACGCTCTCGGCGGGAACCGGTGACGTACGCCTGCAGGTGCGCGCCGTCGGATTCAAGCGCAAGACAGTGACCGTCGGGCCCGATCAGGGCCAGATGGACGTCAGCCTGGACCAGGACGTCTTCAACCTCGAGGCCGTTGTCGTCACAGGCCAGGCGACCGCCGTCGAGCAGCGCAACCTCGCCAACGCGGTCGCCACGATCGCGCCCGAAGCGCTGACCCGCGCGCCGACCCCGACGATCGAGAGCGCGGTGCAGGGCAAGATTCCGGGTGCCCTGGTGCAAACGAACTCGGGCGCGCCGGGTGGCGGCGCCCAGATCACGCTGCGCGGGGTTTCGACCATCAACGGCAGCGTCAATCCGCTGATCGTGGTGGACGGGCTGGTGATCTCGAACGACGCGATCGCCAGCAACATGAACGCCATCACGGCCGCGGGCGCGGGCGGCAACGCGTCGAGCCAGGACAACCCCGTCAACCGGCTCGCCGATCTGAACCCGGCCGATATCGCGAACGTGCAGGTCTTGAAAGGCGCCTCGGCCGCCGCCATTTACGGCTCCGAAGCCGCCAACGGCGTGATGATCATCACCACCAAGCGTGGCCAGCTCGGGCGGCCGAAGTTCACGCTCACCCAACGCTTCGGGCAGTACCGGCTGGCGCGCAAACTCGGCCAGCGCCAGTTCATTGATTCGGCGGACGCGGTGAGCGCCTTCGGCCACGCCGCCCTGGTTGGCCAGATCTGCGCCGGTGGCTGTCCTGCGTTCGATTTCGAGCAGGAGATCTACGGTCAGCACAGCCTGTCATTCGAGACCGACGGCAGTGTGAGCGGTGGCACCGATCAAACGAGCTACTTCGTATCGGGGCTCGTGAAACGTGATGGGGGCATCGCCCGGAACACGGGATACGACAAGCAGTCGTTGCGTGCCAACCTGGACCAGCTGTTGGGCAGCCGGTTCCACCTGTCGGTCAGCACGCAGCTGATCCACAGCCTGGCGGAACGCGGCATCTCGAACAACGACAACACCGGCACCAGCACGTACCTGGTATTGCCGTTCACGCCCAGCTTCTTCGACCTTCGGCCGGTGAATGGAGTTTATCCGTCCAACCCGTTCTCACCGAGCAACCCGCTGCAGACGTTCGCCCAATTGAAGAACGCCGAGGACCTGTGGCGCGTGCTGGCCACGACCAGGTTACGCATCGATGCGCTCGAGTCCGGACCACACCGCCTCGAGCTCTCGGTGACCGGCGGGCTGGACTACTACGAATTGCAGAACGACATCCTGTCGCCCCCGACGCTGCAGTTCGAGCCGCAGGACGGGCAGCCTGGCACCATCGTGCTCGGCAAAACCTCGGACCAGCGCCTGAACCTGACCGGCGCTGCGATTTACAACTACTCTCCCGGGTCGGGCGCCTATTCGGCGACGACGTCGGCCGGGTTCCAGTTCCAGGATGTGGACTTGAACCAAACGAATGCCGTTGGTCGGACCTTCCTGGCCGGCCAGCAGAATATCAACCAGGCGACCAGCATCGTCATCAACCAGGGCTTGACGCCGACCCGCTCGCTGGGGCTCTACGCCCAGGAAGAAGTGCTGGCGTTGGACCAGCGGCTGCTGCTCACGGCCGGGATCCGCGCGGACCGTGCCAGCGTGAACGGCGACACCAAGAAGCTCTTTTTCTTCCCGAAGGCTTCCGGCTCGTATCGCTTTGTCACCCCCATGTCGGGGGTGGACGAGCTGAAGCTGCGCGCCGCGTTTGGTCAGACCGGCAATCCGCCACAGTTCGGCCAGAAATTCACTTTGGACGGAACCGGGGTGATCGGCGGGCAGTTCGGCACCGTGGCCGGTACCAACGTCGGGGCGTCCGACATCACACCGGAGCGGCAAACGGAGATCGAAGGCGGCTTCGACGCCACACTGGCGCACGAGTTCGCGACCGTCTCGTTCACTTACTACAACAAGACGATCACCGATCTGCTGCTCGTGGCGCGGGTCGCGCCGTCCGCCGGCCGGACCAACCGCATCTTCAACGGCGGCAAGTTGAAAAACACCGGTGAAGAAGTGGCTGTGTCCATCTCCCCACTGCGTCGTCCGGACGTCAGTTGGATCATCCGCTCGACGTTCTCCCGGAACCGCAGTGTCGTCGTCGACCTGCCTGTTCCTGCCTTCAACACCGGCGGCTTCGGAACCTCGCTCGGCGCGTTTCGGATCGAGCAGGGGAAGTCAGCGACGCAGATCGTCGGTTCCGAAGGCGTCGTCGGGAATTCCGAGCCAGACTTCCAGATGTCGCTCTCCAACGACCTCACCTGGAAGCAGTGGAACCTCGGGTTCCTGTGGGATTGGAAGAAGGGCGGAGACGTCATCAATCTGACCCAGCTGCTCTATGACGCCGGCGGCAACTCCCCCGACCAGGTCGCAGCCGGGAACCAGCGTATCACAGACTGGGCGGTGAACGGCAAAACGCAGGTGTATGTGCAGGATGGATCGTACCTGAAACTGCGTGAGCTGTCGCTCACTTACGAGCTCCCGGCATCGGTGGCCAGCCATCTATTCGGCGGGGTCCGCTACGCCAGATTCAACGTGAGCGGACGCAACCTGATCCGGATCACGAATTACCCGGGCATGGATCCCGAAGTCTCCAACTTCGGCAACCAGGCGATCGCGCGGAACATCGACGTGGCGCCGTTCCCACCGAACCGCAGCTTCTTCTTCTCGATCGATTTGGGGCTCTGACCATGAAACCGATCCTGAAAGCAGTCACGGCTCTGAGCCTCGGCGGCGCGCTGTTCGTGGGCGCCTGCAATTTCGATATCACGAATCCGAATGGTCCGACGGAGATCGGCCCCAACGCCTCCCCGGAGCGGGTCGCCGCCGCAGTGAACGGATTGCTCCTCGCGGCGCGTGCCGATGTGACCAACTGGATCCAGAAAGCATCCATTCTGGGCCGGGAGGGATATCGGATCGACGTAGCGGACCCCCGCTTCGTCTCCGAGCTGATTACGGCGACGGCGCTCGACCCTTCGAACGGCGCGTTCGGGGGGGGCCAGTGGCAAGCGGAATACAACGGAATCCGCAGCGGGTTCAACATCCTGAACGTCATCGGGAGCGCACAGATCACCGATGCACAAAAGGAGGGAGTGCGCGGCTTCACCCAGACCGTGCAGGCGTACATGTACATGATGGTGCTGTTCGCGCACACGGAGGATTCCATCCCGATCGACGTGAACCGGCCGCTCACTGATCCACCTGCGCCCTTCGTGACTAACGTCGCGGCTTGGGATTATGTCGTCAGCTTGCTCGATTCCGCGAAGACGAGCCTGCTCGCGGCGGGGAGCGCGTTCTCATTCGCGTTGCCACCCGGGTTCGCGGACTTCGACGCGCCGGCCGGGTTCCTGCAGTTCAACCGGGCACTCCTGGCTCGAGCCGATCTGTACCGGGCCAGCGAGTTCACGTGCGCGACGTGCTACGACGATGCGCTGACCGCCTTGAGCGAATCGTTCGTGGACACGACGGCGGACCTGAACCTTGGCGCCTATTTCGATTACAGCGCCAACTCGGGCGACGCCACGAATCCGCTCTCGCAGTCGGTGGCCGCCGCCGTCAACCTCGTGCACCCGTCGATTCGCGACAGCCTGGCGGTCAATGGGGGGAGCGATGCACGGTACACGGCCAAGGTTGCGGCCCGCGGCAGCCAGCTTTGCGATCCGCTCGCCGCCGGTCGGTGCTCGGACCTGTCGTGGATCGTATACCCGGCACCGAATTCTCCCATTCCGCTGATTCGCAATGAGGAGCTGATCCTGATCCGCGCCGAGGCGAACAACAACAAGACGGCGCGGGATGCGGCGGCAGCGGCCGCGGACATCAACTTCATCCGGGTCAACTCCGGCGGGCTCGCCGCCAACGGCGGTCTCGGTGCGGCCACGCAGCAGGCCGTGGAGGATGAGATCCTGATTCAGCGGAAGTACTCGTTGCTCTACGAGGGGATGCGCTGGGTGGATATGCGGCGCACGGGCCGCCTCGCCCAGCTCATCATCGACGTCCCGGCAACCGATCACGTGTTCAGCACGTTGCCGATCAACTCGTTCGAAGTGGATGCCAGGCGGTAATCCGTAGCGATCGAAGACCGACCGCCGGGCGGCACCCAGCCGTCCGGCGGTCTTTCTTTTCTAGAAACTCCGGCCCAGGGCTTTTTCGAGGTGCTCCTTGTAGCCGCGCGAGAGCTTGAGGCTGGATCCATCCTGCAGGATCAGGACATACTCGCCGCGGAAATACGGCTGCAGCTCCTTGATGCGCTCGATATTGACGATGGTGGACCGGTGGATGCGCACGAAGCGCGCGGGGTCGATTTGGGCTTCCAGGTGCTTCATGGTCTCGCGCAGCAGATGCCAGGCGCGGCCGACGTGGACCTTCACGTAGTCACCGTCGGCCTCGATCCAATCGATGTCTTTCACTCCCAGGAGAGTGACACGGCCGCCCGATTTGATCACCAGGCGTTTCAGGTACTGGCGGTCGGACGGGGTCGATGTCCGTTGCCCAGCGCCGCTTTCCAACAGAGCCAGGAGCTGTTCGCTCAACGCGCCCAGCTTCCCCTGACGAATCTGCCGTTTGACCCGGGTGACGGCCTCTCGGAACCGCTGGTCGTCGAACGGCTTCAGCACGTAGTCCAGGGCGTGGACTTCGAACGCCTGCAGGGCATACTGGTCGTAGGCGGTGACGAACACCACGGCGGGGAGGTCGACGCCGTTCAACTGGCGCAGCATCGTGAACCCGTCCATCACCGGCAGCTGCACGTCGAGGAATAAAAGGTCCGGCGCGTTGGCCTCGACCGCCTCGAGGGCGGAACGGCCGTCGGCGCACTCGCCCACGATGCGGATCTCCGGATCGTCCGCCAGGAGCGTCGTGATCGCGGCGCGCGCGGCCGGCTCGTCGTCGACGATGAGCGCGCGAATCGGCGCCGTCATCGCTGTCCCTGCCATTCCGCGGGCGCGAGCCGGAACGGCAGCGCGATGCGGCATTCGAAGCCGCCGTCCGTGACCGAGCCGACATCGAGCTCATAGTCGTCGCCGTACAGTTTGCTCAACCGCGCCCGGGTGTTGGCCAACCCGATCCCCCCCTGGGCCTCGGCGCCGCCGCCGTTTCGATATCCGGGTCCGTCGTCGCGCACCAGGATCTGCACGCGATCTTCCATGCGGGTGGCCACCACCAGCAGGTGACCGGCCCACAGGTACGGCGCGATGCCGTGGCGAATGGCGTTCTCGACCAGCGGCTGCAACAGCAGGTGCGGCACCCTCGCGTCGAGCACGTCGTCCGTGACGTGAATCGTCACCGAGAGACGGTCGTGGAAGCGGATCTGCTCGATGTCCAGGTAGCTGCGGATGAAGTCCAGCTCCTGCTTCAGCGGGACTTCCTGCTGGGCCGCGCCGTCGAGCAGGCGGCGCACCAGGTCGCCCAGGCCCGCGACCACCCGCACGGCGGTGTCTCGATCGCCGGTGCGCACGAGCGAGCCGATCGTGTGCAGCGTGTTGAACAGGAAGTGGGGATGCAGCTGCATCTTCAGCGCCTGGAGATCGGCCTGCGCCAGCTGGGTCTCGAGCTGCGATGCCGTCAGCTCCCGCTCGCGGTAGCGACGGTAATGCTCCACGGCGTAGCTGACGCTCAGCACGGTCCAGTACAGCAGGCCGTCGGACAGCACCCAGGACACGAACAACCCGGTCGCCCGATCGAACACGGGGCTGGCCCGCAGCGGCAGTACGTTCGCGGCGTGCCACGCGTAGACGAGATCGAGCATGAACACCCACGCCAAAGAGACGACGAGGTGCACCACCACACTCAGGGGCCAGCTGCGGCGATCGAACGGGAAGCGCCGCCCCAGCCAGAGAATTCCAGGCGTCGCGAGCGCCCACAGGTAGGCCAGCGGGAGCTGCAGGATGAGGGAGATCCACCAGGGGAGCGTGTAGCCGCGAGACATCGAGTAGAGGATGTTCTGCTGGGCGGCGTTCAACAGCCAATAGACGGTCCACAGGCCCAGGATCAGGCCCCAGCGGATGCGCAACGGCCGGTCGGCGCCGGTCGGACCGAACGTGTCGATCATTCGCTTCGAAGATGCGCGATGCGCGGCGGCCGGGGTAGATCGGTCCCGTGCCACAAGGTGAGTGGGCGACCAAACGCGCAATCAGTGCGATGAAGCGGCGGTTGAGCGCGACGAACACCCCAGGGCCGCCGCTCGTCGGCTGCCGGTGGGGATTCACCGCAAACCCGTTGCCCATGCCCGGGCGCGAAGCCATCCTTTTTTCCATGGTGCAGGCCATGCTGCTGGCGATCGTCATTGCGCTGCTCGGTGCTCGTTGCTCGACGTCCCACGCGGTCGTCGAGCCGCCGTTGCCCGTGGCGCATCGTGTCCTCTTCATCGGCAACAGCCTCACCGCGACGAACAACCTTCCCGCAACGATCGCGGCCATCGCCCGGTCGGGCGGCGACAGCATCTCCGTCAAGGCGGTCGTCGGGCCCGGGCTGGCCCTCATCGATCATTACAATGGAGCCACCGATGCCCTCGCGGTGATCCGTGAAGGCGGCTGGGACTACGTGGTGTTGCAGCAGGGACCGACGTCGACCGGAGGCGTGTGCCAGGATTCATTGATCCTGTGGTCGACCATGTTCGCCTCACGCATCGAGGCCGTTGGGGCGACGACCGCCTTGTTCATGGTCTGGCCCGCCCGCGATCGCCTCGCGTACTTCGATGCTGTCCGCACCGCCTACCAGCTCGCGGCGAGCGCGGCGCACGGCGTCTTCCTGCCGGCGGGCGAGGCGTGGCGTGCGGCATGGGTCACGGACTCCGGCCTGCCGTTGTACGGCCCGGATGATTTTCATCCGTCCCCGATGGGGACGTTCCTCGCCTCCCTCGAGATCTACGAGCGGCTGTCGGGTCGAGACGTCCGAACGTTGCCACCCGTGGCCTTCGCCAACGGCGTTCGGTTGGCCGTTCCCGCCGACAAGGTCCGCGTGTTGTAGGCAGCCGCCCACCAGGCCAATCAGCGATTCCCTGCCGTGAGCGCCGCGGCTCCCCCCCCCGGTGCCGCGTCGGCGTCGGGTCCGGGGCCGGGCACGCTCGGCTGCTGAGCCGAACGCCCGTCCTCTCAGCCACTCCCTCCGGCTCTCAAAAGACGCCATTCGTCGCAGGTCGATTGTCTCAGGCCACCGAAAACCGCTAGCGTCGCTTGGAATTCCCCCTCGAGGCAAGGCCCTCGAGGGGTCGGCCGTGATCGCACCTTCTCTCATCGGAGGACCTCATCATGATGCGTTGTGCGCGAATTGCCTTCGTTCGCCTCCTCGCGCTGGTCGCCGTCCTGGGGGTCGCGACGTCGTTCGTCGCGCCCAACCGGCTCGCGGCACAACAGACGACGGGGAAGATCGAGGGTTCGGTGACCGATCAGGCGGGCGCGCCGCTCGCCAATGCGCAGGTATTCGTCGTCGGGACATCGTTCGGCGCGGTCACGAACGACAAGGGCTATTACTTCATCAACAATGTCCCGGTCGGCAGTTACACGCTCCGGGCGCAATTCATCGCCTTCGCGCCGACCGAGCTGCGTGACGTGCGGGTGCTGGGCGGCCAGACGATCACGCAGACGATCAAGCTGACGCCGTCGGCGATTGAGGTGATCGGCATCAGCGTCGAGGCGTCGAATCCGATCGTGCCGCGCGACCAGGTGACCTCGAAGACGATCGTCTCCGGGGCGCAAGTGAACGATCTGCCGGTGGACGATGTGGACCACGTGATTTCGCTGCAGCCCGGCGTGGTCGAGGGTGTGTTGGGCGGGATCGTGTTGCGCGGCGGCCGGCAGGGGGAGGCGAACGTCTACATCGACGGCGCCCCCGTCCGCAACCAGGTGTTCGGCGGCAAGTGCACCAATACCAGTCTCACCTGCTCGAACATCACGGTGGCGACCAATGCGGTCGAAGAAGCCTCCGTCACCACCGGGGCGCTGGGTGTGCAGTTCGGCGACGCGCAGTCCGGGGTGATCTCGTTCACGACCCGCTCGGGCGGGTCGCGCCTGTCGGGCAGTGTGAATTACGCGACCGACGAGCCGTTCGGCGACGCGATCAGCGTCGGCCTGAACCGTTTCGAAGGGTCGATCGGCGGTCCGATCCCGGCCGTGCCCAACCTGAAGTTTTTCGTCTCCTCGACCGTGACAGGACAGAAGTCGCCGTTCCGGGGCCTGGGCTGGGAAAACACTCCCACCTATACGGTCGGGGGCATCGACACGATCGTGACGACCGGGTCCGGCGGCAACACCAGCTCGTTCTCGCTGCCGCGGTTCGTCCAGTACGGCGGCCAGTGCGACGCGGGGAGCAACGCGGGCTTCGCGTGCCAGGGCCGGCGCTTCCCGATGAACTGGCAGAACGACGTCGAGCTGCAGGGCAAGCTGTCCTACAGCTACGGCACCGGGTCGAGCATCTCGCTCACCGGTATCTCCGGAGGACAACAGAGTCGCGCCTGGCCGGGCGCATTCATCGCCAACCCCGCGCTGTATACCGGGACGCACAACTGGCAGCGCCTGGCGATCGCGAATCTGAACCACTCGTTCTTCAAGTCGGCCGAGCGTGAGCTGGCGCTGAACGTGAACCTGAGCTGGGCCCAGAACCGCGGTATCACGGGGCCGCTTGATCCTGCGATCGAGCCCGACACGCGCGATCCCGCGCTGGGCATCACCTTCAAGACGCTGGGTTTCGCGGGCTTCGGGGATCTCCCGTTCCCGATCACCGATCAGATCATCCGGAACATCCGGACCAACACCGGTCTGCGGGTGCCGCTCCTGGACCGGACCGATCTCCGGAACCGGCAGCCGTTCCGCATGAACCCTTACGGCATGCAGGGGGGCGGCTGGATCACCGACGGCTTCGATATCGGGGGCACGCTGAACGCGGAGACGCGGTATCGCGCGGCCGCGCAGGTCGACTGGCAGGCGAACCGCTTCCACCGGTTCAACTTCGGCGGCGAGTACCGCAAGTCGAACCTCGCCTACTGGGGCTCGCTGTTCCAACGGCAATTCGCGATGTTCGCCTACAAAGTCGATCCAGTCGTGTACGCGGCCTGGGGCGCCGACCGGCTCGATCTGGGTGACGTCGTTTTGGAGCTGGGCCTGCGCTACGACTACATGGACACCAAAGCGCTGTTCTCCAACACCCCGGGCCGCATCTTCACCAATCCGGCCTGGCAGAACGGCGCCGA
>Ga0075423_10004127_pt1 | contig 13433 bp, 7 predicted proteins | sample SoiMethybrSBSTD2_FD_80114 | JGI IMG/M metagenome (GOLD analysis project Ga0075423, IMG submission 80114) | Bulk soil microbial communities from a Populus tree surrounding site in Tennessee, USA - Soil MetaG P. TD hybrid SBSTD2 | ecosystem: Environmental > Terrestrial > Soil > Tree plantation...
CAACGCGAGCTTTCGGGGCGCACGCCTGCACGCCACGAACCTGATGAATGCGGACCTGCGGGGCGCGGACTTCTCGAACGCCGATCTGACGGAGGCCGATCTCATCGGCGCGAAGCTGCAACGTACCGTGCTGACGGGCGCAACGTTAAAAGAGGCGGATTTCCTCGGCGCGGATCTGACTGATGCCGTCTACACGGTGAGTGATCTCGCAGGCGCGCTCCACATTCCAGAACAATGAGCACGACACCGTAGAGCGCAGGCTTTAGCCTGCGCGATCACCCGAGCACGACACCGTAGAGCGCAGGCTTTAGCCTGCGCGTTCACCCGAGCACGTACAGCCTGCCGTCTTGCGACCCGATGACAACGCGCCCGTTTGCAACCGCGGGCGATGTGGTGACGCCCGATCCGGTGTCGAACTCCGAGATCTTCTTACCGCTCTGAGCGTCCAGCACATACAGCTTGCCGTCGCTCGAGCCGATGTAGACGCGGCCGCCGACGATCGCAGGCGAGGAGTCGACGCGCGCCCGTGTGGCGAACGTCCACGCGGCTTTCCCGGTCTTCACGTCGATCGCATGCACATACTTGTCGCGGCCGCCGAGGATGACGCGCCCGCTAGCAAGTGCTGCGGAGGAGTAGAACGGAAATTTTCTATCGGGATTGGCGTAGCGCCAGAGGATGCGCTTCCGCTGCAGGTCGACGCCGAGCACGTCGTTGTTGAAGGTGCCGTAATAGGCGCGCGTGCCGTCGATGAGCGGCGACGCACCGGTATAGGCACCCGAGTCGATGTGATACACCTCTTTGCCGTCAGCAATGCGTATGGCGCGAAGCTGCGAGTCGCAGCCGGCGATGAACGCGAGGCCGTTCTGCACTGCTGGTGTCGCGTGCACCATGCCGTTGGTGGTGAACTTCCAGCGCAGCTTGCCGCTCTTCTCATCGATCGCGTAGAGATTGCCGTCGTACGATCCGAAGAGCACCGCCCCCTCGGCGAGGACGGGCGACGATTTGATCTCAGATGTGGTCTTGAACGTCCAGAGCGATTTGCCGTCGGCGATCCGCACCGCGTGCATCACGCCGCCAAGATCGCCGACGTAGACTGCCTCCGCGCCGACCGCAGGAGAGGACTCGCCGATCAGATTGCCGGTTGCGTACTTCCACTTCAGTTTTCCCGATTCGAGATCGAGTGCGACGAGATCGCCATTGCCGCCGCCGACGTAGACAGTGCCACCAACGATGGCCGCAGACGACTCGATGATGTCGCCGAGCTCGTAGGTCCACAGCACCTTCAGGGTCGAGGGCACCGTGCTCGACGAGATGCCGGTCAAGGTCGGAGAACCGCGAAACTGGCGCCACTCGTTCGCCGGCGACGCTGGCGGAGCAGTGGCCTGCTGCGCACTCAATGAGAGAACGGCGGTCCACAGCAGCAGGGCGGTGAGTGCATGTCGACTTCGCCCCATGTGCTGATTCCTGATCCCCGAGACCTCGTCCCTGGCCCAGCCCTGATTCCTGATTCCCGACTCCTGATTCCTACTTATTCGCGAGCGCAAACAGCTGGCTGCGATTGTTGATGAAGAGGACCCCATTGGCCGGTACGACCGTCGCGTAGACGGCGCTCCCCATGTTCATCTCCGCAAGCACTTCCTTCTTCTTGCCCGCGGCCATCACGACGACGTCGCCGTCTTCGTCGCCGAGATACACCTTGCCGTCGACAACGAAGGGCGAGGCCCAGACCGCGGCGAGCATGTCGTGCGACCAGTACTCCTGTCCGGTCTTCTGATCGAGGCAGTGCAGATAGCCGCTGAAGTCAGAGATGTAAACCAGTCCGTCGGCGATTGCGGCAGTCGAGATCGAGCGTCGGATCTTGTCGAACTGCCAGAGCTTGCCGGTCTGTGTGATGTCGCCGCGCTTGGTGGCGTCGATGGCGTAGAAATGGCCCACGCCCTCGCCGTGCTCTGGGTCCTGCCCGTTGCCGATGTAGACCTTGTCTTCGTAGATCACCGGCGTCGCGATGAGCTCGTTGCGCGTGCGCGGCCACACCGCGTCCTTCGGGTTGGTATCGAACTCCCAGAGCTTCTTGCCGGTGAGTGCCTCGTAGCCGCGCACCCATCCGTCGCCCTGCGCTGAAACGACCTGCAGCACGCCGCCGATCGTGCCAACCGCGGGCGTCGACCACTGGCCATGAAGGATGCGGTCCTCGACCGAGTTGTCCTCCCACACCAGCTTTCCGGTGTTCTTGTTGAGCGCGATGATCGAGGGCGCGCGCGGCGACGGGATGTGGACGTGGCTCTCGTCCTGGCCGTTCGACGTGCTGAGGAAGATGAGATCGCCGGAGATCACCGGCGACGAGTTCGACATGTTGTGAGGATACGAACCGACCTCCTCGATCATGTCGAAGCTCCAGATGATGTCGGCGTCATTCGGTCCGGTGAGCTTCTCGTCTTTGAACGGCCCGTTGTTCTCGTTGTCGCGGAAGCCTTCGGTGTCGAGACAGAAGACCACGCCGCGGTTGCTGACGTAGTAGATCTTCTTACCCTCGATGATTGGCGAGCTGGCGACACCCTGATACGGCCAGTCGTTCGCGCGGCCCGCTTCGAGCTTGGGATGCGTGTGCTGCCACAGGAACTGGCCGTCGGATTCGCGGAACGCCATCAACACGCCGCGATCGCCCGGCTGCTTCGGGTCGCGCACCAGCTCGTTGTTCGTACCCACGAACACCTTGCCATCGGCGACGACGGGATTGCCGTAGCTCTGCGAACCGAGTTCGGCCATCCACTTCACGTTCTTCTTGCTCTTCACATCCCACTCGGTGGGCAGGTTCTTCATGTTCGACACTTGGTTCCGATCGGGGGTGCCGCCCCACATCGGCCAGTTGCCAGTGCCCGGGTCCGAGGCGCGAAGCACGGCCGGGGCGACGAGCGCCGCAGCCACGACGAACAGGAGGATTGGACGCATTATTGATTCTTCGTGAGAGAGAAGTTGTCGAGATAGGCGCCGAACGGAGCATTGATGAAGAGGCCGGGCGCACCCTGCTTGTTGCCGATCGGATCCGTCTTGTCGATCTGCCACATGTCGGGCTCCATGCCGTCGGCCGGCCACGCCTTGCCTCGCGCGCGCACCTGACCGTTCGGCAGGTTCTCGACGCGCAGCTTCAGTCGATACCAGGTATTCGGTTTCCACGCAAACGGGACCTTGACGGTCCGCTGTGTCTCGGGCTCCCACGGCTCGAGCTTGAGCTGCTGATCGGTGCCGTAGAGCACGAGCGAATAGCGTTGAGCGGTGATGCCGATGTCGCCCATCTGACGACGCCGCTCGACGCCGCGGACATCGGCTTGGAACGTGTAGTTGGACCAGTTCGGTGGTCCGATGAAGGTGCGTCCGCGCTGGAAGATCGTGTCGAGCGGCTCCTTCTGCAGGACCTTCTGACCGTCGAGCGTGGCGACGACGAGACGACCGGGAACCGTGTTGGACCAGCCGGGCGGGATCGCGCCGTCGGCATAGCTATCGAAGTTTTCCGTCCACGGCAGCGGATGTGCGACGCGCGCGCGCGCTTCGCCGCTCAAGGTGCCGACGGTCGCCTTGATCGTGCCGGCCTGCTGTATCGGCTTGTTGGCGATGGTCAACGTGCCGTCCATGACGGTGCCATCAAGACCCTGCAGCGCCCACGTGGCGCTCGGCGCCTCTCTGACAAATCGTCCGGCGCTGTCATAGAGACGCGCATGGAGTTTCACCGATTGACCAGGCTCCAGATTCAGCTCGGTGGGCGTGACCAGAACCGCTGCCGGTTCTCCCGGTGTCGTGGCCGGCGGAGCGTCCGTCGCAAAGCCGGTCGGGGAGGTGGCGCGCTTCGAACCGATCGCGTAGATCGCATCGCTCGACACGAAGAAGATGCGGCCTCTCGACACCGCGGGGTTGCCGAGAATCTGTTCCGGCGTGCCTTCCGATCCGCAGCAGCTCTTCACGCTGTTGGGAAGATCGACCTTGCTCAACACCTGGCCGCGATCGGCGAGCGGCTTGATGATGAAGAACGATCCGCCGTCGGTGCCGACGTAGATCTTGCCGTCGGCCAGCACCGGTGACGCTTTCTGCGCCTCTCCGACGTTCAGGTGCCAGAGCTCCTTGCCGGCCGCGACGTCGTACACGCGCAGCGTCGATCCGTTATCGAGCTGATAGAGGCGGTTGCCGTCGACGATCGGTGCCGAGTAGCTGAACTCCGTTCCTTTGAGCGCCCACTTCGTCGTCTTGATGTCGCCCTTCTGGCTGCCATCGATCGCGGCGATGAGCCCGAGATCGACGCCTTCGAGGTTCTCGTCGCCGTGCGAGACCAGCACCGTGTTGCCGCTGATCGCTGCGCCGGTATTGATCGCGCGCTTCGACGCAACGTAGCCCCAGACCTTCTCGCCGGTTTGTGGCTTGACCGCGTAGATGCCGCCGTCGCCGAGGCCGGCAATCAGCAGCCGCACGCCGTTGAACGTGCCGATGATCGGCGAGGCGTACGCCGTGTCGTAGGGACGTCCCCCTGGATTCGACACGTAGATCACGTCGCCGGTCTTCTTGTCGAGACCGATCAAGCGGTGCGCACGCGCCGCGGCCGACCCCCAGTTCGACATCGCGGCGGCGACGATCACCACATCACCATCGACCACCGGCGACATCGTCCGGCCGCCGTGAGTCGTAAACGCGGCCCACTCTTCACCGAGCGATCGTTCCCACAGCAGCTTGCCTTCGGGGCTCAACGCGATCGCCTCGGCGCCGCCGCTGAGCACGTAGATATTGCCCGTTTCGGGATCGACCGCGGGTGAGGCCCAGGCGATGCGATGTGCGGGCACGTCGCTCTGGAACAGGTTGTACTTGTATTCCCAGATGACTTTGCCGGTGTCGGTGTCGAGCGCCATCACGCGCTCTTGAAGCTCAGTGCCGCGGCCCGAGGGGTTCTGCACGTAGACGCGGTTGCCCATCACCGCCGGCGTCGAGCGTCCTCCATACGGCGCACGCCAGAGGAAGTTCTCGCCGTTCAGTTTCCATGAACTGATGAGGCCAGTTTCGCGCGAGATGCCGTCTCTATTGGGCCCGCGCAGCTCTGGCCAGTCGCCGATCTTCACGCGCGGTCCCTCGGCCGGCAGCGTGATCGACAACCCGATCAGCGCGACGAGGACCAGGCAGGATCGCTTCACCATGAATGCAACCTCAAAAGACTGTATATACGTTCCTTACGCCACTCGGCAGCGGCCAGTTTAACGCGTTCGGTCGGCGACCGCGTGCATAATTGACGGTCTATGACTGACCGCCCGTTCTGCAGAACTGCTGTGGCTCTTGCTCTGATCGCGGGGTTCATTCCTTCGCTCGTTCGCGCGCAGTCTTCGCAGACGCCTCCCCCTGCCGCGTCCTTCCAGCTGCCGCCGCTGATTGTCAACGCCCAGAAAGAACCCGCCGACGCTCAGACGCTGCCGGTCAGTCTGACGGCTGTGTCGGAAGGAGTGGTGCGCGACGCTGGCCTCGAGATCATTAGCGACGCCGGCACTTATGCACCGAACGCGTGGTTCACTGAATTCACGGCACGCAAGCTGAGTAACGTTCGCTTCCGCGGTATCGGCGCGAGCCCGTTGAATCCCGCGGTCACAACGTATTTCGATGGCGTCCCGCAGCTCAACGCCAACTCGGCGAGCATCGATCTGATGGACGTGGGACAGATCGAGTTCGTGCGCGGTCCACAGAGCGCGCTCTTCGGTCGCAACGCGCTCGGCGGGTTGATCAACGTGACGACCGCGCGGCCGTCGCTGAGCGGATGGACCGGATCGCTCTCGGTCCCGTTCGCCAACGCATCGTCGCGTGAGGTGCGCGGCAATATCGGCGGCCCGGTGATCGACGGCAAGCTGGGAATCACCGGCGCGATTCACTACGGGACGCGGGACGGGTTCACCACCAACGATCTCACCGGACATGACATCGATTCACGTTCAGCGTTCTCTGGGAAGGGGCAGGTGCTCTGGACGCCGAGCCGTACGTGGGAAACGCGTGTCATCGTCACCGGCGAGCGGGCGCGCGACGGCGACTACGCGTTGAGCGACCTGGGTGGCTTGCGTCGGAACCCGTTCCACACCATGCGCGACTACGAAGGCTTCACCCATCGTGACATCTTCGGTACGACGATCGTCAATCGACACGAGGGTTCGAAGCTGGCACTGACGTCGACGACCGGCTTCCTGAAGTGGAAGACAGAAGACTCGACCGATCTCGACTACACACCGCTGTCGCTGCTTCGCCGCGACAACGCCGAAGACAGCTTCCAGTTCACCGAGGAGGTGCGTATCGCGTCGGCCGCGAATGCGCCGCTGCACCTGTCGAAGAACGCGCCCCTGCGCTGGCAGGCGGGCGTGTTCGTGTTTACGCAGAACTACGACCAGACCGCGGTGAATTCGTTCTCGCCAGGTGTGCTGTCTCCGTTCATCACTTTCCCCGTAAGCCAGACCTCGCCACAGGCGTCGCTCGATGATGTGGGCATTGGAATCTATGGGCAGGGGACGGCGACGGTTGCGAGCCGGCTCGATCTCACGGCCGGCGTGCGAGTCGACACCGAACAGAAGGACGCGGTGCTCAGCACGTTCTTCTCGCCGACGATCGCGCCGCCGGTGAACGTGGATACCGGCAAGCGCTTCTCGGACGTCTCGCCGCAGTTTGCGGCGAGCTATCGGGTGCAGTCGAACAACATGGTGTACGCGTCGGTGGCACGCGGCTTCAAGGCCGGCGGTTTCAATCCGGCGTCGCCCATCGGCCGCGAGGCATACGACGAAGAGCATACGTGGAATGTCGAGGGCGGGATCAAGACTCTGTGGTCGGGTGGTCGGGTGATGACGAACGCGTCCGTTTTCCGCATCGACTGGGCTGACCTTCAACTGAATCTGCCGGATCCGAACGTGCCAGGGCAGTTCTTTATCGCCAACGTCGGCAACGCGACGAGCTCCGGCGTCGAGTTCGAGGTGAACGCACGCGTGCATCCGATCGTCGATGTGTTCACATCGGTGGGCTACACGCGCGCGCGGTTCGGTGAGGGGAGCATCTCGAGCGGCGTTCCAGTGGGTGGCAACACGATCCCGAACACGCCCGATTACACCTGGACCATCGGCACGCAGATCGCTCATCCCGTACGTCCAGGCATCACGGCATACGGGCGCGCGGAAGCCACGTTCTACGGCGCGTTCAAGTACGATGACCTCAACCTCGCCGGCCAGGATGCGTATTCGCTGGCCAACTTCCGAGGCGGCGCGCGCGGCCGATATCTGTTCGCCGAGGCCTGGATCAAGAACGCTTTCGACACGCGGTATATCCCGGTCGCCTTTGCCTACGGTCAGCTTGCGCCGTCGGGCTTCATCGGTGAGATGGGCCGCCCGCGTACCTTCGGTGTAAACGCCGGTGTGTCCTTCTGAGGTAGGAGAGCATGGAGGACGGAGGAACTTTCGTCGCGACAGGCTGCGAGTGGGTGAGGCCGCGCGCGAATGCGCGCGGATGAGACGACAGCACTTCCGAAAACGAGCACCCAGTGGGTCGTTGAGGTGTTTGTTTTCGTGAGTGCTGTCGCCTCATGCGCCGGCTGTGCCGGCGCCGTCACCCACGCCCTCACTGCGTATTAGCAGTTGGCTCCGTCCGACCTCCGTGGCTCCGTGTCTCCGTGCAAACCGATTCTGCGTAACGTCTGGCTCTGGCTGAGGGGAGTAAGTACTTTGCGGATATCACGACTTGCCGCGATCGCGGGAGTGGTCATCGTTGCGACGGTGTCGCTCCGGGCGCAGTCGTTCGACTGGCCGCAGTGGGGCGGCCCTGATCGCAACGGTGTCTCCAAGGAAACCGGCCTGCTGAAGCAATGGCCTCGATCGGGGCCAGCGGTCGCGTGGTCGGCATCGATGCTTGGCGCGGGATACGGGTCGGTTGCTGTGGCTCACGATCGCGTGTTCGTGCAAGGCATGCGCAATCGTCAGAGCGTGGTCAGCAGCCTCACGCGCGCAAACGGCGCGATGGGATGGGTGCGCATCATCGGACCAGCGGTGGACAACGATCGCGGACCGGGTCCACGAGGGACGCCGTCGATCGATGGCGATCGGCTGTACGCGCTGACCGAGAACGGAGACCTCGCGTGCCTGCGAGTGGCCGACGGAACGGTCGTCTGGCAGCGCAACATCCTCAAGGAATTCGGCGGCCGCAACATCGGCTGGTTGATCAGCGAGTCGCCATTGGTCGATGGATCGCTCGTGATCGTCACGCCCGGTGGTCGCGGCGCAGGCATGGTGGCGCTCGACAAGATGACGGGCAAGACCGTGTGGACGAGCAAAGAGTTGAGCGACGAAGCCGGCTACGCCTCGCCGATCGTCGCCGACGTGCAAGGGGTTCGTACGGTCATGACACTGACCTCGGATGCGGCGGTCGGCGTGCGCGCGTCGGACGGCAAGTTGATGTGGCGCTACACCCCGGTCGCGAACCGCACCGCGAACATCACGACACCGGTGTTTGCGGACAACAAGGTGTTCTTCAGTTCTGCGTACGGCACGGGCGGGGCGCTGCTCGGTTTGCGCGCGACCGGGGAAGAAGTGAAGGCGCAGGAAATCTACTTCACGCGCGAGATGCAGAACCATCATGGCGGCGTGGTGCTCGTGAGCGGATATCTCTACGGCTTCAACAACAACATCCTCACCTGCCTGGAGTTCGCCAGCGGAAAGATGATGTGGCGCGATCGCAGCGTCGGAAAGGGATCGATCTCGTACGCCGACGGCAATCTCTACATCCTGAGCGAAGACAACGTCGTCGGCCTGGCCGAGGCGACGCCGTCCGGCTATCGAGAAAAGGGGCGATTCTCAATCCAGGATCAGGGGTTGCCCAGTTGGTCGCACCCGGTTGTCAGCGGTGGGCGCCTCTATATCCGTAATCAAGGCACGCTTGCCAGTTATGATGTCCGCCAGCCGTAGAGGCGGGTCTTGAGACCCGCCGCCTTCTTGAGGAGCACACGATGCGTGCATTGATTGCAGTTGTTCTAGTCGTCGTAGCGGTTGCCGCACTTGACGCGCAACGACCCTCGAACGACTGGCCGCAGTGGCGCGGGCCGAATCGCGACGGTGTGGCACCAGCGCCGGCGGACGCCAAAGCGTGGCCCGAGCAGCTCACGCAGAAATGGAAGGTCGACGTCGGCCTTGGCTACGCCACGCCGCTGGTGATTGGCAATCGCATCTATCAATGGGCGCGACAGGGCGATCGCGAAGTCATGATGGCGATCGATGCCGATACGGGCAAGGTGCTCTGGCAGACCGGCCATGCCGCTCCGTTCACGATGCATAGCGCAACCACGCCGCATGGCCCCGGACCGAAGTCCACGCCAGTCTTCTCGAACGGGCGTCTCTATGCGATCGGCATGACCGGCATCGTCACGGCATACGACGCGGCATCGGGCAAACAGATCTGGCAGAAGCCAGGATCGACGACCGTGCCGATGTACACGACACACGCGTTCTCGCCAATCGTCGATCGCGGTCTCGTGATCTTCCATCTCGGCGGCCACAATGAGGGAGCGCTGACCGCACTCGACGCCAACACCGGCGACGTCAAATGGACGTGGAAGGGCGACGGTCCCGGATACGGCTCGCCGATTCTCGCCGACATCGGCGGCACGCGTCAGATCATCACGATCACACAGGGCAAGCTCGTTGGCGTCGACGCCGCCAATGGCACGTTGCTCTGGGAGCGACCGTACGCGATCGCCAACTTCACCAACTCAGTCACGCCCGTGATGTACGGGCAGACGCTCATCGTGTCTGGCAATGGCGGACCAACCACCGCGCTTTCGATCACGAAGAAAGGCAACGAGTGGACGACCGAGACGGTGTGGGAGAACGCGGATGTCCCGCTCAGAATGAGCGACGCCATCGTCGTCGGTGACGTGCTCTTCGGCATGACGACGAGGAACTCGGGGCAGTACTTTGCCGTCGATGCGAAGACGGGGAAGACGTTATGGACGTCCGAGGGCCGTCAGGCTCAGCACGCAGCAATCGCACACGCGGGCGATTTGCTCCTCAGTCTCGAAGACGACGGCGAGTTGGTGGTGGCCCGCAACAGCAAGACTGGATTCGAGCCGCTGCACCGCTACAAGGTTGCCGATGCGGCCACGTGGACGCAGGCCGCATACTCGGGCAATCGCATTTTCGTGAAGGATGTCTCCAGCCTGGCGTTGTGGACGACGAATTAGGGGCGCGAGCCATGCGGCTCGCGTGGAGCGCGGCGCGTCGCGCCTCGTAACCCGTGCTCCCCACGACCGCAAAGCGGTCGCCCTACCGCGAGCAAAGCGAGCGGCCCGACTGGCGCGATAGCGCCAGCCTTACTTCGTCGCTATCGCAGGCACCCGCTTCAATGACTGCTGATATTTGAGAACACCGCTGTAGAGTGACTCCGCGATCTGCTGCCTGTATTTGTCGGTCTTGAGCAGCAGCGCGTCCTGCCGGTTGGTGATGAACGACACCTCGGCCAACACGCTTGGCATCGTCGCGCCGATGAGCACCAGAAACGGTGCCTGCTTCACGCCCAGATTGCGCAGCTCTTTGTTCGACTTGCGCATCTGCGTGTACATCGCGCTCTGCACGATCGAGGCGAAGTCGCGCGACTCGTCGATCTTGTTGTTCAAAGCGATCGCGCGCACGATCTCGGGCAGGCTCCGCATGTTGCGTGAGCCGCCGGCGTTCTCGCGTGCCGCCACCGCTTCGGCCTCGGGGTTGGGAGCGAAGTTCAGGAAATAGGTCTCGATCCCACGCGCCGTGGCCGCGGAACTCGCGTTCGAGTGAATCGATAGGAACAGATCCGCCCCGACGCGGTTGGCGATCGCCGTGCGTTCTTCCAGCGGCACGAAGGTGTCGGTGCGGCGCGTCATGACGACCTCGAACGCCGCATCCTTGGACAGCAGCTTCTCGAGTCGAAGCGCGATGTCGAGCGTGAGCTCGGCTTCGGTGATGCCGCGTGCCTGTGCGCCCGGGTCGTGTCCGCCGTGGCCGGCATCGATCACGATCTTCGCGATGCCGAGTCCGAGCTGCCGCGACAGCGAAAAGCTGCCGTTGCGGTTGGCGGTCGGCGGCAGTGGGGCCGCGAGTGGTGGAACTGTCGCGGTCGACGCGGTGTCGAGCGGCACAATCGGCGGAGTGCCTGTTGGTGCGACGGCCGTTTCGATCGTCGGTGAGGCGCCGGCATCAACGGTGGGTGGCAGGGCCACATCAGGGGTCGACGCGATCGCGCTGTCGCTTGTCGTTGTGATCAGCGCGGTACTGGTCGGTGCGATCTTGGTTTGACTGGCTGGTGCCGAACGGGCGCGGACTAGGGCGCTTTGGTCGACGGGTTTCGTTGACGGTCCGCCGGCGCGCAACGGTGGTGCCGAGGCGCGGCCGCCGTTTCGCGCCACGATTGCATCGGCCGACGGGCTCTGTCGCTCGAAGTCGATGACGATGCGGTACGGGTCGTACAGGGTATAGATGCTGTAGCGACCGGCGCCGCGAAGATCGAGCACGACGCGCGTGCGCGCGTCGGCCTGTCGACCGATGCGAACTTGCTTGACGACGTCATCGGCGAACGGGATGACGACGTCCTTCAGCGCGTCGGACGTGCGCGTGTTCTGCAGATCGATGAACACACGCGGCGGGCCGTCGATCCGCTCGTCGTAAAAGGTGACCTCGCGCCCCAACTCGAGTGTGATCCGCAGCGCCTCTGGCAGCACATCGCGCCGAATCGCGGTGAGCGACGCGGCTGGAGTCGGCGTGCTGGTGGTCGTCGGCCGAGCAGGAACGGCGTCGCGAGCGGCTTCCGTTGAGACCGCGCGCACGGCATCGGTTGATTGCGACGCCGGTGCGCTCGGCTTGGCGTCGTTGAGTCGCTTGGTCTGTTCCGGCACCTGACGCGCGAGGGTGCTGGCAGGGAATTTCGTGGTCAGCCGTGTGAAGAGGCGAAGGGCCGCGGCTCGATCGATCGCCTCGCCGAATTGCCAGAACGCGTCGGCGGAGAGTCGGCCACCTTGCCACAGCGCGTTGTCGGCATAGTCGCTGCCCGGGAACAGCTTCGACATGTCCTCGTAGGCGCCGACCAGCGCGCGTACGCGCATGAGCAACGACGCGTTCGCGCCTGACGACTCGAGGTCCCTGCGCAGTGCACGCTCCCGATCGAGCGCGTCGTTGTACAGGCGCTGCGGCTGCGATGACTGCGCCAGCACGACGGGCATCGCCGACGCCAAGAGCAGCGCCGCCACGAGAGGCCTAGCGAAGCTGCGCATCGACTTCCTCGAAGTAGGAGCGATCCACGAGCACCTCGCGCGGCTTGCCGCCCGCGCCGGGCGACACGAGACCCTCGGCTTCCATCATGTCGACCAGCCGAGCGGCGCGGCTGAAGCCGATGCGAAGCTTGCGCTGCAGATACGAGATCGAGACCTGACCGCTGCTGACCACGATTCGCGCCGCCTCGTCGTAGAGATCGTCTTTCTCGAAATCGAGCGCGCCGCCGGCTGCCTTCTCGTCGTCTTGCGTGATCGTCTCGTCGAACACCGGCTTGCCCTGCTTGCGCAGGAAGCTCGCGAGCCGCGCGCTCTCTTGCTCGGAGATGTACGGTCCGTGCAAGCGAATGGCGCGCGACGAGGCCGGCGGCAGGAACAGCATGTCGCCCTTGCCGAGGAGCTGTTCCGCACCGTTGCTGTCGAGAATCGTCCGCGAGTCGGTCTTCGACGAGACGCGGAACGAAATCCGCGACGGCAGGTTCGCCTTGATCAAGCCGGTGATGACATCAACCGATGGCCGCTGCGTGGCGAGAATCAAGTGGATGCCCACGGCGCGTGCCATCTGCGCGAGGCGGGCGATCGATTCCTCGACTTCGTTCCCCGCCACCATCATCAAGTCGGCCAACTCGTCGATCACGACCACGATGAAGGGAAGCGGTTTGCGCTCGTCGTCGTCTTGCGAGCCGCGCTCGGCGAGGGCCGCGCGGATATTGCGGTTGTACTGGTCGATGTTGCGAACGCCTTCGGCGGCCAGCGTCTTGTAACGCTCTTCCATCTCGTGCACGGCCCACTTCAAGGCGTTCGACGCCTTCTTTGGATCGACCACCACCGGTGTGAGCAGGTGCGGGATCTCCTCGTACATCCCGAGCTCGAGGCGCTTCGGGTCGACCATGATGAGCCGCACATCGTCAGGCGTCGCTCGATAGAGCAGGCTCGTGAGCATCGAGTTCAAACCCACGGACTTGCCGGTGCCGGTGGATCCGGCAATCAGCAGATGCGGCATCGTCGCGAGATCGGTGACGTATGGCTCGCCGTGAATCGTCTTCCCGAGCGCCAGTGAGAGCTTCGATTGCGATCGCGTGTAGGCATCTGACTCGAGGAGCTCGCGAAGCGAGATCGCCTCACGCACGGGATTCGGAATCTGAATACCAACGGTCGA
>Ga0075423_10004130_pt1 | contig 13429 bp, 7 predicted proteins | sample SoiMethybrSBSTD2_FD_80114 | JGI IMG/M metagenome (GOLD analysis project Ga0075423, IMG submission 80114) | Bulk soil microbial communities from a Populus tree surrounding site in Tennessee, USA - Soil MetaG P. TD hybrid SBSTD2 | ecosystem: Environmental > Terrestrial > Soil > Tree plantation...
CGAGACCACCTCACGCTGCCGAGCCGTCAGGGATCCCCCTGCGGGGGAATCGTGCCGGGCCAATACTTGTAAGACCTCGGAAGAAAGCTCGGGCGTCACATACGTCTCGCCCCGCAGCGCATCATGGATGGCAGCCACCAACTCCTTCCCCGCGGCATGCTTCACCACGAATCCCGAGGCGCCGGCGCGCCATCGCAAGTGCGAGGACAAGGAGGACGATCCATGGCGAAGCGGATTCTCGCTCCCGTCGACGGCAGCGAGCGCGGCGAGGACATCGCCCCGATCGTGGCCGCCCTGGCGCGCCACGCGGGCTCGACGGTCAGACTGCTCCGGGTGTTTCCGGTGCCGGAGCGTGTCGTCGGCCCCCACGGCCGCACCGTGGCCTACGTCGACCAGGAGATGGCCCGGCTGACGGCCGAGGGCCTGGACGATCTGCGACAGGTCGAAGCGGGGCTGGGCGACGTGCCGGTCGAGGCGGTCGTGCGCTTCGGTGACCCGGCCGAGGAGATCGCGCTCGAGGCCGAGGCCTTCGACGCGGACCTGATCGCGCTCGGCGCCGGCCGGTCCAGCCGGCTGCGCAGCGCGCTGTCGCCGGACCTCGCCGAGCGCGTGGAGCGTCGCGCCGAGGTTCCCACGCTCACCCTGCGCGGCTGACGCGCGTCCCCGCGCGCGTCGGCGCGCGCGGTCGCTTGCGTTCCCCCGCCGGCCGCCCTACTGTGCGGGCGGTGAGCTACTCGCTCGGGATCGACATCGGCGGCACCTTCACCGACATCGTCGTCTACGATCACGCGCGCGGCCGCCAGCTCAATCGCAAGCTCCTCACCACCCACGACGATCCGGCCCGCGCGGTGGCCGCCGGCATGGCCGCGCTGCTCGGGCGCGACCGCCTGCCGGCCGGCGAGTTCACGCGGGTCGTGCACGCCACCACGTTGTTCACCAACGCGCTGATCGAACGCCGGGGCGCGCCCACCGGGCTGCTCACCACCGCCGGGTTCGCCGACACGCTCGAGATCGGTCGCGAGCGCAAATTCGAGCTGTACGACCTCAACCTCGTCAAGCCGGAGCCGCTGGTGCCGCGCGATCGCCGGCTGGAGGTCGCCGAGCGGATGCGCGCCGACGGCGCGGTCCTGCGAGCGCTCGACACGCGGCAGCTCCAGGCGCAGGCCAGGCGGCTGGCCACAGCCGGGGTGACGTCGATCGCCGTCGTCTTCCTGCACGCCTACGCCAACCCGCGCCACGAGATCCAGGCGGCGAAGCTCGTCGCCCGCCGTCACCCGACGATCGCGGTGACGACCTCGCACGAGGTGGCTCCGGAGATTCGCGAGTACGAGCGCGCCTCCACCACCGTGGCCAACGCCTACATCAAGCCGCTGGCGCGGCAGTACCTGACGGCCATGGCCCGGCGGGTCGGCGACCTCGGCATCCCGGCCCCGCTGCTCCTGATGCTCTCCAGCGGAGGTCTCACCCACGTGGCCGAGGCGGAGCGCACGCCGGTGCAGATGCTCGAGTCGGGGCCCGCCGCCGGCGCGCTGGCGGCGGCCTTCTTCGGTCGCGAGGACAGCCAGGGTAACCTGCTCGCCTTCGACATGGGTGGCACCACGGCCAAGCTGTCGCTCGTCGACGGCGGGGAGCCGCTCACGGCGTACGCGTTCGAGGCGGCCCGGCAGAAGCGCTTCCTCGAGGGCAGCGGGCTGCCGATCCGCATCTCGACCATCGAGCTGATCGAGATCGGCGCCGGCGGCGGCTCCGTCGCCTCCGTCGACGAGATCGGCCTGCTCAAGGTGGGTCCCCGCAGCGCGGGCTCGCAGCCCGGCCCGGCCGCCTACGGCCTGGGTGGCACCGAGCCCACGGTGACGGACGCCGACTTCGCGCTCGGCTACCTCAACCCCGACTACTTCGCCGGCGGCGAGATGCGCATCGACACGGTGGCCTCGCGCGCCGCCCTGCAGGCGCTGGCCGCGCGGGTGCAGCTCTCGCTCACCGAGGTGGCGTGGGGCATCCACGACGTGGTCAACGAGAACATGGCCAGCGCCGCGCGCGTGCACGTCGCCGAGCGCGGGCGTGACCCGCGCGACTACGTCCTGCTCTGCACGGGGGGCGCCGGCCCGGTGCACGCCTACGAGGTCGCGCGGAAGCTCGGCCTGCGCCAGCTCATCTGCCCGCCGGCCGCCGGCGTCGCGTCGGCGCTCGGCCTGCTGGTGGCGCCGGCCCGGGTCGACCGCGTGGCCACCGTCGGTCTGCGCCTGGACCGCGACAGCCCCGCCGCGCTCGAGCAGGCGTTCCGTCGCCTCGAGGACGACGCGCGCGCGGTCATGGCCGACACCGGGCTGAAGCTGGAGACCGCCATCGTGCGTCGCCTCGCCGACGGGCGCTTCCTCGGCCAGGGATTCGATCTCGTCGTCGACCTCCCCGACGGGCCCTACGAGGGCTCCGAGGCGAGCCGGCGCCGGCTCACGGCGGCGTTCGAGACGGCCTATCGCGACAAGTTCGCGCTCACGCCGCCCGACGTGCCGGTCGAGTTCATCAACATCCGCGTCGCGGTGCGGGCCCCCGTGGCCGGCGCCGAGGTCGCCGTCCACGGGCGGGCTGGCGCCGGCAGCGCCGTCAAGGGCGTGCGCCCCGCGTACTTCCCCGCGCGCCGGCAGTTCGAGGAGACGACCGTGTACGACCGCGCGCGGCTGGCCGCCGGCGACACCCTGCGAGGTCCGGCGGTGGTGGAGGAAGAGGGCTCCACGCTGGTGATCGGCCCCGGCGCCGACGCCCGCGTGGCGAGGAGCGGCAACATCGTGGTGACGCTGCCGTGAGCGCCCGGCTCGACGCCGTCACGCTCGAGGTGCTGTGGACGCGTGTCATCTCGGTGGTGGACGAGGCGGCCAAGGCCATCGTGCGCACCTCGTTCTCGACGCTGTCCAACGAGGCGAACGACTTCGCGTGCATGCTGACGGACGCCCGCGGCCACGCCCTGGCCCAGAACACCGGGAGCATCCCCTCGTTCATCGGCACGCTGCCGGCCACCGTCCGCCACTTCCTGCGCGAGCTGGGCGCCGAGCGGATGCAGCCGGGCGACGTGCTCATCACCAACGACGCCTGGATGGGCACCGGCCACATGAGCGACGTCTCCGTGCTCAAGCCGATCTTCCACGGCGAGCGCCTCGTCGCCTTCTCGGCCACCACCTCGCACATGCCCGATATCGGCGGCCGCATCCGCGCGATCGAGGCCCGGGAGATCTTCGAGGAGGGCTTGCACATCCCGCTCACGTGGCTGGCGCGGGCCGGCCGCACCGACGACACGCTGGTGCAGCTCGTCCGCGCCAACGTGCGGACGCCCGACCAGACCATGGGCGACATCTGGGCGCAGGTCAGCGCCAACGAGCTGATGGAGCGTCGCGTGAAGGCGCTGATGGACGACTACGACCTGGCCACGCTGACCGAGCTGGGCGACGAGCTGTTCACGCGCTCGGAGACGGCGATGCGCGCGGCGATCGGCGGGGTGCCCGACGGCACGTACCGTTACGGCTTCCGCACCGACGGCACCGAGGCGCCCTTCGACTTCCGGGTGGCCGTCACCGTGGCCGGCGACGCGATCACGGCGGACTACACGGGCACGTCGCCCCAGCAGCCGCGCGCGATCAACTGCGTGATGGCCTACACGTACGCGATGACGGCCTACGCGGTGCGCTGCGCCCTGCTGCCCGGTCTGCCGAACAACGAGGGCATGTACCGGCCGATCGCGGTCGTGGCGCCCGAGGGCTCGTTGCTCAACCCGCGCTTCCCGGCCGCCGTGGTCAGTCGTGCCACCACCGGTCATTACGTGCCGGCGCTGGTGCTGGGCGCGCTCCACCAGGTGATCCCCGAACGGGTGATGGCCGGCGCCGGCTCGCCGCTGTGGGCGCTGAGCAGCTCCAGCACGCGGGAGGACGGTAAGCCCTACACCACGGTGCTGTTCTTCAATGGCGGGATGGGAGCCACGCCCGTCAAGGACGGCGAGAACGTGCTGTCGTGGCCGAGCAACATCTCGTCCACGCCGGTCGAGGTGGCCGAGCGCAACAGCCCGCTGTTCTTCCACTACAAGCGAATGCGCCCGGGCTCGGGGGGACGGGGACGTTTCCGCGGCGGGCTCGGCCAGGACATCCTCATCGAGAGCCGCTCGGCGCGGCCCATCGTGCTCAGCGTCATGGCCGAGCGCACCACCTTCCCCGCCCCCGGCCTGGCCGGTGGGGCGGCTGGAGGTCGCGGCGACGTGCGCATCAACGGGCGGCGCGTGGACACCCGCAAGCAGCACGTGCTCGAGCGTGGCGATCGCGTGCTGGTGAGCACGCCGGGGGGCGGCGGCTACGGCCCGGCGCGCGCGCGCGACCGCGCCCGCGTCGCCCGCGACCGCGCGCTCGCCTACGTCAGTCGCGGCAACGCTTGACCCACGCGGTCGCGCTCTCTACTCTGCCTCCGTAGCCGGCGCGCACCCCGGCCACGCTCAGACCAGCGCATGCAATGCCCGAGCTGCCGGCAGGACAACCCCTCGCGCGCGCGCTTCTGCGTCGCCTGCGGTGCTCGTCTCGTGGCCTCGTGTGCCGCCTGCGGGGCGGAGCTCCCGGCCGGCGCGCGGTTCTGTCCGGAGTGCGGGCGCGCGACGGAGGCGGCGGCCCCCACCGCTCCGATCGTCCCCGCCGCCTCGCCCGCCCCCGACGCCTACACGCCGCGCCATCTGGCCGAGCGCATCCTGACCTCGCGCGCGGCGCTGCAGGGCGAGCGCAAGCCGGTGACCGTGCTCTTCTGCGACGTGGTCGGCTCCACCGCCCTGGCCGAGCGGCTCGGGCCCGACACGATGCACGATCTGCTCAACCGCTTCTTCGAGACCGCGCTGGCCGAGGTCCATCGCTACGAGGGCACCGTCAACCAGTTCCTCGGCGACGGGTTCATGGCGCTGTTCGGCGCCCCCCTCGCCCACGAGGACCACGCGCGGCGGGCCGCGCTGGCCGCCCTCGGCGTGGCTCGCGCGTTCGAGCGGCCGCTCGTGCTCGACTCCGGCGCTCAGGTGAGCCTCAGCGTACGCATGGGGCTCAACACCGGCCTCGTCGTCGTCGGGGCGATCGGCGACAACCTCCGCATGGACTACACCGCGGTCGGCGACTGCACGCACCTGGCGGCGCGCCTGCAGCAGGCCGCGGCGCCGGGGACGATCGTGGTGAGCCAGGCCACCGCGCGCCTCATCGAGGACCACCTCGCGCTGGAGCCGCTCGGCGGGCTCTCGCTGCGAGGCATCAGCAGCGCCGTCAACGCCTTCCGACTGACGAGCGTGGCGCCGGCGCCCCGTCCGGAACCGCGGCTGGCCCGGAGCCGGTTCGTGGGGCGCGAGCGGGAGGCGGCCACCCTGCGCGCGCTCGTGGCGGACGTGGCCCAGGGCCACGGGCGCGTTGCAGGCATCGTGGGAGAGCCCGGGGTCGGCAAGTCGCGCCTGATCATGGAAGCCCGCCGTGAGGCTGGCGACGACGCGCAGTGGCTCGAGGCGCGTTGCCTGTCCTACGGCAGCACGATCCCGTATCTGCCGGTCCTCGACCTGCTGCGCGCGACCTGCGGCATCGCCGTCCTCGATCCCCCTGAGCGCGTGGCCGACAAGGTGCGCGCGACGCTCCAGGATGTGGCGCTGGACCCCACCGAGCGCGCGCCGTACCTGCTCTGGCTGCTCGGCGTGAAAGAGCCCGACGATGCCGCCCGCGCGCTGGGTGGCGACGTCCTGGCGGCGCGCACGCAGGACACGCTGAGGCAGCTCTGGCTGCGCCACAGCCGGCCGCGTCCGCTCGTGCTGGTCGTCGAGGACCTGCACTGGATCGACCCGGTGTCGGAGACGTGCCTGGCGAGTCTCGCCGAGGCGCTCGGCGGCGCCCGCGCGCTGTTGCTGACCACGTATCGGCCTGGCTATCGACCCTCCTGGATCGACCGCTCGTACGCCACCCAGATCTCGGTGACGCCGCTCCGCCGCGACGACAGCCTGACCGTCGTGCGCTCGCTGCTGCCCGGCCTGGCCGACGACGATCCGCGGGCCCGGCTGATCCTGGACAAGGCCGAGGGCAATCCGTTCTTCCTCGAGGAGCTGGCGCACGCCGTCGGCGACGCGGTCGGCGGCGCGCTGCCGGTCCCGGACTCCGTCCAGGGCGTCCTGGCCGCGCGCATCGACCGCCTGCCCGAGACGGCCAAGCAGCTCCTGCAGACGGCCGCGGTGCTCGGCCGCGAGTTTCCCCGGCGGCTGCTGGGCGCCCTCGCCGAGATGCCGGACCGGCTCGATGCCGACCTGCGCGACCTGACGCGGCTGGAGTTTCTGTACGAGCGCTCCGGGGCCGACGAGCAATCCTACGTCTTCAAGCACGCGCTCACCCAGGACGTCGCCTACGCGACGCTGGTGACCCCGCGGCGGCGCCTGCTGCACCGGCGCGCGGCCGACGCCTTGGCCGCGCTCTATCCCGAGAGGCTGGGCGATCTGGCGCCGCGGCTGGCCCACCACTATCTGGAGGCCGAGGCGTGGGCGGAGGCGGCCACGCATGCCCGTCGCGCGGCGGCACTGGCGGCGGCCGCGTGGGCCAACAAGGAAGCGCTCGCTCAATACGACACGGCGCTGATTGCCAGCGAGCGGGCCGGGCGGCCGGCGGCGGAGCGTCGTGGGCTGCTGGAGGCCCGGGCCGTCGTGCAGGACGTGCTGGGACAGTTCGAGCCGGCCCGCGCTGACCTCGAGGCGGCCCAAGCCCTCGCCGAGGGCGCCAACGACGTGGTGGCCCAGGGTCGGCTCCTCACGGCGCTCGGCGCGCTGTGGGGCGGCCATCGCGACTACGCCCGTGGCCTGGCGTTGACCCGGCGGGCCGTCGATCTCCTCGAGCACGCCGGCAACCGGCGCGCGCTGGCCGAGGCGCACGCGCAGCTCGGCGTCATCCTCGTCAATCTCGCGCGGATGAGCGACAGCCGTCGCGAGCTCGACGCCGCGCTGGCGCTGTTCGAGGAGCTCGGCGATGTGCGGGGCCAGGGACGCACGCTCGAGATGCTGACGATGAACGTGCAGCTGTCCGGCGACCTCGACGGCGCCGCCGATCTGCTCGAGCGCGTGCTGCCGATCGTCCGCGCGCACGGCGACCGGCGGACGGAGTTGACGGCGCTCTCCACCGAGAGCGTCACCCTGGCGTGGCGGCGTGGGCTCCCAACCGGGCTGCCGAGCCTGCATCGCGCCCTCGAGATGGCCCGCAGCCTGGGAGCCCGTGGCGACGAGGCATTCATCCGCGCGCTCACCGGCGAGCTGCAGATCTTCTCCGGCCTATTCGGGATGGCTCTCGAGGAGGTGTCGAGCGCCCTGGCCATCGCCCGCGAGCTGCAGCACCGCGAGTGGACCGCGTACGGTCTCGGGATGCTCGGCCGGCTGCACGCCGAGTGCGGCGACCTCGTGGCAGCCCGGGCCCTGCACGACGAGGAGCTGGCGCTGTCGCGCGCGCTCGGCACGCGCGTCTGGATCGCCGACGCGCTGGCGAACATCGGGCAGGATCTCGTCTACACCGACGAGCTGGAGGAGGGGCGCCGGCACCTGATCGAGGCCATCGACGTGGCCGGCGAGTGCACCGAGAAGGTGATCTTCCCGCTCCTGCACCTCGGCGTCTGTGCGCTGCGCGCGGGCCAGCCCGACGAGGCGCTGGCGGCGGTGGCGCGGTTCCGTGCCGAGTGCCGCAGCTACCTCGTCATGCTGGTCGAGGCCCGGCGCATCGAGGCCGAGGCGTGGCTCGCCCAGGGACGCCTGGAGGCGGCCGAAGGGGCGCTGCGCGACGTCATCCGCGACGCCGCCACGTTCGAATACTGGCCGCCGCGCTGGCGTGCCGGGCTGGCCCTCGCCGAATCGCTCCTGGCCCGCGGACGCGGCGACGACGCCCGCCACGAGGCGAGCCAGGTCCTCTCCCTCCTCGAGCGCGTGCAGCACGACCTGGCGGACGCGCCGCTCGGTCGCGCCTTCCGTCACTGCGAGCTGATGCGCCGCGCCGCCAGACTCGCCGGCTCGGCGCTGACGACGTAGCGGAGCGGGCCGCCGGGGCGGATCGCGTCGAACGGATAGCACGTCAGCAGCACGAGGCTGGGCGCGCCGTCATCGTCGCGACGGACGACGGCCGTGCGCGCGTCCACGACCGTCGCCTCCCGGACGCGGAAGCGCGCGGTCGGCTGGCCCGGCGTGTCGACGAGGATCTCCTCGCCCGGGCGCAGGCGCTCGAGAAAGCGGAAGTGCGTGTCGCGGTGGCCGGTCACGATCGCGGTCCCGGGAGCACCCGGCCACGCGCTGCCCGTGGCGTGGCCGGGAGCGAACGCCAGTGCGCGGCCGCTCACGCCGTCGAGCACGATGAGATCGACGCCGTGGGCAGGAACGCGCAGCCGGGCCACCGGCCACGTGTCCGCCCACGGCCACGGCTTCACGGCCGACTCTCCGGCCACCGTGCGGGCCCAGGCAGCCTGCAGCAGGTGCTGGGCCAGCGCGGCCTTGAGGTGAATCCACGCGCCGTGGCCGAGCTGCCAGACGCCGACCGCGGCGAGCACGACGACACCGGCCCGCCGCACGCTACGGCGCACGACGCAGCCTGATCAGCGCGAGCGCCGCCTCGCGCCGCCCGGCGACCGCCAGCGTGGCCGCGAGAAGCAGCGCGGCGAGCCCGGCCACGAAGTGTAGTGGCGCCGCCGTGGCGCCCTGCCCGAGCCCGAACACCGCCTCGTACTCCCAGCCGTGCGGCAGGTTCGTCTTCATCGCGTGCGTCGTCAGCGCGGCGTCGCCCGGCCGGGCGGGCGTCACGTCCACGGCGACCAGGCTCGTGTAGGCGCTCACCAGGTGGTGGCGCAGCGCCACGTCGAGCACGGCGTGGCGGACGTCGTCCTCGGAGACGCCGGCGCGGCGCTGGTCCAGGAGCGTGGCGATCTTGGCGCGCGCCCAGTGCACCGCCAGGCCCGCGCCCGCCGCCGCCTCGTGCAGCGGCGCGTGCGACTCCCACGGCGTGTCGCCGACCCGGCCGCGCAGGACCGCCGACGACGGCAACGTGCGCGCCCGCACCGCCACGACGATCGGCTCGCCGACGTAGAGATCGGGGATCGGAAGGGGCAACACCTCGGCGTCGGGAACACCCGGCAGCTCGATGCGGACGTCGGCCAGCACCGGGGACTCCAGCTTGCGGAACAGCGCGGTCATCTTCTGCTGGACCTCGCTCGGATTCCCGATGAACGTGAAGGTGCCCCGCCCCAGCCGGGCCGCCTCACGCATGAAGTGGCTGTTGGGGGCCGAGCCGATGCCGATCGTGAACAGCCGGCTGTCACCGAGCCGCTCGCGGATCGCCTCGAACAGCTGTTGCTCGTTGCCGACGGCCCCGTCGGTGAGGAAGACGACCTGTCGCAGCCGATCGGCGCGCTCGCCGGCCTCCAGCGCCCGCCGCAACGCCGGCAGCATCTCGGTGCCGCCGTCGGCCCGGATGGCATCCACGTATCGTTCGGCCTCGGCCAGGCGCTGGCGCGAGGCCGGCTCCGAGCCGGCGAAGAGGCTGTCGGTGCGATGGTTGAAGCGGATGACGTTGAAGCGGTCGGTCGGCCGCAGGCGGGCCAGCGCCAGCTTCAGCGCGGCCTTGGCCTGTTCGATCGACGCGCCGGCCATCGAGCCGGAGTGGTCGAGCACGAACACGACCTCGCGCGGCAGCCGATCTCGCTCGACGGCGACGCTCGTCGGCGGCAGCACCATCACGAGCGCGAACACCTCCTCGCCGCGGGGCTCGGCCAGCAGCGCCGTCGTCGGCGCCGCGCCCGCCGCCGGCTCCCACGTGAGCTCGAAGTCGCGATCGGCGGGCACACTGGTCTGCTGCAGCGACACCTCGACGCGACCGCCGCCGAGCGGCCGCATGTCGATCGCGTGCGAGGGCGACACGACGACGGCCAGCGGTACCCCCGCGTCGACTTCCGCGCGCAGGGCGACCGGGTTGATCGGCCCCTGCGCGGGGTGCGCGACCGGCGGCGTGACGCGCGAGGCGTCCGGCACCACGTCGGTGTCGGGCGCCCAGCCGGTGCCGCTGACGCCCGGCAGCGGGGTGCCCGGGATGTAGCGCGGGCCAACCACCATCGGGAAGCGCAGCCCGAAGCGCCCGGCGTCGTAGCGCACGGTTTGCTGGTACTCGATCTCGATCTCGATCGCAGCCCCCGGCGGGATGTTGGCGACCGAGGTGGTGAACACGTTGGGCCGCTCCTGCTCGACCAGGCTGGCGCGCTGGCCGCCTCGCCTGGCCGTCTCGTAGGCGGTCTTGGCCGCCATGCGCTCCTGGACGACGCCTTCGATCTGCCGGTCGCCGACGCGCATCTTCAGATGGTCGACGGCGGCGTCCTCGGGCAGCGGGAACACGTAGACGCCCTCCGCCCACTCGCCACTCGGGTTGGTGAAGCGCTGGCGGACGAGGGCCCGCGCGACCATCCCCGTCACCCGCAACTCGACGTCCGTGGCGAGCATCGGGGCGGGGACCGCCGCCGTCTGCTCCGCGCTCCGCCACAGCAGCGTCCCCTCGGTGACGCGACGCCCCTGGGCCCGAGCGGGCGTCGCGGCCAGCACCAGCAGAGCCAGGACGGTGATCAGCCTGACCAGGGTCATGGCTGCTGCCGCCGGCCGGCCAGCGTGTCGATCGTGTCGCCCACGAGAAGAGTCGGCCGCAGGGGCTCGGCGGCGGCGCGGGTCAGCTTGCGGATCTCCAGGTGCACGCGCCGGTTCAGTTGCTGGCACTCGGTGGTGGGCTCGTCGCAGAGGGCCCCCTCCTGTCCGATCGTCACCACCTTGATCGACGCCTCCGGCACACCCAGCTCGACCAGGAACTGCTTGACCACGGTCGCCCGCCGCTGGGCCAGCGCCCGGTTGTATTCCGGCGCGCCCTGCCGGTCGGCGTAGCCCTGGACCAGCACCGCCCAGGGGCTGGCGTGCTCCATCCGCGCGGCCTTGTCCTGGAGCAGCCGGACGGCGTCGGCACGCAGCCGCGTGCTCTTGACGTCGAAGTAGATGTCGGCGTGAATCACCTCGGTCTCGGCCGGCGTCGGCGCCACCGTGCGCGGCCGGGCCGCGGGCGCCGGTGTCGCCGCCGGCGCTGGCTCGTTCGCCGCCTCGGCGCCGCGTGACCGCGCCCAGTAGGTCCCGATCGTCCCGGCGGCGACCAGCGCGAGCACTCCGACCAGCATGACGATCTCCCGACCGCTGCCGGTCCCCACCGTCTTCAGCTCACCGTTGTCCATGGCGTCGTTCCTCCTGGGGGACAGGAGAGAGCAACGCGTGAGCCACACGACGGTCGTTTCGATTCAGCTACTTAGGAATCTCGGCCTGCGGGGATTCATGAGCATCCCCGCATGCTCCCCGCAGGAGGAGACTTCGAGAATTACTCGAAGCGCTGGCGGACGAGGGTCTCGAGCGCTCCGAAGTAGCGCTCGGGCAGGTTCTTGAAGCGTCGCCGGCAGGCGGCCACGGCGGCGTCGGCCGTGTCGAAGGCCGCCAACACCCGCAGCAGGTGCTCGTGATACTCGCCGAGCTTCAGCTCGACGACGCGGGCCTGCGCGACGGCGCCGCCGGCCAGCGCGGTCGCGGCCTTGCTACGATCCCCGCCCGCCTCGACCAGCGCCTGGAAGCCCAGACCCTTGAGCCGCTGGGTCACCGTGCTCCGGTCCCAGCCAAGCGCCCGGGCCGCCGCCTGCATGTCGAATCCGTGGCGCCGAAGGCAGTCGAGGACGGCGTCGTCGCCCCCGCTCTCGGTCCGGGACGAAGCCCCGGCCGGTTGCAGGGCGAGATCCTCGGTCGTGAGGACCTGGCGCTCCGAGAGCGCCGCGGCGCGGCGGAGGCAGCTCTGCAGCTCGCGCACGTTACCTGGCCAGTCGTGGCGCTCCAGCGCCTGCACCGCGGCCTCCGACAGCGTCACGCGGCGGCCGGCCTCGGTCGTCGTGTCGGCCAGGAAGCGCTCGGCCAGCGGCGCCACGTCGCCGCGCCGCTCGCGCAGGGCCGGCAGGCGCAAGACCAGTCCGCGCAGGCGGAAATAGAGGTCCTCGCGGAACCAGCCCTCGGCGACGCCGCGGGCGAGGTCGCGGTTGCTGGCGGCGACGATCCGCACGTCGACCGCCGTCGGTCGGGTCGCGCCGACCCGGTGAAACGTTCCGTCCTGAAGGACGCGAAGCAGCTTGCCCTGGTGCTCGGCCTTGAGCTCGCCGATCTCGTCCAGGAACAGGGTGCCGTGGTCGGCCTGCTCGAAGTGACCCTTCCGGTCGCCCACGGCGCCGGTGAAGGCGCCGCGGACGTGGCCGAACAACTCGCTCTCGAAGAGCTCGGGGGGGATCGCCGCGGTGTTCACCGCGACGAAGGGCCCGGCGGCGCGGGGGCTGAGTCGATGAGCGGCGCGGGCGAACAGCTCCTTGCCCGTGCCCGGCTCGCCAGCCAGCAGGATGGGCAGCGAGGTCCGCGCCGCCTTCTGGAGGTCGCGAAACAGCGCGAGCACCGCGGGGTCGTGCGTGACGATGCCGACCTCCTCGCACTGTCGGCGCAGCCGCTCCCGCTCGGGGTCCGGCAGCGAGCCGGACGCCGGCGCCGCCGCCCGCAGCTCGTGCTCGAGCGTCTGGAGCCGGGCACGCGTCTGCGTCTCCTGGGCGCGCGCATCGGCGAGCTGCTGGCGCAGCCCCTCGGCGGCCTGCAGCAGCTCGCGCTCCGTGCCCGTCGAGCGCGCCACCGCGGTGCGCGCGGCCTCCAAGTCGTCCTCCAGCGTCTCGACGATCGACTCCTGCCGCGCCAGGGCGTGCCGCATGCCGTCGGCCTCGCCCTCCAGGCTGCGCAGTCGCCGCGCCGAACCCGCCTGGCGCCAGACGACCGCCGCGACGCCGGCGATCAGGATTGCGACAAGCGGTCCGACGAACGGCAGGACGATCCCGGTGGTCCCCGGTGCCTGGGCGCCGGCGGCGACGTACGCCATCAGCACGAGACCGACGCCGAGGATCGCGGGCGGCGCGGTCATCGTCAGTCCCAGCCATGCCGTCAGCGCCGCCAGCGCGACCGCGACGAGCAGAACGACGGTGCGAGGTGCCACGCGCAGCCAGGCGCCCGTCTGGACGGCGTTGAGGACCTCGGCCTGGATCGCGACCTCGGACAATGGGCCGATCGGCGTCAGGCGCCGCCCGGCCGTCGGCTCGGTCAGCACCAGGACCGCCTTGCCCTCCACCAGCCGTCCCAGCCGCTCGGAGTCGCGTCGCTCGAGCAAGGCCCATAACTCGCTGAACGGGGTGACCGGCAGGTCGGGCGCCCACCGCAGGAGCGCGGTGCCATCGGCGTCCAGGGGAATTCTCGCGAGGGTCTGCGCCGCCGGGGCGCCGGCGGCCACGGCGGCCAGCGCAACGCCGAACGCGACGAGCTCGCCCCCGTCGTGGCGAATGACCAGCG
>Ga0075423_10004131_pt1 | contig 13426 bp, 11 predicted proteins | sample SoiMethybrSBSTD2_FD_80114 | JGI IMG/M metagenome (GOLD analysis project Ga0075423, IMG submission 80114) | Bulk soil microbial communities from a Populus tree surrounding site in Tennessee, USA - Soil MetaG P. TD hybrid SBSTD2 | ecosystem: Environmental > Terrestrial > Soil > Tree plantation...
CGTACGCCGTGAGCGGCTGGGAGCATCCCAGCGCGCGTCCGGCCACGGATTCCGCGAAGCCGGATACCGTGAAGGGCGACAAGCACGAGATGCGGTCGCACATCTGGATGGTTCCCGCCGCCGGTGGCACGCCGCGCCAGCTCACGTTCAGCGAGAAGGGCGAGAACGCACCGCAATGGTCGCCCGACGGACGCTCGGTCGCCTTCCTCTCGTCGCGCGGCAGCGGCACCGACACGAAGACGCAAATCTGGGTTTTGCCGATGGACGGTGGCGAGGCGTATCAGCTCACGACGTCCAAGGAGAACGTGACCGGCTTCGAGTGGGCGAAGGACGGCTCGCGCATCGCGTTCCTGGCGGTCGACACGCTGCCGAAGTCGGACGAAGCGAAGACCGCACGCCGCGATGACCCGCAGGTGTTCGAGGATAACTTCCGTCTCTCGCACGCGTGGGTGATCGACGTCGCGACGAAGCACGCCACCGAAGTCGCGCACGGCAATCTCACCGTGAACGGTGCGCCGAGCTGGTCGCCCGATGGAACGCATCTCGCGTTCCAGGCCGCGCCGACGACGCTGCTCCGCGATACGCGCTCGGACATCTACGTTGTCACCATCGCCGACAAGTCGATGACGAAGATCTCGGCGAAATCGGATGCGGCATCGCCGCCGGCGTGGTCGCCGGATGGAAAGACGATCGCGTTCACCGTGCTTCCGCAGAGCCACACGGCTCGCCCCGACAGCATCATGGACCGCGAGATCGGGAACAGCCATCTCGTGCTGTATGACGTCGCGTCGGCCAAGGCGAAGGACACCTACGATCCGAAGGTGGACGTCTCGGCGGGCACCCCGCGCTGGATGCCCGACGGGTCTCGCGTGCTGTTCACGACCGGCGAGCGGGCGTGGTCCGCGGTGTACGCGTACGACGTCGCGTCCGGCAAGCTGACTCGCGTCGTCGACAAGCTGCTGGTCGGGCAGCTATCGCTGTCGAAGGATGGGCGGCTCGCGGCGTACTCGTTGGGCTCACCGGACTCGCCTGGGGAGGTGTCCGTGAGCGACCTGACGTTCGCGTCGCCCAAAAAGCTCACCGACCTCAACCCGCAGCTGCGTAATATCGCGTTAGGCGAGACGGAAGTGGTCACGTGGAAGAGCACGGACGGGACGCCGGTAGAAGGCATCCTGCTCAACCCGGTCGGGTACCAGGCCGGACGAAAGTATCCGCTGCTCGTCGAAGCGCATGGGGGTCCGACCGGCGCCACGAACACCGCGTTCAAGGCCAACTGGGGATCGCCGGGACAGGTGTGGGCGGGCCAGGGCTGGGCGGTGCTGTACCCGAACCCGCGCGGCTCGACGAACTACGGCGAGAAGTTCACGCGAGCGAACATCATGGATTGGGGCGGCGGCGACTACCGCGACATCATGACCGGCGTCGATGACATGATCAAACGCGGCATCGCCGACTCGTCCAAGATGGCGTTCGAGGGATGGAGCTACGGCGGCTACATGACGGCGTGGGTCGTGAGCCAGACGAGCCGGTTCAAGGCGGCGCGCATGGGTGCAGGGCTGTCGGACCTGCAGAGCATGTACGGCACGACGGACATCCCGGGCTACATCGGCACGTTCTTCAGCGGTATCCCGACGCAAAAGACCCTCGACTTCTATCGGGCACGCTCGGCCATCACGTTCGTCGACAACGTGACGACGCCACTGCTGATCCAGCACGGTGGCAACGATCAACGCGTGCCGACCGGCCAGTCGATGGAGTACTACCGCGCGCTCAAGGATCGTGGGAAGACGGTTCAGCTGGTGTTCTATCCGCGTGAAGGTCACGGGCTCGCGGAGTACTACCACCAGATGGACAAGATGCAGCGCGAGCTGGACTGGATCACGAAGTACACGTTAGGCTCGCAGCGTGTGATTCCGTAGGCCGATGGAAGAGGAAGATGGGGTGCCGATCATCCGGCACTCCATCCGCTTCGGCAAAAGTTCGACAACGATGCAGCTCCGGAAGTCCACCGGCCCCATGCTCCTCGCCGCTCTTCTCTTCGCGGCGATCTACGGCGTTATCCTAACGCGCCCCGGTCCGCCGGCAACGAAACGCGCGCCCGGTGCGCGCGGGCAACAAGGTGGTCCGCTCGTCGTCGACGAAAGCGCGCTCGAGACGATCAAGGCGCTGCTTCGCATGCCGACGTCGCCCGAGGAGCGCGAGACGGCACAATTGGCTCTCCGGCTCGCCGACAAAGCGAGCGATCTCGCGTTCGCCCAGGCCGTGTGGCGCATGGCGTCGCGTCCCGCCGCCGCGACGCCGGAAGCCCAGCAGATCAATGCGCGGCTTCAAGAGGCTCTCAAGACGCTCGCCACGGACAAGGCGACCGTCGATCGGCTCACCGCCGCGGTAGCGAGGGCGAGCGTGACCGACGCGCCGCGACTCAAGGATCAGCTCGAGCTGGCGAAGGCGATCGCGACGCTCGACCAGGACGCAGTCGACGACGCGCAGGAAGACCTGATGAGCGTCGGCGGGAATCCGCAGTCGGGATTCGACGAGATGATCCGTCAGCACGAGGCGGTGTCGCAGTCGTCCGACACACTGCGCATCGCGACGACGCCGCTGGTCATCAAGCCCGGATTGGTATCGCACGTCGTGATGTGGCAATCGCTGCGCGACAAACGCCACGCGCTTCAGCGCGCAGAATCGTCGGCCGACTCGACGGCGACCGTGCTACGCCAACGACACGATTCGATTCAAGCCCGTGCTGCCCGGCGGCTGCAGGCGTCGCCCGAGAGCGCGCTCTCGTCGGACTCGACCGCCGCGTTGCTCGCCGAGGCCCGCCGCCAGACACTGCGTCAGAAGTCGCGCGCTACGCTCGACCGTCGCGTGGACAATCAAGAGCAACTGGCCGGTGTGCTCGCGACATGGACGACGATCGTCCACGCTCAGGAGCGCGCCGCGATCAATCGCGCGCTGCACAGCGTCGTCACGCTGCTCTTGATCGTGCTGATCGGCGTGCTGCTCCTCCGGTGGACCGAGCGAACGGCGTCGCGTCTCGCGGTGGATCGCCGTCGCATGCACACGCTGCGGATGGTCGGACGCGTCGCGCTGCAGGTGGTGACGATTCTCCTCGTCCTGCTCGTCATGTTCGGGCCGCCCAGCAATCTTGGCACGTTCCTCGGCCTCGCCGGCGCGGGGCTCACCGTCGCGCTCAAGGATTTCATCGTCGGCTTCATCGGATGGTTCGCGCTTCTGGGGCCGGACGGCATTCGGCCCGGCGATCTCGTCGAGATCAACGGCGTAACCGGCGAGGTGATCGAGGTCGGAATCTTTCAGACCGTGTTGCTCGAGACAGGCGATTGGGGTGTGTCGAGCCATCCTACCGGCCGTCGCGTGACGTTCAACAACAGCTTCGCCATCGAAGGTCACTACTTCAATTTTTCCACTACCGGCCAGTGGCTGTGGGACGAACTCCAGATCGTGGTGCCGGAGGGACGCGATCCGTATCCGATCAGCGAGTCTCTTCGGCGCGAGGTCGAGGAAGCGACCACGGAGAGCGCGCAGCAGGCCGAGACCGAGTGGAAGGGAGCGCGCCGCACGCCGCAGTTCGCGACGCTGACGGCGACACCGACGGTGAACTTGAGGCCGATCCCTGGCGGCGTGGAGATCGCAGTACGCTACGTGACACGACTCTCCGAGCGCTCGGCGATTCGGGCGCGGCTGTATCGCGCGGCGATGGACCTGTTGGGCTCGGGTGCTCGCGTGAGCGCGGGATGGACGAACGCCGAACGCGATAAGGTCTCGACCTGAGACGAGAGGCCAGCCCGTCCCTATCTTCGCACTTCGTAGCAAAGCTCCACCAAGCCGTTCTTGTAGGCTTTGACCTCCGCCAGATGGAGGGCGACGTCTCGGTCGAGCTTCTCGAAGAACGGGATCCCCTCACCGATCAGGATCGGTAGGATCGAATACCGGACTTCGTCGGCGAGCCCGCGACGAAGGCATTCGCCGGAGACCGCACCGCCTCCAGCGAACCAGATGCTGCGGAACCTGGGTCGCAGGCGCTCGTTCACGAGCTGCGCGAGATCGCCCGAATAGAACTCGACGGTGTCCCGGATCCGCGGCAGCTCGCGACGAGTGAGAACGAAGGTTGGTTTTTCGCCGTATGACCACCCAAACCCCTTCGCCTCGAAGTTCAGGGCAGTCTCGTACGTCCGCGAGCCCATCACATAGCAGTCGATCGTCGCGAGAAACGCCTCGACGAATCCCGGATCCATCGTAGCCCCGCCCACGTATTCGTCCGACGTCTCGAGCCAGTCGACGCGCCCGTCCTTTCGTGCGATGAAGCCGTCGAGGCTCGCCGCCATGTGGATCGTGACGCGCGACTGGCTCCTTGCCATCGTCAGGGCGCTCGCGTTGCCGTCGTCGTGTTCGACCCCTGTCGCCTAACGAAGCTCGGCGCCGGCGTCCCCGCGGCGAACTCGAACTTGGTGATCGAGCCGATGCGGTAGACCGTCTCGGCGGTCGCGGGCACGTCGTTCTCGAGGTCGGCGAAGCCATAGCCTTTCGCGAGGACGGTGCGACTGTTCTTCACCACGGCGACCGAGACGCCCGCCGTGCGGTGCTCGGCGACGGCGGCGGTGGCGACCGAATCGACGTAGTGAACGAGCGCGCGCGTGTCCTGCGCGCGGGCGGTGGACGCCGCGATCGCAAAAGCGAGCAGCGCGGCACTGTATGTGTGGCGCATACCCCGGGTCTAAGAAGTTGAGCGTGTTCGCGATGAATGCGCCGGAATCTGCCCGCCCTTCGCGATCCTGTCTATCGCGCGCAGCCCATCACGGTTATCGACTATCAACTCTGGTATTGCCGAATATCGATATATCATTTATCGTTTATCGAGATATCAACCGGTCCCCGAGCTTGAGGCACGAATCGATGCTCCAGCCGAACGCCGACGCGCTATCGCTATCGCACAGGGCGCTCCGGATCCTGATCGCGGTGAATTGGCTCTTTGGCGCCGCGATCCTCGGCATGCTCATTTGGACGTTCGTCGCCACGGAGTTCGTCGCGCGCGCACTCCGGGTTGACGACAGTCCGCGCGTCCTGCTGGGCATGCGCCTCATCATGGTCATGGGCGTTGCAGCAACCCCGATCGGAAACGCGCTTCTTTCCCGAATGCTTCGGATCGTCGAGACGGTCCGCGCGGGCGATCCGTTCGTGACCGAGAATGCGTCGCGGTTGCAGACCATCGCCTGGTCGGTACTCGCACTGGAGCTGGGCCGTCTGGTCGTCGTTGGAATTGCGAACAGCGTTTCTACAGCCGCTCGCCCGATCCACATCGACCTGAATCTCTCCGTCACGCCGTGGCTGGCGGTGCTCCTGCTATTCGTGCTGGCCCGCGTCTTCGACCATGGCGCTCGCATGCGCGAGGACCTCGCCGGGACGGTCTAGCCATGGCGATTCACGTCAAGCTCGACGACATGCTGTACGCGCGCCGAATGTCGCTGACGGAGCTGTCGGAAAAGGTCGGCCTGACGCTCGCCAACCTGTCGATCCTCAAAACCGGAAAGGCCCGCGCCATTCGCTTCTCCACACTCGACGCGATTTGCGAAGCGCTGCAATGCCAGCCCGGTGACATTCTGGAGTTCCGCGAGCGTGATGAAAGCGATCGCAATGAGAACGACACCGGGCGTGAACCCACGGCTGCCTAACGACGGAGTGTACGATGTCGACCCTCGCCAAGCCTCTCCCATACGACAACACGCTCGGCGGTGCGACGGTATCCGCACCATCACGGAAAGAGATGTCACCGAAAGCAAAAGCGAGGCTTGGTGGAGCATTGTTCCTGGCCACGATCGTTGGTGGAATCGTCGCTCAGGGCTTCATAAGCGACCGGCTGGTCGTGACGGGAGATGCGGCCGCTACCGCTCGCAACTTCGTCACGAATCAGACTCTGATTCGGGTCGCTTTCGCCATCTTCATGATCGAGATGGCGTGCCAGACCTGGACGACCGCCGTGATGTACGACCTGCTCATGCCCGTCGATCGCAGCCTGGCCAGAACAGCGGCGGTGTTCGGATACGTTGGATCCGGGATCAAGGCCATGGCCCGCCTGTTCTTCTACGCCCCGCTCTTCGTGTTAGGCGGCGCGCCGTATCTCTCGGCATTCGACGCAAAACAGCTCGAGGCTTTCGCATATCTCCTCATGCGCATCAACGGCCTGGGGACACAAATCGCGCTGGTCTTCCTCGGCGCCGGCACGCTCGCGACCGGGTACCTGATGTTTCGGGCGACGTTCCTTCCGCGCCTGTTGGGGGTTCTATCGCTGATTGCGGGAGCGGGGTGGATGACGTTTGTCTATCCACCGCTCGGCAGCAAGCTCTTCTTGCCGCTGGCGATCTTTGCGTTGATCGGTTGTGCCGTGACCATCGGCTGGCTGCTGTTCCGCGGCGTCGATGAGAAGAAATGGTACGAGATGGCGGCGGCGTCGTCGTCATCGATCTGGCGCTAGTAGCAGTGTCATCCTGAGCCGTCAGGCGAAGGATCTTCATTCTCCCGATAGAGAGCCCTTTGTCGGGACCCTGAGGATCCTTCGCTTCGCTCAGGATGACAACCGACACCGTTGAACCTTTCGGCCGTTCCCCCCGTCGAATTGTACAGAGCACTGCTACATAGGTAGCGGCACAACGTACCGCCGGAGGCGAACCGTGTCCGACATCACGCAGTCCATCATCGGCGACATTCGCTTCGCCGCCCGCCAGCTCCGCCGCAACCTGCCGCTCACCATCGCCGCGCTCCTCTGCTTCGCGCTCGGCGTCGGCGCCAACACGTCCATCTTCTCCGTCGTCAACGCCGTCCTCTTCCGCCCGCTCCCGTTCCCCGATTCCGACAATCTCGTGGTCGTGAGCGAGGGAATCCCGAAGCTCGCCGCCGACATCGGCTCCATCTCGGCGGCCGATCTCCTCGACTACAAGGAAGCGGAAGGACGCGGGTTCGAGTCGCTCGCCCTCGCTCGAAGGTTTGACGTGACCATCATGGTGAACGGTGAGGCCGAGGTGACTCCTGGGGCGTCCGTCACGCCGTCGGCCTTCAGGGCGCTTCGCGTCGCTCCGGCGGTCGGACGCGCGTTCCTCGATTCCGATACGACCACGAGCGCGCCGTTCGTTGTCGTGATCAGCGACGGCCTCTGGCGTCGCCGGTATGGTGCCGATCGCTCGATGGTCGGCAAGCAGGTCACCTTCTCGAGCGGCCAGACCGCTGAAGTCATCGGCATCATGCCGGCCGGATTCGCGTTCCCGATGCCCGGTCTTGGGCTACCGGTCGCCGACATCTTCCTGCCTTTCTCATTCTCGCCGGCTGTGCTGCGACAGCGCGCTGACAATTTCGGCACGCTTGCCTTCGGGCGTCTTCAGAGCGGCGTGTCCATGGCGCGCGGCGAGGCTGCGCTCGGTGAGATCGTGCGTCAGCTGCCGCAGCGATATCCCGAGAGCTGGGGCAAAGCGCAGACCAGGGGTGGTACTCCAGTCGTGCACGTGAAGAGCCTGCGTGCCACCGCAATCGGAGAGTCACGTCGCCCGCTGCTCGTGCTGCTTGGCGCCGTTGGTTTCGTCCTGCTCATTGCCTGCATCAACGTCGCGAGCCTGTTCGTCGCCCGCGCCTCGGCACGCAAGCGCGAGATCGCGATTCGCAAAGCGCTCGGCGCCACGCGCGGCCGCCTAACGCAGCAGTTCCTCGCGGAGGCGCTGTTGCTCCTCACGGCGGGATCGGCGCTGGGGCTCGTCGCCGCGCGCTGGGGCACGCGGGTGCTGGTGGCTCTCGCCCCGGGGGACTTCTATTCGTCATTCAATGCGTCAATCGACGCGCGAGTGCTCGTGGTCACCGGCGGAGTCACGGTGCTCACTGCGTTGGTATTCTCGATCCTCCCGGGCCTCCGCGGCCGTCCGTCCGACGCCGAACAGTCGCTGCGTACCGAACGGTCGTCTACGGCAAGCCGCACGAGTCAACACGGTCGGCGCGTGCTCATCGTGAGCGAGGTCGCGTTCGCGCTCGTGCTCACCATTGGCGCGGGACTCATGTTGCGGAGCTTCGCTCGCGTGCGCGCGGTGAATCCCGGCCTCGATCCCCAGAACCTGTTGACGTTCCGTATCAATCTCCCAACCGCCGCGTATCCCGAGCCGGATCGCATCAAACTGACCGAACAGCAGATCTTGCAACGCCTGCGCGAGATTCCTGGCGTGACCGCGGCCAGCGCTACGTCGAGCCTGCCGATGCTGGGCAGTTGGGAGATCGTGTTCACTCCCGAAGGGGCACCGCCGTCCCAGTTGCCCGTCGCAACCAATACGTTGGTACTTCCCGGTTTCTTCGAGGCGATGCGTATTCCGCTCCGCGCCGGCCGCGCGCTCAACGAGAATGACACCAAGGGTACGCCGGGCGTGGTGGTGATCAACGAGACGATGGCGCGCAAGTATTACGGAAACGCGAATCCCGTAGGCCGGCAGTTCAAATGGGGCGCGCCCGATTCGCCAGTGCCCTTGAAGGAGATCGTCGGCGTCGTCGCGGACGTGAAGCAATACCGTCTCGACGAGGAAACGATCCCCGCTGTGTATCAACCGGTTTTCCAGATGGACACCGGGTTCATAGTGGGGATGTATCGCAGCCTGGCGTACGTGGTACGCGCGAGACCGGCGCCCGCGAGCATCGCGGCGTCCATCAGGACAGCCGTGCGAGCTGTGGATCCCAAGCTCGTTGTCTTGAACGTCCAGCCGATGGAAACGATCGTCGGCGACACGATCGCGTCGCGGAAGTTCAACGCCACGCTGCTCGGTCTGTTCGCGGCGCTGGCGCTCGCGCTCGCCGCCACCGGCGTGTACGGCGTGCTTCAGTATTCGGTGATCCAGCGCAAACGCGAGATGGGCATTCGCATCGCCGTCGGGGCGACATCATTCGACATGATCCGGCTCATCGTTGGTCAGGCGTTAGGTCTCGCGCTCATCGGGATCGCGATCGGGCTGGCGGGGGCCTTTGCGCTCACGCGGGTGATTCGCGCGCTGCTCTTCAACACCGGCACGCTCGACGTGGTCACGTTTGGGGTAAGCACGGCGGTGTTGCTACTGATCGCGGGGATGTCCAGCTACTTGCCGGCGCGGCGGGCGTTGCGGATCGATCCCATCGTTGCGATGCGGGCCGACTGATGCGACCTCTCCCATGGTCCATGCTGCTCCACGTGGGACTCATCGCCACGAGCGTTACCGGAGCCCAGACTCCCCGTAATCCCCAACAGGGCCTTCTCGAAGCTCTTCGAGGAAATCGACTTCCCCTAACGATGAGCGACGGCCGGCCCGCCGGGCCGGGCTGGGATTTGCTCGTCCGGGAAGCGCGGAATGCCCGCTTCACCCTGATAGGCGAAGAACACGGAGTGGCGGAGACCGCCCAACTCGCGGCGTCCCTCTTCACTGCAGTTCGTGGATCCGGCTACAGCCGATTTGCCATTGAGCTTTCGCCGATCATGGCGCAGGACATTGAGGTGGCCGGGAGGCGCAACGGCCGCCAGGGAATCGTGGATTTCCTGACTGCCCCTGGCACTTTCACCTTTTACAACCTCCGTGAGGAAGCTCAATTCCTCGCGGATGTCATCAAGGCCGCGCCTAACAGTGAGAGGGTTTTATGGGGATTCGACCGCGAGATTTTCAGCGACCGCTATCTCATCTCCAAGCTCGAACCCAGGGTACCGCCGCGCGCACGTGAAGCGTTTGCGCGTCTCAAGGAGGCGTCGACGAGCGCCTGGGCGCAGGGAAACCCCTTTACCATGTCGCAAGATCCGGCGGTGGTGGCGGCCGTTCGGGCGGCGTGGCCGAACCCAGACCGTGAGAGTGACATCATCTTGCGCACGCTCGAGGAATCACTTGCCATCAATGTTGCGGCACGGACGAGCAACTGGGAGTACACGCAGCGCCGCACGCAATGGAACCGGGACAACATGGCCGCGCGGCTGCGAGATGAGCAGGGGCGCAAGGCGCCGCCAAAGGTCATGATGAAATTCGGCTACAACCACATGATCCGCGGCCTCAATTATGTCAACGCCTTCGATCTCGGCGCGATGGCGGACGAGGTGGCGGCTCTCACGGGCGATCGCGCCTTCCACATTCTCGTTCTCCCCGGTCCTGGGTCTCGTCAGGCCGTCCTCGGGCCAAACGGGACCTTCAGCTCCGTCTCGAGCGATGAGTTCGACGAGTTCCGAGCCGGCGACCAACGCCTAACGCGCGTGCTGTCGAACGCCGATGCCACGGGTCACGAGGTGATCGACCTTCGTGCCCTGCGGCGCCTGGCGACGCGTGGCCTCGAGAGCTGGAGTTCCGACCTCGTCCGGACGATCCATGGCTATGACGCGGCCGTGATCTGGAAGGGGGCACATGCCTCGTCAGGCCTGAGTGAGGCGAAGCCCGATACCGCACGGTAACCGCGAAGGTCTACCATAGAAGTCGCTGTCGCGGGCTCGCCCGCTGGCAGCACGGTGGGGTGTCAGCTGCCGGACGGGTTGCCGGACCCCTGCGATCGCGAGTTCATGGCATCTGCCAGGCCCGTCTGCAGTGCGGAAGCTGGAGCGATAGTCAGTCTAGACCGCTGCCGACCCGAGCGCACAGCGACACCCGCGGTGGATTCCGTGCAAACGCGAGTGCCCGTGCCAGCGGCTCCAACCACCGGCACGGGCACAGGCACGTTCGGCAGGCATGCCTAATGATTGGGATAGGTTGTCGGCACGGCTCGACGGCGAGCCTTCTCCAGAAACGGTGGTCAATTCGGCCCCGCATTGGGTTCAGGTCAACTTGCCTGGCCCTTACCGTGCCATTTCAGTCCGATCTGCGCGGACTGGCGGAGGCGCTCCGTCAGCTGTCCGGTGTGGTGTTGCAGATGACGGATGTTCACCAACTGATGCTCGAGCTTTCCCATCTGATACCAGGGAAAACCGCTCTCCGGCGCATTGAGGTCGAGTGCGTCGACCGCGAGGTCAATCCGCGAATCACAGCGCTGCCAATAGGCCGTCAGCTCCTCCTTCGAGTAAGGGATCAGAAGAGCTGCGTCCGGAGCAGGCCCGAGGTTGGAGCAGCCCTTACGGTGCTGAGACCAGGGAACGAACGCCTGTTCGGACGGACTCAGGTAGAAGTCGGTGTAAAAGAGCGTGTGATAGACGACCTGCCAAAACTGGTTCCTGTAGGAGTCATCGGCCCAGAGCCCCTCGGGACAGGAGTCGAGGGCGGCTTTCAACATTGCCATGGCGCCGTGGTACTGGCTTTTGAGCGCGGCTTGGATTGTCATGGACGCGTAAGTCAAAGGCGTGGTGCCGGGGGATCCTCCGCCACCACACTGCCTCGGCAGCGGCCTAACGCGTTCCAACGGACACACGGTTGGCTCGAGCAGGGGCGGCGGTCCAGGGTTCAGCCGGATGATGTGGGGGACGCGTACATCCTAGAGACTGGCCGTTTCCACCAGCCCTGGTCTAGTCCTCACGCTTCATGCGCTCACGACGGGCGCGTTCTGCATCGCTCGGTGAATCGAGCGCGGTGTCGCCGATCGCGATGTCGCCCGAGCGGTCGTAGTGGCCGATCAAGAGACCCGTGGTCGAAACGCGTGAGCTGGTCAGCTTGAAGCTGTGCGGCGCAGCGCCGTCGGCGAACAGCCTCTTGCCGCCGCCGAGGACGACCGGGATGGTGAAGATGCTGATTGCATCGACGAGGTCGTTGGCGAGCAGCGCGTGCACGAGTTCGGTGCTGCCCTGAGTGACGAGGTTCGGGCCGTCTTCTGCCCGCAAACGCTCCACGTCGGCAATGTCTCGCAGCAGCACCGAGCCCTGCCAACTCGTATCGACGTCGCCCGAGCGCGAAACAAGGTACTTCTTGATGCGGTTGAACAGCTTGGCGATGCGGCCGGCGGAGGCGGTTTCGTCGTAGTAAGGCCAATACCCCGCGAAAATCTCGTAGGTCTTTCGCCCGAGGAGGAGATCGCAGTTCTCCGTCAAGACGCGGTCGATCTCTTCGCCGAACACTTCGTCGAAGTAGGGCATCACCCAGCCGCCGAACGTGAAGCCCCTCGTGGGATCCTCCCACGGGCCACCAGGCGCCTGCATGACCCCATCCATGGAAACCTGGGCACCGACAATGATCTTTCGCATGGATTACTTTCTCACGCAAACGGAATACCGCCTCGCCACGCATGAGTCGTCAGGCAGTCACGGTGAAATGACCGACGCGTGTTGCGTTACCGTTCACGATGACGTCGACGCCGTGCCGTCCTGGCCGCGGCTTTCTCGTGGTGTGGACCGCCAGCGAGATCGACTTCGCCAAAGCGACGTTCTCTCCCGCCCGAAGCACCACCCGCTTGACCTTGAACACCTTTCGCGTGGACTTGCCGCCAGCCTTGACGAAATGCACGCCAAGATCGACGAGAAGCTCTTGCGTCGATCGTGATGTACTCGAGACGACGAAGCGTATTGCGACACTTCCGCCTATCGCTACCCGCGCGGGCAGGATGCGCACACCCTCGATCGTCACAGCCGCTTTCGTGCCGTAGCCGAGGAGACGGAGCGCTTTGGCATCGCCCCGCTTCACTGCGCTGCGCAGCGCATGCTCGATCAGCGCACGCCGTTCCGCGCTCGCCTCTTCGAGCCACGCGCTGCACGTTCGTGCGAGGAGCGCGGGATGAACTTTCCCCAGGTCGTTCAGGTTATTCGCAACGCTCCGGCGCACCAGCGGTGCCGGATCGTCCTTCAGCAGCTCCAACAACTCGAGCACCCGCTCGGGGTTGGTGTCGAGCCACTGCACGCGCATTGCCCAGGGCAGGCGAAGCCGAGTGCCCTCCGACACGAGCCTCCTAACGTGCGGGTTCGAGTCTCGCGCCCACTGTCGGAGCGTCGCGAGCGTCCGGTCAGGATCCGCCGCGATGAACGGGCGAACGCTCGACTCGGCGCTGAACCGCTTGGTAAGCTCGTAATTCGCGCGCATGGACAGCTCGAAGTGATCGAGTCCGTGCGTCGCCACGAACTGCGTGTGCGGGAGATAGTAGAACGGCGCCATGCCGACGCCGAGGAGCTCATCGGTGGCATGCTCGGGGCCGAGTGACCGAAGCAGGATGTCGATCGCGTCGGGATAGTTCGTCGGCAGGTGTCGCTCGAGTGCGCGCGTGATGTGTTTGCCGCGATCGAGGAGCTCGAGCTCGTCGAGCCCTTTCGATGCGTCTCTGACGAACCCGCGCGATGGGAAGGACGGGTGGACTCGCTCGATGTCCGCCGCGAGTCGCCTAACCAGCGACGGAGAGAAGAACGTCTTCAGTGAGTCAGCCACGGATAACCATGCCAGACACCTCAATTGGCACGCGGCGCTTTGGGCGCAGCTGGATCCTCCCGCCACCACCATTGCGTCGGCAGTTGCCTAACGCGCGGCCACATCTCATCGAG
>Ga0075423_10004132_pt1 | contig 13424 bp, 9 predicted proteins | sample SoiMethybrSBSTD2_FD_80114 | JGI IMG/M metagenome (GOLD analysis project Ga0075423, IMG submission 80114) | Bulk soil microbial communities from a Populus tree surrounding site in Tennessee, USA - Soil MetaG P. TD hybrid SBSTD2 | ecosystem: Environmental > Terrestrial > Soil > Tree plantation...
GACGAAGAAGAGCAAATACGACACTAATCCTCTCGACCCGGACGTTGAACGAAACGCGGAGGAAGTTTGGGGTGAGCTTGGAGGCACGACGCCGACGCAACAGGTCGGCGGCGCTACGCGCGAAGTCGGTAATTCACCCAACGAGGAAGCGCGAAAAAACGTTTACTCCGAAGCGCCCACTCGTCGTTATGACAATCCGCCGCTCGAGTCGCCCTATCCGTCAGTATTTGTTCCTCCGACTTACTCACCACCGGCTCAGTATCAGTCGCGACAAAACATCTACCAGAGCCCCGCCAGCACCGCGTCACGATCTGTTCCCGGAATAGGATTGACTGAGAAGACGGCTGTGATGTTGCCGTATCTGCCTTTCTATATCGGATTGGTGCCTGCTCTGCTGGAACTGTTTCTGGTGCCGCGGAACGAGGTGAGGGTCCGCTTTCACGCATCGCAGGCTCTAGCTCTCCACGTCGCAATCATAATCGCTCAAACACTGTTTAGTATCATTCACAACGTGACGGGCAGTTCGCTGGGCGGCACACTCTTCAATTTAGCGGCCTTTATCTTTCTGATTATTTCCATGATTCGTGTCGGTCGTGGCGAGGCACATCGTATTGCGCCGTTATCGGAGCCGGCTCAGTGGTTTAACGAGCATATCGAGCCTCGGAACCGGCGCTAAGCCCCTTCATTGGCATTTTCATTGCATTAGAAACCTCAAGGGTCGGGAAGTCGGCTAAATGGCCGAAATCACGAAGTAAAACCGATCTTGGCAGGGTGTACCTGCGTTTCGTTTTGGTGCACGAATTCCGGAAAAGGAGTAAATCGATGATCAAGCGGCAAACTTTGATTGCATGGATAGCGCTCGTTGCTATCAGCGTCATGCCGTTCTCCGCTTTAGCGCAGACGCAAATCAAATATCACAGCAACCGATTCAGCATTCAGGATGATGTTAAGCTCGGACGCCAGGCGGCGCAGGAGGCTGAGAGCCAGTTTCCGCTGCTGAGCGACGAAACAGTTCGCAGCTATGTCGAGGACGTAGGACGCCGGCTCGTTACAAGTATTCCTTCTCAATTTCAACACTCCGAATTTCAGTACTACTTTAAAGTCGTCAACGCGAGAGACATCAACGCCTTCGCACTGCCGGGTGGTCCAATGTACGTGAACCGCGGCATGATCGAAGCCGCGCGGACTGAAGGCGAGATGGCGGGCGTGATGGCCCACGAGATCAGTCACGTGGCATTGCGGCATGGCACGGCACAGGCGACCAAAGGACAGAAGTACGGAACGCTTGCGGCGATAGCCGGTATTGCCGGAACCATTTTTGGTGGCGCCGGTGTGGGCCAACTGGCCCAGGCGCCGTTTGCCGTCTACATGTTGAAGTTTAGTCGTGAGTATGAGACCGAGGCTGATGTGCTCGGTGCTCAAATCATGGCGAACGCTGGTTACGATCCGCGCGACCTTGCGAACATGTTTCGCACTCTCGAACAGCAGGGCGCGAGTGGTGGCGGCTTCTTGAGCGACCACCCGAGTCCGAGCGATCGTTACGCGCGCATCAACCAAGAAGCTCAATACCTGCGGGTCAACCCGTCGAGGGACGACACGCGCCAGTTTGCGCGCATTCAGGAGCGGCTGCGTGGTTACGGCACCGCACCCACGATGGCGGAGATCCAACGTAGCGGCCAGCGTAATCCAGTTGGTGAAAACACGGGTAATTATCCGAACAACCCGCCCAGCGGGCGTGTTGCGTATCCGTCGTCGCGTTACCAGAGCTACAACATCTTCAATGGTGGCGTGCAGGTGAGCGTGCCAAATAACTGGCGGCAGATCAACGATCAAAACTCGGTATGGTTTGTGCCGGAAGGAGCTTATGGCCAGTACAACGGCCAGGCGGTCTTCACGCATGGGGCGAGTTTCGGTGTGGCTCAGACGAATAGTCGCAACTTGCAGAGCGCCACTGAAGAGCTCATCAACGGTCTGGCGCAGGGGAACAACAACTTGCGCATGAGTGGCGGCTACCAGCGCACTAACATGTCAGGCCGGAACGCCCTGTTCGCGACGCTCAGCAACAGAAACGAAGCAACGGGCCTCCCGGAGAGCGTGCGAGTGATTACCACTCAGCTACGCAACGGACAACTGTTCTACATGATTGCCGTTGCGCCGCAGAACGAACGCAACTTCGAAGGTGCGTTCAACACGATCATGAGATCGGTGAGGATCAACGACTAGCAATAAAAACCAGACGCGGATTACGCAATCCGCGTCTGGTTTTATCTTTTCTTTGCTTCCTGCCAGAGCTCTTCCAATTCTTCGATTGACGTTTGATCAAAAGCCTGTCCGCGATCGTGTAACGCGTTTTCGATGTATTCAAAGCGCTGCCGGAATTTGCGGTTCGTTAACTTCAACGCAGCCTCCGGTTCAACCTGCATGTGCCGCGCGATGTTTGTGGCCGCAAACAGCAGATCGCCAATCTCTTCACGCACGCGCGCGTGATTTGCCTCATCCTGAAGCGACGCATGGTCCTTAATCGCCACGCGCAGTTCCTCGATCTCTTCCTGAAGCTTGTCGAAGATGTCGTCTACCGATTTCCAGTCGAAGCCGACGCGAGCGGCCTTCGTCGACAATTGATGCGCTTCCATCAGCGCGGGCGCTTTCGACGAGACACCCGTGAGCAGCGACGTGTTCGGGTTCTCAGTCCTTCCCGCCGCGCGCCGCTCCTCAGCCTTCATTGTTTCCCAATTTAGTAAAACTGTGGCTGCGTCGTTTGCCGTGACGTCGCCGAAGACGTGCGGATGCCGGCGCACCATCTTGTCGTGAATCGCCGTCGTGACGTCGTCGATCGTGAATTCGCCGCGTTCTTTTGCGACTTGTGCGTAGAACACGATCTGAAAGAGCAGGTCGCCGAGTTCGTCGCACAGTTCGGCAGGTCGTCCTTCGCGCGCCTCCTCGACGGCTTCGAACGCCTCGTAAGCCTCTTCGAGAAGCATCGGCGCGAGCGTGGCGTAGGTTTGTTCGCGATCCCATGGACAGCCGTTCGTTGAGCGCAATCGATCCATCAGGGCTATTAAATCGTTGAATGTTGCTGGCATGGAGTTAGTCTAAGTCTTTGTGGTTTAATAATCACATGCAAGAGGAACAACCAAATTTCAAAGTTACTGACCGTCGTTTGTTCAATGCGGATGGAAGTCCTCGGGAATTGCCGCCCGAAGAGAAGCCGGAGCCCAAAGTCGAGGTCGCGCAGGAGGCTGCGGCGCCCGCTGTCGCTGCGGAAACGCAGGCAAAACCGGCGGCTGAAGTCCCACCGGCCCCGCCGGAAATGTCGCCTGAACCGGAGCCGCAGGCTGAAGAGGAATTCACCGAAGAAGACCTTGCCGACGCGCGCGATCCCGCAAGTTTCGTGAGCTTCGTGATGTCAATCGCTTCCAACGCAGCTTCAGCGCTCGGGATGATGGAACATCCGGTGACGCACCAGCGCGAGGTCGATGTCGAACTCGGCAAACACTGGATCGATGTGCTCGGCATGTTGCAAAAGAAGACTGCGGGAAACCTGACGCCACAGGAGAAGCGAATGCTCGACGGGTTGGTCAGCGATCTGCGCATGCAATACGTGTCGCTGGTCAACTCACCGCAGCAAGCTCGACGGTTCTCGGGAAGTGACATCACTGGGGGGAGATGAAGCTCACCTTTTTAGGTACAGGAACCTCCACTGGCGTCCCGTCAATCGGCTGTGAATGTGAGACCTGCACTTCAGACGATCCTCGCGACAAGCGTCTGAGAGTTTCAATTATCATCGAACATGCCGGCCGCACTGTTCTGGTGGACACGTCTGCCGATTTTCGACAACAGGCGTTGCGCTTTGGATTGAAACATCTCGACGCAGTTCTCATCACTCATTGTCACGCGGATCACGTTTTTGGCCTCGACGACATTCGCCCCCTCAACTTTCGTTTTGGAGCGCTGAGCGTCTACGCCAATGAACGCGCGTGGGTGGATATCAAACGCATCTTCAAGTACATCTTCGAGCCTTCGCACTTCGGCGGCGGCTTGCCTGAAGTGATTCCGAATGTCGTCATGCCTGGCGCGAGTTTCTGTCTCGGGAACGAGTTGGAGATCACGCCACTCGAAGTGATTCATGGTCGTCTGCCGGTGATGGCGTATCGCTTTAACGACTTTGCGTACCTGACGGATCTCAGCGAGATTCCGCGCGATACGCTCGACTCGTTGCAAGGCCTGGACGTACTCGTACTCGACTGCCTGCGGTTCAGAGCACACCCGACGCACTTATGGGTCGAAAAAGCGCTCGAATACGTCGAGCAGTTGAAGCCCCGACGAACTTTCTTTACTCATATCGCTCACGACATCAAGCATGCGCGCGATTCAGCCAGACTTCCCGCGGGCGTCGAATTTGCTTACGACGGATTGGTACTCGAATCGGCAATCTAAAAGATGCGTCTCTTTCACGGAACTGACAATGCAAAGATTCAACGGCCGACAGTGCTCACCCTCGGCGTGTTTGATGGGCTGCACCTGGGCCACCAGTTGATCATGCACACGGTGGTTGAGCGTGCGCGTGCTGTTGGCGCGGTGCCGACAGTGATCACGTTCGATCCGCATCCGCGTGCCGTGTTGCACTCTGAATCCGCGCCGCCGTTACTCCAGACTTTCGATCAGAAGATCGAAGGTCTTGGCGTGCTCGGAATCGAGCAGACGATCGTGGTGCACTTCACGAAGCAGTTCTCAACGATTCGTGCAGAGGATTTTCTCAGGGACGTCGTGATCGATCGTTTGCACGCGAAGGAAGTATATCTCGGCAAGGGCTTCGCATTTGGTCACAACCGGGAAGGGAATATCGAGCTGCTCAAGCGCATGGGAACTGAGCTTGGCTTTGTTGCCGGGGAAGTGCCGGAGGTGAAACTGCGTGGTTGCCGCGTGAGCTCGAGTAAGATCCGGCAACTGCTCGCGAGTGGCAACGTCAACCTCGCGCGCCGCATGTTGGGCCGTCCGTACGGCGTCGAAGGGCGCGTGGAACGGGGCTCAGAACGGGGCCACAAGCTCGGTTTTCCAACGGCCAACCTCCACCCACACAACCGCGTCATACCCAGGAACGGTGTGTATGTGACCGGCACGTTGATTGAAGGACAATGGCGGCGAAGTGTTACAAATGTAGGTGTGAGACCGACGTTTGCGGATGCCACGGAACCTTCAGTTGAGACCTTCGTAATGAACTGGGACGGCGATCTGTACGGCGATGTGGTGCGGGTGCGGTTTCTATATCGACTTCGGGACGAGCGGAAGTTTGGCTCGATTGATGAGTTGAAAACGCAGATTGCGAGGGACGTGCAGCGAGCGAACAGTTACTTCGAGCGAGCCGGCACGAAGCACATGCTGTCAGTGATATAAACTTTATTGAAAATGACTTCGAATCTAGCACTCGTTAAGAAAACGGAAACTAATGGAAATGGTCAGGCGGCCACTGCGCTGCCGCCTTCGAAACACCCGACGCCCCAGCCGCTGACGGAAGAGAGCGTCAACGAACTTCTCTCCGGACGGGGCTTGCGCGGCTGGCTCCGTGCGGCGCGAGTCGCGCGTGTGTTGGGACTCTTTTCGCTTTATCTGTTTCTCGACACGTACGACGTGCGCGCGGATTTCAACCGCCGCGCCGTGACGAGGCTGCGCGATCTCGCTCGCCAAAAAGGACGTTCAGCGCAGCTCAAGGCATTGTTCAATGCGCAACTCTACGTGGCGTTGGATCGTTTCTTTCGCGTGTTGCGTTACGCGGTATTTCGCGGCGCTGAAGGTTCCGAGCGGAAAGAGGCTCGACTCCAGCAGCAGGCTGTCTGGATGCGTGAGTCGCTGATCGATCTTGGCCCAACGTTCATCAAGATCGGACAGGCGCTTGGCACGCGCGCGGATCTGTTGCCACTGGCCTACGTCAAAGAACTCGCGACACTTCAGGACCAGGTTCCCGCATTCCCAACCGCCGAAGCTTTCGCGATCGTCGAATCGGAACTAGGTCGCAGTCTTCACGAAGCCTACGCGGAGATCGACGCTGAGCCGATCGCGGCTGCATCACTCGGACAGGTTTATCGCGCGCGTCTCGCGACCGGAGAAGAAGTCGCAGTCAAGGTGCAGCGCCCGAATCTCGAGTCGACCATCTCGTTCGACGTGGCAATTTTGTATCGCCTCGTGAAGCTGACGAACCGTTTCTTTCCGAAAGCGAATGAGAACGCCGATTGGGAAGGAATGCTGCACGAGTTTCACGCCACGATTTTTGAGGAAATGGATTACGTCAAAGAAGGACGTAATGCCGACAGGTTTCGCTATAACTTCCGCACGTGGCGCGCGATTCGTGTTCCGAAGATTTACTGGTCGCACACAAATACGCGCGTGCTCACGCTCGATTTTATTCGCGGTACGAAGGTGGTCGACCTCGAAGGCCTGCGCGCGAACCGAATCTCGCCCGTCAAAGTTAACCGGCTGTTGATTCGCACTTATCTGAAGCAGCTACTTGAAGACGGTTTCTTTCACGCCGATCCGCATCCCGGAAATCTGCTCGTGATGGACAGCGGGCATCTCGCGTTCTTCGACTTCGGAATGGTGGGACGGATCAGTTCGAAACTTCAGTCGCAGATGATCGATGCTTTCTTTCACGTGGTTGGACGCGACGTGCGTGGGTTGGGCCAGGACATCATCAATCTGAATTTCCTGAAGCCTGGGGTTGATCCGGAGACGGTGCGTCCAGTGGTGGAGAGCCTGTTCACGCACTATCTCAACCTGCGGCTCGGTGAAGTGAACTTCAAGGAGCTGACCTACGATCTCGCGGAGGTGATTTACGAGTATCCGTTCCGTCTGCCGTCAAATTTCACTTACGTCATGCGCGCGCTGATGACGCTCGAAGGCATCGGCGTGGTCACGGATCCGGGGTTTAGTTTCTTTGAGACGGCGAAACCTTTTGCGAGGGAGTTCATGCTCCGGCGCGAAGGCCGGCTGTTCCGGAAGTTGATCTTCGACAAGCTGACGGGCCGCGAGAATGGGGATAGTCGAATTGCGTGGTCGAGGGTTTGGAAGCTGACGAAGATGGCGGCGAAGATGTACCTCGAGAAATAATTTAGCCCCGAGAGAACAGAGCAAGTCAGGAAGGAGGGCTTGCCCCCGCTGATCCAGAGGGGGGGCAAGCCGCCCTTCCTGACTTGCTACTTAATCGGAAGCGTTCTTACCGGGTGGTTATTTTTTCACCGTTCGGTCCCGGCATGTTCAGCCGGTCGCGGAACAGGTTCAGTAACAACAGCGCACCGATGCCGCCGCTGCCGTCACCACTTCCGCCGCCCGTAGCCATCACGTCGGGAGTGATGCGAACGCCTTTCTCGCCGATCACTTTCAACGTCTCGACCAGCGCGACACCCTGAGCGCCAAGCGCGTTGACCTGTTCGCGATAAGCGACGCCCTGAGCCTCACCCATCAAGCGCACCTTCTCAGCTTCGGCACGTCCGGTTTGTTGAATGTAGTGGGCCTCACCCTCGCCTTCAGCCTTGCGCTGCTCAGCGCGTTTGCTCGCGATCTCCACGCCCACAGTTGCGGCCATGAGATCCTTCTGGTTGTCAGCCTGCGATTTCGTCTTCTCGAGCTGAATGCGTTTCTCTTCCGCTTCGCGCTGAGCGTTGTACATGTTCTGACGCTGCTCGGCGAGTATCTTCTCGGTCTGCGTTTTCATCAGCTCTTCCGGCAGATGAATGTGACAGATGAGCACGTTCACAACGTCGACGTGATACTTCAGCAAGTGCGCCCGCACACGAGCCTCGGCGCGCTCCTGCTCTTCGTGACGATTTTGCAGGTACGCCATCGCCGACGACTCTGACGCCTGGTTGCGGAAGATCGAGTCGATCAGCGGGTGCATCACGTTTTGAATCAACCGTTCGATGCCGCCAATCTTGGCCACCATGAAAGGCGCGTCTTCAGGCTTCACACGAAACACCACGCGAACTTCCAGTTGCATCGTGAAACCGTCTTTCGAGATTACTTCGAACGGATTGAACGTGTTGGCAACCTCGCCCGCAGTCCATTCCACCGTTTGGTTTGTGGTCGGAATTACAATCGGGGTGATTGCCAGAGTGTTGACGTAGTAACGTCCCGGACCAACGACTGTCTCCTGAATGCCGCGGTAACCTTCAGGTACGACGTAGGCTTCGTGCGCGCCTTCGTCGAGACGTCGATCGGCCGGATCGCCCGTCATCAAGTCGGCCTTAATCTCTTCGACAGTACGCTTGTCGTCCATCGCATCCAGCCGCGCTGCCGACTCCTGCACCTGTTCCCGCTCCTCGCGTTCCATACGCACGCGAACTTTCGCCGCCATCTCACGCCGGACATCCTCTGAAGGATCCTTGCCGACGTTTGAGACGACGACAGCGACTTCGCCAGGCCTAATTTCCTTCGCTGTTTCGGGAATCACTTTGAACAGCAGCGGATTGATGTAATAGGTTCCCGGCAGCAGGATGTCTTTTTGTGGACCGCGCTGGCCACCCTTGCCGATGAACTCGTGACCATCCTGAAAATTGTCGTGGCCGGCAAACGATTCCGCGACGTAGTCGCGCGGGTTCAGCGGCGCACCATCCAATGCTTCGACGAGGCCAATTTGATTCTCATTGATCACGGTCGCATCGAAGAGCCGAATGTTAAGGAGACCTGGTTTGGCTTCACTCGTTCCCTCGATCGATCCGGACTGCGTCAGGATGCGATAGACGCCCGGTGTCAGGATGTCGACTTGAGGTCCTTTCTGTCCGCCTGAAGCGATGAACTGTTCGGCATCCTGGAAATTGCGATGGTCGGAAATCGCTTTACCAAGCAGGCGACCCGGATCGAGTGGACCACCGTCAGCAGCAGTCACGACGCCCACTTTGCCTTGCGGCACGAGGGTCGCCTTCGCCACTGAAACGCGGAACAGATAAGGATGGATGGGCCACAAACCGGGCGGCAGCGTACGCAGTTGAATGCCTTTGACGCCGCCACGTTTGATAAACGCGATCGGATCCTGGAAGTTGTTATGAGCATTCTGCGCGCGGTCCGGAGCGAAGATGCGACCCGGAGGCATCGGCTCGCCGTCAACCGCTTCAATCACGCCCAGCTCGTCAGCGCCAATCTCAATCAGGGGCACTTTGCGAACTACTTTTTCAAACGGCCACTTGATCAAGTGTAAGCCGGGCTTCAGCACGTCTGCTTGAATGCCAACTTCTCCTTCAGTGGCAACCACTCGTCCCGGAGGCATTTTTGAACCGAGGTATCGTCGTTCCTTGATGGCGATTTCGCGCGCACCGACGTTGACGAAGATGCGCTTCACGATCACGATGAGGAAGATCAGAAGAACGAAGGCTCCCACGAGCAGGGGCAACGCAGATGCGATGTCAATATTTTGCATAGTATGTCTCTTTCAAGTTCAACTGAAGACAGTTGAGAGTTAGATCGGGTTATTAGCAAGTTCCAGCTCACGATTCGCGCTGGAAAGAGTTTCTTTTAGAACGAAGCCTGCACCCGACGTTCGAGTGCGCGACGACAGGACCCAGTATTCACTATTGAATAACGACTGAAGCTCCTTCGCAGAGAGATCATTCAGACTGCGGTCTCGCCACGACAGGAGCACGAGCTCAATAGCTCTTTCGTAGTTCTTTGCGTTGTCGGAAAGCGCAGCAGCATGCAGCAGTTTTGCTGTCGTGTTCCGGTTAGGAGATTTCTGGTACTCACGAATCGCCGCGATCGCCTGTTCGAAAGTCTCTTTGTCTACTTTCGGCGCTTCTTCGAGAACGTGGTCTTCGGGCGGCGAGATAAGTTGATTAACGCGGAACTCGGGAAATAAACTGCTTGGCGGAGGCGGCGGTGGCAGTTCCAGCGTATCAGAACTAGTCGAGGGTTTTTGCCAGAAATAGATGGCGATGACGATTAAACCTAAGGCTAAAACCGAACTGATAAGAAAGGTGACCATCGCGGTCCGTTAATGAAGTTATACGCCTGTCCCGAGGAAAAGTTCAAGGCCGCAGAACTGAACAAGTCAGGAAGAGGGGCTTGCCCCCGCTGTTGCGAGGGCGGGGGCAAGCCACCCTTCCTGACTTGCTCTATTTCGAACTCAAAGCATTGAAGAATAGTGGGTAAGTTGCCAGCGACTGGGCGCGATATTGGGGGCGGAAACCGAACAGAATCACGCGTCCTTTCCCAATCTTCACCTCAACCAGCGCTGCCTTGCCTTTGATCAAATCACCGCCTAACAACCAGCCTGACAGGAGCGGGTCTTTGTCGGCGGGATACGACGCGATTACACGCACATTCGCGGCCGGCACAATTGCGTCCGCGTCGGTGGTCACTTCAAAGACCGGCGAATCTTCCGCCCAAGCGATCGTTTCTTTGGGCATTCCACTCGCGATCGGATGCGACGTGTCGAGCTCGATTCTCAGGATCGATCCCGGCACATAAAAATCCGTTCGCGGTAATCCGGCGACCACGTTGCGCACAGGTAATTTGAACTGCTCGATCGCGAAGTTCGACGCGCGATTCAGAAAGACGAGCGTGCCGCCAGTCTGCACAAAATCGAGCAGGTGCTTGACTCCTTCCGGCCCGAGACCGCCAGTGTATTCCGGTGGCATCGCGCCGCTGCGATAACCTTCGAGCAGCGTGCGAGCGGATTGATCCGGAATCAGGATCACGTAGTACTTTCCGGTAACGCCCGGCGACGGTTTGAACACGGTGATGCCCGCGCGTAGCTCTTTGTCAGTGAGCACACCAAACTGCATCGACTTCGAATCCATGATCCACCTGGTCCAGCCTTCATCGTGGCTGGGAACGGACGATCGATAGATTGCTACGAATTCAGCGTTTGCACGGTCATTCTTAACGATCTCAGGTGTTGCTGCGGTAGTTGGTGCATTCCTCGGAGCCGCTTTGAGTGGATGAACTGCGACGCCCATCAATAACGGCAGCGTATGCGCAGTGACATCGTAAGGAGCAATCGGATGTCCCTCCGCGTCTCTCAGATTCGGGTAATGCTGCGCCTCAAGCAGTGTCTTTGCGAAACCAGCATAAGGCTGGTCCATGCGGACTAACCATGCACCTTGTTTCGTCTGTTCAATCTCAACACCGCCTCGACGGAGAATATTGAGCAGGGCTTCGGAGTTTCCGCCAGGCTCAATCAAAAAGCCGAACAGCTCGCCGCGACGACGTGGCCGCACGGATTCTTTACCGACCGCATAGAAACGCCGCAACCACAGCTCTCGATTCTGCGCGGCGTGATCCAACAAAAGAAACGCGCCCGTTGTCATGTATTTGGTGATGTCGCTTAAGTGCCACTCACCGCCACGCCAAAGCGGCCCGAACTTCGGCGATTCCTTCTGCGGATCGTAGCCTTCGCGCGAACGCAGATCTTCGAACTTGACCGTCATCGGCGAGGCGATTCTCGCCGACGCAGTTTCAGACAACATGCGCGCGCCCGCGTGATAATGCGAATATGCGCGCGCCGGACTCCACGCGTCATAGGTCGAATTAGTCGTGATGCCCTGGAAACCTTTGGCGCGCATTTCCGCCGCCATCCAGTTGCCGAGCTCCGTGTAAGCTTGCACGATCGGACGCGGCACGTTCGGCTCGACCGGTTGCATGTACGGCGGCAGAAACAGTCGTGAACCGAAAGCGCCCTGCTGGTGTATGTCGTGGACGATCTGCGGGTGCCAAACGTTGTGAATCTTGTCGACGGTGAGCTGCGTCTCGACTTGAGTGAAGGCGTACCAGTCGCGGTTGTTATCGTGTCCCGTGTACTTGTGATAAAGCTCGGGAGGATCGGTGCCTTCGAACGGCGTGCCGAGAGTTCTGTCGTACCAGTTTTTGACGATGTCGACGCCGTCGGGATTGAGTGACGGAACCAGCAGGATGATTGTGTTGTCCAGTATCTTTTGAACGTCCGCGTCGGTTGACGAAGCGAGGCGATGCGCGATCAGCATGCTCGAGAGATACGAGCCGACTTCCGTTGAGTGAATTCCGCACGTGATTAGGACGATTGTTTTGCCCTGGCGGATCAGTGCTGCTGCCTTGCGATCGCGAGTGGCTGGTGCGCCGAGTTTGCGCGGATCTGCAAGCTGGTCCTGGATCTTCTTGTGCTCGTCGAGACGCGCGAGGTTTGCGGGCGAGCTGATGGTGGCCATCACGAACGGCTTGTTCATCGAGGTCTGCCCGAGTGTTTCGAAGTTCACGCGGTCGCTGGCGCGATCCAGGCGCTCGAAATAGTCAACCACCTGGCTCCACGAAGCGAGTTTGCGGTCCTCGCCGGGCGTGAACCCGAGCACTTCCTCCGGTGTGGGAACCTTGGTTTGGGCCGAAGAGGTCGATGGAGCAAACGAGACGAATACAAAAAGAAGCAGTATAACGATTCGAGTACGCATAGGTTTCGGCAGTTTACCGTAGGCAACCATTAAACGCATCGTCGGGTTCAAAAAGACGGTATTCAGGGCCGTAAACACGCTTGCCGAGTGGCTTGCCGCCCGTGTAAAGTAACGGCGTTTTCCCAGTCCCCTGCGCACTCCCCGTTGTACAAAACTTGTTGGAGGTCAAACCGGATGTCCAGTGAAAGCATCCCTGCGAACGAGTATCCAGACCGGGTGGGTTTTAAGCCGGATAATCCTTATCTGGCGACTTTTCGACCTTACATTCCCGCCGGAGTCAGGATACGTGAGCTGACGATCCTGCCTCTCATCATGGGAACGGTGCTTGGCATCATTTTTGGTGCTTCGTCGTTGTATCTCGTGTTGAAGGTCGGACTGACCGTCAGTGCTTCCATTCCCGTCGCCGTAATCTCGATCACTCTCTTTCGTGTGTTATCAAAGCTGGGTCTGCGCGACGCGACGATTCTCGAAAACAACATAGTTCAGACGGCGGGTTCTGCGGGTGAGTCGATAGCATTCGGCATCGGCGTCACCATGCCGGCGATTTTGATCCTCGGGTTTGACCTCGAGCTCTCGCGCGTGATGCTTGTGTCCGTGCTCGGAGGGTTGCTGGGAATCCTGATGATGATTCCTCTGCGCCGCGCGCTCATCGTCGCTCAACACGGCTATCTCAAGTACCCGGAAGGCACGGCGTGCGCGGAGGTGCTGAAAGCGGGCGCGTCAGAAGAATCTCGTGCCGCGGCGCTGGAAGGCTCGCGTGAAGACACCGCCGTGGTAGACCAGGCCGCAACCGGAGGCAAGACGATCATCAGCGGCTTCGGTCTTGGATTCCTTTACTACGGTATCGAACAGATTTTCAAAACGTGGAAAGAGTATCCAGGCAAGGTCTTTGGAAGACCGTTCGAAGGCGGGTCAGTCGCGATCGAAAACAATCCCGCGCTGCTTGGTGTCGGCTACATCATTGGACCGCGCATCGCATCGATCATGGTTGCGGGTGGCGTGCTCGCGTACCTCGTTTTGATA
>Ga0075423_10004133_pt1 | contig 13422 bp, 7 predicted proteins | sample SoiMethybrSBSTD2_FD_80114 | JGI IMG/M metagenome (GOLD analysis project Ga0075423, IMG submission 80114) | Bulk soil microbial communities from a Populus tree surrounding site in Tennessee, USA - Soil MetaG P. TD hybrid SBSTD2 | ecosystem: Environmental > Terrestrial > Soil > Tree plantation...
AGCCGGAAGTCCTGGAACACGCATCCGATGCGGCGGCGCAGGTAAGGCACCTTCCAGTTGGTGATCCTGGCGAGGTCCTTGCCGGCGACGTAGATCCGCCCGTCGCTGGGCCGCTCCTCCCGCAGGATCAGCCTCAAGAAGGTGGACTTCCCCGAGCCGGACGGGCCCACAAGGAAGACGAACTCGCCTTTCTCGACGTCGAGGCTGACGTTCTCCAGAGCCGGGCGGCTCTGGTTGGCGTACGTCTTGGTGACGTTATCGAAGTGGATCACAGGCCCATCACACGCGCTCGGCTGATACGGACGCTTGCTGCCACGGGAACTCCGGACCCGCTGGCTACCGGCCTTCCCGGCTGATCGCTGTGCTGCCCGGTCTGGCCAGACGACAGTCTAGGGGGGAAACTGGGCTCAAACGTGCAACACTGGTGAAGTGACGCCGAACGCCGCCAGCCAGGGGGGACCGAGATGAGCTGCGAACACCTGATCTGCGCCCGGTGCGCAGCACCGGTGGTCGAGGGCCGCTGCCCCGCCTGCCAGCTGGCCCGTGCCCAGGTTCACCGCCGCGCGCCGGGGCTGAGCCTGCCGCTGCTCCTGGCGGCGCTGCTCGCGCTGCTGCTGCTCACGCTGGCCGTGCAGCTGACCCACTAGCGGCCCGTCACCGGCCAGCCTGCCCGTCCTGGTCGGCGGCGCTCTCCTGGGTGCGCAGCCAGCGGATCTCCGCCTCGATGAAGTCGTCGATCTCGCCGTCGAGCACCGCGGCGGTGTTGCTGGTCTCCAGCCCCGTCCGCACGTCCTTGACGTTCTGGTAGGGGTGCAGGACGTAGTTGCGGATCTGCGTCCCCCAGCTGCTGGTGGTCTCGCCGCGCAGGTTGGCCAGCTTGGCCTCCTGCTCCTCCCGTTTGCGCTCGAGCAGCTTGGCCTGGAGCACCGCCATCGCGGTCGCCTTGTTCTGCATCTGGCTGCGCTCGTTCTGGCATGAGACCACGATCCCGGTCGGCAGATGGGTGAGCCGGACCGCCGAGTCGGTGGTGTTCACGCCCTGCCCGCCGGGCCCGCTCGAGCGGTAGACGTCGACCCTGATCTCGTCCTCGGGGATGTCGATGTGGTCCGCCTGCTCGACCACCGGGATCACGTCCACACCGGCGAACGACGTCTGGCGGCGGCCCTGGTTGTCGTACTTGGAGATGCGGACCATGCGGTGGGTGCCGTGCTCACCCCGCAGCGTCCCGTAGGCGTAGGGGGCATGGATGGCGAACGTGGTGGACTTGAGGCCGGCTTCCTCGGCGTAGGAGGTGTAGTAGACCTCGGTGGGGTAGCCGTGCCGCTCCGCCCAGCGCAGGTATATGCGCTGCAGGCCCTCGGCCCAGTCCGCCGCGTCCGCGCCGCCGGCCTGTGCGTTGATCGTGATCAGCGCCTCGCGGGAGTCGTACTCCCCCGACAGCAGGGTCCTGATCTCCAGCTGATCGATCTCGGTGCGCAGGGCCGTGAGCTCGGCGGTTGCCTCTACCCGGGTGGGCTCGTCGTTCTCGCTCTCGGCCAGCTCGAACATGACCCTGGTGTCGTCGAGCCGCCGCCGCAGCTTGTCCAGCCGGGCCAGCTCGCCCTCCAGGTAGGACAGCCGCCTGGTGACCGCCTGTGCCCGCTCCTGGTCACTCCACAGCCCGGGTTCGCCTGCCTCCTCGCGCAGCCGGTCCGCCTCCTCCGACATCGCGCCCGGGTTGAGGACGGCAGCCACGGAGTCGAGGGTCGATGACAGTTCCGAGATTGCGGCTGCCGGGTCGGTACTTGTCATGCCCGAAAGCCTACGCGAGCGCGGGGGTCAGCCCGGACGATCAGATCGCCGGCCGCGCGGCGCGGTGGCTGCGCCCGCATCACTGGTGCGCTGGCAGCGTGCTGGCCGCGACCAGGGTGCGGATGGCGCGCACCGCCACCGACAAGGTGGCGACCGTGAACCGGTCGGTCTCCCAGATCTCGGTGAGGGTCTGTGCCGCCCGCTGCACCGCCGGCTCGTTCCGGTTCACCCACTCCGCCAGCCGCTGCTCGGGAGTGGCCGGCCCGGTCACCGTGAGCACATCGGCGGCGAGCGCGGCGTGCGCCGAGTACAGGTCGTCCCGGAGCGCGCCGCGGGCCAGCGTGTTCCACCTGTCATCGCGTGGCAGGGCCACGATCTGATCCCGGAGCCTGGTGATCTGCAGCCGGTCGGCGGTGTCGAAGTAGACCTCGGCGGTCTCCGCGATCTCCCGGCCGGTGCTGGCGGCGATCTCCACCACGTCGAAGGCCGAGTAGGCGGGAACCATCGCGGCCACCCGCTCTGCCAGATCGGCGGGCACCCCGCGGGCCCGGAAGGCATCCTGCCGCTCCCGGAACCCGGCCAGGTCCCGCCCGGCCAGCAGCTTGGGCAGGCTGGCCGCCACCAGGGAAACCCCGTCCGCCAGGAAGTCGATCGTGGCCTGGATGTCGAACGGCGGCCGGCGGTTGTGCAGCAGCCACCGCACCGCCCGCTCGGTCAGCTTGCGCCCCTCCAGCTGCAGGGCGAGCTGGGTTGCCACGTCCACCTGACCGTTGAGCGCCTCCACCTGGGAGCAGAACCCCGCCATGTCGAAGACCTCCTGGGCCACCAGCCAGGCGCGGCTCATGTCGGGGACGGACGCACCCGTCTCCTCGTTCATGCGGAACAGGAAGGTGGTCCCCGAGCGGTTCACCATCTCGTTGACGACGGCGGTCGTGATGATCTCCCGCCGCAGCGGGTGGCGGACCATCTCATCGGCGTAGGCGGCGCGCAGCGGTGCCGGGAAGTAGGCGGACAGCACCGACCGCAGGAACGGGTCGTCGGGCAGGTCGGAGCCGAGGACATCCTCCACCGCGGAGATCTTGGCCTGTGCCAGGAGGACCGCGAATTCCGGCACGGTGAGGCCCAGGCTCCCCCGCCGGCGCTCGGCGATCTCCTTGTCGCCCGGCAGCGAATCGATGTCGCGCCTGATCCGCCGTTCCCTTTCAAGTTTGCGCAGGTAGCGCGCGTGCACGTGGAGCATCTGCGCCGCCTGCGCGCGGGCCGCGGCCAGCGTCCGGTTCTGGTCGTAGTTCTGCCGTAGCACCAGCGCGGCGACCTCGCCCGTCATCGCGCGCAGCAATTCACCCCTGGCGTCGGCGGTCAGGTCACCCGCGCTGACGCTCTCCTGCAGCAAGATCTTGATGTTGACCTCGTGGTCGGAGGTGTCCACCCCGGCGGAGTTGTCGATGAAGTCGGTGTTGACCAGGCCGCCGGCCAGGGCGTACTCGATCCTGGCCGCCTGGGTGAGCCCCAGGTTGCCCCCTTCGGCGACCACCTGGGCGCGCAGCCGCGGGGCATCGATGCGGACGCCGTCATTGGTGCGGTCGCCGGCGTCGGCGTCCGACTCCGTGCTCGCCTTGACGTAGGTGCCGATGCCGCCGTTCCAGAGCAGGCCCACGGGCGCCGCCAGGATGGCCGAGATGAGCTGGTCGGGCGTGAGCGCGGGCACGGTGTCGTCGAGTCCCAGGGCCAGGCGCGCCTGCGGGGACACCGGCACCGACTTCGCCGTCCGCAGCCACACCCCGCCACCCGGCGAGATCAGCTCGGCCTTGTAGTCCTCCCAGGAGGAGCGGGGCAGCGCGAACAGCCGCTGCCGTTCCGCGAAGCTGGTGGCCGGATCGGGGTCGGGGTCGATGAAGATGTGCCGGTGGTCGAAGGCGGCCACCAGCTTGATGTGCTGCGAGAGCAGCATGCCGTTGCCGAACACGTCGCCGGACATGTCGCCAATACCGGCCACCGTGAAGTCGGTGGTGTCGGTGTCGATGCCCAGCGTCGCGAAATGGAACTTCACCGACTCCCAGGCGCCGCGGGCGGTGATCCCCATCTGCTTGTGGTCGTAGCCCTCCGACCCGCCGGAGGCGAAGGCGTCGCCCAGCCAGTACCCGTAGGCCTTCGAGATCTCGTTGGCCGTGTCCGAGAACGTGGCGGTCCCCTTGTCCGCCGCCACCACCAGGTAGGGGTCGCGGCCGTCGTGCCTGACCACATCCGGCGGCGGCACCACCTCGCCGGCCACGAGGTTGTCGGTCACGTCCAGCATCGCCCGGATGAAGGTCTGGTAGCAGCTCCGCACCTCGCGCTGGTAGGCCTCCCGGTCGGCCGGGTCGGGCAGGTCCTTGCAGACGAAGCCGCCCTTGGCCCCGGACGGGACGATGACCGAGTTCTTCACCTCCTGGGCCTTGGCCAGGCCGAGGATCTCGGTGCGGAAGTCCTCGCGCCGGTCGGACCAGCGCAGACCGCCCCGCGCCACCGGCGCGAACCGCAGGTGCACCGCCTCCAGCCGCGGCGAGTAGACGAACAGCTCGAACCGCGGGCGGGGCACGGGAAGTTCCGGCACCTGCCCGGCATCCAGTTTGATCACGAGGTACGGCGGCTCGTCCGGGGAGGCCGGCTGCTGGACGGGATGGCGGGTCTGGAAGAAGGAGGTCCGCAGGGTGGCCAGGATCAGTCCCAGGTAGCTGCGGAGGATCCGGTCGTGGTCCAAGATGGCGACCTCGTCGAGCTGGCCGCGGATCTCCTCCGTGATCGCCTCGCTCCGCTCGGCCTCCCCCTCCTGGCGCCCGGGATCGAACCTCGACTCGAACAGGCGGACGAGCAGCCTGGCGATGGCCACGTTCATGGCAAGGACGCGCTCGATGTAGCGCTGGCTGAAGGCAATGCCCGCCTGCCGGAGGTACTTGGCATAGGCGCGCAGCACCACCACCTGCTGCCAGGTCAGACGGGCGCCGAGCACCAGGGAGTTGAAGCCGTCGTCCTCGACCTTCCCCTGCCAGAGCGCGGTGAGGGCGTCCTCGAACAGGCTCTCGACCTCCTCCGGGTGCTCCGGTCCCCGTGCCGCCTCGCCGCGGCGCAGCCCGAAGTCATAGATCCAGAACGGCTTTGCCACCGACGGCCCGGCGAACTCGTAGGGGTGCTCATCGACCACCTCGACCCCCATGTGCTGGAGCCGGGGGAGCACGTCGGTGAGGGTGATCGGGGAGCCGATCCGGTAAATGGTCAGCCGCCACACCCCGACCTTGCTGTGGTCGGAGACCGGGACGCCGCGCATGTAGCTCTCGGCCTCCCAGAGCTCGAAGGCGGTGTCCTCGCCGGATCGCAGCATCTCCTCGACGCGGGTCAGGTCGCTGACGGCGTTCTCCGCCGGTACGTCGGCCTTGTAGGTATCCGGGATCGCGCCGGAGCAGATGCCCAGCATGGCCCGGGCGGGCCTGTCACCCAGCTGCCGGCCGGCCTCGGCGGCGAGATCCTCGTCCCAGCTGCGGGCGGCCGCCGCCAGCTTCGCCTCCAGCGCGGCCGCGTCCACCTGGGGCAGCGACGTGCCCGGCCGCGCCCGCACCACCACGTGCAGCCGGGCCATTGCCGACTCCCCCACCAAGGCGCTGTACTCGACGGCGACTCCGCCCAGGGCCTCGCGCAGAATTTCCTGGATCCGCAGCCGCACGGCGGTGGTGTACCGGTCCCTGGGCAGGTACACGATGCAGGACATGAAGCGCCCGTAGATGTCCTTGCGCAGGAACAGCCGCGTCTGCCGGTGGGTGCGCAGCCGGAGCACGGCCAGCGCGATAGGGGTCAGTTCCTCTACCGAGATCTGGAACAGCTCTTCCCGCGGATATCCCTCCAGGATCTCGGTCAGGTCCTTGCCGTCGTGGCTGTCCGGGGCCACCCGGGCTTGCTCCAGCACGTTGGTTAGCTTGCGCCGCAGCACCGGGATCCGCGTGATGCTCTCGTGGTAGGCGTCGTGCGTGTAGAGCCCGAGGAACCGGTACTCCCCGTTGATCTCGCCGCTCTCGCTGACCCGTTTGATCGCGATGTAGTCCAGGTAGGAGCGCCGGTGCACGGTGGACCGCGAATTGGCCTTGGTCAAGATCAGCCGCTGCGGGTCCTTGGCCCGGGCGCGCACCTCGGGCGGCAGGGCGGCGAAAGATGACGATCCGGTCTTGTCGTGCCGCAGGATGCCGAGGCCGGTGCCGGGCACCGCCTGCAGCGCCATCCCGTCCGGGCCTTCCAGCAGGTTGTACTCGCGGTACCCGAGGAAGGTGAAGTGATTGTCGGCGAGCCAGCGCAGCAGCGCCTGGGTCTCGGCCGGCGCGTTCACCCCCTCCGCCGCGAGCTGGTCCGCGAGCCGGAGCGCGGTGTTGACCATCTTCTGGTGATCCTCGACCGCGACCCGGACGTCGGCCAGCACGCGCCGCAGGTCGTCCTCGAGCCCGGCGAGGTCGGCGCCCGCGGTGTCGATCTCGATGTGCATCCACGATTCGGCGATCTCGTCGTGACCCCGGCCGCCCTCCGTGGGCTGGCCGACCACCTCCCACAGCTCGCCGGTGACGTCGCGGCGGACCAGCAGCTGCGGATGGACGATGTGATAGCTGTCGAGGTTGTGCCGGGCGAGCTCGATCGTGATCGAGTCGACCAGGAACGGCATGTCGTCGGTGACGATGTCGATGACGCCCCGCGATTCGTCCAGCGCGGCGCTCTCACCGGCCGCTCGGACCCGCACCAGGGCACGGCCCTGTGGCCGCCGGGCCGCGACCCGGGCGTGCTCGACCGCGACCGCGCCCACCCGCTGGGGCCCGGCCGCCAGCAGATCCTCGGCGGCTATGTGCCGGTAGTAGGCATCCAGGTACCGCTCCAGGTCCCCGACGCCGATCGCGCCGCCACCCGCCGCCTCGGCCGCCCGTGCGGCCTCCGCCAGCAGGCTGTTCGCCACCTCGCCCGTGCTGTCCGACATCCGTCCCGTCTCCCTTGCAACCTCTGGCTAGCGAGCCCTTCCCGGCCAGTCCCCAGCCCAGCGGCTATAGGTGATCCCGCAGCTCCCACAGCAGCGGGAAATACCGCAGAGGTACTCGTTTGCGCAGGTAGGGCGCACCGGTCGACCCGCCGGTGCCTGACTTGGTGCCGATCTGCCGTTCCACCATCACCACGTGCCGCGCCCGCCACAGTCCCGCCAGCTCGTCGTGGGTGAGCAGGCCCTCGGCGAGCTGCCACAGGTCGTCGTGGACGGCGCGGTCGCCCGCGACCACCCGCAATGACTCCAGGATCTGCTCGTCGGTGCCCGCTGGCAATCCACGGGAGGCAAGCAGGTGCAGGTAGGCATCCCACAGCGACGGCTCGGTGAGGCGCCGCGCCAGCCGGTCGCGCTGCTGCGTGCTGATGGAGCGGAACCGGTCAACGAAGGCGGGGTCCTTGCTCCCGGAAAGGAACTCGAGCTCCCGGTACTGCACCGACTGGAAGCCGCTGGCCGGGGCGAGGGTGGCGCGGAACTCCAGGAAGTCCTGCGGGGTCATCGTCTCCAGGACGTCCACCTGGACGATGAGCAGCCGCTCGATCACGTGCACCCGGCGCAGCAGGTGGCGGGCCCGCCCGGTCTCGCCGGTCATCATCGCGTCGCGCACGGCCTCGAGCTCGTACAGAACCTGCTGGAACCACAGCTCGTAGACCTGGTGCACGGTGATGAACAGCAGCTCGTCGTGGGCCGGCGGATCGGCCTGCGGGACCTGCTGGGCCAGCAGCTCGTCCAGGTGCAGGTAGCCGCCGTAGGTGAGCAGCCCGCCCTCTTCTCCGAACCTGCGTCCGGTGAGTGGGACGTCAGTCACGCCGCTTCCTCGATCGCCATTGATCGTCATGCCTGCCTGGACCTTGACTCTACGCGGGAGCTTCCGGCGGGGCGAACAGGACGAGGACCTCCGGATTGGCGAGGGCATCCGGGTCGGCCGCCTCCGTCACCGGGGTTCCGAGCAGGATCCGCCGCACCGGAACCTCGAGCTTCTTGCCCGACAGCGTCCGCGGTATTCCCGGCACCTGGTGGATCTCATCTGGCACGTGCCGGGGTGACAGCTGCGTCCGCAGCGCCGTCTTCAGCCGGGCGATCAGCTCATCATCGAGCTGATGGCCGGGAGCGGGCACCACGTACAGGACCAGCCGCCCGTCCGCCCCGAGCTGCCCGGTGTCGACCACCAAGCTGTCGGCGATCTCGGGCAGCTGCTCCACCACCCGGTAGAACTCACTGGTGCCCATCCGCACGCCGCCCCGGTTCAAGGTGGCGTCCGACCGGCCGAAGATGATGCACCCGCCGTCGGGGAGCATGGTGATCCAGTCGCCGTGGCGCCACACGCCCGGGTAGTCGGCGAAGTAGCTGGCCCGGTACCGCTCACCGCGCGGGTCATTCCAGAACCCGGTCGGCATCGACGGCATCGGCGCGGTGATGACCAGCTCCCCGACCTGGCCGGTGACCGGCCTGCCCTCCGCGTCGTACGCCTCCACCCGGGCGCCCAGGCAGGGGCCGGCGATGATGCCCCCGCGTACCGGCAGCAGGGGGCAGGGGCCGACGAAGCCGGTGCACAGGTCGGTGCCCCCGGAGAAGGAGCCGAGCTGCGGGGCGGTGCCCACACGTTCATAGACCCACCGGAAACCCTCCGGGGGGAGCGGGGAGCCGGTCGAGCCGATGCCGCGCAGCGCCGCCAGGTCCAGCTCCCGTCCCGGTGACAGGCCGGCCTTGGCGCAGGCCATCAGGTACGGAGCGCCGGTGCCGAAGTAGGTGACGCCGCTGGCGGCGGCGAGCCGCCACAGCGCGTCGGTGCCCGGGTGAGTGGCACTGCCGTCGTAGGTGACGATCGCCGCGCCCGCGAGGAGGCCGCCGGCCAGGTAGTTCCACATCATCCAGCCGGTGGTGGTGTACCAGAAGAACACGTCCCCGGCGCCGAGATCCTGCTGGAGGCACAACGCCTTCAGGTGCTCGAGCACGATCCCGCCGTGGCTGTGCACGATCGCCTTGGGCAGGCCGGTGGTGCCGGACGAGTACAGCACCCACAGCGGATGGCCGAACGGGACGTCCTCGAACTCCGGCACCGCCGCCGGGGCACCTGGCAGCGACTCGAAGGGCACGGTCGTGATCCCCGGCGTGACCGACGCCTCGCCGGGCCCGTCCACCATGACGACCGCCGCCAGACCCGGCAGCGCGGCGGCGATGGCGGCCACCGACGGCCGCCGGTCGAAGTCCTTGCCGCCGTACCGGTACCGGCCGGTGGCCAGCAGCACCTTCGGTGTGATCTGCGCAAAGCGGTCGATCACGCTGTGCGGGCCGAAGTCGGGTGAGCACGAGGACCAGATCGCGCCCAGGCTGGCGGTGGCGAGCAGGCCGATCACCGCGGCCGGGGTGTTGGGCAGGAACGCCGCGACCCGGTCGCCCCTGGCCACGCCGAGTGCCGCCAGCCCGGCCCGCACCCGGGCAACCTCGGCGGCGAGCTCGGCGTAGGTCAGCGTGGCCGGCTCGCCCTCCTCGTCACGGCCGATCACCGCGATCCTGGTGGGATCCGTCAGCGCGGTTCGCAGGGCGTTGCGCGCATAGTTGAGGGTGGCGCCAGCGAACCAGGTCACGCCGGGCATCGGGCCGCCGGTCAGCACCGGCCCCTCCCCGCGCTCGCCGAGCACCGCGAAGTAGTCCCAGAGCGAGCCCCAGAACGCGGCCGGCTGCTCCACAGACCACCGCCAGAGATCGTGGTAGTCGCGCGCCGCCGCGGCGGCCAGGGTTTCCCCAGCGGGCACCGGCTCGCCCGGCCCGCCCGCGCTGATCCCGCGCTCGGCCAGCCACCGCCGGTAGTCAGTGACGCGCGCCCGCTTGACCACCTCGGGCGACGGCTCCCAGAGCACGTCCCCGTAACCGCGCCCCGGCAGGCCCGCGACCGCCCCGGCGCCGTCGTCCATCGGCATACGCCCCAGCATCGAACCTCTGCCGCGCCGCCGCAACGTCATGTCACCGGCCCTCCCGCCAGGAACGTGAGCACGCCGAGCAGCGCCCCGCCCACGATGGCGGTCACCACACCCCGGCGCGCGGCGAGCAGCCAGATCGCGGCCACGGCGAGCACCCCGACCTGCCACACGTGGGTCAGAGACAGCCCGAGCGGGATGGCCGCCCCGGCGATGGCCCCGATCGCGGCAGGGCCCGCGCCCGCAAGGAACGCCTGAACGCCCCCATTGCGGCGGAGCCGGTCGAAGTAGCGTCCGCCGCCGAGCACAAAGGCGAACGAGGGGGCGAAGGCGATCGCCGAGGCCATCAGTCCGCCACCCACCCCGGCGGCGGCGTAACCCACCACGGCCACGGTTTGCACCACGGGTCCCGGCGTGACCTGGCCGAGCGCGACCGCGGTCAGGAACTGGCCCGCGCTCATCCAGTGGTAGGTAAGTACGGCGTCGTGCTGCATCAGCGGGATGATCACGAATCCGCCGCCGTAGGACAGGGCGCCGACCTTGAAGGCCACCCAGGCCACCGCGGCCAGCCCTCCGGCCGCTAGCACGCCCGTGTGTACGGCGAGCAGCAGCGCCCCGGCCGGCCGCGCCGGCCCTTGTGGCCTCGCCGGGGGTTGTGGCCTCGCCGGGGGTCGCGGCCGCGACCGGCGCGTCTGGACGGCGACCTCGAGCAGCCCGCAGGCGATCAGCATGAGCACCAGCCAGGGCCCGACGAGCGCACCGGAAGCCGCTCCGGCCACCAGGTAACCACCCCAGCGCGCATGCGCCAGCCGGGCCCGCTGGGCGTCGTGTTGGTCGGGCGTGCGCACGTCTGCGTCGTGCGCATCAGTCGGCGCGCCCGCGTCGCGTGGGCTGGCCCGGGGCGCGTCGGCGTCACGCGCGCCCGGCCGGGACGGACTCGCATCCCCGGCGCTCTCCGGCGGGGGTAGGCCAGCATGCCCCGCGCTCTCCGGCGGGGACCGGCCCGTATCCCTCGCGCTCGCCGGAGGGGACCGGCCCGTATCCCTCGTGCTCGCCGGCGGGGACCGGCCCGTATCCCTCGCGCTCGCCGGTGGCTGGCCGGCCCGCCGCCAGCTGGCCGGCACCAGCGCCACGGCGGCCGCCACGGCCACGGCGGGCACGGCTGCCCCTGCCCCGAGCGCGGCCCCGGACACCCAGCCCGGTGGCCGGGCCGCGAGGAACAGGACGGCCAGCGCGAGGATCACCACCAGACCGGGGACGATGAAGCACAGACCGCCCACCAGCGCACCGGCCGTTCCGCGCAGCCGCCAGGCGCAGTAGATCGCGAGCTGCGTCGACGCCGGTCCGGGCAGCAGGTTGCACACGGCCACACCGTCTTCGAATTCGGTCCCGGTCAGCCAGCGCCGGTCTCGGACACACAGTGTGCGCAGCAGCGCGATGTGAGCTGGGGGCCCGCCGAACCCGATGCACCCGATGCGCCCCCATTCGCGGGCGATGACGGCGAGTGACACCCGCTCCAGCTCCTGGGCCACGAGCGTCAACCTACCGGTGGCGCCGGTGGGGTCAGCTCGCCGCCACGGGGGTGGTCAGCCCGTCGATCGCGCGCACAACGCTCGCGGTGTCGGCGAGGTCGTCCAGGACGGCGTCGGCGCCCGCCTCCCGCAGCTCGGCGGCCGACGAGCGCCCGCTTGCCACCGCGACCGAGCGTGCGCCCCCCATCCGTGCAGCCGCCACGTCGCGGGTGGAGTCGGCGACGTACACCGTCGCCTCCTCGGTGAACTCGACGCCGTATTTATCCGCGGCCCGGCCGCGTGCGTTCAGCAGCAGCGCGCCCTTCGGGAAGACCTCTGACCCGTACCCGCCGACCTCGGTGTCGAAGAACGGTTCCAGGGCGAAGGCACGCAGTTTCTCGATCGCGTTCGGCTTGATCGCGCCGGTGAGCAGGGTCTGCACGACGCCCGGCAGGCCGCCCACCTCCGTGACGGCGGCCAGGGCGCCCGGCAGCAGGCGGCCCTGCTCGGTAAGCAGCGCCCGCCGGGCACGGAACGCCGGGGCGAGTTCGGCGGCGAACCGCCCGAGCACCTCCTCGTCCGTGGCAGCGGACGCCGGCGCCGTCGCCTCGTTCAGCGCGAGCGCCTCGAAGAAGATCTCCGACTCGGTCCGCCCGGCCATCTGCGGCAGCCGCACCAGCGGTCGGCCCGTCACCTTCCGGAACGCTTCCGCGTACGCGGCCCGGGTCACCCGTCCCACGTCAACCAGAGTCAGGTCGATGTTCCACAGGACCAGGCGGTGAATCGGGACCTCCAGGGCTCGTGGTTGGGTGTCCGGGGACCACGGGTGGTCGCGCCGCGCCCTGCCGACGGCCGTGTCACCCCATCCGGCGGCGGGGCCAGCCTATGCCGTCGCACGATCCGGCGCTGGCCGTCCGGCGAGTATGCCGAAGCCACTCTGGCCACCCTCGGCCACGAGCCCGGATAAGCCCATGTGCGGGTAGCGATAGTCCACCGGCGGGACGAACAGCTCCTTGATGGCGCGGGCGTTCACCCACCGGATCAGGTTGAAGATCGACCCGGCCTTGTCGTTGGTGCCGCTGGCCCGCGCCCCGCCGAACGGCTGCTGCCCGACGACCGCCCCCGTCGGCTTGTCGTTGATGTAGAAGTTGCCCGCCGAGAAGCGCAGCGCACCCGTGGCCGCCGCGATCGCCGCCCGGTCCTGGGCGATGATCGAGCCGGTCAGCGCGTAGGGCGCGGCGTCGGCCGCCTGGGCGAGCATTTCGTCATAACGGGCGTCGTCGTAGACGTAGACGCCAAGAATCGGCCCGAAGTACTCGGTGGTGAACGCCTCATCGGCCGGGTCGGAGGACTCGAGCACGGTGGGCTGGACGAAATAGCCCTCGGAGTCGTCGACCTGCCCGCCGGTGAGCACCCGCACCGACGCCCGGCCCCTGGCGGCCTCCAGCGCCCGGGAATGCTTGGCGAACGCCCGCGCGTCGATGACGGCCCCCATGAACAGCGACAGGTCGGCCGCGACGTCGCCCATGGTGAGCGACTCCACCTGCGCCAGGAAGTCGTCGCGCATGCCCTGCCACAGCGAGCGCGGCACATACGCCCGTGACGCGGCGGAGCACTTCTGGCCCTGGTACTCATACGCACCCCGGATCAGCGCCGTGGCCAGGACCGCCGGGTCGGCGGACGGGTGCGCGATGACGAAGTCCTTGCCGCCCGTCTCCCCGACCAGCCGCGGGTAGCCGCGGTAGCCGGCGATGTTCTCCCCCACCGTCCGCCACAGGTGCTGGAACGTCGTTGTGGACCCGGTGAAGTGGATGCCCGCCAGGTCCCGGTGCGGCAGCGCCGCCTCCGATACCGCCCGCCCGTCGCCCGTCACGAGGTTGATCACGCCCGGCGGCAGCCCGGCCGCCTCCAGCAGCCGCAACGTGTAATGGGCGGCGAGTTGCTGGGTCTGGGACGGCTTCCACACCACGACGTTGCCGAGCAGGGCGGGCGCGGTCGGCAGGTTCCCCGCGATCGAGGTGAAGTTGAACGGGGTGATGGCCAGCACGAAGCCTTCCAGCGGCCGGTACTCCATGCGGTTCCAGGTGCCGGGGCTGGACTCGGGCTGCTCCGCCAGCAGCCGCCGCGCGTAGTGCACGGTGTAGCGCCAGAAGTCGATCAT
>Ga0075423_10004134_pt1 | contig 13421 bp, 11 predicted proteins | sample SoiMethybrSBSTD2_FD_80114 | JGI IMG/M metagenome (GOLD analysis project Ga0075423, IMG submission 80114) | Bulk soil microbial communities from a Populus tree surrounding site in Tennessee, USA - Soil MetaG P. TD hybrid SBSTD2 | ecosystem: Environmental > Terrestrial > Soil > Tree plantation...
GTCAGAGCCGGCAGCAGGTTGCGCGCGATCACGTAGTCCTTGCCGGGGACGAACAGCGCCAGAGCCAGCGGCGCGATGACCGTCGCGGCGGCGAGGGCCAGCATCGTGCCGCCCGCGCGCCGCTCTTCCCGATCGCCTCGCGCGACGAGCAGCGCCAGGACGGCGAGGGCAGCCAGCACCGGCACCACGGCCGGCAACGCGGTCTCGGGGCGGGAGACGATCTCGCCGGTCTCGCCCGCGGCGAAGGTGACCCCGGCGTCCCAGAGACGGTGGCCGAGGCTGTGGTCGCCGATCCACTCGGCATGGCCGAGCGAGAGCTGATGGAGCATCAACGGCATCAGAGCAAAGCCGGCGAGAACGGGAATCCAGAGGCCGGCCAGGACACCCCGCCCGCGCCGCCGCCACAACCACGCCGCCTCCAGGGCGATCGGGAAGATCGCGAAGTAGTGCGTGGCGAGGGCCAGCGCCGAGGCGATCCCCCAGCCGACCAGATCGCCCCGCCGCCCCCGCTCCAGGGCGCGCACGAAGTAGAGCGCGGCGAGCGCGGTCAGCAGCGCCAGCAGGGCATAGCCGCGCGCCTCCTGCGAGTACCAGAGCAGCATCGGGTTGACGGCGACGAGCGCCGCGGCGACGAGTCCCGTGCGCCGACCCCGCAGCTCGAGGCCCAACAGGTAGGCGACCGGCACGGTCGCCGCCCCGGCCAGCGCCGAGATCGAGCGCAGGCCGACCTCGCCGGTCCCGACCACCTGTGTCCACAGCCAGGCGAGCACGTAGTAGAGCGGCGGCGCCGACTCGCTGAAGCCGACCGCTTCCATCGCGTGGCCGAAGCCGTCGCGCAGGACCCGACTGGCGGTGACCACCTCGTCGTGGTGGTAGGCCTGGACGCCGAGGGTGGCGAAGCGCAGCGCCGCGGTCAGGACCGTCAGCCCGGCGACGATCCAGAAGGCCCGCGAGCGCGCCCGGACCAGCTCGCGGATCGCCTCGTAGTAAGTCGACAGGTTGCCCCTGCGCAGGGCCTCGGCTGCCTCCATGGTGATCCTCAGGCGAGCGCGGCGTCGATCGCCTTCGACACCTCGTCGACGTAGACGAACTCCAGCTCGCTGCGCTCGTGCTCGGGGATCTCGGCGACGTCGCCCTCGTTGCGCTCGGGCACGATCACCCGCTTGATCCCGGCCCGCTGCGCGGCCAGCGACTTCTCCTTGAGCCCGCCGATCGGCAGCACCTGACCGGTCAGCGTCACCTCGCCGGTCATCGCGACGTCGTTGCGCACCGCCCGGCCGGAGATCAGCGAGGCGAGGGCAACCGTCATCGCCACCCCGGCCGAAGGCCCGTCCTTGGGCACGGCGCCGGCGGGCACGTGGATGTGGATGTCGCCCTCGGCGAACCACTTCTCGTCGAGCTCGGGCGCGAGGTCGCGCCAGTGGCCGCGCACGTAGGAGAGCGCCGCCTGCGCCGACTCTTTCATCACCTCTCCGAGCTGGCCGGTGATCGTCAGCTTGCCCGAGCCGGGCATCGCGGTCGCCTCGATGAAGAGGACGTCGCCGCCGGTCGGCGTCCAGGCGAGCCCCGTGGCGACGCCGGGGTCCTTGGTGCGACGGCGCTGCTCGGCGAAGAAGCGGCGGCGGCCGAGCAGCTCGCGCGCCCGCTTCGCCGAGATCTTGACCTTGCCGTCGGTGCCCTTGCCCTCGGCGACCTCGCGCGCGACTTTGCGGCAGATCGTGCCAATCTGGCGCTCCAGGTTGCGCACGCCCGCCTCGCGCGTGTACTCCTCGACGATCGCGGTCAGGGCCGGTTCGGCGAACTCGATCTGCGAGGGCTTCAGCCCGTTGGCCTCGATCTGGCGCGGGACCAGGTAGCGGCGGGCGATGTGGCGCTTCTCCTCCAGCGTGTAGCCGGCCAGCTCGATCGTCTCCATCCGGTCCTGCAGCGGCCCGGGCACGGTGTCGAGGATGTTGGCGGTGGCGATGAAGAGGATCTCGGAGAGGTCGAACTCGAGGTCGAGGTAGTGGTCGCGGAAGCTGTCGTTCTGCGCCGGGTCGAGCACCTCGAGCATCGCCGAGGAGGGGTCGCCGCGGAAGTCGGCGCCCATCTTGTCGATCTCGTCGATCATGAAGACGGGGTTGCGGGAGCCGGCGTCGCGCAGGGCGCGGATGATCGTCCCCGGCAGGGCGCCGATGTAGGTGCGGCGGTGGCCGCGGATCTCGGCCTCGTCGCGCACGCCGCCGACCGAGATGCGCTCGAACTCGCGCCCCAGCGCCTTCGCGATCGAGCGGCCGAGGCTGGTCTTGCCCACCCCGGGCGGCCCGACGAAGCAGAGGATCGGACCGGGCGAGTCCGGTTTCAGCTTGCGCACCGCCAGGTACTCGAGGATGCGGTCCTTGACTTTCTCCAGGTCGTAGTGGTCGGCGTCGAGCACCTCGCGGGCGTGGGCGATGTCGAGGTCGTCCTCGGTCGTTCTGGACCAAGGCAGCTCGACCAGCCACTCCAGGTAGGTGCGGATGACGCCGTGCTCGGCCGCCGCCGGCGGCAGTTTCTCCAGCCGCGAGAGCTCGCGCTCGGCAGCTTTCAGCGCGTGCTCGGGCAGCTCGGCTTCCTCAACCCTTTGGCGCAGCTCGTTCGCCTCGGCCTGCTGCTCGTCGCCCTCGCCCAGCTCGTCCTGGATCGCTTTCAGCTGCTGTCGCAGGAAGAACTCGCGCTGGCCTTTGTCGACTTCGGACTGGACCTGGGACTGGATCTGGCTGCCGAGCTGGACCACCTCGAGCTCGCGGGCGAGGATCTGGGAGAGCTTGCGGAGGCGGGCGGCGACGTCCACCTCCTCCAGCAGCTCCTGCTTTTCGTCGGTGGAGATCCGCAGGGCGCCGGCGATCAGGTGGCCGAGGGCGGCCGGGTCTTCGATGTTGGCCACCGCCATCTGCAGCTCCTCGGGCAGGTAGGGGATGTGCTCGACGATCTCCGAGAAGGTGCGCTGCACGTTGCGGGTCAGCGCCTCCAGCTCCGGGCCCTCGTCGACCGTGTCGGGCAGCTCGGCGATCCGCGCCACCAGGTATGGCTCCTCGGCGACGTAGGGCCCGAGCCGCACCCGCTGCGTCCCTTGGACGAGGATGCGCAGCGTCCCGTCGGGGACTTTGAGCATGCGGGCGACGATGCCGACGACGCCGATGTCGTGGAGGCCGTCGGGGCCGGGCTCCTCGTCCTCGGGGTCGCGCGCGGCGACCATCGCCAGCATCCGGTTGGCGCCGAGGACGTCGTCCACCAGCTTGATCGAGCGCTCCTGGCCGACCGCCAGCGGCGTCAGCGTCTCGGGGAAGGTGACGGTCTCGCGCAGCGGCAGGACGGGCAGCGCGTCGGGAAGCGGCTGGCTGGCACGGATCGCGTCCTCGGCGTCGAGCTGGGACTCGACCACCTCGAGGACCGGCGTCCCCTCCATCGCCTAGTCCCGCCCGATCGGCACGCGCCGGGTCGACTGCGCCGGGTCGCGCAGGGGCAGGTCGACCCTCAGCACGCCGTCCTCGTAGGTCGCCTTGGCCTGATCGGGGTCGACATCGACCTGCAGCTCGACCACGCGGCGAAACGGCCCCGAGGGGATCTCAACCTGTTGGTAGACCCGTCCCTCGGTTTCCTGCACCGGCCGTTCCCCGACGATCGCCAACTGCCTACCGCTGACCTCAATTCCGACTTGTTCCAGATCCACTCCCGCTAGATCTACCTTGACCACAGCCCTTTGCGGATCACCGCAGTAATAGACATCCACATTTGGAGAAAACCCCGTGCTGCGCCTGCTCACGTACGTGGTCCGTCCCCAGCCCCCGCCCAGCATCTGGTCCATCTCCCGGCGCATACGCGCGAAGTTCGCAAACACGTCTCGTTCAGGCATGGCGAAACCATAGCCACCATGGGAGGGCGGCGGGGTCGCCTCGCCGAGTGCCCGGCACCGCCTGCGGCGGTGCAACTTGATGCCGCTTCGCGGCGGAGATCACCCTGCCGGGGCCGCTTCGCGAGGCATCGTCGAGGCGACCCCACGCCCTCCTAAGCGGCGTTGGATTGGGTCGCCCAACGGGGAGGGCGCATGAGGAGGACCGGTTGGCGGGGAGGGACCAGACCCTCTGGGCGGTTCTGGCGGAAGGTCGTGCAGGGCTCCTCCAGCTGGAGGGCGCAGAGGTTGTTCTTGCGGAAGTAGCAGTCGTCGCAGGTCGGGGGCTTGGGCTTGCGCGGCACGACGGCCATGTTGGCAATTCCGTGACACTTCCGTGACGCCTGATTCCGCAAAGCGCAACGTTCTTGAAACAGCGCTTCACATCTTCCCCGCGTCTTGCGAGAGTCGGCTTCGCCGGCCGCTAGCATTGGGCACAGATGGAGGCCCACAATCGGACCAACAAGCTGGCGGCCTCGCCGCAGCTGTTTGAGAGCGACTTCCTCAACTTCTTCTCCCGCGTGCACCCCGCGATCCCCGCAGCCGTCTTCGTCCCGGTGGTCGTCGCGATGGAGTGGCTGGGAGCCGACCGCGGCCAAGCCGTCTGGGAGCTCGCCCTGCTCAGCCTCGGCGGCGTCGGGATCTGGACGCTGACCGAGTACTGGCTGCACCGGCTGGTCTTCCACTGGGAGCCCGACAACGCGTTCGGACGCCGCATGCACTTCATCATCCACGGCATTCACCACGACCACCCCAACGACAAGCTGCGGCTGGTGATGCCGCCGGCTGTCTCGATCCCGCTGGCCGCCCTCTTCTTCTTCGGCTTCACCCTGATCTTCGGCACGCCGGCCGCCTACCCGCTCTTCGGCGGCTTCATCGCCGGCTACCTCGCCTACGACTACACGCACTACTACGTGCACCACTTCGTCCCCAAGTCCGACCTCGCCAAGCGCCTGCGCGAGCAGCACATGCGCCATCACTTCCAGGACCACCACTTCGGCTTCGGCGTGTCCTCCCCCCTATGGGACGTCGTCTTCCACACGCTGCCCAAGCGACGCCGCTAGCGTGTAACCAACGCCTCGGCGGGGCGTAGTTGCCGCCGATGACCCGAACCGAGAAGCTGGTCAACCTGGGCGCGGTGATCGTGCCGTTCGCCGCGACTCTGGGCGCCATAGCGCTCCTCTGGAACAAGGTCGTCAGCCCGGCAGATCTGGTGATCGCGGCGGCGATGTACCTGCTGACCGCAATCGGGGTGACGGTCGGGTTCCATCGCCTGCTGACTCACCGCTCGTTCCAGACGAGCAAGCCAATGGAATACCTGTTCGCGGTCCTGGGCTCGATGGCCGTGCAGGGACCGGTCATCGCCTGGGTCGCCGACCACCGCAAGCACCATGCGCACACCGACGAAGAGGGCGACCCTCACAGCCCTCATGTCGGGCACGACGGTGGCTTGCCGGGAGTGCTTGCCGGGCTCTGGCACGCTCACACCGGCTGGCTGATGTCGACTCAGGGCCGCGCCGACTGGCGGCGTTACGCCCCTGACCTGTACGAGGACCACGGCATGCGCGCGATCAGCCGCCGCTTCGTGCCGATCCTGTTCGCCGGGCTGGCGCTGCCGGCGCTCGCGGGGTACGTGGTCAGCGGAACGCTCGCCGGGGCCGCTACGGGCCTGCTCTGGGGCGGCCTGGTGCGGGTCTTCTTCGTCCATCACGTCACCTGGAGCGTCAACTCCGTCTGCCACTTCCTCGGCAGCAGGCGCTTCGAAACCGATGATCGGTCCACCAACGTCTTCTGGCTGGCGCTTCCTTCCCTGGGGGAGTCCTGGCATCACAACCACCACGCCTTCCCCCGCTCCGCCGCGCATGGGCTCAAGCGCTGGGAGCTGGACCCGTCCAGCCTGGTCATCGCGGCGATGGAGAAGGTGGGGCTTGCCCGCAACGTGGTGCGAATTTCACCGGTACGCCAGGCAGAACGCGCCGCCTGACAGACCCGGCGAAACCGTGTTTCGTCAAAGTAGTCAGGTGGAGTAGGCCAATGCGTCCAACGGCCGATCCGCGCTTCACTGTGACTGTGCAACACTGCGGTACGTAACTCATCCCCCCAGTTATCCGGTTGACACGACGCTCGCCGGACGAAAGGAACGAGATGCCAAGCACCACTCACGTACTCGACGAGGCCCGCGACCTGGTCAAGAAGCGCCTTGCCGAGCTCGACGACGAGCGCAAGCGCCTTGAGCGCGCCCTTGCCGAGCTGGGCGGGAAAGTGACGGGTCGTGTCCGCGGACCGGGCCGCCCGCGCGGCTCGGGCAGGAAAGCTGCCGGGCGACCGGCCGCTGGCAGGAAAAAAAGGCGCCGCCGAAGCGGCACCCGCGCCGACCAGGCGGTTTCGCTGGTCGCGGGAAGCCCGGGCATCAGCGCCTCGGAGATCGCCAAAACGATGAAAATCAAGCCCAACTATCTCTACAGGGTCCTCGGCGACCTGGAGAAAGAAGGGCGGGTTAAAAAGAAAGGGCGGAAATACTTCCCGTCGAAATAGGCATGCTTTAGGAGCCGGTCCCGGTAGGGCTTTCACTTAACTTTTTCGGTGGATCGTCTTACGGCTGACGCCCCGAGGCGTCGACGAAAAAGTACAAGACGTTTCAGCCCTACCGGGACCGGCTCAGACCAGGCCAAGTTGGTTGACTGCCTGACGCTCTTCCTTCAACTCGTCGATGCTGGCGTCTATGCGGGTGCGGGAGAAGTCCGGGACATCTAGTCCCTCGACGACTTTCCACTCCCCGCCCGAGCAGCTGCAGGGGTGACCGGCGACCACGCCCTCTTCGATCCCGTAGGAGCCGTTCGCCGGCACGCCCATCGAAACCCAGTCTCCCTCGGGCGTACCGAGCACCCAGCTGCGGACGTGGTCGATTGCCGCGTTTGCGGCCGAAGCGGCGCTGGACGCGCCGCGGGCGTCGATGACCTCAGCGCCGCGCTTGGCGACGCGGGGGATGAACTCATCGGCGATCCAGGCCTCGTCGTCGACCGCATCCCAGGCACCCGTGCCGTCGACCTTCGCGTTGACCAGATCGGGGTACTGAGTGGTTGAGTGGTTCCCCCACACGGTCATGTTGCTGACGGTCGACACCGGCTTGCCGAGCTTGTTGGCGAGCTGGGCGATCGCCCGGTTGTGGTCGAGGCGCATCATCGCGGTGAAGCGCTCGCGCGGGACGCCGTCGGCGTTTGAGAGCGCGATCAGGCAGTTCGTGTTAGCCGGGTTGCCGACGACGAGCACGCGCACGTCGCTTGCCGCGCCGGCGGCGATCGCCTCTCCCTGCGGCTTGAAGATGCCGCCGTTGGCCTCGAGCAGGTCGGCGCGCTCCATGCCGGGGCCGCGGGGACGGGCGCCGACGAGCAGGCCGACGTTGCAGCCGTCGAACGCCTGCTTGGGATCGTCGAAGATGTCGATGCGCCTGAGCAGGGGGAAGGCGCAGTCGTCGAGCTCCATCGCGGACCCCTCGGCTGCCTTCACCGCGTCGGGGATCTCAAGCAGGCTCAGCTCGACCTCGGTGTTCGGACCGAGCATCTCGCCGCTCGCAATGCGGAACAGCAACGCGTAGCCGATCTGGCCGGCGGCGCCGGTGACGGTGACTTTGACGGGGGTGCTCACTTAGTTGCCTCCTGCAGTCGGGATTTGATCGCGGCGAGGAACTCCTGGGTGGTGAGGAACTGCTGCTCTGGCCCGACGAGCAGCGCTAGGTCTTTGGTCATCTTGCCGCTCTCGACCGTCTCGACGCAGACCTGCTCCAGCGTCGCGGCGAACCGTGACACCTCGGGGGCCTCGTCGAGGCGGCCGCGCGCGGCGAGGGCCCGCGTCCAGGCGAAGATCGAGGCGATCGGGTTGGTCGAGGTCGGCTCGCCCGCCTGGTGCCGGCGGAAGTGGCGGGTGACGGTGCCATGGGCCGCCTCGGCCTCGACCGTCTTGCCGTCGGGGCTCATCAGGACGCTGGTCATCAACCCCAGTGAGCCGAAGCCCTGGGCGACGGTGTCGGACTGCACGTCGCCGTCGTAGTTCTTGCAGGCCCACACATAGCCGCCTTCCCACTTCAGCGCGGCCGCGACCATGTCGTCGATCAAGCGGTGCTCATAGGTGATCCCCTTGGCCTCGAACTCCACTCTGAACTCGCTCTCGTAGACCTCTGCGAAGAGGTCCTTGAAGCGACCGTCGTAGCGCTTGAGGATCGTGTTCTTGGTCGACAGGTAGACCGGGTAGCCGCGCTCGAGCCCGTAGCGCATCGAGGCGCGGGCGAAGTCGCGGATCGAGTCGTCGAGGTTGTACATCGCCATCGCTATTCCCGGAGCGGGGAAGTCATAGACGTCGAGCTCGACCGGCTCGGAGCCGTCCTTGGGCGTGTAGGTGAGGGTCAGCGTGCCCTCCCCGGGGACGACCATGTCGGTGGCCCGGTACTGGTCGCCAAACGCGTGGCGGCCGATCACGATCGGCTTGGTCCAGCCCGGGACCAAACGGGGGACGTTGGAGATGACGATCGGCTCGCGGAAGATGACGCCGCCGAGGATGTTGCGGATCGTGCCGTTCGGCGAGCGGTACATCTGCTTCAGGCCGAACTCCTCCACCCGCGCCTCGTCGGGGGTGATCGTCGCGCACTTGACGCCGACGCCGTGGCGCTTGATCGCTTCCGCCGCTTCGACCGTGATCCGGTCTCCGCTCGCGTCGCGGCTCTCGATCCCGAGGTCGAAGTAGATGAGCTCGACGTCGAGGTAGGGCAGGATCAGCTGCTCTTTGATGAACGACCAGATGACGCGGGTCATCTCGTCGCCGTCGAGCTCGACGAGCGGGTTCGCGACGCGGATCTTCTCGGCCATCGGCGCGGCGATGCTATCGATGCGACAATTCGGGCGATGGCGACGGTCTAGCGCACCTCCGCGAGCACCCACGAGGTCTTCAACCAGGCGACCCCGCTGGAGGACTACAACTCATTCGACACCGATCGCGTCCTGGTCGAGGCGCTGCACCGCGAGGGCGGCGGCTGGGCCGAGGAGAAGGCGCGCGAACTGGGGGCGATCGGCGGCTCGGCGCAGACGATCCGCTGGGGCTTCGAGGCGAACGAGAAGAAGCCCGTGCTGCGCACGCACGACCGCTACGGCCACCGCGTCGACGAAGTCGAGTTCGACAGCTCCTGGCACGAACTGATGCGGATCGGGGTCGACTACGGCCTGCACGCGGCGCCCTGGCGCGAGCCCGGGCCCGGCGCCCATGTCGCCCGCGCGGCGATGTTCACCTTGCTGATGCAGGCCGAGAGCGGCGTCGGCTGTCCGCTCTCGATGACCTACTCGGCGATCCCGGCGCTGCGGGCGCAGCCCGAGCTGGCCGAGGAGTGGGAGCCGCGCTTCCTCTCGCTCGACTACGACGAGCGCTCGCTGCCCGCCGACCGCAAGCGCGGCGCGCTGTGCGGTATGGCGATGACCGAGAAGCAGGGCGGCTCCGACGTGCGCGCCAACACCACCACGGCGACCCCGCTGAACGGCGGCGGCCCCGGCGCCGAGTACGAGCTGGTCGGCCACAAGTGGTTCTGCTCGGCGCCGATGTGCGATGCCTTCCTCGTCCTCGCCCAGACCGACTCCGGCATCTCCTGCCTCCTGATGCCGCGCTGGACGCCGGACGGCGAGCGCAACGGCTTCCAGATCCAGCGGCTCAAGGACAAGCTCGGCAACCGCTCCAACGCCTCCAGCGAGATCGAGCTCCGCGGCGCCTGGGCGCGCTTAGTCGGTGAGGAGGGCCGCGGCGTGCCGACGATCATCGAGATGGTCAACCACACGCGGCTTGACTGCGTGATCGGCGCCGCCACCGGCTGCCGGGCGGGCGTCGCCCAGGCGCTAAATCACGTCTCCCAGCGGGCCGCGTTCGGCAAGCAGCTGATCGACCAGCCGCTGATGCGCAACGTGCTCGCCGACCTCTGCGTCGAGTCCGAGGCGGCGACGATCGCCGCGATGCGCCTGGCGAGGTCGTACGACGAGGTCGCCGCCGGCGACCCGGACGCGGCCGAGCTCCGCCGCCTCGCCAACGCCGTGCTCAAGTACTGGATGTGCAAGCGGGCGCCCTGGCACGCGGTCGAGTGCCTCGAGTGCCTCGGCGGCAACGGCTACGTCGAGGAGTCCGGCATGCCGCGGCTCTACCGCGAGGCGCCGCTGGCCTCGATCTGGGAGGGGTCGGGCAACGTCCAGTGCCTCGACGTGCTGCGGGCGATGGTGAAGGACCCGGCGTCCCTAGAGGCTTTCTTCAGCGAGGTTCTGGAGGCATCTGGAGCCGAGCCTCGCCTGGATCCCTACGTCGCTTCGCTTCGGAACGACATTCCAGGTGACATCGAAACGGTTGAGAGCCGTGCTCGCCAGATCGTCGAGCGGATGGCTTTGTCCCTTCAAGCTTCCTTGCTCGTGCGTTACGGCGATCCAGCCGTGGCAGATGCGTTCTGCGCTTCCCGCCTTGAGGGGGATTGGGGCCACGCTTTCGGCACCCTTCCCCCAGGCACTGACTTCAGCTCGATCATCGAGCGGCATAGGCCGCAGGCCTGAGCCATCCGGGGGTCCCTCCCCGGAGACCGTTGCGCAGCCGATCGTTTGTCTGGGTTCGGACGTCTGTCCCTGAGTCTCCGTGGAGGGACCCCCGGACGGCTCAGGAGGCAGCGTCGCGCAGGGCTCGACCTACCTGCTCGGCCGTGATTACGCCGCAGAGCTTGCCTTCGTCGTCAACCGCGAAGACGGCGCCGAAGCGCCGCAGAGAACGGTTGGCTAGCAGGGTGTCGAGGGGAGCGTCATCACGGACTTGAAAGGTGCCGTCGTCGCGCTCGAGCACGTCGGCGACCAGAGAGGTTGTGCGCGAGGTCTCGGGGACCTCGTCGGCTTTGTCGCGGACGACGAGGCCGAGGAAGCGGTGGGCGGCATCGACGACCGGGAACCAGGGCCAGCGGTAGCGGAGGAAGTACTCGTCGAGCGCCCGCTCGACGCTGAGCTGGTCCGAGATCGTCACCGGTTCGCGGTCCATGATGTCGGCGACGACGAGCTTGCTGAGCCCGCTGGTGATCGCGGTCTGGGCGGTAGCCGCTTTGGCGGAGCCGTTGACGATCATGCCGATCAGCGCCAGCCAGACGCCGGCGAAGACGTAGCCGTCGAAGACGAGCAGCAGGCCGCCGCCGATGAAGATGTAGGCGAAGACGCGGCCGAGGTTGGCGGCGAAGCGGGTCGCCGAGGTGCGGTTGCCGGTCCGCCACCAGGCGATCGCCCGCACGATCCGGCCGCCGTCCATCGGGAAGGCGGGCAGCAGGTTGAAGACGAGGACGAGGAGGTTGATCGAGGCCAGCCAGGCGATCATCGTGAGGACGCCCGAGGTGCCCGCGTCGCTCTCGGCCAGCGCCGCCCTGTGGAACTCGTCCCAGCCGGCGGCCCCGAGGCCGACCGCGGTCAGCACGACGACTATCGCGAGCGTCACCAGAGGGCCCGCGACCGCCACCTCGAACTCGGTCCGCGGCGAGTCCGATTCGCGGCTCATCCGTGCCATCCCGCCGAAGATCCAGAGCTGGATGCTGGAGATGCCGATCCCGTCGCGCAGCGCCACCATCGCGTGCCCGAGCTCGTGCAGGACGATCGAGCCGAAGAAGCCGGCGGCGCTGAGCAGGGCGAGGAGGAAGGGGGTCGAGGAGGACGAGCTTTCGCCGAGCACGTCGCCGTAGAACTGCGATAGCCAGAAGATGACGAGGAAGAGGACGAAGAACCAGGACCAGTCGACCGCGATGCGGATGCCGCGCACGTGGAAGAGGGTGATCGGTTTGCCGCCGAACATTGGCTTCAATGGTACGGGGCCATCGGGGTGGGGCCTCCACTTAACTTTTTCGGTGATTTGCGGTTGGGCTCTCGCCCGATGCCGGTGACGAAAAAGTACAAGACGTTCCGGCCCCACCCCGATGGCCCCGTATAAGTTCGGGGCGATGTCGGCGGACCAGGACAGGTTGAGGAGCTGGCTGGAGGAGCTGGAGCTGATCGAGCGGCCCTCGGCGTCTGAGGGGGAGCGGCGGGCTGCGGAGTGGCTGGTGGCGCGGTTCGGGGAGCTGGGAGCTGAGGCGCGGATCGAGGCGGAGCGGGCCCATGGCACCTACTGGTGGCCGCTCGGGATCGGCGCCGGCCTGGGAGCGCTGGGCGGGATCGCCGCGCTGCGCGGTCGGCGCCTGCTCGGCGGCGCTCTCGCCGGGGCCGCGGCGGCCGGGATGGCGACGGACTTCCCGCCCGGCAAGCGCCTGATCCGGCGCTTGCTCCCCCGCCGCACCACCTACAACGTCGTCTGCGACCTCGGCCCCGCCGACGCCGAGCGGACGATCGTCCTCATCGCCCACCACGACGCCGCTCACTCCGGCCTCGTCTTCCACCCGCGGCTGCCCCACATCGCCGACCGGCTGGGGATGATCGAGCGCAGCGACACAAGCCCGCCGCTGATGGCGCCCGTGGTCGGCGGGCCTGTGCTGGCGGCGCTCGGCGCGCTCAGCGGCAGACGGGCGCTGACCAAGCTCGGTGTCCTGCTCGGCCTCGGCTCGGCGGCGGCGATGGTGGAGATCGGCCTGCGCGACGTCGTCCCGGGAGCAAACGACAACGGCACCGCGGTCGTCGCCCTGCTGGCGCTGGCCGAGCGGCTGCTCGCGGAGCCGACCACGGAGGTCCGGGTGATCCTGCTCTCGGTCGGCTCGGAGGAGTCCTTCAGCGAGGGGATCAAGGCGTTCGGGGAGCGCCACTTCGACGACCTCTCGCGCGAGAGCACCTTCTTCCTCTGCCTGGAGACGCTCGGCTCTCCCCACCTGCTGGTCCTGCGCGGCGAGGGGTTCCTCAAGATGCGCGAGTACCAACCGCGCGCGCTCACCCTGATGGACGGCCTCGCCGAGGAGCTCGGCATCCGCCTCTCCCCCAACCTGCGCCTGCGCAACGGCACCGACGGGCTGGAGCCCCTCGCCGCCGGCTACGAGACCGCGGTCCTCGCCAGCTGCACCGACCTCAAGCAGCCCGCCAACTACCACTGGTGGCACGACCTCGCCGAGAACGTCGACTTCGACACCGTCGCCGACGGCATCCGCCTCTCCGAGGCTACGATTCGCCGCCTCGACACCCTCTGGCTGTAGATCGCCGCTGTGGACTTTGTACGTCCCACAGCACGTACAAAGTCCACAGCGAGCGAGCGGAAATCCGACTGCGGGGTCGGATTTCGCCTCTATAGAGTCCGCGCTCGTGCCTACGCATGACGTGCTCGTAATCGGCGCCGGCCTGGCTGGGCAGCGCGCCGCCCTTGCCGCTGCCGAGCAAGGCGTATCGGTCGGGATCCTGAGCAAGGTCCACCCGGTGCGCTCCCACTCCAATGCCGCGCAGGGCGGGATCAACGCGGCGCTCAACCCGGGCGACTCCTGGGAGTCGCACGCCTTCGACACGGTCAAGGGCTCCGACTACCTCGGCGACCAGGACGCGATCTCGATCATGTGCGAAGA
>Ga0075423_10004136_pt1 | contig 13419 bp, 13 predicted proteins | sample SoiMethybrSBSTD2_FD_80114 | JGI IMG/M metagenome (GOLD analysis project Ga0075423, IMG submission 80114) | Bulk soil microbial communities from a Populus tree surrounding site in Tennessee, USA - Soil MetaG P. TD hybrid SBSTD2 | ecosystem: Environmental > Terrestrial > Soil > Tree plantation...
CCCCTCGGTCGCCTCGAACGCCAGACCATGGGGCAGGAGATAGTTACGGGCGTAGCCAGGCTTGACCCGGACCATCTCGCCCGCCTTGCCGAGCGACTTCACGTCCTCGCGCAGGATCACTTCCATCATCGGTCGAACCCTCCGGTGGACGGCGTCGCGAGCCGACGCCGGAAATCTAGCCAGGTGTCGGCGAGGCCGAGCAGCGTGAGCCCCCCGACGACGAACGGCAGCAGAAAGATCGCGATGAAGCCCAGGACCGCCGCCACCGGCCCCGCTACGCCTCCGGCCTGCGTCAGCACGACCGCGAGACCCCGGGCGGCGTACAGCACGCCGAGGACCAGGATCAGATTCGCCCCGGCCAGCCGCCAGGGCTCCGGCACCGGGGCCAGCGCCAAGGCGACCGCCGCCACCCAGCCCCAGACCAGTTGATCGTTGAAGCCGAAGGTGCGGAACGGGGCAGGTGGCGCGCCGAGCGGATGCACGGCCAGCCGGTGATACCAGGACCAGGCCAGGCGCAGGCCCGCAATCCCCGCCAGAGCGAGCAGCGCCGGATAGAGCTGGGACACCGAGTGCATGAGCGCGCCGGCCTGCGTGATCAGCTCCTGGGGCGCGCCCGCGTTCCGCCACTGGTCGCGGACGGCGGTCTCATACGTCGAGAGCTCCTGGTCGACGCCGGTCACCAGCCGGGACCAGCCGATGCCGAGCCGCCACATCCACAAACCCAGCACCGTGCCCGCGGCGGCGGTGGCGGCCACCGCGCGGCCCACGGCGTTCGAAGGCTGCCACAAAGTGAGGGCCAGGAAGGCGCCGCACAGGAGCACTGCGGCCGCGCGGGTCACCTGCGCCCCGAGTCCCCCGATCTGCTGGAGCCAGAACGCCGACCAGGCGCCGCCGGCGAGCAGCCAGACCCACTCGCGCGCCGTGCCGGGCCGCGAGAGCAGCAGCAGCCCGGCCAGCGGGCCGAACACGAAGACCGGCGGGGCGAGAAGCAGGTAGCCGGCCAGCGCCAGGAACGGTCCCCATCCCGCGGGACGCTTTGGGCTCAGCCGGTGAAACCCTTGATGTACGGCAGAAGCGCGAGCTGGCGCGCGCGCTTGATCGCGGTGCTGAGCTGCCGCTGGTGCCGCGCGCACGTGCCCGACAGCCGGCTCGGCAGGATCTTGCCGCGCTCGGTCAGGAACCGGGACAGGGTGCGCTCGTCCTTGTAGTCCACGACCCGCACACCGCTCTCGCAGATGGCGCAGGTCTTCTGGGGGCGCCTCATTCGTCGTCCTCCTCGTCGCTCTTGCCCGCAGTCACCGGCACGGGCTGCGCCCCCTCGTTCACGACTACCAGGAACCGGAGCACCCCGTCGTCGAGCTTGATGGCGCGCTCGAATTCCGGCAGGGCCGGTGCCTCGGCGTCGAACTTCGCGACGACGTAGTAACCGGTCTCGTGCTTCTTGACGGGGTAGGCCAGCGTACGCTTGCCCCAGTGGTTCACCTGGGGAGCTTCGCCACCGGGCTGCTGGATGAGGGCGTGGAAGCGCGCGAGGCGCTCGTTGATGGCGGTCTCTTCGAGCGCACTGTCGAAGATATAGACCACCTCGTACTGACGGGTCATGACACCTTCCTTCGGTCTGAGTGCCCCGGGCCGGTGTGGGCGCCGAGGAGGATGGTTTGTGAGGGGGAAAGTATAAGCGTGGCGCGAGGATAACGGTAGGGATGAGGACCCGCCATTGAGTGGCTCAGCTGCTGAAGCGGAACAGCATCACGTCGCCGTCACGAACCACGTACTCCCGGCCCTCCGCGCGGGCCAGCCCCTGCTCTCGGGACGGCTTCCAGCCGCCCACCCGGACGAAATCGTCGTAGGCCACCGTCTCAGCGCGGATGAAGCCCTTCTCGAAGTCGGAGTGGATGACGCCCGCGGCCGCCGGCGCCTTGTCACCGCGATGGATGGTCCAGGCACGCACCTCCTTCTCGCCCGCCGTGAAGTAACTCTGGAGGCCGAGCAGGTGATACGCTGCGTGGGCGAGCCGGTCCAGCCCCGATTCGGTGAGCCCGAGCGACTCCAGGAAGTCGGCGCGATCCGCCGGATCGAGCTCGGCGAGCTCCGCCTCGACCTTCGCGGAGAAAGGCACGATCTCGGCGACCTCGACGTCGCGCTCGAGCGCTGCGCGCAACGCATCCACGTGCGCATTGCCGGTCGCGATCTCATGCTCGCCAACGTTCGCGGCGTACAGCACCGGCTTGGCCGTGAGCAGGTTGAAGCTGCGGTATGCCGCCGCCTCCTCCTCGGAGGGGCCGACCGCACGCGCCGGCCGGCCGGCGGCCAGCGCGTCCCGCACCGCCTCGAGCAGGCGTTGCTCGAGCCGCGCCTGGGGATCGCCGGACTTCGCGGCGCGCGCGGCCTTGTCCAGCCGCTTCTCGACGCTGGCCAGGTCGGCCAGACCGAGCTCGATATTGATGACCTCCCGGTCGCGGACCGGATCCACCGGACCCATTACGTGCTGGACGTCGTCGTCCTCGAAACAGCGCACGACGTGCACGACGGCATCCACCTCCCGGATGTTGGCGAGGAACTGGTTGCCGAGCCCCTCGCCCTCACTCGCTCCCTTGACCAGGCCGGCGATGTCCAGGAACTCGACGGTGGCAGGCACGGTGCGCTCCGGGCTCACGATGCGGGCGAGGGCATCGAGCCTGGGATCCGGCACCTGGACGATCCCGGTATTGGGCTCGATCGTAGCGAATGGATAGTTGGCCACCAGCGCGTTCGCCGACGTGAGGGCGTTGAAGAGGGTGGACTTGCCGACGTTGGGAAGGCCGACGATGCCGAGGCGGAGCATGGGTGTCGCGGGTCCTCAGCGGTTGAAACGAGTCATCGCCCGCTCGATGCCTTCGGCGAGCCAGCTCTCCACGGCCTCCGACATCGGATCCAGCAGGTCCTCGATCGCCCGGCGCTCGTCCGGCTCGAGCGGGCCCAGGACGAAATCGGCGAGATCGTCCATGCCGGGCGGCGCCGGCCCCACCCCGATGCGCAGGCGCGCATAGTCCTGCCGCTGCAGCGCGGCCTCGATGCTCTTGAGTCCGTTGTGTCCGCCCGCGGACCCCGCGCCTCGGAGGCGGAAGCGGCCCACCGGCAAGGCCACGTCGTCGCTCAACACCAACAGATTCGTCGCCGGGTCGAACTCCGAAAGCGCACGGAGCGGCGCGAGAGCCGCGCCGCTCCGGTTCATGTAGGTCTGAGGCTTGAGCACGCGAACCGGGCGGCCGTCCCAAGTACCTTCGGCCTGCCGGGCGCGCTCGGCGCGCTTGAACGGCCCCACCTGCCACCGGGCCACGAGGTGATCGGCCAGTCGAAACCCGGCGTTGTGCCGGGTTCCGTCGTACTCCGGGCCGGGGTTGCCCAGCCCAACGATCGCGTGCAGGGCTCAGGCCTTCTCTTCGGTCTCGCCCTCGGCCTCGGCCTTCGGCTTCCGGATGAGCTCCGGCTCGGCCGGCGCGACCTCCTCGGGAGCCGCGGCGGGCGCCACCTCCTCGGCCCGCGGCGCCACGACCGTGCAGATCGGGCTGTCGGGGTCGTTGAGGACCTTCGCCTTGGGAACCTGGAGATCGCGGACGAAGAGCGAGTGCCCGATGGTGAGCGCGGTGACGTCGAGGTCCACGTGCTCCGGGATGTCGGCCGGCAGTACCTCGATCTCGAGCTCGCGGAGCACGTGGTCGAGCACGCCGCCGAAGTTGCGGACCCCGTCCGGGATGCCGATCAGGCGGATGGGCACCGCCAGCGTGATCTCCTCGTCGCCGCGCACCTCGTACAGATCGAGGTGAATGATCTCGGCCGGCCGGAGCGAGTCGCGCTGGATCTCGCGGATGAGCGCCTTGACCGGGGCGCGATCGTCGACGGTCACGTCCACGATGCTGGTCGCCGCGCTGATGCCCACCAGCATCTTGGTGAGCGTCGCGGTCTCGACCGTGACCGGCTCCGCCGGGCGGCCGTGGCCGTAGATGACGCCCGGCACCTTGCCCTCCCGGCGGAGAGTGCGGGCCGCGCCCTTGCCGGTCACGGTGCGGGTGGTCACGGGGAGATTCGCCTGCTGTGCCATGGGTTGTACCCCTGAGTCTGTAGGCCGACCTACGACCGTTTCAATCAAACAGCGAGCTCACCGACTGGTCGCTGTGCGTATATCCGATGGCCTTCGCCAGCAGGCCCGCGATCGAGAGCACCTTCAGCCGGTCGAAGCAGCGCTCCGACGGGATGGCGATGGTGTTCGTGACTGCCACTTCCTTCACGGGCGACGCCATGAGCCGGTCCACGGCCGGACCGGACAGCAGGGCGTGGGTGGCGCAGCAGTAGATGTCGCGCGCGCCGAGCCGCTTGAGGGCGATCACGGCCTCGGCCATCGTCCCGGCGGTGTCGATCATGTCGTCGGGAATCAGGCAGTCGCGGTCGCCCACTTCGCCGACCACATTCAGCACCTCCGCCACGTTGGCCGACGGCCGGCGCTTGTCGATGATGGCGAGCGAGGCATTGAGCCGCTTGGCGAAGCCCCGCGCCATCTTGGCCGATCCCACGTCGGGCGCGACCACCACCGGATCGTGCAGCTGCTTCTGCCGGTAGTGGCTCACGAACACCGGCGCCGCATATAGGTGGTCGACTGGCAGGTCGAAGAACCCCTGAAGCTGGTGCTGGTGGAAGTCCATTGCGAGAACCCGGTCCGCCCCGGCCATGGACACCATGTTGGCCATGAGCTTGGCGCTGATGGCCACCCGCGGCTGGTCCTTCCGGTCCTGCCGCGCGTACCCGAAGTACGGAATGACCGAGGTCACCCGCGCCGCGCTGGCCCGTCGAGCCGCGTCCATGAGGAGCAGCAGCTCGATCATGTTCTCGGCCGGCGGGTTCGTGGGCTGGATGATGTAGACGTCCCGCCCGCGGACGTTCTCATCGATCTTGACGAACAGCTCGCCGTCGGCGAAGCGCCGGAGCGTGACCTGGCACAGGGGCTGCCCGAGGTGGGCGGCCACCTCCTCAGACAGCGCGCGATTGGCCGAGCCGCTGAGGAGCAGCATCTGGCTGCGGGACAGCGAGAGGTCCGTCATAATTACAGCCCGCAAACATAGTTAGGCCACCTGGAGCGCGTCAACGGGCCGGATGGCGCCTCGGCAACTCGACCACGGTGTCCTCTCGCGAAATTCCGTGGCTCATAGTATGGTGCAGGCGCCACACGTGAGGCTCGCGCGCGGCGCTGTCAGCATTTTTCGGTTGCGTCGCGACCCCCTTGCGAACCTTGGTGTTGCGTGAGAGCGGGGTGTCATCAAGTACGACACCCCCCTCATGGCACGGCTCTGGCTTCCTGAAGCGCCGGTCGTCACGTTGCACGGCCGCGATTCCCTGCGACAACGTACTCTTACCCTGGGGCTTGGAACCTACACTATGCGCTCCTCGCGTCTTGTTACCCTGGTCAGCTTCGCGGCGCTGCTCGCGGCGTGTAGCGACTCAAACGGGCCGTCGGGCAACAACACCCCGCCGACGGCGGATTTCACGTTTGGCTGTACCGATCTCCAATGTACGTTCACCGACCGCAGCTCTGATGCTGACGGGAGCATCACCGCCCGGGCATGGACCTTCGGTGACGGCCAGACCGGATCCGGCGCGACCCCAAACCATACGTACGCCGCAGCCGGGACGTATCAGGTGACCGTGAAGGCGACCGACAACGGCGGCGCCAGCACGACCAGCCAAGCGAAGTCCATCATCGTCACTGCGCCGTCCGCGGGCGGACCGACCGCCAACTTCACCGTGTCCTGCGCCTCGCTGGATTGCACGATCACCAACACCAGCACCGCGACTGGCAGTGTCGTCACCTGGGCCTGGAACTTCGGCGACGGCTCTCAAACAAGCGTCGACCAGGACCCCGCACCGGTCCACTACAACGTGACGACGGTCAGCACGTTCACGATCACCCTGGTCGTCACGAGCGATGGCCTGACCAGCCAGGCGACGCAGCAGGTCACGGTCGCCCCGCCAGCGGGTCTCACCTGCAGCAACGGGCAGGCTTGCACGCTGCTGCTGCCTCAGGCCTCTACGGTCGTCGTGACGCTGCAGAGCTCCAGCTGCGCGGTGCATGGCAACAAGTTCGTCCTGACCGCTCCGGTGAACGAGGTGCTGTTCGAGGACGGCTGTTATGCGCCGACCGCGCCGGACCCCGCTGCCACACACCCGCTGAACGGCGGTGCGGCCTTCGCCGCGGGCACCGAGCTGGAGGCGGAGGTGACCTCCGGGTTCCCGGGCACGACCAACGCCCAGCTCCACGTCACGGGCGACTACGCGAGCGGCTGGACACTGAGTTATGACGATGGCTACGTCGGACCGAATGAGCCTGACTTCAACGACCTGATCATCTTGATCAAGGCCACACCGCAGTAAAGGGTGACTGGCACCGCAGAAGCCTGCCGCCGGACGATGATTGTCCGGCGACAGTGCTTTATAGCCTGTGATGGAGATGAGCCACCGGCTTCAAATCGAAGCCGGGGCCCCCTGGTGTCCCTAGCGCAGTGGCCATCGCTACCGATATGAAAGCTAAGACGATCCTCATACCAGCTTACGACTTCAAGCCCTTACTGGGAGGAGTGGCCAATTATGGCCATGAATTGGCCGTGCAATTCACCAAGCGGGCACGGGTGCACGTGGTCAGCCGCAAGCTTCCGGGGATGGAGGACTTCGACCAGGACCTCCCCTACGAAATCACCCGCATCCGCACACCACACAGTGCCCTTCTCAGCTTTCCCCTCTTCGCCCGGATCTTGCGACGACTGATTCGAGCTCAACCTCCCGATGCCGTTTTCTGTCCCACGTGGTTACCCGATGGCGCGGCGTGCCGCTGGGCCTTGGGACAGGCGTCGATTCCCTATTTTGTGGCGGCACATGGCACGGAGGTCTTCGAGGACTTCGCAAGCAAGAGGAACAGCGTGCGGACCGTCCTGACTCGTCAGCTCAAACGGAACGTATTCCAGCAAGCCGAGAAGGTCTTTCCGGTCAGCGAGTACACGCGCAGGGCGGTGCTGAAGGAGACAGGCAGCAATGAAAGGAGAACGATCGCCGTCAACAACGGTGTGAATGCCGCGATCTTCAAGCGAACGGCCCCGAAGTCGGACGTCGCGGCAAAGTACAGGCCCAACGGCGAAAGAATCCTCCTCACGGTCACCCGTCTCTATCCGTATAAGGGGGTCGATCGCATGCTGGAATCCCTGCCGGCCATCTTACGCGCCGTCCCCGGTGTCAGATACCTGGTTGTCGGTCCCGGTCCGGACCGGCCCCGCTTGGAAGCGTTGACGGCCCGCCTGGGCCTGCAAGCCCAGGTAAGCTTTTTGGGGTCCTTGGCCCTATCGGAAATCGTGGAGCTGTACAATGTGGCCGACCTGTTCGTGATGCTGTCCCGGGATGAGCCACCGGATGTCGAGGGCTTTGGCCTCGTATTTCTGGAAGCGGCCGCTTGCGGCCTTCCCTCCGTCGGCGGCCGAAGCGGCGGGATTCCTGATGCTATCGATGAAGGAAAATCCGGTTGGCTAGTGGATCCCTGCAATACTCAAGAAATCGCGGCTACTATTATCGAGTTGCTGGAATCCCCTGGAAGACTCGAGCGCGCTTCGCAGTTTTGCTTGGCTACGGCGCCCCAAAAGACCTGGGAGCGAGCCGCCGACAGAATCCTGACGGAAATGTTTGATTGAACGACCTGACAGGAGGAGAGTGAAGGATGTCTTTCCCCCCGGAGAGCTATCTAATTGGGGCGCAAAAGGCCGGAACGACCGCCTTAGCGCATCTGTTGAATCAACATCCTCAGGTTACGATCGGACAGACGAAGGAACCGCATTTCTTTACTGATAATTGGACGAAAGGCCTGGACTGGTACAGGAAGCAGTATCCTGACTCGCCGAATACTTTCTGTATGGATGCTTCGACGAGTTATTCCATGGCACCCTTGACCGAAGGATGGAAGCACAGAAATCCCGGAGTGTACGAGGACATTCCGGCCAAAGTTCACTCGCTAAGCCCAGACGCCAAGTTCATCTATCTATTACGGGACCCAGTTCACAGGACCTACTCGGGGTACTGGCATGATGTCCGAATGGGTGTCCAGAACGAAGAGTTCAGAGCTGCTTTGCAGAGCAATCCTTTCTACCTTGATGTCAGCGACTACTATGGACAACTGCTACGGTGGTTAGACTACTTTCCGTTGTCCTCCTTCCATTTCGTCCCTTTTGAGGAGCTGAAGGAGCGCCCTCATCAGGTCGTGAATGAATGCTTCACCTTTTTGGGACTGCCCAGCCTAACCAATTCGATCCATTTAGGCTCGGCTCAAAACGAAAGTCACCAAGTAGGCTGGGTAGGTCGCAGAGTCAACCAAATAGAGATCGCCTTTCCCCGCCTTCGGGCCGTGCTTAAATCTAATCTCCCAAGAGGGCTTAAGAGATTTGTCAATAGGGTCAAGCGCGGCTCCGCCCCCCTCCCATCGATGGCCGAGGAAGATAGGCACTTTCTGGTCGAGTATTTTCGTGAGAGGAATGAAAACCTTCAGAGACTGATCGGCACGTCCTTTGGATGGGTGTCGACGGTGAAACTTGCGTGGCTGCCCGTCCTCTTGTCTGGCTGGTACGGCCTGACAGTCATGCTATTGTCGGATGCTGTGGATTGGATGTGAGAAGCGCGTAACCGTAGGGACTAACGGCTCTCGACATCTGCGAGCCCGCGGGTTACGCCTGCGATGACCCAGCATTGGCCGAGGGCGATGAGCGGGATATACCAGAGGAGCGGACGGATCGCTCCGACCGCTACGTTCTTTACCACGATCCGACCGAGCGCCATCCCGACGTACACCGGGGCGAGCAGCAGGGCCCGCGCGGGTGTGGTTGGGTACCAGCGGCCGAACGGCACCGCCGCCCGGTGCTTCACACGAAACCGGCAGCCGTAGCGGCCGATCTTGTACTGGTAACGCAAATAACTGGCGACGGTGGAGCGGGGATGGCGATGCTCCGAAACCGCCTTTGGCTCGAAGACGACGCGCCATCCAGCCTGACGTGCCCGCACACACAGATCGAAGTCCTCGGCGATTCGGAGACTGGGATCGTAGTAGCCGACCTGCTCAATGACTGCGCGGCGGACCAGCATGTTGGCGCCGACGACATACGGCACGTCGCTGGGGGACGCCGCTCGATCGACGAGATAGCGATTCGAGAAGTCGAACGCGGCGGCCGCATAGGTGGACGTTCGGGGATTCTGAGGATTGGGCCCACCGACCACTCCGATCTTCGGGTCTGTCGCTAGGACGGCGCACAGCGTCGCAAGACAATCGGGCGTCGGAACGCAATCGGCGTCGACGATCCAGAAGTAGTCGGTAGTCACCCGCGGCAGGGCGCGGTTGCGGGCCTCCGCGGGTCCGACGTTCTCGTCGAGCTCGATGAGCTCGATGATCGGATCGCGGCGCTCCCGAACCAGCCTGACGGTCTCATCCGTGCTCGCATCATCGATCACCATGATGGCCGCCGCCGGAGGCGACTGCGCGGCGATTGCGTCCAGGCAAGCGCCGATCGTGGGAGCACCGTTGCGAACGGCGATGATGGCAGTGACCGTAGGCTGGGTCATGGGCGTAGGGCGTTGCGGAGAGCTGGTCAAGAAGGAACCCGCACGGGCGATCCAGATGGCAAGTCACCGGGGACCCACTCCCCCCGCAGCAGCTTCGCTGCGAGCGCACCAGCGACGGCGCCCCGGCAGACCCACGCAAAGGTGACGCCGTACATCAGCCCGATCAAACCCCACCTGGACCCGAGCCATGCCGCCGCGACTCCAATACCGGCGCAGGTCCAGCTTACCCAGTTGAGCAAGGCGAGCTGGCGAGCGCTGCCGAGCGCCCAGACCATGGTCGTCGCAAAACCATCGGCCAGTTTGACGGACCCGCTCACCAGTGCAGCAATCATCAGCGCCGTGGTAAGGTCATACTTGCCGTGAAGGAGCCAGCGACCAATCCAGGGCGTGGCGACAAAGGTGACCATCACTACGGTGCCGCCGATCAGCAGTATTACCGCGGCTTCGCGGCGAACCAGCCTTCGGCGCTGCTCTGGACTCGACGCCGTACTGAGACGCGGGAGCAAAGTATACCCGGCTCCCATCTGCAGCATACGGAGGGGTGATCCGACGAGGGTCGTTACCACCGCGAAGGTGGCCAGGGCCTCGAGCGTGAGCAGACGGGGAGCCAGCAGGCGTTCAAGCTGCATCAGGATCAGCGCCGCCGCCATTATGCCGAGGAGGCTCAGACCCTCCAGGAATGAGTGCGCACCGCTCGGCCCTTGAGGCCTCTCGCGCGCCAGGATTCCCCAGCCCATGCCCGCCGAGATCACGTAGTATCCGGCGACGAGGGCGGCAAGAAGCCAGAGCCGAGCCCCTCCGGCAATCTCGGCGGCCACCCCCATCCCGAGCAGTGCCACCGATATACCCTGATTCAGGGTCAGCGCGAGTCCGAACCGGAGTCGACTCTGGAAGATGGCCGAGGCCACTCGGCTGACGCCTCCGGCGGCGACGCTGACGAACAGGGCGACAACCACCGCCGCATTCAATCGGTACAGAGTCCAGGCAAGGATGGCGGTGATAGCCGCTACCACGCTCGAAGTAAGGAGCGCCCGACCAGGGGCCACGTCGCCACCCGGACGACGGTTGACCTGACCTTCGAGCCCGATCGGACCGAGGCAGGCTCCGATCTGGACGAGCGCGAAGAAAAGGGTGAAGACGCCGAACTGCTCAGGTGGAAGTACCCGCGCGAGCAGCAGGTTACCCAAGGCGAATCCGACGCCGCCGAGGCCGAACCCCAGTGCGGTTCGGAGAGCCGGCGATGTTCGGAGCAGTCGAAGCGGCAGAGGCACCGTCAGGTCACTCCCCGCGCAGGCCGAACACCGTCACGCCGGCGGTGGAGGTAACCGCCACCCGCTGCTTCCCGTCGACCATGAAGGTGATGGGTGGTCCGACGGCCCCTTTGTCCATCTCATAGCGCCAGACCGATTTGCCGGTCTCCGCATCCAGGGCGTTGAGGTAGGCCGGCTCCGAGAAGAAGACGAGCCCGCCAGCCGTGGCCAGCGCGCCGCCTGTCATCAGCGGCCCCGTAGCCATGTGCTGCCAACGGATCTTTCCGGTGGCGACGTCCACGGCCGTGAAGGTGCCGAACCGCCCGTCGTTCTCGAACTCCTTGAGCGTCGCCAAGACGTGTGGCGGTGCGCTCGGCCGGCGTTCTCTGGCGCGCGCCGTCGCGGCCGAGTCGATCTTCAGGAGCATCGGGATGTGGCTCCCGAGCACGTACATCGCGCCTGTCTTTGGAGAGAAGGCGGCTGATGGCCAGTTGCTGCCGCCGCGGGTCCCAGGTGCGATGCGTTTGCCCTCCGCGGTGGGCGCCGCAAAGAGGTTCTCCTGCGGCACGAAGGGCTCCGACCGCCGGAGCAGCTTGCCGCTCCGGCGGTCAAGGATGTGCACCCAGCCAGTCTTTCCGGCCTGCGCGACGGCCGGCACCGTCGCGCCGTCTTGCGGGACGTCCAGCAGCACCGGCGGACTCGCCGGGTCGTAGTCCCACGTGTTGTGAGGCACCATCTGGTAGTACCAGCGGAGCTTCCCGGTGGCCACCTCGACCGCGGCGAGGGATGTGGTATAGAGATTGTCCCCCGGCGCGATGCGGCCATCCACGGGGGCTGGGTTACCGATGCCGAAGATGATGAGGCCCAGCTCCGGGTCGTAGGCCGGTGTGGTCCACACGGGCCCGCCCCCGTGTTTCCAGGCGTCGGCGTAGGCCGCGCTGTCCCGGCGTTCCTCCGCCGTATCGCGTGACAGCCGGTCGCCCTCGGGTGTGGTCAGCGACAGGCGGCCCCACCAGCCACCCTCCTCGGGGGACGGGATCGTGTAGAACCGCCAGAGCCGCCGGCCGGTCTCGGGATCGTACGCGTCTATGAAGCCTCGGATACTGAACTCGCCGCCGCTGGTTCCCACCAGGATTTTCCCCCCCGCGGCGAGCGGCGCCATGGTGAAGGAGTAGCCTCCGGCCGGGTCCGCCGCGTCAGGCACTTGCTGATCCCACACCACCTCGCCCGTCCGGCGGTCGAGCGCAACGAGATGCGCGTCCAGCGTTCCGACGTACACCTTGTCGCCGTAGAGCGCCACGCCCCGATTGACCAGCCCGCAACACAGCGCGGTGCTACCCAGACGGTGGTACCACGACCAGATCGTGCGGCCAGTGTGCAGGTCTATGGCGATCACGTGGTTGCCCGGCTGGGCCAGCCGCATGCCGGGATCGGTATAGATCAGCATACCGTCCGCCACTACCGGCGTGCTCTCGGTGCGCATGTAGCTTTTGATGAGACGCCGGGCGCCCTGCTGCCATAGCGGCGCGAGACGGTGGACCGTCTCGCGGTTGATCTGCGTGAACGGCGCGAATCGCTGGTTGCCAAAATCGCGCCCGTAGGTGAGCCAGTCGCCGCCGGCGCCGGCCGCGAGCAGCATGGCGTCGGTGACCAGGCGGATGGGCAGGAGCCGCTGGTTCCGCGGGCGCGAATGCAGGGCGAACGCGGCCACCACGAGGGCCAGCAGCGCGATGGTGCCGAGGAGGGTTTTTCGCATCCGCCAAAGATAACCGGCGCTAGGTCGTGATTGGCCCTGGTGGATTCGAACCACCATTAACGGATCCAAAGTCCGCTGTCCTGCCGTTGGACGAAGGGCCAGTGGCCCAAAACGTACACCGGCGCCGGGATGCGGTAAACTGAGGCGCCATTTGTGATCCAGGTTTTGGCGCCCGTCCCCGAACGGGTTTATCGTTTGTGGCGCGAGGGCAACGGGGGTGGAGGGCGTCTTCGCTAAGTCTTTGCAAATCAACGCGTACATGGCAACCAGCCGAGCCGGCCACGGCCTGAAATCTGCAGGCCTGGCCCGTGGCAACCTGGTTTCCTGCGCCCAGTCACGACCTTGAGCCAGCAACGGCCTGACATGAATAGACGCCTGTTCAGCTCCGCGCGCCCGTGGGCGCTCCTCGCCGGCCTCGTCGCCGCAACCATCCAGTGCAGCGACAACACCAATCCCCGGACTCCCTCGGCCATTGCGATGGTGGGCGGCAACGGACAGACCGGCCCCATCGGGGAGATCCTGCCCGACCCGCTCGTCGTGGTGGTCACCGACCAGTCGGGCGATCCGCTCGGGGGCGTGAGCGTCGGCTGGGACGCCAATGGCGCCGGCAGCGTGTCGGCGACGTCGGTGGAAACCGGCGCCGATGGTCGGGCCTCGGTGCAGCGCACCCTCGGCTCGGCGGCCGGCGAGGAGATGACGACGGCCACGGTGAGCGGCCTCTCCGGCTCGCCGGTGACCTTCCTCTCCGTCGCCACCGACGGCCAGAGCCCGAGTCTCGCCGTCGTGACCCAGCCCTCG
>Ga0075423_10004137_pt1 | contig 13418 bp, 13 predicted proteins | sample SoiMethybrSBSTD2_FD_80114 | JGI IMG/M metagenome (GOLD analysis project Ga0075423, IMG submission 80114) | Bulk soil microbial communities from a Populus tree surrounding site in Tennessee, USA - Soil MetaG P. TD hybrid SBSTD2 | ecosystem: Environmental > Terrestrial > Soil > Tree plantation...
CATGAACGTCACCATGCTGACCTATCCCAAAAACCTCGAGGGCTCGATCACCATCATCGGCGAGACCGGCACGGTCCGGGTCGGTGGGGTGGCCGTGAACCGGATCGACCACTGGGAGTTCGCCGCGCCGGACCCGGACGACGCCACCGTCGAGCAGGCCAACTACGACACCACCTCCGTGTACGGCTTCGGCCATCCCCTCTACTACGACAACGTGATCAAGTCGCTGCGGGGGGAGGCGGTGCCGGACACGGACGGGCGAGAGGGCCTGCACTCGCTCGAGATCCTGATCGCGACCTACATCTCCGCGCGGGACGGCCGGCGCGTCGCGCTCCCGCTCGAGGTCTGAGCCGTGGCAGACGGCCGCGCCGTGGGGCGCAAGGGCATCGTTCTGGCCGGGGGCTCCGGCACCAGGCTGCATCCGGTGACTCGGGCCGTGAGCAAGCAGCTTCTGCCGGTGTACGACAAGCCCATGATCTACTACCCACTGTCGACGCTCATGCTGGGCGGGACTCGGGACATCCTGATCATCTCCACACCTCAGGATCTCCCGGCCTTCCGCCGCCTGCTCGGCGACGGCTCGCAGTGGGGCTTGGCGTTCAGCTACGCGGAACAGCCCTCGCCCGACGGCTTGGCGCAGGCCTTTCTCATCGGCGAGGATTTCATCGGGTCCGACCCGTGCTGCCTGGTCCTCGGCGACAACATCTTCTACGGTCACGATCTCAGCCAGACCCTGCAGCAGGCGGCCGCCCGCCGCGACCGGGCCACGATCTTCGGTCACCGCGTTCGCAACCCGGCTGCTTACGGCGTGGTCGAGCTCGACGCTGCCGGGCGAGCGCTCGGCATCCAGGAGAAGCCGGCGGTTCCACGCTCGAATTACGCGGTGGTGGGTCTGTATTTTTACGACAACCGAGTCGTGGACATCGCTCGATCCATCCGGCCGTCAGCCCGAGGCGAGCTGGAGATCACCGACGTCAACATGCGCTACCTCGAGCTCGGGGCGTTGGACGTCGAGCTGTTGGGCCGAGGCACCGCGTGGCTGGATACCGGCACGCACGAGTCGCTGTTGCAGGCTGGCCTCTTCATCGAGACGATCGAGGAGCGGCAGGGGCTCAAGATCGCGTGTCCGGAGGAGATCGCCTACCGCATGGGCTACATCGACGCGGCCCAGGTCGAGCGCCTGGCCGAGCCGCTGCGCAGTGTCGGGTACGGTCGCTATCTCCTGCAACTCCTCCAAGAGCAGCGTGACCCGTGATCGTCGCGCCCACCGCGATTCCCGAGGTGCTGCGCCTCGATCCTACCCTGCACACCGATGACCGCGGCTTCTTCGTGGAGACGTGGCACGCCGGCAAGTTCCGGCGGGCCGGCCTGGATTGGAATTTCGTCCAGGACAACCACAGCCGGTCGGTCCGGGGCACCCTTCGCGGCCTGCACTATCAGGTCGAGCGCCCCCAGGGCAAGCTGGTGTGGGTGGTGTCCGGCGAGGTGTACGACGTCGCGGTCGATCTCCGGCGAAGCGCCCCGACGTTCGGCCGGTGGGTCGCGGTTGTCCTCTCGGCGGACAACCACCGACAACTCTGGGTGCCGCCCGGTTTCGCTCATGGCTTCTACGTGATGAGCGAGCAGGCCGACGTCATCTACAAGTGCACCGAGCCGTATTCGGCTCCCCACGATCGCACGCTTCGGTGGGACGACCCCGATCTTGCCATCACCTGGCCCATCTCTCCCGGCGCTCGGCCGCTGCTGTCCGACAAAGACGCGCGGGGACACGCGTTCGCCGGGCTCGATGAGTTCGCATGACGGTCGTATCCACGATCCTCATCACCGGGGGGGACGGGCAGCTCGGCACCGCGCTCCGGGAGACGGCCCCGGACGCCGTGCGACTCCTGACCCCCGGACGGGCCGAGCTCGACCTCCTCCGCCCCGATAGCGTGGACGCGGTGGTGCGGACGGCTCGGCCGGAGATCGTGATCAACACCGCGGCCTATACGGACGTGGAGCGTGCCGAATCCGAGGCGTCGCAGGCACACGCGGTCAATGCCGAGGGAGCGACCGCCGTTGCGGCGGCGGCAGCGCGCGCGGGCGCACGCATGATCCATATCTCGACCGATTTCGTGTTCGACGGCCGCATGAGCCGGCCATATCGGCCGACGGATCCGACCGCACCGCTGAGCGTGTACGGCACCAGCAAGTTGGCGGGTGAGCATGGGGTGACGGCGTGCAGCGGGGGCCGAGCCTTGATCGTCCGCACCGCATGGCTGTACGGGACGGGTGGGACGAACTTCGTGACCACGATGCTGCGACGGATGCGCGCGGGTGGCGTCCGAGTCGTCGCGGACCAGGTCGGCTCGCCGACCTGGTCTCGCTCGCTGGCGGCCGCGATCTGGTCGGCGGTGGAGCGGCCGGCGCTGTGCGGGCTCCATCACTGGGCCGACGCGGGCGTCGCCAGCTGGTACGACTTCGCCGTGGCGATCCAGGAGGAGGCGCTGGCCCTGGGGCTGTTGGAGCAGCCGGTGTCGATCGACCCGATCCGCACGGAGGACTATCCGACCCAGGCGCGCCGGCCGTCGTACTCGGTGCTCGATGCCCACGAGACCCGCCAGGCGCTCGCCCGGCCCCCGATCCACTGGAGGACGAACCTGCGACGCATGCTGGCGGAGGCCGCTGATGGCTAGCCTGATGGTCACAGGCGGGGCGGGCTTCATCGGCGCCAATTTCGTGCATTACTGGCTCGCCGGCCATCCGGATGACCGTGTCGTCGTGCTCGACGTGCTCGCCTACGCCGGGAACCTCGCCAGCCTGGAGCCGTCACGCCGTCACCCGGGCCTCATCTTCTGCCGGGGCGACATCCGGGACACCGCGCTCGTCGAACGACTTCTTCGAGAGCACGTGATCACCACCGTGGTGCACTTCGCGGCGGAATCCCATGTCGACCGCTCGATCGCCGGCCCGGGAGCCTTCGTCGATACCAACGTGGTGGGCACCCATTCGCTGCTGCAGGCGGCGCGACAAGTATGGCTCGAGGAGGGTCGGGCGAAGGAAGGTGCGCGGTTCCATCACATCTCGACCGACGAGGTGTTCGGCTCGCTCCATCCCGAGGACCCGCCTTTTGACGAGTGCACGCCGTACGCCCCCAACTCGCCGTACGCCGCCTCCAAAGCCGCCTCGGACCACCTGGTCCGGGCCTATCACCACACCTACGGACTTCCGGTCACGACGAGCAACTGCTCCAACAATTATGGGCCCTATCAGTTTCCCGAGAAGCTGATCCCGCTCATGCTGGTGAACGCGCTCGACGGGAAGCCGCTGCCGGTCTACGGCGACGGGTTGAACGTGCGCGACTGGCTGTACGTCGAGGATCACTGCCGAGCGGTGGAGCGGGTGCTGGCGGCCGGTCGGCTGGGCGAGACCTACGCCGTCGGCGGCCGCAACGAGTGGAAGAACATCGACATCGTGCGGCTTCTCTGCGAGCTGGTGGACGAGGCCTTCGGTGCGGACCCCCAGCTCGCGCTCCGGTTTCCGCGCTGCCCGGCCGCAGAACGGCGCCCCTGCGCCGACCTGATCACCTACGTGACCGACCGTCCGGGGCATGACCGGCGGTACGCCATCGATGCCGCCAAGGCCGAGCGGGAGCTGGACTGGCGGCCCCTCGAGACGTTCGAGAGCGGCGTCCGCAAGACCATCGCGTGGTATCTGGGGCACGAGCCATGGTGGCGCGGCGTGATGGACGGCAGCTATCGCGAGTGGGTCGCGCTCCAGTACGAGTACTCGCGATGACCGGGGGGGTGGTCGTGATCGGCGCCGGGCTGCTCGGCCTCGGCACCGCCCGCGCGCTTCTGCGCGCCCACCCCGGCATGGCCGTGACGGTGCTGGAGAAGGAAGCGGCCGTCGGCTGCCACCAGAGCACGCACAACAGCGGCGTCCTGCACGCGGGCCTCTACTACCGGCCCGGATCGGCGAAGGCCCGGCTCGCCGTCGAGGGCATTCGCAGCATGACGGCGTTCTGCCAGCAGCACGCGGTGCCCCACGAGACGTGCGGCAAGCTCGTGGTGGCCACGGGTGAGGAGGAGCTGCCCCGACTTCGAACGCTGCTCGAGCGCGGCACCCAGAACGGTCTGCGTGGGCTCCGGTGGCTGGAGGGGGATGCCGCGCGCGAGATCGAGCCGGAAGTCCGGGCGCTCGCCGCCGTTCACGTGCCCGAGGAAGGGATCGTGGACTACTCGGCCGTGGTCCGTGCGCTGGCGGCCGACGTGACGGGCCTGGGTGGGCAGGTGATCCTGCGCGCGCCGGTGCGACGCATGGTGCGAGAGGGGAATGCGTGGCGAGTGGAAACCGGGGCGGGAGACCACGCCGCGGCGTACCTCGTGAACTGTGCCGGGCTCCACGCGGACCGCGTGGCCGAGTCCGCCGGGACCCGACCGCCGTGCCGCATCATCCCATTCCGCGGCGAATACTATCATCTGCGGCCTCCGCGGGCGGGGCTGGTTCGACACCTGATCTATCCGGTGCCGGACACCGCGTTCCCGTTCCCCGGCGTCCATCGGACCCGCCGGGTCGGGGGCGGTGTGGAGGCCGGGCCGAACGCGGTCCTCGCACTCGCGCGGGAGGGCTACACCAAGTCCACGATCCGACTGGGTGACGCCGCGGAAGCGGCGACGTTTCCAGGCCTCTGGCGCTTCGTGGCGCGTCACCCACGCATGACGCTCTATGAAGTGCGCCGCTCGTTCAGTCGGCGGCTCTTCGCCCGCGCCCTGCAGCGGCTGGTGCCGGCGATCGACGCCGCGGATCTCATACCGGGTGGTGCGGGCGTGCGGGCCCAGGCTATGACGTCGGACGGGCGGCTGGTGGAGGATTTTCTCTTCGTCGAACAGACGGGCGCGCTGCACGTCCTCAACGCGCCGAGCCCGGGCGCGACCGCGTCGCTGGCCATCGGCGCGGAGATCGCGCGGCGGGTCCCCCTGGGTTAGGTTGGAGGGTTGTCGAGGACCGGGCCTGACCGCGGGAAGTTCGTCTAACAGAAAGGGATTTCAGCGGATGGCAAGTGGAAGCAACGGCGGAGCGAGACAGCGAGTATTGGTGACCGGCGCGGCGGGATACATCGGCGCCATCCTGTGCGAGCACCTCCTGGATGCGGGGCACGAGGTGATCGGGCTCGATACGCTCACCTTCGGCGGCGGCTCGCTGTTCCATCTCTGTGCTCGTCCCGGCTTCGAGTTCCACCTGGGCGACGCTCGCGACGAGCGGGTGCTTCGCGATCTGGTGCCTCACGCCGACGTGCTGATCCCGCTGGCCGCCGTCGTTGGCGCGCCGGCGTGCGACCGGGACCCGATCGCTGCCCGCACGCTCAACCTCGATGCCGTGCGCCGCCTGCTGGCCCTGCGAAGCCCGCAGCAGCTCGTGTTGTACCCGACGACGAACAGCGGCTACGGCACCGGCAGCGGGGCCGTGCATTGCACCGAGGAGACGCCGCTCGAGCCGATCTCGCTCTACGGCGAGACCAAGGTGCAGGCGGAGCGCGCGGTTCTCGACTCGCCCAATGCCATCACGCTGCGTCTGGCTACAGTCTTCGGTATGTCCCCCCGCATGCGGCTCGACCTGCTGGTGAACCACTTCGTCTACGCGGCGGTCACCGACGGGTATATCGTGATTTTCGAGAAGGACTTCAAGCGGAACTACGTGCACATCCGCGACGTGGCCGATTGCCTGCTGCACTGCATCGCCCACTCGGAGGCGATGACCGGCCGCCCGTTCAACCTTGGGCTCGACAGCGCCAACCTCTCCAAGGAGGAGTTGGCGCTCAAGGTGAAGGAGTACGTGCCGCGGTTCTACATCCACTTCGCCGAGGTGGGCAGCGACCCGGACAAGCGCAACTACATCGTGTCGAATCAGCGGCTTCGTGAGGCAGGATTCGAGGCCAAACGCTCGCTCGACGAGGGCATCCGCGAGCTGTTGAAGGGCTACCGTATGCTGGGGCGCGGAGCGCATAAGAATGTCTGATGCGCTCGGGCGCATCGATGCGTTCGTGCTCGCCGGCGGGTTGGGGACACGGCTCAGCAAGGCGGTCCCCGGCCATCAGAAGGTGGTTGCCCCGGTGGCGGGGCGTTCGGTTCTCGCACAGGTACTCGACCAGCTCGCCGACGCCGGGATTCGCCGCGCGGTCGTGGGAGTCGGGCACCTCGCGAGCCAGGTCCGCGCCAGCCTCGGTGAGTCACACGGTCCGATCGCGCTCGCGTACAGCGAGGAGGCCGAGCCGCTGGGCACCGCCGGCGCGCTGCGGCACGCCCGCGACCTCCTCGCGAGCGACCCGGTGCTGGTCCTCAACGGAGATTCGTACGTCGAGGCCAACCTCGCCGCCTTTCTGGCCTGGCACCGCGCCCGCCGCGCCGCCGCGTCGATCCTGCTCACCACGGTGCCCGACCCAGCGCGCTACGGGACGGTCGAAACCGATCCCGGCGGCCGGGTACTCGCCTTTCGGGAAAAGGCGCCCGCCGATCCGGCCCAGGCGGAGGGCACGCGATCCGCTCCGGCGTGGATCAACGCCGGGGTCTACCTGCTGAGCCGCCCGGTGATCGAGGGACTGGCGCAGCGGGCACCGTCCTCGCTGGAGCAGGACGTCTTCCCGTTCCTGGTCGGCGCCGGGCTCTACGCCTACCAGGGCGGCGGCCGCTTCATCGACATCGGTACTCCCGAGAGCTATGCCGAGGCCCAAGAATTCTTCGCCTCGGGCAAGGTCGAGCGGGCGAGGCCGCGGGAAGTGCGGCCGTTCGTCGTCCTCGATCGGGATGGGACGGTGATCGTGGAGCGCCACTACCTGTCGGACCCCGCGGGCGTGGCGCTCCTGCCCGGGGCGGCGGAAGGTCTCCGTGCCATGCGGAGGGCGGGGCTCGGTCTGGTGGTCGCCACCAATCAGGCCGGCGTGGGACGGGGATACTTTCCCGAAGAGCGGGTGGCCGAGGTTCACGCCCGCATGACGGAGTTGCTCGCCGCCGATGGGGTGGTGCTGGATGGGATCTTCTATTGCCCCCACCATCCCGATGTGGCCTGCGACTGCCGCAAGCCCGCCACGGGCCTGGTCCGGCAAGCCGTCGCTGCGCTCGGGCCGGGCGCCGCTCCGGTGGCGGTGGTCGGCGACAAACGCAGTGACATCGACCTGGCCCGCGCGCTCGGCGTGCCCGGTGTGCTGGTCACTACCGGTTACGGGGCGGCGGAGCTCGCGACCGGGGCGGTCGACCCGGACTATGTCGTGAATTCGCTTCCCGAGGCCGCGGCCGTCCTCCGTTCTTCTCCCCTGCCGGCTCCGAAGGAGCCGGTTCCCGTTTCGTGACCAACGGAGTTTCCGCGATGACCGCAAGCCCAGCGCCGACGCCGGCCGCCTCCTCCGACGCCGTCCGCCGGCATCGCGGGCATCCGATCTGCGAGCTGGTCGAACGGGAGCTCGTCGTCGCATGATCATTTCACGAGCGCCCGTGCGGATCAGCTTCCTGGGGGGCGGGACGGACTACCCCGAGCACTTCCTCCAGCACGGCGGCGCGGTGCTCGCGACCGCGATCGACAAGTTCTCCTACGTGACCGCGAGCCCGTTTCTGAGCGAGCTCTTCGACTACGCGATACGGATCAGCTACCGCAAGAACGAGATCGTCAAGCGGGTCGACGACATCGAGCACAACGTGTTCCGCGAATGCCTCCGGCTCCTGAAGCTCGAGCGCGATATCGAGCTGCACACCGTCGCCGACCTGCCTGCGTTCACCGGGCTGGGCTCGTCTTCGGCGTTCACCGTCTCGCTGCTGCACGCGCTCCACAGCTTCAGGAGCGAGTTCGTCACCCCGCTCCAGCTCGCGTACGAGGCGATCCACGTCGAGCGGAACATCCTCCATGACCGGGTGGGGTGTCAGGACCAGGCCATTGCGGCTCTGGGCGGCTTCAACGTGATCGAGTTCCGCCGCGAAGACGATCTGGTGGTACACCGGATCCCGGTGTCGCCCGAGCGTCTGCGCGAATTCCAGCACCATCTGTTCATCGTGTTCTCCGGCGTAACCCGCAAGGCCGCCGACGTGGTCGCGGGGCAACTGGCGCGCGCGTGCGACAACCGCGCTACCCTCCAACGCATGCGCGCGATGGTCGACCAGGGGTGGGACATCCTCACCGGCGGCCGTCCGCTGTGCGAGTTCGGCCAGCTGCTGCACGAGGCGTGGGTGGCGAAGCGATCGCTCTACGAGGGCGTCTCCCGCCCGGAGATCGACGAGCTGTACCGCACCGGCCTGGCCCACGGCGCCCTCGGGGGCAAGCTCCTCGGCGCCGGTGGCGGCGGATTCCTTCTCTTCTTCGCGCCCCCCGAGACCCACGACGCGCTCCGTCGGGCGTTCGCCGACCGCCGGCTGCTCACCACCAACATCAACGCGCCAGGCTCGCAGATCATCTTCGCGTCAGACATCGCGCGGTGACCACCTCTCTCCGAGTGCAGGTAGCTCGGCTCCGGGCATCGCGCCTGGCGCGGGATGCCGCTCTCCTGTTCGTCCTCAATCTGATCTCCCGCGCCCTCGGGTTCCTGGGCAGCCTCTACGCCGCCCGCTGCCTGGGGCCGGTGAAGCTCGGCATCTCAGGCGTGGTTCAGGCCGCGGCTCAACAGGCGGGACTGCTCTACAACGGGGGCCTCGACCCGATTGGCGTCCGGCGCATCGCCAGCGACCCGGCGCACGCAATGGCCGTGACCGGGGCCGTCACGCGCTTCCGGATGGTGGGCGCCGTGCTGCTCGCGATCGGGTGGGCCGGGGTCGTCCTCCTCGTGGATCCACCGGGTGGACGTGCGGTATGGCTCCTCGGGATCCCGCTCCTGCTGGGGACGGCGCTCAATCTCACGTACGTCTTCCAGGCCCTGGAGCGGTTGCCGCTCCAAAATGCCATCGCTAGCGGCGGCGCGCTGCTGTCCGCGCTCGCCTACCTCCTGTTGTTCCGGCCGGGAGCATTTCTGGGGGCGGACCTCGTAGTCCTCGGCGGGGCCACCGCTGTCGTGGCTATGGTGTCGTGGATCGCCTACCGGCGGGTGACGGGCCACTGGCCGCTCGTCGGAGGGCATTGGGCGCTCGCACGTGAGCTGCTCCGCGAGTCGTGGCGCTACTGGCTGCTCACGGGCGTGGTGTTTCTCTACGCCTCATATCAGGTACCGTTCGTCGCGTACTTCCTGGGGGCACGTGCGGCAGGATGGTATCGGGCGGCGGTGACGCTCGCCGCCGCCCTGGAGCTTCTCTACAACAGTGTCAACAGCCTGCTCCTGCCGCGACTAGTCCGCTGGCACGGGGTCGGTCTGGCGTACATGTGGGAGCGCCAGAGGGAGCTGCTCCGGCTCTTCCTGGTGGTGGGCGTGCTCGTCACGGTCGCCGTGGTGTTGATCGCGCCACCCTTGCTCCAGCGCCTGCTCGGCCCGGAATTCGGACCGGCGATCGTCGTATTTCAAGTGCTCGCCGGGGCGCGTGCCGTCGCGTTCTGGGGCCAGATCTTCGCGTGGGGGCTGGCGGCTTCCAAGCAGGATGGCGCCTACCTGCTGGCCTCGTCGCTTGGCATGGTCTGCAGCATACCGCTCAACCTGGCGGCGGTCGGACGATGGGGCGTGCTCGGCGTCGCGGGTGTCAGCCTCGTGTCCGAGTGCGTGGTGAACGGCGGATGCTTCGTGCTCATGCGCCGCCATGTCGCGCGCTCCTCCAGGGCCGCAGCACCGAGCCCATGAATGGGGCGGCCCGCGCGCTCTGGATCGTGGATCCGTCGGTCCGCGACGAGCTGGGGCACTACGCCGCATACGCCAGGGCCGTCGCCGAGGCAGGGCGGGCGGCGGGCGCATCGGTGCGTGTGTTCGCGCATCGCGACCTTGCGCCCCGACTGGCCGAGACCCTCGGCGCCGAACGTACGTTCCGCTACGACTTCTGGCACCGCTTCGTGGCCCTTCCCAAGCTTGGCGCGCTGGTGGATCCGCCGGTCGCCAACTTCGTGATGTGGCGGGAGCTTCGGCGCGCGTTGGGGCGGGGGCCAGGAGCGGATGGCGTGGTCTTCGCCCCCACCATTGACCATCGGCAACTGCTCGCGTGGGCGGCCTGGATGCGGGGGCTGCCGCCGGCCGAACGGCCCACCCTCTGTCTCCTCCTGCGGTACACCTTCGTGGACGTCGGCGCCGCCCGCCGTGTGGCCAGCGCGGCCGCCTGGGCGCGCCTCGGGTTCGCCACCTTGAAGCAGGTCGTTGGAGGGCGGGTGAGGCTGCTGACCGACAGCGCGCGCCTGGCTGCGGAGTACGCATCCCTGACCACGCTGCCCGTGGAGGTGGTGCCAATTCCGCATATCGGTGACATCGCTGCCTCGTCCGTGCCCCAGATGCAGCCGGCCCTGCGGGCAGACCGGGCGGTCCGATTCGTTTCGCTGGGTGACGCCCGCAGCGAGAAGGGGTTCGCCCTGCTGGCCGACGCGATCCGGCTGCTGGACGCGGCGGGGAAGCTCACCGGGATCGAGTTCGTGATCCAGTCGCATATCGCCAGCCCCGTGTACGCCGCGCTGGCCACGCCGCGGGCCGAGCTGTCCCGGATCGGCGCGCCGGCCGTGCGTCTGGTCGACAAGGTGTTGTCGCGCGAGGAGTACGCGGAGCTGCTCGGCGGGGCCGACGTCGTCTTGCTGCCCTACGCGCGGCGCGTGTATTTTGCCCGCACGTCCGGGCCGTTCACGGAGGCGCTCGCCGCGGGCAAGCCGGTCGTCGTCACGGCGGACACCTGGATGAGCGAGGAGCTCGAGCGACACGGCGCGGGACTCACCTTTCACGACGGCGACGCCGCCGACCTCGCCGGCACCATCTTGCGGGCCAAGGAAGGATTGGCCGAACTCTCCCAGGCGGCACGCGCGCGTCGCGGCGCCTGGCTGCGCCGCCACAGCCCTGCCGCCATGGTCCTCGCCTTGCTTGGCCGCTCCTGAAATGCGTGCCCTGCTGCTCTATCCGTTCGACAATCTCCGTGAGCCGGGATGGGGCAACAGCCTGCGCATGCGCCTAGTGCTCGCCTACCTCGCCGACCGGTGCGACGCCGTGCAGGCACTGTCCCCGGGACCACGGGCCGCCCGGGAAACCGTCGGTGGCGTCGAGTACGTCACGGTGCCGTGGCCTCGGTGGCGGTCGGCCGCCTGGCGCCTGCGCGCCAAGTGGTGGCGCGCGACCACGGGCCTGGACGGCGTCACCGAGCGCGAGCTGCTGGCGAATTTCGACCGCTCTCTCGCATGGCAGTCCCTGCACACGGCCCTTGCCGCGGCAGTGGCGGAGGCCGACGTCGTATTCCTCAAATACCCGTTCTGGGCCGACGCGGTGCTCCCGCTCTGCCGCCGGAGGGGGACGCCGTGCGTCGTCACGGCGATCGACGTCCACGCGGTGACGGCCGGCCGACGCCCAGCCGCAACGGCGGCGATCCTCGAGCGGGAGCTCGCGGCGCTGCGTGCCGCCGACATGGCCGTGACGGTCTCCGAAGAGGATCGTGCGTTCTTCGCGGCGCGAGGGGTGGACACGCGATGCCTGGTGAACCCTATCGACCCGGAGGCCTGCGCCCGTCCCATCGCGCCGGGCGAGGTGGCGCGCGTGCGCAGCATGTTCGGGCTGGGGGATGGACCGCTGTGTCTGTTCGTCGGCAGCCGGATCGTTCCCAATGTCGAGGCAGTCGGCGAGCTGGACCGCATCGCGGCCGAGTGTCCGGAGGCCACCTTCGTGGTGGCAGGACGGTGCGCGTCTCCGGGACGCCGCGGAAACCTGATCGCGCTGGGCCTGGTTCCGGAGGCCGAGCTCGCTGCGCTGTACGCGGCCGCATCTCTGCTCGTGATGCCGCTCCGGAGCGGCACGGGTACCTCGCTGAAGTTTGTCGAGGCATTGGCGCGCGGGAAGGCGATTGTCGCGTCGCCGGTGGCCGCGCGCGGCTATGCGGTGACCGATGGGGAGGCGGTCCTGGAGCCGCAGCTCGCGCGCTTCGGCGTGCAGATCCGGGCGCTCCTGGCCGATCCGAGCCGCCGCACGGCGCTGGGCGAGCGGGCGCGGGCGCGGGCACTCGAGTACGATTATCGGCGGGTCTTCGCGCCGTACGGCGCGTTGCTCGAGGGGCTTCGCCGCTCATCTACGGGAGCGATGCATGGAGTGTCGGGTGTGTGACGGTACCGATCTGGTGCCGGCCGTCGACCTGGGCCTGCAACCCTGGGCCAATCATTTCCTGCGGCCCGACGAGGTCGGGCGGGAGCCGGTCTATCCGTTGCGCGTGCTCTACTGTCAGGGGTGCGCGACCGCCCAGCTCGACTACACCGTCCCCAAGGAGACGATGTTCGGGGACCACACCTACCTCTCGGGCGTGACCCGCTCCCTCAGCGATCATTTCCGCGCGGTGGCGGAGGAGGTGGACCGGCGCTTCCGGGGCGGGCGGTCGAGGCCCGCGGTGCTCGACATCGGCTCGAACGACGGAACCCAGCTCAAGCACTTCCAGGCGCTGGGCTACGACGTCCTCGGCGTCGAGGCGTCGCGCACCACGGCGGCCATTGCCCAGGCGGCCGGGGTCGAGACCGTGAACGAGTTCTTCAATCTCGATCTGGCCCGGCGGCTGGGGCGCCGCTTCGACGTGATCAACGCCGCCGGCGTGTTCTTCCATCTCGAGGAGCTGCACTCGGTGACCGAGGGCATCCGCGAGGCACTCGCGTCCGGCGGGGTCTTCGTCGTGCAGTTCCTCTACATGCGCCGCATCCTCGAGAATCTGGCGTTCGACCAGATCTACCACGAGCACTTGCTGTACTACACCTTGCGCACCATCGAACGGCTGCTGAACCGCCACGGGCTCAGCATGTTCGATGCGTACGTCTCGCCGATCCATGGTGGATCGGTCATCGGGTTCATCACCCATCGGGAGCGTGCCCGGCCCTCGGACCGGCTCGAGGCGCTTCGCCACGAGGAGCTGGTGGCGGGGAGCAATGAGCTGGCCACCTACCACCGCTTCGCCGAGCGGCTCCTGCGGATGCGGGAAGAGAACCTCGCGTACCTCGACCGCACCAAGGCCGCCGGGAAGCGCGTCTTCGGGTTTGGCGCGCCGGTGAAGGGCAACACCCTGCTGAACTACTTCGGCGTCGACACCCGCTATCTCGACTGCCTGGTGGAAAAGAACGCGCTGCGCCGGGGACTGGTGTCGCCGGGCCAGCACATTCCGATCGTTTTGGAAGACGAGCTGCCCGCACCACCCGACGTGTACTATGTGCTCGCCTGGAATTTCAAGCGCGAGATCCTGGCCAACAACCGCGCGCTCCTCGAGCGGGGGGTCGAGTTCTATTTCCCCGTCAACCCGGCGGACGCCTGACCATGCACGTGCTCGTTACCGGCGCGACCGGATTCCTTGGGACAGCCCTCGTGGGCAGGCTCCGCGAACGGGGTGACGAGG
>Ga0075423_10004138_pt1 | contig 13411 bp, 12 predicted proteins | sample SoiMethybrSBSTD2_FD_80114 | JGI IMG/M metagenome (GOLD analysis project Ga0075423, IMG submission 80114) | Bulk soil microbial communities from a Populus tree surrounding site in Tennessee, USA - Soil MetaG P. TD hybrid SBSTD2 | ecosystem: Environmental > Terrestrial > Soil > Tree plantation...
CGCGATCGGGCTGAACCTGTTGTCGGTCGCAGCGTCGTACGGGATCCTCGTCTGGATCTTCCAGGACGGCCACCTGCAGGGACTGCTCGGGTTCCACTCGAACGGCGGCGTCGTGACGTGGCTGCCGCTGTTCCTGTTCGCAGTGCTGTTCGCACTCTCGATGGACTACCACGTGTTCATCGTCAGCCGGATCAAGGAGCTCGTCGATCGCGGCGCCTCGACCGAGGACGCGGTCGCCGAGGGCATCCGGACGACCGCGGGCACGGTCACCGCGGCGGCCGCCGTCATGGTCGGCGTGTTCGCGCTGTTCGCGACGCTCTCGTCGCTCGACATCAAGCAGCTGGGCGTCGGGCTCGCGGTGGCGGTCCTCCTGGATGCGACGATCATCCGTGGTGTGCTCCTGCCGTCGACGATGAAGCTGCTCGGCCGCGCGAACTGGTACCTCCCGCGCACGCTGCGCTGGCTGCCGCACTGGCGGCTCGAGGCCGCGCGGCCGGCGACGGAGACGCGCTGATGGCGGCGATCCTGGCTCCGCTGGGAAGGGCGGCGACCTACCGGTCGCTGCTCTTCCTCACCTCGGCGCTGGTGACCGGGACGGTGGCGTTCGGGCTCCTCCTCACCGGGTGGCTGCTCGCGGCCGGCACGGTGTTCTTGACGCCGCTCGTGGTCCCGGTGCTGGTTGGCTTCCGCACGGCGGTGGGCGCGCTCGCGCGCGGCGAGTCGTCGCTCGCACGCGAGCTGCTCGGCGCCGACGCGCGCGGCGGCAAGTACAGCTCCGGCGGCAACGGGTTCTGGGCGCGCGGGCAGGCGGTGCTGACAGACCTCGGCTTCTGGCGCGAGCAGGCCTACCTCACGCTCCGGACGTTCGTCGGCTGGCCGCTCGGGATTCTCGTGCTGTCGCTGCTCGGCAGCTCGCTCTGGTTCATCGCGCTGCCGATCTACTACCCCTGGGTCGAGATGGACGTCGGCTCGTGGCACGTCGACTCGCTGCAGAAGGCGGTGCTGCTGATGCCGGTCGGCGCCGTCGGCCTCGTCCTGACGCTCAACCTCGTCCGCCCGCTGGCGGCGGCGTCGCGCATCGTCGCCGAGAGGCTCCTGCGCCCCGACGACGCGCCGCTGCGGCTCGACACGCGTGTGCTGCGGCGGCGTGCGCTGCGCGCTCACGTCGTCGCGACGGCCGTCGCGAACGCTGTCGTCCTCATCGTCTGGGCGGCTGTCGGCGGCCCCTTCTGGCCGGCATGGGTGATTCTCGGGACGTCGCTCGCGCTGGCGCTGCACGGCTGGGTTGAGTACGCGCTGTCGCGCGACGACTGGCGGCGACGGCGCGGGATCCTGGAGCTCGCGTTGCACGCCGGCATCTCGCTCACGCTCTGCGTGAGCTACGTGCTGATCTGGGCGCTCTCCGGCGGCGGCTACTTCTGGCCCGCGTGGGCGATCCTCGGGTTCGGGCTCGCGCTCGGCGTCCACGCACTCGTCGTCTACCGTCGCGGGCCGGTCGTGACGGAGCTGCATGAGCGGATCGAGGTCCTCGAGTCGACGCGCGCCGGGGCCGTGGACGTGCAGGAGTCCGAAGCGCGCCGCATAGAGCGCGACCTGCACGACGGCGCCCAGGCGCGTCTCGTCGCCCTCGGGATGAACCTCGGCATGGCCGAGCAGCGGCTCGTTGCGGATCCCGAGGCGGCCCGCGGGCTCCTCACCGAGGCCCGGCTCGGCGTGGAGGAAGCGTTGCGCGAGCTGCGGGAGCTCGCGCGCGGCATCCATCCGCCCGTCCTCACCGACCGCGGGCTCGAGGCGGCGATCGCGGCGCTCGCGCATCGCAGCGCGATTCCCGTCTACGTCACCGCCGACGTATCCGAGCGGCCGCCCGCTGCGGTTGAGACCGCGGCGTACTTCGTCGCCGCGGAGGCCCTGACGAACGCGGCGAAGCACGCCCGCGCGAGCCGCATCGAGGTGCGGATCGTGCGGGAGCCGAAGTCGCTCGTGGTCGAGGTCGTCGACGACGGCCGCGGCGGCGCCGACCCCGGCGGCGCCGGCCTCACCGGGCTGCGGCAGCGGGTCGAGGCACTCGACGGGACCCTGACGGTCGTCAGTCCGCCGGGGGGTGGAACGACGTTGCACGCCGAGCTGCCGTGCGCGTCCTGATCGCCGAGGATCTCGCGCTTCTCAGGGACGGGCTGACGCGCCTGCTTCGCGACAACGGCTTCGACGTCGTCGACGCGGTCGCGGACGCGGACGCCCTCGTGCACGCGGCGCGGCGCGAGCGGCCGGACATCGCGATCGTCGACATCCGCCTCCCGCCGACGTTCCGCGACGAGGGCCTGCGCGCCGCGCTCGAGCTGCGGGACTCCGTGCCGGGCATGGCGATCCTCGTCGTCTCGCAGTACGTCGAGCACGCGTACGCGACGGAGCTCCTCGCGGCGGGTGGGGGCGGCGTGGGCTACCTCTTGAAGGACCGGATCATGCACGTGGAGGAATTCGTCGACGCCGTGCGCCGAGTCGCGGCAGGGGGGACGGCCCTCGACGCGGAGGTCGTGGCGCAGCTGTTCTCGAGCCGGCGGGCGAAAGGCCCGCTGGAGCGCCTGACCCCGCGCGAGCTGGACGTGCTCCGGCTCATGGCCGAGGGCCGTTCGAACGCGGGGATCGCCTCGACGCTCTACCTCAGCCTCGGCGCGGTCGAGAAGAACATCGCGAGCATCTTCACGAAGCTCGGCCTGCAGCAGAGCGGGGAGGACCACCGGCGCGTGCTCGCGGTGCTCGCTTACCTCCAGCAGGACTGACCGCCACGCGTGGCACACGTGCTACGGTGTGCTACGAGATGGCGCGGAGGATCAGTCAGCGTGAGCTTCGGAACGAGAGTGGGGCGATCATGAGAGCGATCGACGAGGGCGAGACCTTCGTGGTCACCCGGAACGGCGTCCCGGTTGCAGATCTCGTCCCGCATCGGCGCACGACATTTGTGAGCGTGGACGACCTTGCGGCGGCATTCACTGCAGGGCCTCGGATCGACTACGAGCGCTTTCGCGCCGACGTCGACGCGCCGCTGAACCTCGATCCGGAGCCTCGAGCCTGACCGCGAGAGGCACTGCGAGCGCCACCCGAGCCGGGCGGCGCGATCGCGGTCTACTCGACACCTCGGTGGTCATTGACCTCGCTCGGATCCCGGCCGCGGACCTGCCGGCGCTCGGGGCGATCTCTGCGGTGACGCTGGCAGAGCTCACGGCGGGACCACATGCTACGACCGATTCAGCGGAGCGGGCACGACGCCAGGAGCGGCTGCAGCAGGTCGAGGCGCGACTCGACGCCATCCCCGTCGACGGCGCCGTGGCACGTGCGTACGGCGTGGCTTTCGCCGCGGTCCTGGCCGCAGGTCGGAAGCCTCGCGGGCCACGTGTCCTCGACCTCTTGATTGCCGCAACGGCGATGGCGAACCAGCTGCCGCTCTACACGCGGAATCCAGATGACTTCGCCGGGCTCGGCCACCTGGTGCAGATCGTCGCCGTGTAGTCGGTGTCAGACACCGTCGCCGCGCGATCGTGCCGCCGCAACGGTTTCGCAAAGGTGTCTGACACCTTTTCGAAGCGCGTGGTGCTCGCGGGGGGACGAGGCGGTGTCAGACACCGTTGCGGCGCGATCGTGCCGTCGCGGCGGTTTCGCAAGGGTGTCTGACACCTTTCGAAGCGCGTGGTGCTCGCGGGGGGACGAGGCGGTGTCAGACACCAGCGCGTCAGCGCTCGCGGCGGTTCTGCACGAAGCGGTAGCCGAAGCGGCCCTTGATGCACAGGTTGCCCTCGGTCACGTCGTGGTCGTGCGGCGACGTGACGTTCACGATCTCGTTCTGCTGCACGTGCAGCTCGAGGTTGCAGCCGACGCCGCAATACGGGCACACGGTCGACACGACGGCCTCGTGCCCCGGGTCCCACGTGCCGGCCGCGCGCTTGTCGTACTCCGCTTTCGACATGAGCGCGCCCGTCGGGCACACCGCGATGCAATTGCCGCAGTAGACGCAGGCCGACTCGGGCAGTGCGACGTCGAGCTCGGTGGAGATGTGCGCGTCGAAGCCACGGCCCGCGACGGCGATCGCGAACGTGTTCTGGTGGTCCTCGCCGCAGGCCGAGACGCACTTGTAACAGAGGATGCACTTCGAGTAGTCGCGCACGTAGAGGTCGTTGTCGATCTTCACCGGTTGCGCTACCGTCGCCGCCTCCGGGCCGAAGCGATCCGGACGCGCCTCGTACTGATCGATGTAAGCGAGCGCGTCGGGCGCCGTCGACAGGTCCACCGACGAGCCCAGCAGCTCGAGCACGAGCCGCCGCGACAGCCGCACGCGCTCCGAGTCCGTGTGCACGACCATGCCCTCCTCCGCCTTGCGCGAGCAGGAAGGGACGAGCGTGCGCGAGCCTTCGACCTCGACGACGCAGACCCGGCAGACGTTCACCGGCGTGAGCGTGTCGCCGTAGCAGAGCGTCGGCTGCTCGTTCCCGAGCAGGCGGCAGGCGTCGAGGATGGTCGAGCCCTCGAGCACGCGCACCGTCTCGCCGTCGACCGTCAGCTCGACCATGCGCTTGGGCGCCGCGATCAGCGTCGTCTGCGTCATCGCCCGAAGACCCCGAGGTTCACGACAGCCGAGGCTACCGCGTTCGCCGCCGTCTGGCCGAGGCCGCAGATCGACGCGTCGCGCATCACCTCCGCGAGCTCGGCGAGCGTCTCGAGCTCGTCGTCGTGCGGCCGGCCGGCCGCGAGCCGGTGGAGCGCCTCCTCCTGGCGTACCGTGCCGACGCGGCACGGCACGCACTGGCCGCAGGACTCGTCGCGGAAGAACTCGGCGATCCGCAGGAGCGCGCCGACGAGGTCGGCGCTTTCGTCGTAGACGATCACGACGCCGGAACCGAGCGTGACGCCCGCCGCACGCGTATGCTCATAGGTGAGCGGCAGGTCGAGTTGGTCGGGCCCGACGAACGCGCCGGCCGCGCCGCCGAGCAGAACGGCTTTCGGCGGCGCGGCACGGGCCATCTCCAGCACCGAGCGCAGCGTGGCGCCGAACGGCAGTTCGTAGAGCCCCGGGCGCTCGACGGAGCCCGACACGCAGAACAGGCGCGTGCCGGTGGACGACTCGGTCCCGATGCCGGCGAATGCCTCGCCGCCGTCGGCGACGATGTCGAGGACGTTGAACAGCGTCTCGACGTTGTTCACCGCGGTCGGCAGCCCGAACAGCCCCACCTCGACCGGGAACGGCGGCTTGTTGCGCGGCTCCCCGCGGAACCCCTCGATCGACTGGAAGAGCGCGGTCTCCTCGCCGCAGACGTACGCGCCCGCGCCGATGCGCAGCTCGATCTCGAAGCCGTCCAGGTACCCGTGCGAGCGCGCGAGCTCGATCGCGTTCGTGATCCGGCGGTGCGCGAGCGGGTATTCCGCGCGGACGTAGACGAACCCCTTCGAGCTGCCGGTCGCGAGCGCGGCGATCGCCATCGACTCGACGAGCGCGAACGGGTCTTCCTCCATCAGCACACGGTCCTTGAACGTGCCGGGCTCCGACTCGTCGGCGTTGCAGACGAGGTAGTGCGGCCGCGCGGCCTGCTTCGCCACCGCCTCCCACTTGACCCCGGTCGGGAACGCCGCGCCGCCGCGGCCGAGCAGACGCGAAGCGACGACCTCCTGGAGGACAGCCTCGGGGCCGAGCGCACGCGCCCGTCGCAGCGACTCGAAGCCGCCGGCCTGGACGTACGCGTCGATCGACTCGGGATCGACGCCCGCGGCGATCCGGCGCAGGAGCCGCAGCCCCGGCTCGCCCGCCTGCGGGAGCGGAGGGCCGGCCGCAGGGAGCTGCTGCTCGAGCGGCTCCGGGCCCGCGGCCGTGCGGTAGGCGGCGGGCGCCCGCTCGCAGAGGCCGAGACACGGGGACGGCAGGCCGCCGTCGGGGACGGTCGCGCCCTTCAGCCGGCACGTCAGGTCGGTGCAGTAGTGCGTGATGTCGGCCGGGCGCTCGTCGAGCGCGAGCAGCGCGTAGAAGCTCGCGACGCCGTACGCCTCGGCCGGCGGAACGGCGAGCCGTCGCGACGCGTAGCCGAGCGCACCCTCGCTGACCCATCCGACGCGTTGCTGTGCCGCACGCAGCGCGGGCAGCAGCAGATGGCGCTTCGTCCGGTCGTCGCGGGCCGTGCGGTCATCCGCGCCCTTCCCGGCGCCGAGGATCGAGTCGATTGCCAGACGCTCCGCCTCGCTCGGCTCGGCGTCGAGCAGCCGCAGGTCAGGCAACGGCTTCCACCCGGACCGCCGTTGCCTTGAACTCCGCCGTCCCGCTCTTCGGATCGGTCGCGTCGATCGTCAGCACGTTCACCTCTACGAGATCGGGGAAGTGCAGGTTCATGAAGGCAAGGCCGGGCCGCAGCGTCTCGTCGAACGCGACCGGCGCCTCGACCGCTCCGCGGCGCGACGTGATGAGCGCGCGGCCGCCGTCGCGGAGGCCGTAACGGGCGCCGTCCGCGGGCGAGACGAGGAGCGCCTCACCGCCCGCGTGCAGCGGCGAGGAGAAGCCGCCGGTCTGGACGCCGGTGTTGAACGACTCGAGCCTGCGACCCGTCGTGAGCCTGAGCGGGAACTCCGCGTCGAGCTCGTCGACCGGCGGCGAGTGAAGCACCGGCGTGAACGGAGCCGGATGCTCGACGACGTCGTCCCACAGCCGTCCGTGCAGGAACGACTCGCCCGGATGTTCCTCGTCCCAGCACGGCCACTGGATGCCGCCGAGTGCCTCGAGCCGCGCGTACGACATGCCCGCGTGCATGGGGGAGAGCGACCGGAGCTCGTTCCAGACGTCCTCGGCCCGCGGGCTCCCGAGGTCGGCGCCGAGGCGGCGACCGAGCTCGTAGACGATCTCGATGTCGTCCCGCGCCTCGCCCGGCGGGTCGAGCGCCTTGCGGACGCGCTGCACGCGGCGCTCGCTCGACGTCACCGTCCCCTCCGCCTCTGCCCACGAGGCGGAGGCCGGCAGGACGACGTCGGCCATCTCCGCCGTCTTCGTCAGGAAGATGTCTTGCACGATCAGGCAGTCGAGCCCCGTCAGCAGCTCGCGCGCGCGTGTCTGGTCGGCCTCGGACTGCGCCGGGTTCTCGCCGATGACGTAGAGCGCGGACAGCTCGCCGCGCTCCATCGCCTCGAACATGCCGGTCAGGTGCAGTCCGTGCCTCGGCGGCAGCGTCGCGTCCCACGCGCGCTCGAACTTCGCGCGCAGCCGGTCGTCCTCGACGTCTTGGAACCCGGGGAACTTGTTCGGGATCGCGCCCATGTCGCCGCCGCCCTGGACGTTGTTCTGCCCGCGGAGGGGCTGCAGCCCGGCACCGTGGCGGCCGACGCCGCCGACCAGCAGCCCGAGGTTGATCAGCGCGAGCACGTTGTCGACGGCGTTGTGGTGCTCGGTGATGCCGAGCGTCCAGCAGAGCTGCGGAAAGGCCGCGTTCCCCCAGGCGTGCGCGACCTCGTGGATCGCCGCGGCCGGGACGCCAGTCACACGCTCCGCCTCCTCCAGCGTCCACGGCTCGACCGACTCGCGGAACGCGTCGAACCCGCTCGTCGCGCGCTCGATGAACTCGTCGTTCGCGAGACCGGAGTGGATCACCTCGCGCGCAATCGCGTTCGCGAGTGGGATGTCGGTGCCGACGTCGAGCCCGAGCCACAGGTCTGCCCATTGCGCGGACGGCGTCCGGCGCGGGTCGACGACGTACAGCTTCGCGCCGCGGTGCACGGCCTTCAGCACGTGATGGAAGAAGATCGGATGCGCCTCGCGCGCATTCGACCCCCAGAGCACGATCAGGTCCGAGGTCTCGCGCAGCTCCTCGTAGGAGCTGGTCCCGCCGCCTGCGCCGAACACCGTCGCCAGACCGACGACGCTAGGAGCGTGTCAGGTGCGGTTACAGCTGTCGACGTTGTTCGAGCTGAGCGCGACCCGGCTGAACTTCTGCGCTGCGAAGTTCAGCTCGTTCGTGGCCTTGGAGCAGCTGAAGATCCCGGTCATCCGGCCCGCGTCGCGGGCACCGCGCAGGCCGGCGGCGGCGCGGTCGAGCGCCTCGTCCCACGTCGCGGTCCTCAGCTCTCCGCCGTCACGCACGAGCGGCTCGGTCAGCCGTGTGTACCTCGGAGGCATGCCCCGAGTCTAGTCCCGCGAGCCACGCGGTCGTCCGCCGGCGCCGCACGTCCTCGTCCGTCCGCGCCCACTCGCGCTCGCGGGCGTAACGCTCCTGCGCGCGGAGGTCGGGACGTCCCGGGACGATCGGCTCGAGGAGCGACGGATCCTCGCGCGCCGGGGCGACGACCTCCGTCGCGAGCGAGCCGTAGAGGTGGAGGAGGTGGGAGCGGGTGGCCGGATCGAGCTCGACCGGCCAGTCGATCCGCGCGAGGCCCTCCGCGCCCGGCAAAGGTCGCGGCCGCCGGTCGAGATTGCGCACGCCGAGGTGCCGGAGCGCCTCGAGCGCGATCCGCCGGTAGGTCGTAAGCTTGCCGCCGGCCACGCTCAGCATCCCGGCCGGCCCGTTCGTGTAGACGGTCTCGCGGCGGGCGTTGGCGGTCGCTCCCGGGCCGCCGGGCAGCACCCGAAGCCCGCAGAAGGTCGCCCGGACGGGGCCGAGCTCGCGGACCGCGACCGATGCCTCGGTGAGGATCGTGCGGACGTCCTCGTCGGTGACGGCGAGGTCCTCCGGCTCCCCGTCGTGCAGCGTGTCGGTCGTACCCAGCAGCAGCTTCCCCTCCCACGGGATCGCGAAGCTGACCCGCACCCGGTCGTGCGGGATCGTGAGCGCGGCGCCCCAGCCGTCGCCGCCGTCGACGACGACGTGCACGCCCTTGCTCAGCCGGATCGAGGGCGCCGCCCCGGGGTCCTCGAAGCGCCGCACGCGGTCGAGCCACGGCCCGGTTGCGTTGACGATCGCGCGCGCGTCCACACGGACGCTTTCGCCGTCGACGGCCACCTCCGCGCCGGCTGCGTCGACCGCCGTCACCTCCGCGTAGTTGAGGACCACGGCGCCCCGGTCGGCGGCGGCGCGGACGTTGGCGATCGTCAGGCGCCCGTCGTTCGTCCATGCGTCCGCGTAGAGCGCCGAAGAGTGCAGCCCCTCCGTGCGCAGCTCGGGCACGAGGCGGAGCGCGCGTCGTTCGCTGACGCGCCCGTTCAGGCGCGCCCGCGCGAGCGCGGAGTAAAGCAACACGCCCGTGCGGACGACCCACGGCCGGTGCGGCCCGTTCTCGTACAGCGGGAAGACGAACGGCAGTCGGTGCACGAGGTGCGGTGCGACGACGTTCATGAGCGCGCGCCGCTCCTGGTGGGCCTCGCGGACGAGCCGCACGTCGCCCATCTGCAGGTAGCGAAGCCCGCCGTGGATCAGCTTCGACGACGCCGACGACGTGGCGCCCGCGAAGTCGCCGCGCTCGACGAGCGCGACGTCGAGCCCGTGCGCGGTCGCGGCCTCGGCGATCCCCGCGCCGACGATCCCGCCCCCGATCACGAGCAGGTCGAATCGGCGTCCCGCGAGGAGCTCTACGCGGTCCACAGCGGGTTGCTCCACGCTTTCCTGCCCTCCCCGTCCTGCACTTCGACGCGGCCGTACGGCGCGTCGTATGGACGGACGAGCCGCACGGCGGTGATCAGGCCCGCGTCGTCCCGCTCGAGGACGTCCGCGTGGTGCGGCACCCCGAGCCGCCCGGCGTTCGCGCGCGCACCGCGCGAGCGGCCGGAGTAGAGCGTCACGCTCCGCGCCGGGCTGCACCGCACGAACACCTCGCCGTCGTTCACGTCGACGGCCCGGAGCTCCGGCCCGGTCGACGAGTAGAACATGCCGGTGCGGAGCGCGTCGAGGACGGCCTCCTGCGTCTTGTCGCGTGCCCGCACCCACGTCCAGGCGAAGCCGCTGTCGTAGCCCGGGTGGTGCGAGTCGTCCGTCGCGAGGCCGAAGAGCGGGCGCCCGTGCTCGAGCGCCTCGTCCCAATGGGTCGACGCGTCGCCGCGTCCGAGCTCCAGCTCGCAGCCGCTGTTCCAGACCTCCAGCCCGCAGAGGCCGTGGCAGTCCCACCACTGCTCGGTGCGCAGGCCGCTCCAGTAGGTGTGGGCGAGGTACGGGACGCCGCCATGGTCGGCGATCCACCCGACGACCTCTCCGAGCGGCGCGAAGCGGTCCTCGGGCAGCGGCGGCGTGGCGGCGACGCCGAGGGCGAGGACGTGCGCGTCGTGCTCGCGGGTCGGCGCCTCGGCGTTCAGCTCGACGGACGGGATCACGAGCAGCCTCCGGGTCGAGGGCTCGTCGGTCCGCACCCAGTGGTCGGTGATCGCCAGGACGTCGTAGCCCGCCCACTCGTAGTGGCGGACGAGCAGGTCGGGCGCGAGCTCGCCGTCCGAGTTCGTCGTGTGCGCGTGGAGGGCGCAGCGCAGCCACGTCCCCTCGTCCTCGAACGGATCCACGTGCTGAGCGTAACCGCCCGAATTCGTTCCCAGATGCTCACCACCTCGAGATCTTGAAATGGGTGAGCCTCCCGTGATCCACTAGCAGAGTCCACGGACCGGGAGGACTGCATGGAAGACTACGAGGCCCAAGAGGTCGAGTTCTGGGCGAAGCTCGACGAGGAGGGCATGAGCCGGTCGTCGATGCTGCGGCGGAGTGCTGCTGCGGCATTCGGGCTCACGATCCTGGGCAACGCGGGCACGGCGCTCGGCATGAGCCGCGCCGCCGCCGCCGCGCCGCCCGACCACATGACGAAGGCCGGCATGGCGGCTCTCGTCAAGGCCGCCAAGAAGGAAGGGAAGCTCAACACGATCGCCCTGCCGCCCGACTGGGCGAACTACGGCGAGATCATGTCGACCTTCCAGAAGAAGTACGGACTCAAGATCACGAACGACAACCCGGACGGGAGCTCGGCGCAGGAGAACCAGGCCGTGCGCTCGCTGAAGGGCGACTCGCGCGCGCCGGACGTCGTCGACGACGGCCCGTCCTTCGCGATCTCGGGAGCCGGCGAGGGCCTCTGGGCGAAGTACAAGAACACGAACTTCGCCACGATCCCGCGCAACATGAAGGACACCCGCGGCTTCTGGGTCGGCGACTACTGGGGCGCCGTCTCGATCGGGTACAACGCCAACCTCGTCAAGACCGCGCCCAAGACCTGGCAGGACCTGCTCAAGTCCGACTACAAGGGCAAGGTCGCGCTCAACGGCAGCCCGCTCACCTCGGGCTCTGCGGTCGCCGGCGTCTTCGCCGCCGCGCTTGGCAGCGGCGGCTCGCTGAACGACGTCGGCCCCGGGATCGACTTCTTCGCGAAGCTGAAGCAGTCGGGCAACTTCATCCCGGTGCAGTCGACGCCGCAGACCGTCGCGTCCGGCCAGACGCCCATCTCGATCGACTGGGACTACCTGAACCTCGCGTACGTGAAGGAGTTCCCGGCGGCGAGCTGGAAGGTCGTCATCCCCACGGACGGCGTGTACGGCGCGTACTACTGCCAGGCGATCAACAAGACGGCGCCGCATCCCTATGCGGCCCGCCTCTGGCAGGAATTCCTCTTCTCCGACCAGGGCCAGCTGCTCTGGCTGAAGGGGTTCTCGCACCCTGCGCGCTTCCAGGACCTGGCGGCCCGCAAGGTGATCCCGGCGTCGTACGTCAAGGCGCTCCCCGCGGCGTCGATCTACGCGAAGGTCAAGTTCGCGACCGACGCCCAGCAGTCGAAGGCCAAGGCGCTGATCGCGGCGCAGTGGCCCAGCAAGGTCGGGGCCTAGCTCCATCGCAACGAACGTCGCATCCGACGCTGCTCTCCGGCCGGGCGTCACGTCCGGCCGGAGGCGGTGGTCGCTGGCCTGGCTCGCGACGATCCCGTTCTTCCTCTACACGTTCCTGTTCCTGTTCCTCCCTGCGGGCAACGTCATGCTCGGGGCGTTCAAGGCGAAGGACGGCAGCTGGACGACCGAGAACATCCGGCTGCTCGTCCACTCGCCGTACATCGACGCGTTCAAGACGAGCATCGAGGTCAGCACCGTCACGGCGCTGATCGGCGGCCTCGTCGGCCTCGGCATCGCCTACGCGGCGATCCGCGAGGGAACGCCGCGCTGGGTGCGCTCGGCGTTCACGACGTTCTCGGGAGTCGCGGCGAACTTCGGCGGCATCCCGCTCGCGTTCGCGTTCATCGCGACCCTCGGCTCGATCGGGATCGTCACCACGTTCCTGCGTGAGCACCTCGGCATCAACATCTACGAGCACGGCTTCAACCTCTTCTCGCAGACGGGCGTCGAGATCGTCTACCTCTACTTCCAGCTGCCGCTGATGATCCTCGTGATCGCGCCCGCGATCGACGGGCTGCGACAAGAGTGGCGCGAGGCCGCGTCGAACCTGGGCGCGAGTTCGTGGCAGTTCTGGCGCTACGTCGGCCTGCCGGTGCTGATGCCGTCGATCCTCGGCGCCGTCATCCTGCTCTTCGGGAACGCGTTCGCGGCGTACGCGACGGCGTACGGCCTCACCTCGGGCGCGGTCAACCTCGTGCCGATCGTGATCGGCGCGTACTACTCGGGCAACGTGCTCGACAACCCGCACATCGCCCAGGCGCTCGCGTTCGGCATGTTCGTCGTGCTCGCCGTGATGATGCTGCTCTACATCCCGCTGAACCGGCGGGCCGCGAGGTGGGCGAAGTGAGGCTTCGGCGCGGCCCGGCGCTGTCGTCCTACTTCTGGCTCGGGGTCGGCGCCCTCTACTTCATCGTGCCGTTGTTCGCGACGTTCCTGTTCAGCCTCAACAAGAACTCGACCGGGAAGTGCTGCACGCTCGACAGCTACAGCTGGGTGATCCACAACGGCGACTTCTGGCACACGCTGAGGGTCTCCCTCCTGCTCGCGGTCGAGACGATCGTGATCAGCCTCCTGCTCTTCGTCCCAACGATCTACTGGGTGCACCTCAAGGTGCCGCGGCTACGGCCGGTGATCGCGTTTCTCGCGCTGATCCCGTTCGTCGTGCCCCCGATCATCATGGTGGTCGGTCTGCTCAAGGTCTACAAGGGCACGCCGGACTGGTTCTACGCGAAGCCGTGGGGGTTCCTGGCCGCCGCGTACGTGATCCTCGCGTTCCCGTACACGTTCTTCTCGCTCGACGCGGGCTTCCGCGCGATCGACGTCCACACGCTGACCGAGGCGTCGCAGAGCCTCGGCGCGAGCTGGCCGACGACGCTCCTCAAGGTGATCCTTCCGAACATCCGCGCGGCGGCCCTGAGCGCGGCGTTCCTGACGCTCGCGGTCGTGCTCGGCGAGTTCACGATCGCGAACCTCGCCGCGTTCCACACGTTCCCGATCTTCCTCCAGTACGTCAACGAGACGCAGGCCTATCCAGCGGCCGCCCTCACGCTGATGAGCTTCGGGCTGACGTGGCTCGCCATGCTCTCGCTGCTCCTGGTCGGGCGCAAGCGC
>Ga0075423_10004139_pt1 | contig 13411 bp, 11 predicted proteins | sample SoiMethybrSBSTD2_FD_80114 | JGI IMG/M metagenome (GOLD analysis project Ga0075423, IMG submission 80114) | Bulk soil microbial communities from a Populus tree surrounding site in Tennessee, USA - Soil MetaG P. TD hybrid SBSTD2 | ecosystem: Environmental > Terrestrial > Soil > Tree plantation...
CGCGGGGCCACCGCCCGGTAGTCATCGAGCGTGATGCGCACCGGGCCGGCCATGGCTAGCTCGTCACCAGCGCGTCCTCGAGCACGCTGAGGCACCGATCGCGGATGCGCTCGAGGCTACCCACGTGAGCGTCGATGCGGGTCAGCCGCTCGGCGAGGTCGGCGCGCCCCAGGCCCTGCTCGGTCCACTCCGCGAAGTCGCCCCGGTCGCGCCCGAGCCGGTAGCGCACTTCCACGACGTGGTAGAAGAGCGCGCTCGCATCCACCACGGCCAGCCCATCACGAAACTCGCGCAGCGTGGAGGCGGTGACTCCGAGGGGCACGGGCACCACGTGCGATCGCAGGAAGACGAAGGGCTCGCGGGCCGGGACCGGAGCCGTCGCCACCGGCCCCCGATGCAGGTGATCCTCGAGGACGGCGACCAGATTGGCGCGGAGCGCATCGAGCGAACCGGCGTCGAAGACGTCGACCATGGCCAGGCGCTCGGCCAGCGCCTGATCGCCCAGCTCCGTCGCCGCCCACAGGGCGAAGTCGTTCGGCCAGGCGTCGCCCTGCACCGGGCGCCGCAGCATCGTCCCCGCCGTGTGGGTGAACAGCATCTCGTCGGAGACCTGGCCGACCCCCTCGAGCAGCGCGCGGGCGTCCCAGGCCTCGGGGCCGACCAGCTCCCGTACCGCCAGGCAGCCATGGAACACGAACGGCATGAGCGTCATCGTTTACACTTCCTCGACTGGGAGGACAAGCATGCCATGAACGTGCTGATGCTGAGTCGAGAGTACCCTCCCCACATCTACGGTGGCGCGGGCGTCGTGGTCGATGAGCTGTCGCGGGCCATGGCTCGCCTCGCCCGCGTCGAGGTCCGCTGCTTCGGCGACCAGCGGGCGCCGGGCCCCGCGCTCGCCGTGCGCGGCTACGCGCCCCCGGCCGAGATCGTCCGGGCGGCCGCCGCATTCCGGCATCGCCCGGTGCTCGAGGCGCTCGCCGTCGACCTGGCCATGGCCGCCGAGCCCGTGGAGGCGGACGTCGTACACACCCATACGTGGTATGCGTCCTTCGGCGGGGTGCTCGTGCGAGCGCTGTTCGACATTCCTCTGGTGGTGACGCTCCACAGCCTGGAGCCCCTCCGACCGTGGAAAGAGGACCAGCTGGGCACCGGCTACCGCGTGTCGACCTGGCTCGAGCGGCTGGCGGTGGAGCAGGCGGAGCGGGTGATCGCGGTGTCCGGACAGATGCGTGCGGACATCCTCGCCCACTTCGCCGTGCCCCCCGATCGGGTGGTCGTGATCCACAACGGCGTGGACGCCGAGAGCTTCCGCCGCACCGAGCGGCGAGATGCCCTCGCGCGCCTCGGCGTGACGCCGCCCTACGTGTTGTTCGTGGGCCGCATCAGCGAGCAGAAGGGCATCTTCCATCTGCTCGAGGCCAGTCGGCGCCTGCCCGCCGGCGTTCAACTCGTCCTCTGCGCGGCCGCCCCCGACACGCCCGAGCTCGAGCGTCGTCTCGCCGCCGAGGTCGCCGACCGCCCCAGCGTGCGCTGGATCAACGCCATGGTCCCCCGGGACGACGTCGTCCAGCTCTACAGCCACGCCGCGTGCTTCGTCTGTCCTTCCGTCTACGAGCCGTTCGGGATCATCAATCTCGAGGCCATGGCATGCGGGACTCCCGTGGTGGCGAGCGCCGTGGGCGGCATCCCCGAGGTGGTCGTGGATGGCGAGACCGGCCACCTGGTCCCACCCGGCAACCCCGACGCGCTGGCCGCCGCACTGGAACGCGTGCTCGCGGATCCCGAACGCGGGGCGCGGCTGGGACGCGCGGGTCGCCGCCGCGTCGATGAGCGCTTCTCCTGGGAGCGCATCGCAGAGCGAACGCTCGTCACCTACGAGGACGCTCGGCGCGCTCACCGCGAGGGGTCCTCGGCCAAGTAACCGCTCATGCCCCCACGAAGCGGAGCCACACGGCGGCCAGCGGAGGCAGGGTGAGGCGGATCGACTGGGGCTGCCCGTGCCAGGGCACGGGCTCGCTCTGCACGCCGCCGCTGTTGCCGAGGTTGCTGCCTCCGTAGTGCGCGCTGTCCGTGTTCAGCACCTCCACCCACGTCCCGGCGCGCGGCACACCCAGGCGGTACTCCCGGCGCGGGATGGGCGTGAAGCTACACGCGCAGAGGAGCATCTGTCCGGGCTCGAGCGCGAACCGGACGAAGGCGATCACGCCTTGCTCGTTGTCGCGGCAGTCCATCCACACGAAGCCGGCCGGGTCGTGGTCCAGCTGATGGAGCGATCGCTCCTCCCGGTACAGACGATTCAGGTCGCGAACGAGCGACGAGACGCCCCGATGGTACGGCCCCTGATCGAGGAGATGCCACTGCAGGCTCGTCTCGTGATACCACTCGTTCGACTGGCCGAACTCTCCGCCCATGAACAGGAGCTTCTTGCCCGGATAGGCCCACATGAAGGCGTAGAGCAGCCGCAGGTTGGCGAAGCGCTGCCAGTCGTCGCCCGGCATCTTGGCCTTGAGCGAGCCCTTGCCGTGGACGACCTCGTCGTGGGAGAGGGGCAGGATGAAGTTCTCGGTCCACGCGTAGAGCAGCCCGAAGGTCAACCGGTCGTGGTGGTACCTCCGATGCACCGGATCCTGGCGGAAGTAGTCGAGGATGTCGTGCATCCAGCCCATGTTCCACTTGTAGCCGAATCCGAGGCCGCCCAGCTGCACCGGCCGCGACACCATCGGCCATGACGTGGACTCCTCGGCCACCGTGATCGCGTCGCCGTGGAGCCCGTAGACCACCTCGTTCAGCCGCTTGAGGAAGGCGATGGCGTCCAGGTTCTCGCGACCACCGAAGCGATTGGGGCTCCACTCGCCCGCCCGGCGTGAGTAGTCGAGGTAGAGCATGGACGCCACGGCATCCACGCGCAGCCCGTCGAGGTGATAGCGCTCGAGCCAGAAGAGGGCGTTGGCGATGAGGAAGTTGGCCACCTCGTGGCGCCCGTAGTTGAAGACCCGGGTGCCCCAGTCGGGATGCTCGCGCCGGCGTGGATCGTCGTGCTCATAGAGATGCGTGCCGTCGAAGAACGCGAGGCCGTGCGCGTCACGCGGGAAGTGGGCGGGCACCCAGTCGAGAATGACCCCGATGCCACGCTGATGGAGATGGTCGACGAAGGCCATGAAGTCATGGGGGTCGCCGTACCGCCGCGTGGGGGCGTAGTAGCCGGTGCCTTGGTATCCCCAGGAGCCGTAGAACGGGTGTTCCATCACCGGCATGAGCTCGACGTGCGTGAATCCCATGTCGCTCACGTAGTCCGCCAGTTGGTCCGCCAATTCTCGATAAGACAGCCAGCGCTGCCCCTCCTCCGGGACGCGCCGCCACGAGCCGAGGTGCACCTCGTAGATACTCACGGGCACACCGAGCGATTGCCGGCGGACCCGCTCGGTCATCCACGCGTGATCGCCCCAGCTGTAGCCGTCGAGCTCGACGACCTCGGCGGCCGTGCGCTCGCCACCGGGCTCGAATGCGAAGGCGAGCGGATCCGCCTTCAGCGCCTGGAGATCGCCGCCTGGCCCCACGATCTCGTACTTGTAGTGGGCCCCGGGTCCGACCGCGGGAAGGAAGAGCTCCCAGATCCCGTTCGCCGGGTGGAGGCGCATGGGGTGGCGACGGCCGTCCCAGCCGTTCCAGTCCCCGACCACGCTGACGCGCCGGGCATTGGGAGCCCAGACCGCGAAGATGGTGCCGTCGACGCCGTCGAGCCGGCCGGGATGAGCGCCCAGCTTGTCGTACACGCGATAGTGCGTGCCTTCCCCGAGGAGGTGAAGGTCGTAGTCCGAGAGGGTCGAGGGGAAGCGATACGGGTCGTCCTCGTCGCGAGTCCGCCCCTCGTGGTCGGTGATGCGCAGCCGGTAGACGTGCCCGCTCCGTCCCGGCACGCTGGTCTCCCAGAGCCCCGCCGGGTGGAGCTCCTGCATCGGATGCTCCTCGACGGGCTCCCCGCCCAATATGACGGAAACCTTTGCGGCGCCGGGCTGTAGCGTCCGGATCACCACGTTCGCCCGGCCCCTCTCGTGCGGCCCGAGCACGGCAAACGGGTCGCCGTGACGACCGCTCACGAGGGACTCGACGATGTCGGGGGCGAGACTCAGCTTCGCGTTCTTGTCGCCCTTTGCCATGTAATGAAGGTACTACTCGTTCTGCGCCGGAGCGAGCGCGCCGACCACCTCTCGTTCGTTACACCTTTCGTGGCACCGTATCGCGTTGCCGGCGCCGGAGCCACGCCGGGAGGGGCACTCGCCCGTTGTACTGGACGAAGGTGCGGGTGCCGACCACCGCCAGCTTGGCGGCGAACCGCAGGCCGTCGCTCCATGTCTTCCCCGTGTCCACGCTCTTCGCCGCTTCCTTCGAGAAGGCATAGATCCAGCTGAGTGGAACACGGCGGTAGTGCCGCTGGACCATCGGCAGGATTTCCGCGTACACCTCTCGGCGCCGGCCGAGGGTCTTGGTATCGGGGTGCAGGCGACTCGTCGCCAGGAACCGTGGCAGATGGCCGAATCGAGACACGCGCCCGATACGGATCCAGAAGTCGTAGTCCATGCAGAACCGGAGCGCCTCGTCCAGGTATCCCAGCGATTCGACGACCGATCGGCGCATGAACACCGTTGGCTGACAGATGAAGCATGTCTCGCTCAGCCGGTGGAGATCGAACGGCTCGGTCGGGTACCGCGCCATCACACGGCCCGACTCGTCGGTGTGATAGCCCTCACCGTACACCGCGCCGTCTTCCGGCGAGCGCGTCAGATGCGCGACCGCCGCTCCGATCGCGCCGGGGAGATACGTGTCGTCGGAGTTGAGCCAGGCGAGGATCTCGCCCCGCCCCCGCCGCCATCCCTCGTTGATCGCGCTCCCCTGCCCCGCGTCAGGCTTCGAGACCCATTGCAAACGCCCCGCGTACTCTCGCAAGATCGGCACCGTCTCGTCACTCGAGCCGCCGTCCATGACGAGATATTCGACGTTCGGATAGTCCTGCGCGAGCACGCTCTCGATGGTCTGCCGGATGAATCGGCCCTGGTTGTACGAGGGTGTGACGACCGTGACCAGTGGATCGTTACGACTCGCTCGCATCGGAGTCTGCCTTCCTGAGCCAGGCCACGTAGTCGCGTACACCTTCTCTCAACGACCAGTGGGGCGCGAAGCCCAGCTGCCCGAGGCGGGCCACGTCCGCTTGGTGATAGGGCGGATCGCCCTGACGGCGATGTCCGTTGAAGCGGATCGCGGTCTGCTCGCCGAGCTCGTGAGCCACGACATCGGCGAGCTCCTGGAGCGAGACGGCATGCCCGCTGCCGCCGTTGACGATCAGAGGCTCGGCACGGGGGGACCGCGCTACCAGCGACACGATCCGGGCCGCGTCGTCCACGTGCAGGAAATCCCGCGTCTCATCGCCCCGCCCATCGAGCTCCAGCACGGCGGGATTGGCGGTGACCTTCTGTACCAGGTCCCACACGATTTGCCGCCGCAGCCCGGGCCCATAGAGCGAGAAGTATCGAATGATGGCGCAGCGCAGACCGAAGTGCTGGCTGCGAGTCCGACACAGCTCCTCGGCCATGGCCTTGTGGACGCCGTAGGGCGAAAGCGGGTCGATCTCGGTCGATTCCACGATCGCTCGCGTCGCCACCACGCCGTAGACGGCCGCGCTGGAGGGATAGACGACGAGCGCGCCCGGCGCGGCCACCCGTATCGCCTCGAGCACCGCGGCGGTCGTAGCCACCGAGCGCTGGAAGTCCACCAAAGGATGCTCGAGCGAGAACGCCACCGACGCGCTGCCGGCCGCGTGGAAGACCAGCTCCGGCGGCCCGGAGGTCGCCGCCAGGTCCAGCAGGGTTCGGAGGTCGATCTCGGCCTCGCGCCACGTCGCGACGCCCCAGATCTCGGCGTCCTCTCGCGTCCACTCGCCATGCCCGACGCCGACGACCTGCCATCCCTCCGCCCGCAGGTGCCGCGCCACATGGCGGCCGAGGAACCCGCGTGCCCCGGTCACCCACGCGAGCCTCATGAGGGATCAGTGTCTCCGGACCGCGAACCCGACGCCGTACCCGACCTCGTCGAAGCTCCAGGAGGCGAATCGAGCGTCGTCGACGACCAGCCGGCGCCACACCGCCCCGAGCCCAGGGTGCGCCGGGTGGCTGATGTCATCCAGCGCCACCACGCCGCCCACCGCGAGGCGGGGCAGCACGTCACAGAGATCGCGGGTGGCGCCCTCGTCGCTGTGGTCACCATCCACGGTGATCAGATCGAAGGTGGCCTCCGGGTGCTCGGCGAAGTATCGCGGAAGCGTCTGGTGCGAATCGCCATCCACGAACTCACACCGGCCGGAGTGGCCCACCCGCGCCAGCTCGGCCCGCACGAACGCGGGACCGGGGTTGTCCATTCCGGCATAGTCCTGGATCCACATGTCGAAGAGCGCCAGGTCGCAGCTCGGAGCCAGGCTGGCCACCGCACAGACGCTACGCCCTCGACGCACCCCGATCTCGAGGTAGCGGCGCGGCTGCAAGGTTTCGGCCACGCCGAGCAGCACGGTGACGAGGTCCGCGTAGCGCCACCTGCTGCCGAAGCGCCGCATGCCGTCTTCGTAGAAGCGGATCATGTAGCGGCCATAGTCATCGGGCGCGAGGCGGAGGAGCAGGTCCCGCGCCCGCTCGACCTGGCGCGGGCTCATGATGAGCTCGGCGAGAGCTCCGGCGCCGATCATGACCGGCGGATACCATGCCGTGTTCCCGGCGGATGGCTCGTGGCAGACCGCGGGCACGCGCTCCTTCATGTCGCCGTACTGCGGGGTCATCTCGGCCGGCCGATGGTCAGGCCACCGCAGTTTCCTGAACATACGCCCCCCTTGCGCGCTCACAGCGATTTGATGACCCGGGCTGGATTGCCGCCCGCGAGGACGCGGGCGGGGATGTCAGTGGCCACGACGCTCCCCGCGGCCACGATCGCCTCGTCGCCGATGGTGACGCCCTTCATGACGAGGCTCTGCATCCCGATCCAGCAGCGCTCCCCGATGCTCACCGCCGCCGTTCCGATCTTCACCGGCCCGGGTGGCTCGAGGCCGAGAATCATCCGGAAGTGTCGCGCCCGTTCCCCCGCATCGAGGGGATGCGAATCGTTGTCGAACACCTGGACGCCGTGGGCGAGCAGCGTGTCGGCGCCGACCACGACCTCCTCTCCGGCGCTGACGATGACGTCGTCTCCCACGTACACGTGGCTCCCCACGCGGATACGTCCGCCCGCCTCGTTCCGAAGGATGCCCCGGACCACCGTGTGAGCTCCGATCTCGACCCGATCGCGAGCACCCAGATTGATCAGCCGCGCCGCCGCCGCCAACCGTACCCCGTCGCCGAGCCGTGCGCCCGCCGCGAACTGAGACCACGCCCCCCGCAAGGCCCGCGCATCGTGCCAGCACCCGGTCATCCGATAGGCGGCCCACCAGGATGTCGGTCGGGCGAACACGGGGCCGCCGGCGAAGGCATGGTCCCGCGCGGTCACCACGCTCAACGGACGCCTCCGCGCAGTCGACGCTGAATCACCTCGGGATGCGTTCCCTTGAACGGCGCCGTCCGGCGATAGGGGCCCGGACTCGGGCTGACGCCGTAGCGCTCCTCGATCCCGGTAGGGTCACGGTCCCAGGCGGCCCAGATCCTGTCGACGTAGTCGTAGTGGAAGGTCCGATCGCGCCGGCGCCGGACGCCGCGTCCGAGGGGATGGTTCCACCCCGCCTTCCAGAGGCGGTCGATCCATCCCATGCGGGAGAGACATCGCGGGAGAGGAGGAATCCCCACACCCAGCTGGCCGAGCCGGTAGTTGGTGTGATACCGGATCTTGTCGCGCACCTGCTGATCGTAGACGTAGGAGTAGTGATACACGTAGATCCCGGCCGCGGCCAGGATGTCGCCGCGCAGCGGGTGGATCGTGTTCATGATCGCGCCGGTCGACGGGTCAACCACCGTCGGAGGGCGATGGGTGACGAAGCGATAGCCCGGGCCGAGTCGGAAGAGGCGCCAGACCTCGTACGGCGGCTCCGCGACCATGACGCGCTCGAACCCCTTGAAGAAATTCTGCCAGTAGAAAGACACCGCGGTGACTTTCGGGTCCTCGCGCAGCAGCGCGGCGACCTTGGCGAGATCCTCGGGCTTGTAGATCTCGTCGTCGTCCACCTGCCAGAGGTAGTCGCCGGAGACCTCGGCCATGTAGCGGTTCGATTGCTCGTCCTTGTCACGCCAGGTCCCTCGGATCACTCGCAGCTTCCGCTCGGGGTCGGGGTACGACCGCAGGATCTCCACGGTCCGGTCGGTGCTCCCACCATCGGGGCCCGCCATCGGCAGCGAGTTCTGGTCGGGACCCTCGACGACGACGATCTCATAGGCGAAATCGTAGATCGATTCGAGCAGCTCGTGGAGAAACGCCTCGCCGTTGAAGACGATCAGCCCGAAGCTGAAGCGTGCCGTGCCGCTCCTCACCGCGACGCCGCGGTGTAGCTGCGGTGGAAATACCGGCGATACTTGAGGAGCTTCACCAGCTGGAGTCCCACCGAGGCGTAGTTGAGCCGACGGAGGGGAGCCGGACCCGGCTTCCGGAACAGAAATGCCAGCCCGGTGTCGCTCCGGGTGCGCCGGCGCCCGCAGAACTCCAGGCCGATCCTTCCGGCGAGCACCTCGGCGCTGCGGTTCGAGAACACCGAGCAGTGCCATGGCGCCCAGGCCATGGGGTCATCGGGCGGCTGGTCGTTACCCTTCCAGTAGTCGTCCAGCGAGATGGTGTTGTGAAGCATGTATCCGCCGGGCCGCAGCATCCGGGCCATATTGCGAAAATCGCCCTCGAAGTCGGCGATGTGCTCCATGACGTCGATGCTGAAGATTCCGTCGAACCACGCGTCCGGGAACTTCTGCTCCGGCAGCCGCCGGATGTAACGGCTGTACGGAACCGCCGCACTGATATCGCATCCCCACAGGTCGAAGCCGCGGGAACGCAGCTCGAAGAGGTACGAGTAGTTGTAGCCGCACCCGTAGTCGAGGAACGCGCCCCCGCCGGTGCGGCGGATCAGGGAGGCGAGCAGCCCGGGCGCAAAGGCCATGCGCGACTCGGTCGGGCGGCGCTGATGCTCGTAGTTGTTCTCCGTGTACTTCACTCCATACTCGGCCAGGCTCAGATTGTCGAAGAAGTCCGTCCAGAGGAAGTGGCAACGCGGACAGTAGTACTTGTCGTGAGCGAACCAGGGGGGCGCCTCGAAATCGCCTGAGCGGAACACGAAGAGCGGGTAGTGGATCTGCCAGTTGCCCTGCGGGTTCCCGCAGAGCTTGCACGGCATCCCGGCGTCACGCGTCTTGACCTCAGGCCGAGACTGCACGAAGCCTCCCGCTCTGGATCGGTTGCGCGAGATCGGAGATCTCCTCCGCTCCGACGAGATCGAGGTACAGGCGCGACCAGATTTCCAGCAACACCAGCTTGTACACGAAGGCGTCCGGCCCCGTGGCCATGAATCGCTGCACCGCGTCCTTCCTCAAAAGTCCCCGCCGCACCAGGGAGCCGTCGGCAGCCAGGGAGCCGTAGGCCCTCCGCACCGCCTGCATCCATTCCGGGCCAGGGGGCGTGAACCCTTGCTTTCGCCGGGCCAGGATCTCCGCGGGCACCAGATCCTTGACCGCCTCGATGAGCAGCCATTTGTGAGGCTTCTGCCAATCGTCGAGACCGGCCTGACGGAACCCGTTCACCAGCTCGATGAGGGGGCCATCCAGCAGCGGCAGGCGCATCTCGATGGATTGGGCCATCGTCATGCGATCGGCGAGGGCCAGACAGTTCGAGGTCAGCCAGGTCCGGTTGAGGACATCGGAGAGCCGCAGGGGGATGCGGTCCCACTCGGACGTCTCGAAATACGTCATCCACAGGTCCGGCGGGATGCGGGCCGCGGTCTCGGGGCTCATCAGCCCACGGGACCATTGATCGCCGCTCTTGAGCTCCTCGTGCATGTCGTAGAAGACCATGCGGCGCGCCTCCGCGAGCGGGCTTCGCCCGAGCATGGCCCGGATCCGCCCGCGCCAGGTGCGACGCCGGCGCTGCCCCTCGGTCCGGTGCACCGCGTCCCGGACCCACTGGTAGCCCCAGAACAGCTCGTCTCCGCCGAGGCCCGAGAGGAGGACCGGCACCCCGTGCTCGCGCGCCAGGCGTGCCACCGCGTAGTAGCCATACGCGGCGATATCCCCGATCGGGTCGTCCATGGCCCAGATCAGACCCGGAAAACCTCGGACGAAATCCGCCTCCCGAAGCTCCGCGTCGAAGAATGGAATGCCCAGGCGCCGGGCGAAGAGCGAAGCGAAGTGCCGCTCGTCGGTTTGGGGCCGCCCGGGGTAGCCGACACTGAAGGCCTGGAGCGTGCCCGGATAGGTCCGCGCCGCCAGTGCCGCCACCACGGTCGAATCGATGCCTCCGCTGAGCGCCACGCCGACCGGCACGTCAGACCGCCCCATGATCCGGCTCGCCGTTTCCAGCTCCGCGCGCACGCGGCCGACCGGATCGCCGCTGGATGTCCGAGGCGACAGGTAATCCCAGTAGCGTCTCGGGGTCGGCGTGTCGCGCATGTCCGCCCGGATCTCCAGCAGGTGCCCCGCCGGCAGCTTCTGGACCCCTTCGAGCATCGTCGCCGGCTCGGGTACGTACTGATACGTCAAGAACAGGTTGATCGCCGGTGGAGACACCGTCCGCCCGCCCTCGACGAGAGCGGGAAGCAGGCTCTTCATCTCACTGGCGAACCACACCCGCCCGCGAGAGTCCTGGTGCCAGTAGAGCGGCTTCTCTCCCATCCGGTCGCGGGCGAGAATGAGGCGCCGCCGGTCGCGATCCCAGAGAGCGAGCGCGAACATGCCGCGCAGCGCGCGTAGAAACTCGAGGCCCCGCTCCTCGTACAAGTGCACGATCGGCTCCACGTCGCTGTGGGTCCGGAAGGCATGTCCTTTCCCGAGCAGCTCCTCGCGAAGCTCGACGTAGTTGTAGATCTCTCCGTTGCAGACCACGGCCAGGCGCTCGGTCTCGTTGTAGAGGGGCTGCTGCCCGCCGGCGAGATCGATGATGCTGAGACGCCGCATGGCCAAGGCCACGTGATCGTCGTTGAATCCCCCGCTGGAGTCCGGGCCGCGATGAAGGAGACATGCGTTCATGCGGTCCACCGTGGCGCGCTCCCGCTCCGTCAGCGGCAACGGCGATACGACGCCAGCGATTCCACACATCGCGCGCGCTCTCCTCGGCTAGCGGGGCAGGATCTGCTCATCGTACCCGCGGACCGGCAGGCAAGACAAGCAACTCGGCAGCGTCGATCAAAAGCCGAGGGCTTCATGGAGGATTTCCATGAAGGTCCGGCCTGCTTCGACCCGGCGACGGTCGGTCGCGTCGCGGGCCGCTCGCTCGGATGCGAGGTCCGGCCCCGGGACGAGACGAGGCCAGAGATCCTCGACCACCCTCGCGAAGTCTTCGGGTGATCCGGCCTGGAAGAAGGTGGCGATCCCTTCCGCCTGCTCGCGATGCGTCGAGATGTCGGACACGATCAGGGGTCGGCCGAGGGCCTTGGCATCCTCCACCACCGTGCTCCAGCCCTCGAACAGCGAGGGCTGAACGACCGCGGCGGCTCGGCGGAAGATCTGCACCTGGTCCCGGCGCGGCACCTGACCGAGAAATCGAACGGTCCCGTCGAGACCCTGGCCGGACACGTAGTCCCGCAGGGAACGGAAGTGGCCGGGCACGCGGAAGTCTTCCTCCAGCCCGGTACACACCACGTGGGGCCGGACACCCTTCCGGCTGAGGAGGGCCAGCGCTCGAAAGACGGTCACGTGATCCTTGTGGACCCAGAACTGATTGGGAACGTAGAGGAACTTGTCGGGAACTCCGTGAGCCGATCTGGGATCGGCCCCGCCTTCCTCGTCCGGTCCGAATGTGCTACAGAAGGACCAGACCCTCGGACGCACGACCGCATGGGGAAAGAGCGCGTGGAAGTCGCGGAGGGCCGAGCGGCTGCTGAGGACCAAGATGGCGTTCTGGCGAGCGATGCTTGCCATCCCGCGCTGCCGGGCTTCGATCTCGGACGGCGGGAACAGGTTCGGGAGATGCGCATGCTGGAAATCCGCGATCCAGAAGAGCGGGGTCGCCTCCGGCATCTCGAGTCCGAACCCCGCCGGATAGAAAATCTCGGGGCGCTCGGCATCGATGACCCGCGAGCCTGTTGATCCCGCTCCCCGAAGCCGACGGCCGAGCGTGGACGCGAGAGCGGCGAGGCGTCCCCCGGCCTTCCCCTCTCGACTCCCGTCCCGGAAGCCCAGCCTCCGGATTTCATCGGACAGCGCCGAGCCGTGGCCGGCCGTGCCCAGTAGCTGGATCTCCGGTCGCTCGTCGTTCGGGAGGCTCGCCAGGGCATACACCAGGTTGCGAAGATAGACGCCGCCCGCCATCCACTGCCGGCTGTCGATATCGACGAGCCCCAGCCGGATGCGACGCTCGGGCCTCACGGGTAGGTCGGCCCTCGCTCCGCCGCCCCCTTCGAGAGCGCGGCGCGGTAGCGCCGGGCGGCCATCCACTTGACCAGTTTGCGCAACGGATTCCACGCCCGGATCCAGAGTGGACGGAGCTCCCGCCGGCTCGTCCACCAGGTCCGCCGCCGGACTGCGAACACGTACCAGCCGTCCCGGAGCCACGGGCGCAAAATGGCCTCCCGGACGAGCGCGGCGGGGTCGACCCGGCAGGCTCGGCAGTCTCGCTCGTTCACGTAGTAGCTTCCGCAGGCGGCGAATCGGACGGCACGCCACACGGGACGAACGGGCCGAACAGACACGAGCAGATGACGCAGCTTCGTCTGAAGCAGCACCATCCCGACGCTCATTCGGATGAGCCGACGTCGAGCGGTCGCCCGCAGCTCGGGTGGCGCGGAGCGTCCGATGAATCGCCAGTGGTCCACCACATTGGACATCGACCGCCTCGAGAACAACAGCTTCCCCATCTCGCGCAGCGTGTGATATCGCCGTTCGGGCGTCAGCCCGGTCTCGTCGATATGGGCCGCGATCTGCGCCTCGTACGTGACGACGAGCTTGAACCCGTGTCGCCGCAGGCGAACAAAGAACTCATAGTCCGCGATGTAGTGCGGAAATCGACGATCGTCGACGTTGCCGGCGGCCCGGATCATTCGCAGCGGAACCAGCGATCCCCTCCCGGGAAGGGTGTCGACGGCATCGCATCGTGTCTCCCCGGGCTCGATCGCGGTCTTCACCGGAAACTCGTACTCGCGCCAGTTGATGAACTCGCCCGCGTCGAGAATTCGAGTGGGCTCTCGGCTGTCGACGATCAGGGCTCCCACCGCCGCTCCGGTGTCGCGGGCGACCCGCACGAGCGTTTCGACGTA
>Ga0075423_10004142_pt1 | contig 13403 bp, 14 predicted proteins | sample SoiMethybrSBSTD2_FD_80114 | JGI IMG/M metagenome (GOLD analysis project Ga0075423, IMG submission 80114) | Bulk soil microbial communities from a Populus tree surrounding site in Tennessee, USA - Soil MetaG P. TD hybrid SBSTD2 | ecosystem: Environmental > Terrestrial > Soil > Tree plantation...
AATACCCCCGACGAGCTCCTGGACGCCGACCGCTGGCAGCCGCTGCGGCTCCCGAGCGGCGCCGTGCAGACCTTCGCGACCCCCCACTGGTACCGGGTGACGCCGTTCGCGCTCCGCTCGGCCGCGCAGTTCCGCCCCGACGGCCCGACCGCCCACGTCGACGAACAAGGCAGGCCGAACCGGGCGTACGTCCGTCAGGCCCACCAGGTGCTGAGCGACAGCCGACAACTCGACGACCGCAGCAAGAGCATCGCCGCCTACTGGTGGGACGGGCCGTCCACCGAGCTGCCGCCCGGTCACTGGTGCCTGCTGGCCCAGTACGTGTCGCGTCGCGACCACCACTCGGTCGACCAGGACGCCAAGCTGCACCTCGCCCTCACCGGGGCGCTGCTGGACGCCAGCATCGCCGCCTGGGACGCCAAGCGCGCCTACGACAGCGTCCGGCCGATCACCGCGATCCGTGAGCTGTACCGGGGCCGCACGGTGCTCGCCTGGGGCGGGCCCGGCAGGGGCACCAGGCCCATCCGCGGCGAGGACCGGCTGCCCTACCAGCCGCCGACCGTGGTCACCCCGCCGTTCGCCGAGTATGTCTCCGGCCACTCGACCTTCAGCGCCGCCGCGGCCGAGGTGCTCGCCTCGTTCACCGGCAGCCAGCGGTTCGGCCTGTCGGTGACGGTCCCGGCGGGCAGCTCGATGATCGAGCCGGGCGCCGTCCCGGCCCGGCCGGTGACCCTCAGCTTCCGGACGCTCGCCGACGCGGCCGACGAGGCCGGCCGCTCCCGCCGCTACGGCGGTATCCACTTCCAGGCCGGCGACCTTGACGGACGCGAGCTGGGCCGCCGGGTCGGCGCCAACGCCTGGGCCAAGGCCGGCGGCTACTTCGGCGGCACGGCCGTCCCCTGAGGCCGCGATGCCCGGGTTGGGGACCAGCAACTCGGGTCGGTTCCACCTGCTGGAGCTGAATCCGCGGCCTCATCCTCATCAGGCACAGTCGCGGGGTGCGTTCAAGCAGCCCGGCGTCGGGCCGCGAGGTACCATGCTCGCCCCTGGTGGCGACCAACTCGGCCTCCAGGGCGTCGGCCGACCGGAGGTGGTGCGGGGATGCGGGCGAGGCGCGGGCGGTGAGTACCCGGGCACCTGAGGCCCCCGCCAAGGGGACCGGGCTGGTCTTGGGTACCTTGGCCGCCGGGCAGTTCCTGATGACCCTGGACAGCTCGGTCATGAACGTGTCGATCGCCACCGTGGCCAAGGACGTCGGCACCACGGTGACCGGCATCCAGACCGCCATCACCCTGTACACCCTGGTCATGGCCATGTTCATGATCACCGGGGGCAAGGTCGGCTCGATCCTGGGGCGCCGGCGCGCCTTCTCCATCGGCTGCGTGATCTACGGGGTCGGGTCGCTGACCACCGCCCTGGCCCCCAACCTGCCCATCCTGATCCTGGGCTGGTCGTTCCTGGAGGGCATCGGCGCCGCCCTGATCCTGCCGGCCATCGTGGCCCTGGTCGCCGGGAACTTCCCCCCACGGGGTCGCCCCCGCGCCTACGGGCTGGTCATGGCCGCCGGCGCCATCGCCATCGCCGTCGGCCCCCTGATCGGCGGGTTCGCCACCACCTACTTCTCCTGGCGGTGGGTGTTCGTCGGCGAGGTCCTGGTCGTGCTCGGGATCCTGGTCCTGGCCCGCCGCGTCGCCGACCCCCCACCCGAGCGCCGACCCAAGCTGGACCTGGTCGGTACCTTGTTGTCGGCGGCCGGGCTCGGCCTGACGGTGTTCGGGGTGCTGCGGTCCAGCGAGTGGGGCTGGCTGCTGCCCAAGCCTGGTGGTTCTGAGGTGCTGGGGGTGTCGCCGACGGTCTGGTTCATCCTGGGCGGGCTGTTCGTGGTCTGGCTGTTCCTGGGCTGGGAGCGGCGGCTGGAGAAGCGGGGCGCCGAGCCGCTGGTCCGACCCGAGCTGCTGAGCAACCGCCAGTTGGCCGGCGGGCTGATCCTGTTCTTCTACCAGTACCTGATCCAGGCCGGCCTGTTCTTCACCATCCCGCTGTATTTGTCGGTCGCCCTGGGCCTGTCGGCCATCGACACCGGGATCAGGATCCTGCCGTTGTCGCTGACCCTGCTGGTGGCCGCCGCCGGCATCCCCCGGTTCCTCCCCGACGTCTCACCCCGCCGGGTGGTCCGCCTCGGGCTGCTGGCCATGCTGGTGGGCATCGTGAGTCTGTTCTCCAGCATCGACCCGGCCGCCGGGGCCGAGATCGTGACCGTCCCGCTGCTCCTGGCCGGCCTCGGCATCGGAGCCCTGGCCTCCCAGTTGGGCAGCGTGACGGTGTCGGCGGTGCCCGACGAGGACAGCCCGGAGGTCGGTGGGCTGCAGAACACCGGCACCAACCTGGGCGCCTCGATCGGCACCGCCCTGGCCGGCTCGATCCTGATCGCCGGGCTGACGACCTCGTTCCTGACCGGGATCTCCCAGAACCCGGCCGTCCCGGCCGAGGTGAAATCCCAGGCCAACGTCAAGCTCGCCAGCGGCGCGCCGTTCATCTCCGACGCCGACCTCCAGGCGGCCCTCGACCAGGCCGGCGTGAGCCAGGAGACCGCGACGGCGGTGCTGGAGGTCAACCAGCAGGCGAGGCTGGACGGCCTCCGCGCGGCGTTGGTCATCCTTGCCGGGGCCGCGTTGCTGGCCCTCTTCGCCGCGAGGCGCATCCCCACCCAGCAACCAGGCTCGGCCCCCGGATAGCGTTCCGGACGGTCGACGAGATGCCCGGTTGGGGATGTCGGCGCGGCCGCACCACTCCCCCGGAGCAGGGATGACCAGGGCGATCCGCCGCCCGGGTGGTGAGGGGGGTACGCGGGTGGCCGGCGTAGGGACTAGCGTACCGACGAGAGTCGGCGGTCGGGGCCCGAAGGCGGGCCCGATGAGCCGGGTCGCCCTGGGGAGGGGCAGGTGGCATTTGCGGAGACCACCCGCGCCGGCGTGGAAGATGAGCTGCGCGAGGCGATACTGACCGGGCGGCTGGTCGACTGGCGCACCGGGTACGTCACCGCCGACGACCCGGCCAACGGCGCCGGCTGGGACGCCCAGCGCACCGTACCGGGAGCGCTGCTGGCCGAGCTGCTCTCCGTCGCGGAGGGGCCGCGCCGGCCGCGGGCGCTGCGGCTGGCCGGCGCCCGCGTCGTCGGCCAACTCGACCTCGAGGCCGCGGAAGTGGTCTGCCCGCTGCTGCTGCGGGCCTGTTGGTTCGCCGAGCCGGTGGTCCTTTCCGAGGCACGGGCGCCGGCCCTGTGGCTGCCCGGCTGCCACCTGCCCGGGTTGTCCGCCGAACGGCTGACCACCCGCGGCGACCTCCGACTCAGCGACGGGCTCACGGTCGGGGGCAGCGTCCGCCTGGGTCGCGCCCACATCGGCGACCAACTCGACCTCAGCGGGGCGACCCTGACCATCCCCGACGGCCCGCACTCGACGCCGACGGGCTCACCGTCGACCAGGACATGTTCTGCCGGGCGGGATTCACCGCGACCGGGGAGGTCAGCCTGGCCGGCGCCCACATCGGCGGGAACCTCGAGTTCGACGGGGCGACCCTGACCAACCCCCACAGGCGCGTGCTGGACGCTGACCGGCTCACCGTCGGCGGGGACCTGTTCTGCCGGGCGGGGTTCGCCGCGACCGGGGAGGTGAATCTGCTCGGCGCCCACATCGGTGGGACTCTCGACGTCAGTGAGGCGACCCTGACCAACCCCGACGGCTACGCGCTCGACTTGCAAGAGCTGCGAGCCGGCGTCCTGCTCCTCCGCGACCTGGACGAGCCGCCGAGGCTGACCGACTTCACCCACGCGCAGGTCGGTGCGCTGGTTGACGCCCCGGCGAGCTGGCCCCGCCAGGCCGTCCTGGACGGGTTCGTGTACGACGCCTTCTACGAGGATCACCCGGTCAGCGCCCGTCAGCGGCTGGGTTGGCTCGCCCGCAGCCCCCGTGGCTACAGTCCACAGCCCTACGAGCAGCTGGCCGAGGTGTACCGCCGCGCCGGCCGCGACCAGGACGCCCGCGCCGTTGCCATCGCCAAGCAGCGCGTCCGCCGGCGCACCCTCGGCCTGCCGGCGCGGCTGTGGAGCCTGCTCCTGGACGGGTTGGTCGGCTATGGCTATCGCACCTGGCTGGCCGGGCTGTGGCTGCTGGCGTTCTGGCTGGTTGGCTGGCTGGCGTTTGACCGCGCCCACGCCCCGCCAGGAGCTGGTCCTGGCCAGGCCGGGCGAAGCTCGTCCCGGCTTCCATGGGGCGGTGTATGCGCTCGATACCCCGCTGCCCGTGGTCGACCTGCGCCAGCAGGCAGTCTGGATTCCCCGCGGCGGGGTGCAGTGGTGGGCCTGGGCATCCATTCTGGCCGGCTGGGTCCTCACCACCGCGGTGGTGGCAGCCCTGACCGGGATGCTCAAACGTGACTAGCACACCACCCAGAAGGGCGGTCAGCCCTCAACGACCACGACGGAACCCTCGGCGGCAGCTGACCAGCGGCAGGTAGACCTCGTCGACGATCTCGACCAGGACGCTGTCGGGGACGGTGGGGGTGCCGCCGGTGATGTACTCGTTGCGCAGGAGCACCACAGCGACGGTGGCGACCCGGGGGTGGAGTGCTTCCGGGGCGGCCTCGCCGCGGGCGACGGCGCGGCCCAGGACCATCAGCCAGGTGGTGGAGCCGGCGTCCGCGGTCTGCTCGCGAAGCTGCGCCAGGAGGTTCGGGTCGTCGCGAGCGCTTCCCAGCAGACTGCGGAGGATGTCGCCTTCCGGTGAGGACCACTGGCGGTTCGTGCCGCGCAGCAGCTCCAGGACGTCGCCGCGCAGCTCACCGGTGTCGGGGAGCTCCTGGTCGGCCTGGACCAGCTGCCGGTAGGCGGCGAGGCCGAGCGCGGCGCGGTTGGGCCAGCGGCGGTAGATCGCGTTCTTGTTGGTGCCGGCGCGCCTGGCCACCCGGTCCATGGTCAGCCCGGCATAGCCGGCTTCGGCCAGCTCGTCGAGCGCCGCCCGGAGGATCGCCCGCTCCAGCTCGGCCCCGCGCCGCCTGGCCGGGCGGGAACGCTGCCGCCCGGTCGGGTCTTCGGCCACGTGCTCCCCGCTCACGGTACGTACCGTACCCCATTGTCTCTGACGAGTATCGTGCTAGCCTTCCCATTAAGGTACGTGAAGTACCGTATATGCGATGGAAGGGAGGGCACCAGGCATGCGTGGCAAGGGCATCAGCTACGACACCGGCTTGATCAGCAACGGAAGGAACGCCCGCGAACTCTTCGACCCGGAGGTGGTCAAGCGCGAGCTGCGCATCATCCGCGACGACCTGCACTGCAACGCGGTTCGTGTCATAGGCGGTGATCCGCAGCGGCTGGAGTTCGCCGCGACCTGCGCCGCCGAGCTCGGCCTGGAGGTCTGGTTCTCGCCGTATCCGCTGGAGCTGACCACCGACGAGCTGCTGTCGCTGTTCGCGGACTGCGCCGAGCGCGCAGAGCGGCTCCGGCGGCGAGGATCGGAGGTCGTGTTCGTCGCCGGCGCCGAGCTGAGCCTGATGAACCATGGGTTCCTGCCCGGCGACACCTTCGACGAACGGCTCGATCAGCCCCTAACGGACCGCCTCATCGCCTGCGCGAGCTGATCCCCGAGGTCGCCGCGCGCGTCAACGAGTTCCTGGCCAAGACCGCGGCGCTCGTCCGCGAGCGGTTCGGCGGCAAGCTCACCTACGCCGCCGTGCAGCAGCTTGAGCGCGTCGACTGGACTCCCTTCGACGTCGTGTCCGTGGATCTCTACCGGTCGATCGAGGTCGCCGACCGGTTCCCCGACGGCGTGCGTGCGCTCGTCGCGCAGGGCAAGCCGGTTGCGATCAGCGAGTTCGGCGCGGCCACCTGCCACGGCGCGGGCGACCGGGGCGCTCGCGGCCTGGAGGTTGTCCAGTACGACACGGAAACCGGCGCGCCGGCCCGGTTGAACGGCGAGTACGTCCGAGACGAGCAGGGTCAGGCCACCTACCTGCGCGAGGTGCTGGAGGTCTTCGAGGCCGAGGGCGTCGACAGCGCCTTCGTGTTTGCCTTCGCGCTCCACGGTTTCCCGCACCGCCCCGACAGAGACCCCCGCAACGACCTGGACCTGGCCAGCTACGGCATCGTCAAGGTGCTGGAAGACCGCCACGGCGAGGCCTACCCCGACATGACCTGGGAGCCCAAGGCCGCCTTCAGGATGCTCGCGGACCGCTACCGGGGCCGACGGCCGGAGCTTCCGGTGATGCGGGCCGAGGCCCGGCCTCGACGTAGCCCCGCGAGCGCGCACGGACCCCCCCGCCGGAGCCGCCCGGCTCCTGGTGGGTGCATGCTGTGGGCCGTGAGGATCTTCTTGGCGGGTGCGAGCGGCGTGCTCGGGATGCGGCTGGTGCCGCTGCTGGTCGGCGCCGGCCACCAGGTGTCAGGGATGACGCGGTCGCCGGACAAGGCCGACCGGCTGAGTGCTCTCGGCGCCGACCCGGTGATCTGCGACGTGTTCGAGGCGGCGGCGCTGCGGGACGCCGTGGTCGCCGCTCGGCCCGACACGGTCATGCACCAGCTCACCGACCTCCCTGACGAGCTGGCCTCGATCCGCAGGTTCGCTGCCGCGAACCCTCGCATCCGCCGCCAGGGCACCCGCAACCTGCTGGAGGCCGCGCGTGCCGCCGGGGCCAGGAGGTTGCTCGCCCAGAGTGTGGCCTGGGAGCTCGTCGGTGATGCGGGCGCGGCCACCGCTGACCTGGAGCGGTTGGTACTGGCGGCCGGCGGGGTCGTGCTCCGGTACGGGCAGTTCTACGGACCGGGCACCTACCACCCGCAGGCGCCGCCCCCGCCGCCCCGGGTCCACCTCGACGAGGCGGCCCGGCGCACCGTCGCCGCACTGACCGAACCATCCGGGGTCGTGACCGTCGTCGAAGACTGAGCCTCGCCCGCGCGGGCAACTGATGACCCTGTGCCCCGATCGCTGCCAGCAGGTTCATCTCGGTGAGGTTGAGGCCCAGTGGCCGCAGACGGTCGTTGTGGAGCCGGGTGACCGCCCTGGCCATGTCAGGGCCGAGCGTGTCGACAACGACCCCACCCGGCCCGGCCAGATGTTCGCCATGCAGCTTGGGGCTGGTCCGGATCAATCGCCTACCATGAGCACCTGTGGCCGGCTCATGATCAAGCCGATGGTGGTTCTGAGCATGGCGGTGAGGCGCCGGCGACGGCGAGGACGGGAGCCCGCATGAGCACATTGCCAGGAGTCAACCCAGCCGTCCCACCCAGCGGGACCGGCTGCGCCGAGTGCGAGGCTACCGGGGGCTGGTGGTTTCACCTGCGCCGATGCGCCCAGTGCGGGCATATCGGCTGCTGCGACAACTCGCCGTCGCAGCACGCCACCGCGCACGCGATGGCCACCGGGCACCCGGTGATCCGCAGCTTCGAGGCAGGTGAGGGATGGTTCTGGAACTACCAGACCGAAGAGTTCTATGACGATGGGCCGGCGCTGGCCTCTCCGGAGCATCATCCGCTCGACCAGCCAGTTCCCGGCCCAGCCGGCCGCGTACCCCGTGACTGGCAGGCGCAGCTGCACTGACAACCGCGGGATGGCGTGCCTGCCGGGTCGGGCACCACTCGTCTCGGCCGCCGTCATCGGCTACTCCGGCGCCCGGCGTCTCGGCACGGGTCACTTGGGCGGCCGGCCGGGTTGCGGACGAATGGGCGCGATGGCGGGACCGCCGTCGCGGCGCGGACCCGACCAAAGCGCCGGGACCGCGTCCACGGCGGCGGCCACGGCGTAGGCGGCCTGCTCGTAGTTGATCCGCCAGCCGACGAAGTCCACCCACGCCTCGGCGGGCGCGCGCTCGATCGGGAAGTCGACCTTCTGCAGCCGGGTGACCGCGTCGAGGAACTCCTGGTAGCTCAGGCTGATCCGCCCATCCGGGTCGGGCTCCTCGGAGACGTCAACGCCCATCGCCCGGGCGACCTGGTTGAAGCACAAGAAGCCGCCCCGCAGGCACAGGCGAGCCGGGACCACCGGGGCGGCCTTGGGGGACAGCGCCAGGAACAGGGCGGCGGAGTCCAGCACCGCCAGCAGCGCCGTCACCCACGACGAGAGCGGCCGGGGTGAGCGGAACCGGACCAGCGGCAGGTAGGTGGCGTGGCTCTCGGCGACGTCGGCCGCCCAGCGTTCCCATCGGGCATACAGCTCGGGCAGCGTATCAATGGTCGACATGCCCGATCCCAGCGCATAGTGGGTGCGCGCCAGCAGCTCCGGGCCCCAGGACGGCACCCCGGCCCGCGCGTTCAGCAGCGCCACCTCGGTTTCCCGGCGGTTGTACGCCCCATACAGCGTCGGCAGGTAGGCGATCTGCAGGGTCACGATCACCAGCCCGGTCGCCGCGGCGACGAACACCACCGCCGAGGGCGCCCCTGCCGGCTCCCTGAACCCCAGGGTGAACAGCGAGGACCCGGCCACGATGAACGCCGATCCCAGGCCGCCGGTGACCAGCGGCCACAGCAGCAGCCCGTACCCGAGGAACGCCACCCCCAGCCAGGCCGCCAGCTGCATGAGCAGGATGGCCGCCGCCTGCCCGACCAGCACCTGGTCACGCCGTCGGTAGTCGGTGATCGTGGCGGTTACCAGAGCGAACCCACCGTTCACCAGCCGGTCGACCCACCGGGTCAGCCGGCTGCCCACCGGGCGGGGCACGATCAGGGTGCCGATCACGCTGCCCCACACCACCAGGACGAGCACGCCACCGACCACCGCGGCCAGCCAACGGCCGATCAGCGGCACCACCATGAGCCCTCCCATGTAATGGCTCAATTACCGGGCGCTCCTTGGCCCTGGCCAGCATAAGGCCTGGGGCGCCACCTCCCGGACTCCCTGGTGAAGGAGCTTGCGCGCTCGATCCGCGGTGGCAGCCGGGCCCGCGACCGCCCACAGGCGACGGCCAGGAACGTGACGGTTGGCAAACCCAGGAGGCTGCTGGTAACCCGCGGCGTCGGCGCTGGGTTCCGCCCGTCCTATGGGGCCATGTACGCGGGAGCGTCCTCCAGGTTGGCGGTCATGCGCTGCAGCACCTCCAAGGTCGCCAGGTACTCCTCCCGGGTGACGCCGTCGACGAGCCGGCCCCGGGTGGCGTCGACCTGCTCGGCGAGCCTGGCCCGAGTGGCCGTCCCCGCGGCCGTGAGCGCGTAGCGGCCCCCGTCGTTGGCGACCAGCGCCCGGCGCTCGAGGTCGCTCAAGACCTCATCCAGCGTGATCGCACCCCGATCCCAGAAGGGACGCAGCGCCTCGGCCAGCGCAGGTGCGTCGCTCGGCCCCTCGTGGAGAAAGTTCATCGTCTGCCAGTGCCGGCGCGCGAGATCCTCGGCGGCGAGCGTGGCGTCCAACGCGCCATCGATCGCACGATCCAACCGCTTGAGCCAGTATCCGATCGGATATCGGGTGGGTCCTTGGGTCGTCGGACCTCCTAGCGAGTATCCGGTGGGTCCTTCGGTCGTCATCGAACCTCCTAGCACATGTAATCTGGCAACTAGATGTCAATGATTATGCATTGGAGGCGCCATGCCGCGCAAGCGCCCCAGCGGCGAGCAGGTCCACCAGGATGAGCATGTCAAGGCCGTGGAGCGCGCCATGGTCGCGATCCGCAGGAGCCAGACCCGGCGTGCGCTGAACCGACTCGCGGAAGGGCGGGATGACACCGACGATTCCGGCGTCGTCGGCGGCTCGGCCGTCGACGTTCTCGACGCAATCGAGGCCGCGGAGCACGCCGCCACCCCGGCCACCGTCTCCGGCGTCGCGGCCGCCCTCAACGTCGACCAGCCAAGGGCGAGCAAACTCGTGGCCGCCGCCGTCGAGGCGGGCCTGGTGCGCCGGGAAGCCGACCAGGCCGACGGCCGCCGTACGCTCCTCGTCCGGACCGAGCGAGGCAATGCCCTCTCCGAGGAGCTGCACCAGTTCCGCCGCTCGATCTTCGCCACGGTGATGGCCGACTGGACCGACGCCGACCGCGCGGCGTTCGCCCGGCTGCTGACCCGCTTCGTCGAGTCTCTGGCCGGCATGACGGGGCGCGCGCGTCATCACACCTGACCCGGTACCGCTGGCCGCGTCCCGCGGAGTGGTGGAAACGAGGGCGTCGTGAACCTCAGTGACGGGGCTTAGGGCATGGTTCCGACGGCGGCTGATCCGTGGTGTTCGCCAGGAGGCGGTCGGCGAGCGCGGCGACCGCGGCATGCTCGGCGGCCCAGGCCCGCCAGACAGCGGCGGCCCACGCCCGCACCGCCGTGGCGTGCCCGGCCACCGAGTCGACCATGGCCCCGGCAGCGGCGACATCGAACACCGTCATCGCCCCGCTGCGCGCAGGGGTCGCCAGGCGCGGCCAGGACCGGTCGGGCCTGCCCATCCGCTGGTGCGCGGCACGAACCTCGCCACCGGAGGCGCCGCGGTCCAGCGCCAGCTGCAACCCCACCAGGGCATAGGCGACCGAGATGGCCGGGAGGTCGCCGTCCACCTCGCGGGGGGCGTGCTGGGCGGCGTAGGCATCCACGGTCAGCTGATGCAGGTCGCGCACCAGCCCAAGGTGGTGCAGCGCAAAGCCCTGCACCTCGCCGTACAGCTGCCAGCACTCCGGCGAGGCGTTCCGGCGCGGGTCAGGCGGCAGGCCGCTGGCGGGCAGCCGCAGCCCGCAGCCCGGGCAGGTGGTCGTGCCGCTCATGGCGACCAGGCTGGCGCCAGCACGCCGGGGTGTCCAGACCGGCGTCAGCGCTGGGGCGCGGTCCGACGCCTGCATGACGACCTCGGTATCAGCCCAGCCTCCACCCGCCTGCTCCACAGGCAGGGACTACCCGCCCTCCGGGAGGCCCTGGATGCCGAAGCGTTGCAGGCCGCCCCTGGCCGAGGGGGGCCAACACGCCGGCCGGCGTCCAAGAACCATGCCGAGGTGCGGATACAGAACGGCGCAGGACTTGGCGGCGGCGTTGGCCAGCAGACTGCCAGTGCGGAGAACACAGGAGGATGGGCAGATGCCCACCCTCCGCTGATCGTCCGACGCTAGGAGGGACAGCCGCTGGGAGCGTCGGCGGGGATCCGTCGAGCGGCATCCTTGGGCAGCAGTTGGACCGGCACCTCGCGCCGCAGCAGCGCCCGGACCATGCCGAAGCTCGCGATCCCCCATCGACCACCAGGACCCGACCCGTCATGACCTGCCTCCCGGGGACCAGGACACCGTAACCTAGCCCAGATGGCCGGCGCGCCGCTGTTCCTCGGCGTGGGACGGACCCTGGCAGGTGCTCGCCACGTCTTGGCAGGTCACGCCTGGGCCTTGCGGCGCACGCGGAGATTGCGCTGGGCTGTGGTCGGCCGTAGGGTCCGGCTCGTAGCGGGCGGTGAGGCCGCGACGGTGGAGGAGCCGATGAGCGACGGCCTGAAGGATGAGCTGCGGAGCTGGGCCCCGCCGGGCGACCAGCCGCTCGGCGGCACCCACCAGGGCGACTCTACGGCGTGCCGCCCTTGGGCCGGCGGGTCCGGTGGCGCTCGATCGACAGGTTCCGTTTCCAGGATGACCGCTGCCTCGAGCACCGGCTGGCCACCGACAGCCTCGGGTTGCCGGGCCAGTTCCGAGCGCCCCGTCAGGAGGCTGCTCCATGACGGCCGAGGGCGCCGTCCTGGTCCTTGGTGGGACCGGCCGGCAGGGCGGGGCGACCGCCCGCCATCTGTTGGACCGTGGCCGCCACGTGCATGCGCTGGTCCGCGACCCGACCGAACCGGCCGCGGCCGCGCTGGTCGGGCTGGGCGCCGAGCTGGTCCAAGGTGATCTGGACGACCCGGCCAGCCTCGGCGCGGCGATGGCCGGGGTGGATGGCGTGTTCTGCGTGCTGCCCTACCAGCCCGGCCAGCCCGACCGGGAGGTGGCCCAGGCGTCGCCGTCGCCGACGCGGCCGCCGCGGCCGGGGTCGCCCGGCTGGTCTACAGCTCGGCCGCCGGGGCCGACCGGGGCATCGGCATCCCCGAGACCGACAGCAAATGGGCCATCGAACAGCACATGGCCGCCCTCGGGCTGCCGGTGACGGTGCTGCGGCCGACGTTTCTGATGGAGACTTCGACATCCCCGAGCTCAAGGCGGCCATCCAGGGCGGCTCGCTGTACTTCGCCATGGCCGCCACCACCCGCCTGCAGCTGGTCGCCACCAACGACGTCGGCGCCCTGGCCGCCCTCGCCTTCGACGAGCCCACCGCCTTCCCGGCCCCGACCGAGGTGGCCGGTGACGAACTGGCCATGGCCGAGGTCGCCGCCACCTTCGCCCGCGTCCTCGGGCCTCCAGTCCAGTAGGTTGCCATGCCCTGCGAGAGCGCTGCCCAGTTCGATCCCAACCTGGCCATCCTGGGAGCCTGGCTGGACCGCGAGGGCTACCGGGCCGACCTCCGCGCCCTGCGCCCGGCTGCGACCCGAGATGCTGACCCTGGAGACCTGGCCGCGCCGCACCAACTGGGCGGCCAACCCACCGGGCAACCGGAACCGGGAGGAGCACGAGGCTGACAATGATGGTGAGCCTGGCGCCGCTCCTCCGAGGAGGCGCCCAACCCCGGCCGGTTCGACCGGCTGGAGGAGTTGCTCACCGAGGAGTTCGTGGACCAGAGGAACTCCGAAGGAGCGGACCGGTCCCAGTTCCGGGCCGGGTCGCTGCCGAGGAGCGACGAGTCGTTGGCCCACACCCGAATGGCTTGCACCGCGACCCGAGGCTCGTCCACCAGGTGTCGGCGGCGGCGGCTAGGATGCGGGAAGCCTGGCGGGCTGGGTCGTCCAGGGAGGCGTGGAGGAGCCGATGACGCCTGAGGAGTTCCTGAACGGGTTGCCCGAGCCGCGCCGGTCCGAGGTGGTCCAGCTTGACGCGGTGATCCGCGCCGCCGTCCCGGAGCTTGCCCGGACCGTCCAAGGGGCGATGCTCGGCTATGGTCCCTACCGGTACCGCTACCCGAGCGGCCGCCAGGGCGACACCTGCGTCATCTCGCTGGCGAGCCAGAAGCGCTACATCTCGCTGTATGTCAATGCCGTCGCGGACGGCCAGTACCTGCCCGAGCGGTACGCCGACCGCTTCCCCAAGGCCAGCATCGGGCGCTCCTGCATCAGGATCAGGCACGCCGCCGACCTCGACCCGGAGGAGCTGGCTGAGCTGTTGCGCAAGGCAGCAGCCGCCCCGCGGCCAAGGCGTGATCGTGCAGACCAACCCGGCCACGGCCAGGGGTGGCTCGTTGCCGTGAGGTAGGCGATCTGCACCAGGTGTCGGTCCTCAGGCGGCGGCCTTGGAGGCGCGGACCTGCCCAGAAGCTCGTCGGGGCCGTTCTCGTCCAGCAGGGCCTGCAGTACCTCCCAGGTGGCCAGCTCGAACAGGTCTTCGCACCG
>Ga0075423_10004143_pt1 | contig 13402 bp, 14 predicted proteins | sample SoiMethybrSBSTD2_FD_80114 | JGI IMG/M metagenome (GOLD analysis project Ga0075423, IMG submission 80114) | Bulk soil microbial communities from a Populus tree surrounding site in Tennessee, USA - Soil MetaG P. TD hybrid SBSTD2 | ecosystem: Environmental > Terrestrial > Soil > Tree plantation...
CAACACCTACGATGATCCGTTCGTCGCCGTGAGCGCGGGCGGGCAGGTGTTTGTGACGGTGCCGAGCCGTGATAGTGTGATCTATGCCAACACGCGCGGCGATGTGCTGCTGCGCTGGGGCGGCAAGGGCACCGATATGGCATCGCTGACACTGCCGAGCGGCGCGGCGGTCGGCCCGGACGACAGCGTCTATATTGTTGATCACAGCAATGGGCGCGTGCTGCGGTTTATGCTGCCGAAGATCGAGTCGAGCACGCCGACGGGGTAGAAAGTAGACGCCCGATGATCCATCAGGCGGTTGACGCAGCCCGGACAACCGAACAGCGCTTCAGCATGAGCTACGACGAGTTTCAGACTTGCGCGGAGGAGGGCATCCACGCCGAGTGGGTTGATGGGGAGATGGTTGTCTTTATGCCGCCCAAAACAATCCACCAGCATATCGTCGGCTTTCTCTACAATCTGCTTTCCTTGTACGTGAGCTTCTTCGATCTCGGTACTGTCCTCATGGCCCCGTTCGAGATGCGCGCACGCCCTGATGGTCCTGCCCGTGAGCCAGATCTCCTTTTTATCGCTCCTGAACACCTGGATTGGCTGACTACTGAGCGGCTGAGCGGGCCTGCCGACTTGATCATCGAAGTTGTCTCCGATAGCAGTGTGGCGCGTGATCGCGTCGATAAATTCTACGAATATCAAGCGATCGCCGTGCGAGAATATTGGATCATCGATCCACGGCCCGGCAAAGAGCGGGTCGATTGCTACGCGCTCACTGCACAAGGTCGCTTCCAGGCGATCATTCCCGATGAGCAGGGGCGCTACCATGCCACAGTGCTCCCGCGTTTCTGGTTTCGCCCTGATTGGTTCCAGCAGGAAACCTTCCCCAATCCTGTGACTATCCTGGCGGAAATCTGCGGGCGCGCTCCGGCGGAGATCGCGGCGTTGCGCGCTACATTTCGCGGAGAGCAGTAACGCAAACGCGTGCGTATCGCCAGACGCTCCAACAGCACCGTGGAAATGATCATCACAGCCGGGTTGACGTGGGATTGTCCATAACATGGAACCGCTGAAGCGCTGATTCAGATGAGGTCGCTGAAAGCGCACAATCAGCGGCATCAGCGCCTCAGCGGTGTCAACGGCATCAGCGCCTCAGCGGTTCTGCGTGCCCTCGGCGCTCTATTCCACCGGTACCAATGCCTCAAGCGCCGTGATCAAGGGCGGGATGTCGCTCTGTATGGTATCCCAAACCGCATCGAGTCGAATATCGAAGTAGACGTGGACGAGGCGGTTGCGCATCCCCGCGATCACCCGCCAGGGAATATGTGACTGGGCGCTCTTTGTCGCATCGGTGACGAGACGCGCTGCATCGCCGAGCACCTGAAACTCACGCATGACCGCACTCTGTACCAGATCGCTCTGCCGAAAATCGTCCACCGTAAGACCCTGTGTGAAGCGCATGAGCTTGCGGCATGCTAGCAGCATGTCGAGCAAGAGCGCGTCGTCACGTCGCATAAATCACCTCGGCGGATTGGAGAATGCTGTCACGGCGTATATGGTTGGGACTAGCTTCGACGGCACTGCGATCAAGCAGATCGACATTGCGCTGGAAGATGTCTTCGAGCTCTTCACCCATGCGGGCGAGGTCGAAGAGCGTGTAGCGCGTCCCCTCGCGGAACTGGACCAGCACATCTATATCGCTTGCGTCGGTGAAATCGTCGCGCAGTGCCGAGCCGAACAGCGCGAACTCGCGGATGTTCCAGCGGCGGCAGAACACGCCAATCGCATCGAGCGGCAGAACACGCCTTCGCTCTGTGATTGTGCTCATATATACTCCGAATGCGCTACCTGTCATTGGGTCAAGTGTCATTGTACATCGCGCCGCGTGGTTTTGCAGCGTCAGCTTTCGGGAAGCTTGGGCTGGCGCAACCTCTCGCTCACCTCAGCGTCAGCTTCCCGATAGCTAAATCAGCGCATTTCACCTCTCGCGCACGAGCAGGCTCACGCTCTCGATATGCGGCGTTTGCGGGAAGAGGTCGATTGGGCGCACGCTCGTGACGCGGTAGCCGCCAGCGACGAGCGTTTTGAGATCGCGCGCGAGCGTGGCCGGGTGGCACGCGATGTAAGCCACGCGCGAGGGTGCGCGGGCGAGTAGCGCGGCGAGCGCGCGCGGGTGGCAGCCGCGCCGTGGCGGGTCGAGCACGACCAGATCGAACGGCTCGTCCAACGCCTCAAGCATCATTTCGACCCGCCCGATCTCGAAGCGCGTGTTTGTGATCACGTTCTGCGCGGCGGTCGTGCGCGCGTCGGCGACTGCGCCGCCGTATTCCTCGATGCCGACGACCTCGGCGACCTCGATGGCCAGCGGCAGGCTGAAGGCACCGGCCCCGCAATAGAGGTCCAGCAGCCGATCACTCCTGCGCGGCGCGATACCGGCGCGCACCAACTGCAAGAGCGTCTCGGCGGCCGCCATGTTGACTTGGAAGAAGGTGGTTGGGCCGAGGTGAAAGGCGATGCCGCCCAGCTCCTCGATCAGGTGGTCGGCACCGAGGCATACTGGCTGAGCTGCGTGTGTGGGGCCAACGACGACGCCCGCCAGTGCGGGGCACAGCGCACGCCAGCGACCGGCCAGCCGACGCAGGTCACCCCGGCCCTGGAGCGCCGCAACGGTGTAGCCATAGGCTTCGCTCAGCCGCATTGTGATCTCGAAAGGCGGCGGCGGGCCAGCCCATGTATGCGTGCGAAGTGCTGCGCGCAGCGCGGCCAGCGCTTCGTTGAGCCCTGGTTGCAACAGCGGGTCGGCGTCGATTTCGTAGATGTCATGCGATTCCGCAGCGTGGTAGCCAACGCGCGCGCCGTCGCTGTGAAAGCGCGCGCTGCTGCGATAGGCCCATTGGCGCGCGGCCGGCAGCGTCTCCTCGACGATGTCGCCCGATAGCCCGCCGATCTTCGCGAGCTGGTCGGCCATGATCTGGCGCTTGAAGCGCAGCTGCGCGGGGTAGGCGATGTGCTGCCACGGCATATAGTCGGCACCGAGGATGCGCGGCGGCACGCGGTCGGGCGAGGCTTCGAGGATGTCGATGACATCGGCGTGGGCGTAGGATTCGTGGCGCTCGCGCAGCCGCACCTGCACGCGCTCGCCGGGCAAACCGCCGCTGACGAAGACGACGCGACCTTGCCAGCGCCCCACCCCTTCGCCACCCTGGGCGATGCCGTCGAGCGTGAGTTCGAGTGTGTCGGTCCAATCCATAATAGCCGATAGCCGATAGCCGATAGCCGTCGCCATTTTCATGCATCAGTGTGCGTGCAGCGCATGGACATCTGTGGGAGATTGAGCCCCGCCGGGCTCAATCTCCCACAGACAAGCAGGAAAGAATCTGTAGCGTAATCTGTAGCGTGAATGGCATTATAACAAACTTCTGTCATAGCCGATCAGGCTGGGGCCGAGCGCAATGCTCGCCTCACGCATTGGCGTGCGTGATCACCTGATACAGCTCTTGCATTTCCTGCATCGGCTCAAGCCCCAGGTCGCTCGCCAGGATCGCGGCGCAGCGCTCGTATTGGCGCAGCGCTGCCCCGCGCCGGCCCAGCTGCCAGTAGCAGCGCATGATCTGGCTGTGTACATCCTCGCGATAGCTGTCGCGATCAAGCAGGCGCTGGTAGTAGTCGATGGCCGGCTCGAAGCGCTGCTGCGCGATCAGTATCCGGCCAAGATGATCGAGGTTGGTTAGGTAGCGTGTGAGCAGCCGCTCGCGTTCGCTGAGCGCCCAGGCTGGGTCGCGATCATCGACATAAAAATCACCCTGATACGCGGCGATCGCTGCCACGTAGGCCTGCTGCGCCGCCGGCTGATCGCCCGCGCGCCGTGCGTGCTCGGCCGTGTCGCTGAGCTGCTGAAAGGCGGCGCAGTCGTCCTCGACTGGTGCCTGGGGATTGATCGTGTAGCAGCCATCCTCGAATAGCAGATACGTGCCTGCGACAGGATCGAGGTGGTGCCGTAGCGCGCTCACTGCGACGTGTAGGCTGTGTGCGGCCTCGCGTGGCGGCACATCGGGCCAGAGCAGCTCCATCAGCTCCTCTTTATGGGCCGAACGATGGCGTCGGGTCAGCAAATAGCGGAAGATCGCCATGGCCTTGCGCGCCTTGCAGTGTGATAAAACGCTGCCCGCGCGGGCGATCTGAAAGCGTCCCAGGTTGCTGATCGTCAGGGGCGGCAGCGCGGGCGTCGGTGGATTCTCGGGCGCGGCAGCCGGCGCGATCGGCCAGAGCGTCAGCGGCGGCGTCGGCTCGGCGGCGCTGCCCGCGAGCTGCCGGCAGAGCTGGCTTTGCGCCTGCATGGCGGCGGGCCAGAGCCGGCTTTGCCGTATTGGTGGCGCAGTGACACGCTCGAACCATTCGGCCGCTTCGTCATATATCTGTAATCTGATCAGGAGCCAGGCCGACTCCCAGGCGGCGGTGTTTGCGAGCTCGTGATCGCCGTTCGCTGTGATCGTCCAGACCTGCGCCATGAGCGCCTGGGCTTGCTGTAGCAGCCCCGACTTGGCGCAGCGCTCGGCCTGCCGCAACAAATCCGTTGCTAGCTCTTCCACGTTTTCCAACCGCCCTTCGACCATATGTTGTTCCATGAAGCTGCTCCTTGGAACTTTGCTCGCCGGCAGTCTGGCAAAGTACGGATGTCCCGATCTCATAAACGACCAAAATAGAATTTTATCACACACGAAATTTGAGCGCCGATTGAGCAATCTATGAGCGGTGCTTGAGACGGCTGTGATAGAGTGTCGGTAGTATAGTTTGATGGAAATCTGTTCGCCGTTCCCTTACCCCGTACCCCCTCTCCCGCAGCAGGAGAGGGGGTGCCACAGCAGCGAGGTGAGGGGCACCGAGGAAGGTGTCGCATGGAGTCGGAGCCGGCCGGCAGCTATGTCGCTCTTGTCGTGCGGTTGCAGACGGCTGCCGATGGGCGTTGGTACGTGTATGTCGATGGCACGGACCGCGTGGACGCCATCCCGCTCGTGCCGCTGACTCTGGTTGTCCGCCTGTGGCGATCAAACGATTCGGACGTGCTGCGCGGCAGCATTCAGCGGCAGGGCGGTGATCAGTGGGCACCGATCCAGAGCAACACCCAACTCGAAGAACTGGTGCGCGCTTGGTTGTTCAGCAGTAGCAGCCCTGGAGTCCAATAGCGAGGCATTCGGAAGGGAGCATCTCTTATGCCAGTACCACTAACCTACCCCGGCGTCTACATCGAAGAGATCCCGAGCGGTGTGCGTACCATCGTCGGGGTCGCAACCTCGATCACCGCGTTCATCGGTCGCACCCAACGTGGTCCACTCAACGAGCCGACGACGATCAATAGTTTCGGCGACTTCGAGCGGACGTTCGGCGGGCTGTGGGTCGATGCTCCGTTGGGCTACGCGGTACGCGACTTTTTCTTGAACGGCGGCAGCCAGGCGCTGATCGTGCGGCTGTTTCGGCCCACCGGCGACGCCGACGGCAAGGCGACCATGAGCGCTGGCGGGTTGAATCTGGAGGCGTCCAGCCCCGGCGAGTGGGGCAACAAACTGAAGGTGGACGTGAATTACACCGGGATCACCGATGAGGTCGCCGCGCGCTATGGCCTGACCACGGCTGATATGTTCAATCTGACGGTCCAGTACGATCCAGCTAACAAAGGCCCGATCGAGCGCATCCGCAACCTCTCGGTCGTAGAAGGATTACGGCGGGTTGACCGCGTATTGGAGCAAGAATCGCAGTATGTGCGCGTGCGCAGCCTGGACGACGGCACGCCCGATCTGCCGAACGCGATCCCGACCGAGACGGACCCTGACGGCGGCGATGGCTCGAATATTGGTCAGGGCGGTGCGAATAGTCAGGCGCTCGACCAGGCGACCTACGAGGGCAGCAAAGACAACAAGACCGGCGTCTATGCGCTCGACAAAGCCGATCTGTTCAACCTGCTGTGCATCCCGCCCGATGCGCGCGGCCTGGACACGCCGGCACCGGTCTACCAGACCGCAATGACCTACTGCGCCGAGCGTCGGGCCATGCTGATCGTCGATCCGCCGGTCGCCTGGAGCGCCATCAAAGAGACTGCGGCGGCGACGGCGCGCGACGGGCTGGGCGACCTGGGGCTGTCGGGCGTGGAGGCGCGCAACGCCGCGCTGTATTTTCCGCCGGTGCTCGAAGCCGACCCGCTTCGCGAGGGCCAGATCGACACATTCATGCCCTGCGGCATCGTCGCGGGCGTGATGGCGCGCACGGATACGCAGCGTGGCGTCTGGAAGGCACCTGCGGGCCTTGACGCGAGCCTGAACGGCATCCAGGGCCTGGCGGTCAACCTGAACGACGCCGAGAACGGCATGCTCAACCCGCTTGGCATCAACTGCTTGCGATCATTCCCGATCAACGGGCGCGTCGTCTGGGGCGCGCGGACGCTGCGCGGTGCCGATCAGCTCGCCGACGAATACAAGTATGTCCCGGTTCGGCGACTGGCGCTGTACATCGAAGAGAGCTTGTATCGCGGCACGCAGTGGGTGGTGTTTGAGCCGAACGACGAGCCGCTGTGGGCGCAGATTCGGCTGAACGTCGGCGCGTTTATGCACAACCTGTTCCGCCAGGGCGCGTTCCAGGGCACCACGCCGCGCGAGGCGTATTTCGTTAAGTGCGATAAAGAAAGCACCACGCAGAACGACATCAATTTGGGCATCGTCAATATCGTCGTCGGCTTTGCGCCGCTCAAGCCCGCCGAGTTTATCGTGATCAAACTCCAGCAAATGGCCGGGCAGATCGAGGTATAAGGAGCGATCATGGCACAGTTTAGCGTGAACACCCAGCCGCAACGCTTCGATCCGTACAAGAACTTCAAGTTTCGCGTCAAATGGGATGGGCGCTACGTCGCTGGGATCAGTAAGGTCGGCTCGCTGAAGCGCACCACCGAGGTGGTCAAGCATCGCGAGGGCGGCGACCCCAGCAGCAGCCGCAAGTCGCCGGGGCGCACCGAGTACGAGGCGATCACGCTTGAGCGCGGCGTGACCCACGATGTCGATTTCGAGCAGTGGGCCAACAAGGTCTGGAACTTCGGCTCCGGCCTGGGCAGCGAGGTCTCGCTCAAGGATTTTCGCAAGGACATCATCATCGAGGTCTATAACGAGGCCGGTCAGCTGGCGATCGCCTATAAGATCTATCGCTGCTGGGTCTCGGAGTACCAGGCGCTGCCCGATCTGGACGCCAACGCCAACGCCGTCGCGATCCAGCATATCAAACTGGAGAACGAGGGCTGGGAGCGCGACTACGAGGTGACCGAGCCGACCGAGCCGCAGTTCACCGAGCCGGCCTAGTGCAATTTCAGATTGCAGATTGCAGCATGCGAAGGCCAAGCAGGTCGCTTGGAACTGCATTAGCAAGCCGCAATGGTGATTGACCATGCGATCACTATCCGCAGCGGAATTGTTGAACGTCTGGGAGCAGGGGCAGGGGCAGCTGCCGGTCCAGCAGGCGCTGATCTTGCTGGCCGCCGCGTGCCCCGAAGCGCCGCCGGACGCGCTGGCGGCGCTGCGCATCGGTCGGCGCGATGCCGGGCTGCTGACGCTGCGCGAGTGGACCTTTGGATCGCAGCTGGTCAGCCTGGCGGTCTGCCCCAGCTGCGGCGAGCGATTGGAGCTGGCCTTCGACGTGGCCGACATCCGCGCGGTCGATGATGGCCCCGACGAGCCGCTGTCGCTGAGTGTCGCTGGCTGTGAAGTGGCATTCCGGCTGCCCAACAGCCTGGATCTGGTCGCTGTCGTCGATGTGGGCGATGCCGAGGCGTCCCGGCGCTTGCTGCTCGAACGCTGTGTGCTGGCCGTCGAGCGCGCTGGGGACGCTGGCGCGCATTCCGTCGATGCGTTGCCGTCCGAGGTCGTGGCGGCGATCGTCGCGCGGATGGCCGAGGCCGATCCGCAGGCCGATGTCCAGCTGGCGCTGGTTTGCCCGGCCTGCGGCCAGCCCTGGCAGGCGGCGTTCGATATCGTCTCGTTTTTCTGGAGCGAGATCAACGCCTGGGCCATCCGCGTGCTGCGCGATGTGCATGCGCTGGCGTCGGCCTATGGCTGGCGCGAGGCCGATATTCTCGCGCTGAGTCCCTGGCGGCGGCAGTGTTATCTGGAAATGGTGCGCGGATGAGCGATTATCTTGGCAATCTGGTGACCCGCAGCATCGGCCCGGTGGAGGGCGTTCGCCCGCGCCTTGCCGCGCTATTCGAGCCGCCGCGCGGCATGGGCGGCGCGCTGTTGGGGGCTGATACGGAGATCGAGCCAGCCGCGGCGGTCGCTGCCGATGCGCCCATGGTCGCTGCCGTGGCGCACGCGCCAGAGCCTGCGCGTCGTGCGACTGCGGACCCAGCACCGGCCCAAACGCTGATCGCAGCGCCACAGGTCGAGCCGGCGGCAGCGATCAGCCAGCATGTCGCACACCCGCCGGCCACGCCAGTGCTCGTAGCGTCGCCCGCGACCGGAGCTGCGGTCGGGCGAGCTGCGCCGCCGCAAGCGCCGAGCTTTCCGCTGGCGTCGGCGCTGCCGCCAGCGCTGATCCAGCCGCTTGAACATTCGCTGCATCGGCCCGAGCCGATCCCCGCGCCATTGGTGCCACTTGAGCGCAGCGCGCCGGATAATCAGCGTGAACAGCGCGGCGCGACGGCTACTATCGTGCGAGAGATCCTGCGCGAACGGCTGATCGCGCCGATCATGAGCGAGCGCAATGTGCCGCCGGAATTGCGGTCGGCGAATGCGGCTGCCGCGCCGGCTGCGGCGCAGCGCAACGATCCGCGCCAACCCGTGGTCGTGGCAGCCGCGCCGGTCGCGCCGCAGCCGGTGAGTCGGACTACGCCGCCGACGCTGATCCGCGCTGAACCGCCGGCTGGCCTGATCGCGCGGCTGCCTGCAGCTATTACTGTGCAGCCGCGCGTGTCGGCGTATGGCGAGCCGGCGGCACCGCCGAGCGCGGAGCCGGTGTCGCCGACGCCGATCATTCAGGTGACGATCGGGCGGATCGACGTGCGCGCGACGCCGGCTCCCGCAGCGCCGGCCCAACGTCAGCGCGCGACGCCGCCGGTGATGGGCCTGGACGACTACCTGCGCCAGCGCGCTAAGAGAGGGAGCGGATGAGCAACTCATTAGCCATCGCCGCTGTCACTGCCACATTGCGCAACCTGCTCTTTCAGGGCGTCAACGCCGACGCCGACCTGTCGGGCACGGCGGTCACGACCCGACCGCCGGATAAGGCACGCGGCGGCAACGACAACGGCAACCAGATCAATCTCTTTCTCTACCAGACGAGCCCGAACGCGGCCTTGCGCAACGCGGATATGCCGCGCCAGGTCAAGCCGGGCGAGATCGGCCAGCCGCCGCTCGCGCTGAACCTGTATTACTTCATGACCGCCTACGGTGCCAACGACGACGACATCCTTGGCCATCACCTGCTCGGTCGGGCGATGAGCGTGCTGCATGATCATCCGCTGCTCGGCAGCGACGAAATCAGAAATGCGCTGGCGGGCAACGACCTGTACAGCCAGCTGGAGCGCGTGCGGATCACTCTTCAGCCGCTGCCGCTTGACGATCTATCCAAGCTGTGGACAACATTCCAGACGCAATATCGCATCACAGCCGCCTACCAGGTCGCCGTGGTGCTGATCGAGAGCGAGCGCCCGCTGAAGGCCGCGCTGCCGGTGCTGACGCGCGGCCCTGGCGATAAGGGCGTGGCCGCGCAGCCCGACCTGACGCCGCCGTTTCCGATGATCGAGACGGTGCTGCCGCCGAATACGCAGCCGAGCGCGCGCCAGGGCGATCGCCTGACGATCAGCGGCCATCACCTGGATGGCACCAGCGTGCGCCTGCTCTTCAATAATGCGCGCCTGCCGCAGCCGATCGAGCTGACGCAGCTGCAATCGAACACGGCGACCGAGATCCAGGTGGTTTTGCCCGATGCAGCGATTGATCCGCAGGCACCTGCCAGCTGGCCGGTTGGCGTCTACATGGTCTCGGCGGTGATCGGCCAGGTCGATGCGCCGGATCGCACGACGAATGAGGTGCCGTTCGCGCTGGCACCCCGGATCACGATCCCGGCCAGTATCAACCGCGACGGCAATGGCGATGCAACGCTGAATCTGACCAGTAGCCCCGAGATCTGGCCGGAGCAGCGCGTGGCGTTGCTGCTTGGTGATCGCGAGGTCGTCGCGCAGCCGCACCTATCGCAGACCGATAGCCTGGCGTTCGTGATCACGGCAGCCACGCCCGGCGAGTTCTTTGTGCGATTGCGCGTGGATGGCGTCGACAGCTTGCTGATTGATCGGACGGGCGCGCTGCCGAAGTTCGACGCATCGCAGAAGGTGACAATACAATGAACGATCCGGCGAGCTGGCAGAAAGAAAACGAACGCTACCTGGCCGCCGCGCTGACGTGGCTGCGCCTGTGCCTGGCCCGGCTCGCCGAGCGTGATCAGGCGGGCAGCGCGCTTGTGCTGTCGGCCACGCCGTCGTCTGAGCCGTTCGCGTCATCGCCACGGCGGCGCTTTCTGCGGCAGCCGCCGGTGATCGCGAGCATGCCCGCGCACCCGTCGCTACCGCCGCGCGAAACCGTCAGCGATCAGCAGGTGGACGAGGCCGCCCAGGCGTTGGAGAGCGCCGAGGCGATCGAGCCGCCGCCCACGCTGATCCTGTTGAGCCAGCGCTTCAATCTCTCGCGCTTCGAGCGGAATGTGCTGCTGCTGTGCGCCGCGATGGAGCTGGACACGCGCATCGCTGGGCTGTGCGCTCGCGCCCAGGACGACCCGATCCGCCGCTACCCGACCTTCGCGCTGGCGCTGGCGCTGTTCGAGGAGGGTGCCTGGGATGTGCTCTCGCCCGAGCGCCCGCTGCGCTACTGGCGGCTGATCGAGATCAACCAGCCGGGGACGCAGCCGCTGACGACCAGCCCGCTGCGGGCCGACGAGCGGATCGTCAACTACCTGAAGGGCTTGAACTACCTCGATGATCGGCTGGTGCCGCTGCTAGCACCGCTCGGCGTGGAAGCTGGCGACATCGAGCCGCCGCCCTCGCAGCAGGCCGTGATCGAGCTGATCGTGCGGCACTTGGAGCAGAGCGCGACGATGTTTCAGCTGCCGGTCGTCCAGCTCCTCGGTGCCGATGTGCCCAGCAAGCATCTGGTGGCCTGGCGCGCAGCCAAGCGACTCGGCCTGCATCTCTACCGGCTGCCGGCCGAGGTGCTGCCCAGCCAGGCGACCGAGCTGGAGACGTTCGCTCGGCTGTGGCGGCGCGAGAGCATCCTGCTGCCGATCGCGCTCTACCTGGATGCGTACGATGCCGCTGGGCCGAGCGCGTCCGAAGGTCAATCGCCGCCGCTCAATCGTTTTCTGGCGCGCAGCGACGGCCTGTTCTTTCTCGATACGCGCGATGTGCGGGCGGATGTGGGCCGATCGACGATCGCGCTCGACATCACCAAGCCAGCGCCAGCGGAGCAGCAGGCCGCTTGGCAAGCCGTGCTCGGCCCGGTCGCCGCTGAGGTTCCGGCGCGGCTGGCTGGCCAGTTCAACCTGAGCCTGGCGACGATTCAGCAGATCGCGCAGTCGGTGCGCGCCGAGACGCCGGAGGATGATCAGTCTGAGTTGGCCGCGCGGCTCTGGGATGCCTGCCGGTCGAGCGTGCGGCCAGGCATGGACGCGCTGTCCGAGCGGCTGGACCCGAAAGCGACTTGGGACGATATCGTACTGCCCGACGAAGAGATGGGCCTGCTGCGCCAGATCGCCGATCAGGTCGAGCAGCGCAACAAAGTCTACGAGGAGTGGGGCTTCGCGCGGAAGATGAATCGCGGGCTTGGCATCAGCGTGCTGTTTGCCGGCGAGAGCGGCACCGGCAAGACTATGGCCGCCGAGGTGCTCGCCAACCATCTGCGGCTTAATCTCTACCGGATCGATCTCTCGGCGGTGGTCAGCAAGTATATCGGCGAGACCGAGAAGAACCTGCGGCGGGTCTTCGATGCGGCCGAGGACGGTGGCGCGATCTTGTTCTTCGACGAGGCCGACGCGCTGTTCGGCAAGCGCAGCGAGGTCAAGGATAGCCATGATCGCTACGCCAACATCGAGATCAACTATTTGCTGCAACGCATGGAGGGCTATCGCGGCCTGGCGATCCTCGCCACGAACATGAAGAGCGCAATGGACATCGCGTTTATGCGGCGGCTGCGCTTCGTCGCCAACTTCGCGTTCCCGAACCAGGCCGACCGCAAGCGCATCTGGCAGCGGGTCTTTCCGCAGCCCGATCCGCGCGGCAAGCGGCTGGGCCTGCCGCTGGGCCAGCTCGACTATGATCGCCTGGCGCGGCTGAACCTGACCGGCGGCAGCATCCACAATGTTGCGCTCAACGCGGCCTTCCTGGCGGCTCACGCCGATGCACCGCTGACGATGTCGCTGGTTCTGGCGGCGGCGCGCGCCGAATTTCGCAAGCTGGATCGGCCGATCAACGAGGCCGATTTTCGCTGGACCGAGCGTGAGTAGACAAGGAGACGAGGAGACAGGGAGACCGGGAGACAAGGAGACCGGGAGACAAGGAGCGCGGGGCGCAATCTGCAATCTGCAATCTGCAATCTGCAATCTGCAATCGGAGACGTGGCATATGCATATCACGATGAAGATCGAGCGATTGGTGTTGGATGGGCTGCCGATTGCGCCAGGGCAGGCGGCGCTGGTGCAGGCGGCGGTCGAGGCCGAACTGGGGCGTTTGCTCGCAGCCGGTGCGCTGGATGCGCGTCTGCTAGCTGGTGGCGCGCTGCCCGCGCTAGCCGCCGATGCGATTCAGCTGAGCGGCGCAGGCGACCCCGCCACGCTGGGAACGCAGATCGCTCAGGCGGTGTATGGAACGATCGGCTGAATCAAAGGAGGCTTGAGATGGGATTGGCAACGCTAAACGTGTGGATCGGCGATCGGGATGACCCATGCAAAATCAGTGAGGAAGACGGCTGGTATGTCGTTATCGTGGACTGTCAGCGCCATTTGGTCAAGTGGTGCGACCTTGAAAATCCGGTGCTGGCCAAATGTGGACATGCCGAAATCGCCCTGCCGCCCGGATGTTACACCGTTTTTGGCGCGAAGAGCTGGGATCTCGGCGCTATGGGAGAGCTCTTTGCCAAGGATGTGACCAACGCGACCAACGTAACCGTGTCATGCGATGAGAAAGCCTGCGTACAGCTCTACACATCGCAGGAACGCATATGTTGGCCGAAAGTGTTCTGCTGACGCGAAAATAGCCGATAGCCGATAGCCGATAGCCAAAACGCTGTAACACTAATACAGCTTGGCTTAAATGCCACTAGGGTTTTACCACCAAGACACCGGGTGCCCTCTGGGCGACACAAAGGCTTGGTGACTTGGTGTCTTGGTGGTGAAA
>Ga0075423_10004144_pt1 | contig 13401 bp, 17 predicted proteins | sample SoiMethybrSBSTD2_FD_80114 | JGI IMG/M metagenome (GOLD analysis project Ga0075423, IMG submission 80114) | Bulk soil microbial communities from a Populus tree surrounding site in Tennessee, USA - Soil MetaG P. TD hybrid SBSTD2 | ecosystem: Environmental > Terrestrial > Soil > Tree plantation...
GAAGCGACCGACGCCGTGATCTTGGAGCTTGGCGCGAACGATGCCTTGCGCGGGCTCGATCCGGGACGGGCGAAGGCAAATCTCGACAAGATCATTGTCGAGCTGAAGTCAAACGGCGTCGAAGTTTTGCTCGCCGGCATGCTGGCGCCGCGCAATCTCGGTGCCAACTATAGCGGGGCGTTCGACGCCATCTACCCTGAGCTTGCCCGTAAGCATGCCCTCTTGCTTTATCCCTTTTTTCTCGACGGCATCGCCTTTGATGCCAAGTTCAATCTTGGGGATGGGCTTCACCCGAACGGCAGCGGTGTCGGCGAGATCACGCGCCGGATTCTGCCTCAAGTCGAGCAACTGATCGACCGCGTGCACAGCAAGCGTGCCGCAGCATCGAAGGGCTAGACATGCCACGCCTGTTCACCGCGCTCGAGCTCCCCGAGGCCGTCCGATTGCATCTGTCGCTCCTGCGCGCGCCGATTCCCGGCGCTAAGTGGGTGGAGGCCGATAACATGCACATCACCCTGCGCTTCGCCGGCGATATCGACGAGCGCACGGCCGACGACTTCGCCGATCGCCTGCGCGACATTAGGGCCGAACCCTTGGCGATCACGATCGCCGGGGTTGGGGCCTTCGCCGGCCGGGAGGCGCGCGTACTATGGGCCGGCGTGGAGGCAGGGCTGGCGCTAGAGCATCTTTACCGGGCTAACGAACGGGCCGCCCGCGCTGCGGGTCTGGAGCGCGATCCGCGAGCCTTCAGACCGCACGTCACGCTCGCCCGCGCGCGCGGCGTGCGCCCCCGCCTCGCCGCGCGGTTTCTCGAAGAAAATGGGGGGCTGCGCCTCTTGCCTTTTGTGGCCTCGCGCTTCGTCCTAATGTCGGCACGACCGGGCTCCGGCGGTCCGCCCTACGCCGTAGAGGACGCCTACCCGTTCGCCGAACCCGCACGCTTGGGCGCCGGTTAGAGGAGCACAGCATGGCCAAGACACTTGACGCGGCTGCGCGCAGCAGCCTGGCTCAGCGGTTAGCGCACTGGCAACCGGTGGCGGGCCGCGACGCCCTGCATCGCACCTTCGTTTTTAAGGATTTCAATGAGGCTTTTGGCTTCATGGCACGCAGTGCGCTCGTGGCCGAGCAGATGAACCATCATCCCGAGTGGTCCAATGTCTGGAACCGGGTCGAGGTGACGCTCTCCAGCCACGATGCCGGAGGACTGACGGAACGCGATCTCAAGCTTGCCGAGGCCATGGATCGCATCGCCGGCTGAGCGGCAGGTCTGAAGGTCGCCGCTTGCCTCGGCAGACAAGGGCGGGCTCAATTTCGTCCCCAGCCTGGCCAGGCGGGGAGCGAGAGATCGCGCTCGATCGGCTCCGGCCGCAGCAACGCTCGTCCAGCGTCAATACCGACAGGATCGTCGTTGCGCACGGCGGCGCGCGGCGCAAGGGTGGGGATGTTCGCCATGCTCTCGGAGGTGCTTGCCGTCGCTGCCGTGGAGGGTTGCGGCCGACAACTGCAGCCGGCCACCAAGGCTTTGCGATAGGCGAATGCCGTGGGCAGCGCGCCGTAGGCCCGCCCGGACAAGTCGAACATGCGCTCGACGCTGCCGCCGGGATTGGGGTGATAAAAAAGGCGCGCCGCGCTCCCGCAGCTTGCCCGGCACTGCTCGGCGTCACGGTCAAACCCGCTCTCCGGCACGGCGAAGCTGATGGGAAAATAAAAGCCATCGCACAGCCGAACGCACAAGGTTCGGTAGGTGGTCACTGCACTCGGAGCCGAGACGTCGGGCCGATACCCCGGATAGGCATAGGGGCTAAAGGGTGGGCTGCCGTAGGGTGCATTCCTGAGCGCGCCGGCGAAGGGGTCGGCACGAAAATATTGTGCCTCCGCGCTCAGCCAAGCTGCCGCAAGCGACAAAAGCACACTTGCCAGGACAACGCGCGACCCCATACCCAGGTGCTCCAACCGCGGCCACGCCGCCCCGCGGCCTCACAAGCGGGGCCTGCCACGGCTAACCTAGGCCGCTTTGGGCGCAGCCATCGCCAATTTTGCGCAAATTGGTAAGCGAGCCGCGGCGGTGCTTCAGCGCGGCGCCATCCGCAAGGCACCGTCGAGCCGGATGGTCTCACCATTGAGCATGGGGTTTTCGCAGATATGTACGGCCAGGGCAGCGTATTCAGTAGGCTGACCGAGGCGGGACGGGAAGGGTACGGACGCCGCCAGCGACTGCTGCGCCTCCGGCGATAGGCCGGCAAACATCGGCGTCAGGAACAGGCCGGGCATGATGGTGACGACGCGGATGCCATCGCGCGCGAGGTCACGCGCCACCGGCAGCGTCATGGCCGCAACGCCGCCCTTCGAGGCCGAATAGGCGACCTGGCCGATTTGTCCATCCTGCGCCGCCACGGAAGAGGTGCAGATCATGACGCCGCGCTCGGCATCATCGCCGATAGGGGCAGTCGCCTGCATGCCGACCGCTGACTTAGCCATCAGCAGGAAGGTACCGATCAGATTGACGCGGATGACCTTGGTGAAGGTGGCAAGGTCGTGCGGTTCGATCGCATTTGTCTCCTTGACGCGGCGGGAGATCCGCTTGGCAACGCCAATGCCTGCACAGTTGACGAGAATACGCTCCTGACCGTGCGCGGCGCGCGCGGTCGCCAGCGCCGCATCAACGCTCGGCTCGCTGGTGACGTCGCAGCTGGCGAAAATGCCGCCCAGTTCCTTGGCGATCTTGCTGCCGGCGTCGGCATTGAGGTCGAGAATCGCGACTTTGACACCCTTGGCGGCAAGCGCCCGGGCGGTTGCCGCTCCCAAGCCAGACGCGCCTCCGGTAATGACGGCGGGGATGCTTTTATCGAGTCGCATCGGCTGCGCTCCTTAACGCTTGAGATCAGAAAGTCACGAAGGCCGTGGCTGCGCCCGTTCAGGCCACATCCATTGCATCAGCACCGCAACGGCTGCAAGCACAAAGGCGACGGCATGCGGATAGCGAAACTCGAGACGCAGCAAGCCCACGATGGCCGCGATCGGCTCCGCAAACACCAGAAGGATGCCGGCGGCGACGAACAAAGCCGTTTTCACCGCCGTGCTCTTGCGAAACGGCCGATCTTGGCAGGCAAAATTGAAAACCGCGATGCCGCACAGGGTTTCCAAAGTGACCGGCGATGTCAACCCAGCTGCCCCCTGCGCTAGCGCGGCCCACAGCCCGCCGCCCGCGGCATCGTACACATACCCCGCGGCATCGCACACAAATACGCAGGGCATGACGAAGGCCGGCAGCGTATCCTTCCAAGCCTGCCGCGTCGTGCGATGCGCGGCTTGCTGGGACGCTGGTGGGGGCTTAAACCGGTTCTCAAGTGAGCCGACCATGGATCAACCAGTGCCGCCGCTGCCAGCCCGAGGCTACTTCGCGATCGGCGCCGAGCGCATTTCCAAGGCCTTGAACCTCGGCAACCTGATGCGCTCCGCACACGGATTTGGCGCAAGCTTCACCTTCACTATCGGTGGAACTTACACGGCCCTGGAGGCGCGCGCGGATACCTCCAAGGCTGTCGTGCACCTGCCGCATTATAATTGGAGGAACGTTGCCGACCTGACCCTGCCCGAGGGCTGCCGGCTGGTCGGTGTGGAACTGCTCGATCGGGCCATCGAGCTGCCGAGCTTTCGCCACCCCTTGCGTGCCGCCTATGTGCTCGGGCCGGAGCGTGGCGCCCTATCTGCCGAGCTCATCGAGCGTTGCGATTACCTGGTGCGGATTCCCTGTCATTTCTGCATCAACCTGGCGATGGCCGGAGCGATCGTGATGTACGATCGCGCCCGCTCGTTGGGACGTTTCCCGGCACGGCCGGTGCACGAGGGTGGCCCGGAAGGGCACTACGCTCCCAACATTGCACGCAAGCGCAACCCCCTAAGCTCAGGGTGAGCGGGTCGCCTTGCGCAAGCGTACGTAGAATGCGCCGGCCCCGCCGTGGCGCGTTCCCGCCGCGCTATAGCTGAGAACGATGTGGCGAAGCTCGCCCTGCCCGAGCCAGAGCGGCACGTTGCGGCGCAGGACCCCGCGTTGACCCTCTCCCATCGCGCTCAGCGGGTCGAGGCGCTCGGCTTCGCCGCCTTTGCCCGTGATCACCAACACCGTCTTTGCGCCCCCGGCGTAGGCGCGCGCCAAAAAGCTGCGCAAACGAGCATGCGCCTCCGCTTGGCGCAACCCGTGCAGGTCGATGCGGTCGTCGATGTCGGTCCTGCCCGCGGCAATGCGGCGCATTTGTCGCCGATCGAGTGCATCGGGCGCAGCCACCGGAACGGCCACAGGGAGGGCGGGCGCAACCTCTCTGGCCCCGCCGGTTCGCCCGGGTCGGGCCTGCTGTTGGCGGGGCTTGGAGGCTTGCGCGCTCGGCGCCGGGGAACTCGACGAGGCGGCCACGCGCGCCTTGGTCTTGACGCGCACGAGCGCGCGCGTTGCCTGTTCCCAAAGCTCGGCCTCTTCCGAGGTGATGGACCGGTCGGCACGGCCCGAGCTCTGGCCGGCCTTTTTCATCGCGGGGTCTTGTTGACCGTCGTCAAGCCGAAACCGCCGCCTTGCTCCGCCTCGCGCGGCGCCGGCTTCGGCAGCAGCACGATGAACTTGCCGGCGTGCTTGGTCACCCCAGCCAGCCGGCCCGCGGCAGCACCGGAGCCAAAATAAATGTCCCCGCGCTCGGGCCCTTTGATGGCCGAGCCAACATCCTGGGCAATCATCAAGCGATTGAACGCGCCAGACTTGTCGACATGCGTCATGTCGCTGCCACGCACGAAAATCGGCGAGCCCAGGACATGGTAGGCCGTATCGATGGCCAGGCTGCGGCCAGGGGTCAGCGGAGAATTCATTGCGCCCCGCGCTGCGTTCGCCTCGGCACCCTCAAGTTCGCGGAAGAATACGTAGGAGGCGTTCTGCCACATCACCTTCTTGGCGCGCTCGGGATCGGCCTTGAGCCAATTCGACAACGCACCCATCGAGACCTTGTCGGCGGCGAGCAGACCCTTTTCGATCAGGTAGCGCCCAATAGAGCTATAGGGGTGCCCATTCTTGCCGTCATAGTGCAGCCTAATCACCGAGCCGTCGCTCAACTTCACACGACCCGAACCCTGAATTTGCATGAAGAACAGGTCGACGGGGTCGGCCAAGTAGACGAGTTCCAAACCCTTACCTTTGAGGGAACCCGATTCGATCTCGGCCCGCGTAGCGTAGGGCTCGATCCCGGTGGCAGTCTTGCGGGCGTGGCTCAAGCCGAGCCCCGCCTGGGCGCGCTGGGTCTCGTCGACCAGGTTCACAAGGTCCGGCGGGCGCCGGTAAACGGGCGTCTGAAAGCGGCCTTGCGCCGTGCGCGAACCGTCCAGCATGGGCTCGTAATAGCCCGTCAATAGGCCTTGCGGCCCCGGGTGCTGCAGGGCGTTGGCCACGAAATGCCGTTCGAAGAAGACTTTGGCCTGCTCCTTGCCAACCCGCGCGGACAATCGGCCCGCGGCCATGCAGGCATCGATCAGCCCCTGCGGCGGAGCCTGGCTTTTATCGCCCCCCGCAGCGCGCTCGCGCGCCGACGCCAACACCCGGTCGCAGGATTTGAGGAACGCCTTGAAGGCGGCGGCGTGATCATCGCCCTCCCAGCCGGGGATTTCGGTAAAGGCCAGGGGTTGGTAGGTGACGCTGGGTGCCTTCATGCTGGCGGCCTGTTTTTGGCTGGAGGTTGCCTCGGCATCGGCCGTGACGCCCAGAGCAAACGACGCGAGCACGACTTTCAAGGCTCCAGAGCGCGCAAGCGTCGGCAAACCGCAATCCCCCTAAACCAAACGCCCCCTGCTTGCCCAGCAGTTGCGGCTAATTTGCGGCTTGCGTCGCGATCAACTTCCAGTTCGGGTTGCGCGAGGCGACCTCGCGCGCAAAGGTCCAAATGTCGGTGACCTCTTTGATCCGCTTGGGATCGCCGGCAATCACTTCGCCAGCCCGATCGCGGGTAGCAGAAATCAATTCGCTCACGAACTTTACGGTCACTTGCCCCACGCCGCCCTTGAGTTCGGCTTCGACGATGTCGGCCGCCTTGATGCCAACGAAGCTCTGGTCCACCTGTTCACCACGCGCCTCGCGTTCGGCGATGGCAGTGGCAAAACCATCGTGAACGTCGCGACTCAAAAGATCCTTGAGGGTCTTGCGATTGCCCTCGGCAAATGCCGTTACGATGATTTCGTAAGCGGCACGCGCGCCCTTGAGAAATTCATCCGGATCAAAGCTGGCATCCGCGCTGGCGATGTCCATGAGCCCGCTGGCAATGCCGGCATTGTCGCCGGCCAGGCCCTTGACGCGTTCCTCCAGATCCGTGCGTACCTTGGCATGCTCGGCCACCGGCGCGCTCTCGACCTCCTCGCGCTCCCGGCGGGGCAAGGTGACGACCTTTTCCTGTGTCGCAATCTTGCCGTTGCGCTGGTTCGCCTCACGCTGGGCCCGATACCGTTCCAGGCGCGTCTCCTCATGGCCGGTTCGGCGCCCGAGCACGCTGCGCAGCTTGAGGAAAACGACTACCGCCAAGACGAGAAAAATCAGTGTTACCGCGTCGATTTTGCCGTCCATTGCCAAAGCTTTCGAGACAGTGCCTCAACCCGGTGATGTAGGTTGCCAGGCCTGCGACAACCAGACCCCGGCTACTCAGTTCCGGTGAAGCGCCAAGTTCCCGCTGCCGCAGACCAAATCTTAAGACATTGCGGGGTTGAAGCCAACCCGTTCGGCCTTTCGACTATGGTGCCTTGACGGCGTGGTCCCTGCGTGCTGTCACGGCGCGGCAAAGATTGATCGCAGGTCTCGGCCAGCCCGGCTGCGGAATTGCCCCCGCCGATCAAAGGTGGCCCCCAAATCTGAAGGGAAGAGTGCATGGCTGAAAATCAAGACGCCGGGAACGGCAAGCCTGCGACCGCTGCGCCGGGCCAATCGGTCCAGGTGCGGGTGCTTGGGCAGTACATCAAGGACCTTTCTTTTGAGAACCCCAACGTGGACAAGCTCCTGACCAACCCCCCGGAGAAGCCGAATCTGCGGGTTGAGGTCAACGTGAACGCGGCCAAGTTCGGAGACAAGGCCTATGAGAGCAACATCCATTTCAAGGCCGAGGCCACCAGCAACGACGCCGTCATCTATGATATGGAGTTGTCGTATGCCGGCCTTTTCCAGATCGAAGGCATGCCCGAAGAGTCCCTTGAGCCCTTCCTTTTGGTAAATTGCCCCGCCCTCTTGTTCCCCTTCCTGCGCCGGCTGGTGTCGGATATCACGCGTGAGGGTGGCTTCCCGCCCCTGCTGCTCGATCCCATCGACTTTGCCAGCCTCTTCATCGCCCGCAAGCAGAAGGAACGGGAAAAGGCCGGCCAACCGGCCACGACCAGTTGACGTGGTCCAACGCAGGGTTGGGGTGCCCGGGTGAGGTGGCTGCCCCACGTCTAGGTGGGGGCAGCCATGAATTGCAGCCAGAGCGCCTGCGGTCCCAAGGTTTTGACGAACTCGCGGTGACGGATTTCGTCCGCCGCATTGAGGCGAGGCGGCAATGGTTCGGGCCGCATTGCTGCCGTGCTCGCGCCGGTGCCGAGCGCCCGATCACTCAAATCGGTCGCCTCCAGACCTAGCGTCGCTTGCCGCTCACCAAGCAACTCGACATAAACGCTAGCGAGCAGAAGGGCGTCGAGCAATGCTCCATGCCGCGTGCGCTGGGAATTGTCGATGCCGTAACGCTTGCACAAGCTGTCGAGGCTGTTTGGCCCTGCGGGATGCTTGCGCCGCGCCAGCACAAGGGTGTCCACCATGCGCTCGGCGGAAAGCGGCGGCGTCGCCAGGCGTGCCAGTTCGGCGTTGATAAAGCCCAAATCGAAGCTGGCATTGTGGGCGACCAGAGCCGCCTCACCGAGAAAGGCAAGAAAGTCCGCAACGACATCCTTGAACAGGGGCTTATCACGCAAGAATTCGGTGCTGAGGCCGTGCACCAGAGCGGCTTCGGGATGCACCTCGCGCTCGGGATTGAGATAGCGATGAAACTCGCGGCCACTCGGAATTCGATTGATGATCTCGACGCAACCGATCTCGATCAGTCGATCTCCACCAGCTGCGTCAAGACCGGTGGTCTCCGTGTCGATCACAATCTCGCGCAGCATTGTCCCGCCCCTAGACCCCCACGCGCACTAGGCCCAAAACTCCGCAAAAGCCGTGGCCTTCCTATCCTGCAGTGATTCGACGATTCGATCGACTTGCGCATCGGTCTCAGCGAAGGTGCCGCTGGTATCCACGACAAAATCCGCGCGCGCGCGCTTCTCGGCATCGGGCATTTGCCGGGCTAAGACCTGCTCGAGCTTCTCGACGCTCATGCCCGGACGCCGCAGCACGCGTTCGCGCTGCAGGTCGGCGTGCGCGCTTACAACGATAATGGCATCGACGCGCGGCGGTCGACCGCTTTCAAGCAACAGCGGTACTTCCAGTACCGCAAAGCTCGCCCCTCGCGCCGCCTCGGCGCGCAGAAATTCGCGCTCTGCCGCAAATACGAGCGGGTGCACGATCGCCTCCAGGCGCCGAAAATCTTGCGGGTTGGCGAGCAGCGCTTGCGACAGCTTTTGCCGATCGACGCGGCGGCCATCGGTGCTGCCGGGAAATGCTGCCTCGATCGCGGCAACGGCGGGACCTTCATAGAGCCTGTGCACTTCGGCATCGGCATCGAAGACGGCGAAGCCCAAGCTGCGCAAGCGCGCCGCAACCGTGGACTTGCCCATCCCTATCGAACCCGTCAGGCCGATCACGAGCATGAGGAAGGCTCGATATCGGCGATCAGCAGCGCCCGCAGCTCGCTCGTCACCTCGGGGCGCACGCCGAACCATTTTTCGAAACCGGGCGCCGCCTGGTGCAACAACATGCCTAGACCATCGATAGTCGTGAGCCCGCGCGCGCTGGCCGCGGCCAACAGCGGCGTGAGCAGCGGAACATAGACGAGATCGGCGACCACACAGCGCGGGTCGAGGCGTGCCAGATCGAGGGCAAGGTCGCCACCGGCACCCTCCATGCCGAGCGTCGTAGCATTGACGAGAATGCCGGCATCGCCGGCGCGGTCGGCTAGCTCGCTCCAGGGGTAGGCCCTCACGCGTGGGCCGAAAAAGGCCGCCACCGCGTCGGCGCGGGCGCGCGTACGATTGAATAGGCGGATCTGGGCCACGCCGGCGCTGAGAAAGGCGTGCACGATGGCCCGCGCCGCACCACCCGCCCCGAGGACTAAGGCCACGGCGCAGGCCTTCGCCTCGAAGCCGGGAGCGGTCGCGGCCAGGTGACTCATAAATCCCGCCCCGTCGGTATTATCGCAGGTCAATTCACCTTGCTCGTACCACAACGTGTTGGCAGCACCGACCGCCCGGGCCGCGGCGTGTTTGCGTGGAGCGGCGGCAAAGGCGGCTTCCTTATGCGGCAGTGTGACATTGCAGCCTGCGAGGCCGCGCGCCTGCATGCCGCGAAGGAAGGCGTCGAGCTCCTCGGGGCGCACCGGTTGTTTCCCGTAACTACCGCTGATGTTGTACTTTTGCAGCCAATAGCCATGGATCAGGGGCGAGCGCGAGTGCGCAACGGGCCAGCCGATGATGCAGGCCTTACTCATGTCCCAATGACTCCTCGTGCGCGCAGCTCGCTCAAGAGGGGCAGCAGGGTGAGCCCGATAATCGTGGAAGTATCCCCTCGCACGCGTTCGAACAACTGGATGCCGATGCCTTCGATCGCATAGGCGCCAACGGTACCCCAAATGGCCGCGCCGGCCCGCGTCAGATAGCTCTCCAGAAATGCGTCGCTGAAATGACGCATTCGCAGGCTGGCGGTATCGGTTCGCTGCCAAACGATGCCGCCCTGGGAGGCCAGGGCCATGCCGGTGTGCAGCTGGTGCGTGCGGCCGCGCAGCCGGCACAATTGCTGTCGCGCAGCGGCGAGGCTACCAGGCTTGTCGAACAGCTGATCCTCGCAGGCCAGCACCTGATCGGCGCCGATAACGAGGGCTGCGGGGCGTTGCGCGCTCACATTGTGTGCTTTCGCTTGGGCAAGCCGGGCGGCAATGCCCGCGCCAGCGATGCCCGCCGCGGTCAGCGTTCTTTTCAGCGCCGCCTCGTCGACCTCGGCCGGCAGTACCTCGAAGGCGAGACCGGCTGCAGCAAGCAGCCGGCGCCGATGCTGGCTGGCGGAAGCCAGCACCAGACGAGGAGCGCGTTCCCCCTCAGTCATCGTCGATCCCCGCCGCCGCCCCGGCGCGTTCCTGACGATCGTGCAAGAGACGAATGATGGCGGCCGCAGTCTCTTCCACGGAGCGTCGGGTCACGTCGATGACCGGCCAGCCGTGGCGTAGGCACAGTCGCTTGGAATGGGCGATCTCGTTGGCAATCTGTGTGCGATCCACATAGTTACCGAGGTCGCGGTCGGTCAAAAAATGCACGCGGTTGCGGCGAATCTCCGCGATGCGCTCAGGACTGGCAACCAAGCCCACGACAAAGGCCGTATGTGGTTTGGTTAAGGCCGCAGGAAGCTCGATGCTCGGCACCAGCGGCAGATTGGCGGTCTTATATCCGCGCTGGGCCAAGTAGATACTGGTCGGCGTCTTGGACGTGCGTGATACGCCGAGGATAATAATGTCGGCCGTGCTCAAGTCTTCGGGCAATTGGCCATCATCGTGCGCCATGGCGAAATTCAACGCATCGATGCGACGGAAATAGTCGGCATCGACAAGGTGTTGGCCGGCCACCACGGGCGTCTGGGGCGCGCCGAGGTAGGATTCGAAAACCTTCATGATCGGCTCGAGCACGTGCAGTGCGGGCACCTTGAGCGCCCGGCACCGCTGCTCGATCTCCTCGATCAGCTCTTTTTTGACAATGGTATAGAGCACGATACCGGGGGCTTGCTCGACCTCCTTCAGCACGCGCTCGAGCTGCTTGGCGGTGCGCACCAGCGGATGCACGTGCTCGATCGGCCGCACCTGGGCATATTGCACGGCCGCTGCCTTGGCCATGGTGGTCAGCGTCTCCCCCGTGGCATCCGAGATCAAATGCAGGTGGAAGTAGGTCGGGACCTGGTTGGGCATGTGTGGAAAAGACCAAAGTTCTCCGGCCTTGCCAAGCGCGGCGCCGATTTTGCGCACGCACGTTCGGCCGCCATCAACAGATCCGCCCACAGGAAGGGCAGCCGACGACGGGGGCGGCGCCGCGCGCGCTGCCGCGCCCCTCCACGGCTTACAAGGTCAAATCTCGCAGCCATGCAGAGCCGATCCACATGTTATCAGCGCTGCGCCGGCATCGGCCAGGCCGATTTCGACCTTCCCGGCCAAGGGCCTGGCCGCGTAGTGGTCGGCGGGCAGGCAGCAACGCTAGTCATGGCGGTGGGCCCGCGCAAAGCCGGCAAGCGGTTGAGATGTTAGGCTTGGCGCAGCAATATGCGCAATCCAGAGCCTAAGAGTCGTAATAACAAAGTTCATAATTTGAATATTTAGAAAATTGGATCGCAGGGTATGACCGTACCAACACCTTCTCGACGGCGCCTCCTTCGCAGCCTGGGCGGTGAAGCGCTTTGGCCGCCCCCGATCTGGTTGATGCGCCAGGCCGGACGCTACCTGCCGGAATATCGCCTCACGCGGGAGCAGGCCGGAAGCTTCCTCGAGCTCTGTTACAATCCGGCCTTGGCGACCGAGGTGACCCTGCAGCCGATCCGGCGCTATGGCCTCGACGCGGCGATCCTGTTCTCCGACATCCTGGTCGTGCCCGATGCGCTCGGCCAATCGGTCAGCTTTCGCGAGGGCGAAGGGCCTCGACTGGATCCGCTCCGCACGCCGGCCGATCTCGGCCGCTTGCGGCTCGCGGCGACTCGCCCCAAGTTCGAGCGCGTTTTCGAAACGGTGGCACGACTGAGACAGGATCTTCCCGGTGAGACGAGCCTTATCGGTTTTTGCGGCGCCCCCTGGACGGTTGCGACCTACATGGTGGCAGGCCGTGGCACGCCCGACCAGGCCGAGGCGCGGCTCTGGGCCTACCGTGATAGCGCCTCGTTTCAGGCCTTGGTTGATCTGTTGTGCGAGATCTCGCTCGAGTACCTGTCCGGCCAAGTTCGCGCGGGTGCGGAGGTTTTGCAGATTTTCGACAGCTGGGCGGGCAGCCTGCCCGACACGGAATTTGCCCGCTGGGTCGTGGCCCCGACCATGCGCCTCGTCTCGGCACTCAAAGAGCGCCACCCAGCCGTGCCCATCATCGGTTTTCCACGGGGCGCGGGGGACAAGCTCACAAGCTATGTTGCCGCTACGCGTGTCGATGGCATCAGCTGCGATAGCGGCGTCCCGCTCGCCTTGATGGCGGGCGAGCTCAGCACCCGTGTGACGGTGCAGGGCAACCTTGATCCCCTCGCGCTGGTGGCAGGTGGGACGGCGCTTGCGGCGCGCGCGCATGAGATCCTGGCAGCGCTGCGTGGCAAGCGCTTCATTTTCAACCTGGGCCACGGCATCGTCCCGGAGACCCCACCGGAGAACGTGGCCGCGCTGGTCGACTTGGTGCGAGGGCAGCAGCCGACCTAACGCTCGGCGCTTGCGGGAGGACTGCCGGTGCTGTTGTGGCTCAAGGCCGTGCATGTCATCGCCGTCATCTCCTGGATGGCCGGTCTCCTCTATTTGCCGCGCCTGTTCGTCTACCATTGTGAGGCAGATAAGGGCTCCCAACAGGCCGAGACGTTTAAGCTGATGGAGCGACGCTTGCTGCGCGCCATCATGAACCCCGCCATGGTCGTGGTGTGGATCACGGGGCCGTGGCTCGCCTGGCAAGCCAGCATGTACCGCGATGGATGGCTGACGGCAAAGTTTGCCCTGGTCGTTGCGCTGACGGGTTATCATCATGCGCTCGGCGTTTGGCGCAAGGACTTCGCCGCCGATCGCAACCGCCGCGACCAGCGGTTCTATCGGCTGATGAACGAGGTACCCACCCTGATCATGGTGGCGATCGTCGTTCTGGTTGTCGTCAAGCCCTTCTAGGGGATCCGGCTTTGCCGTGCTGCCTGCCGGAGGGGTGAGCCTTTGGCCGCCAGGCGCGTGCCCGAAAGGACAAGTTGTGACGGCAACCGCAGAGCTCCCCGCTTTTTAGCACGGCCCAGGCGTGCTTTCGCCGCCTCAGATCCCGGCTCGCGTGCGCGGAGCTCTTTTCCTTTGGGGTCCGACCTGCTATAAGGATGGGGTCGCCGCCTGCCGCCGCACTTGGCGCGAGCGGGGCCTTCGTGAGCGCTCGCGCCACCGAGGGCCAGGACAATTTCCGGAATTGAACTTCCGCACCCCTCCCCTGCTGGCTCTGCGCTTTCCGTTATCCCACCCTATCCGCGCTGAGCCCTTACCCAAGAGTTTCCCATGCAAGACATTGTCAAGGAGA